>MTEU01002455.1_pt1 | contig 22305 bp, 20 predicted proteins | sample 1042701 | NCBI WGS metagenome assembly MTEU01 (sample SAMN06185813, study PRJNA358809) | soil metagenome | isolation source: naturally attenuated soil | place: India | collected 2015-05-23
GCCCGCTCCCACAGGTACTGCAAAAGGCTCAAGGCCTGCAGGGTTCCTGTGGGAGCGGGCGTGCCCGCGAAGGGGTTCAGGTGATTCAGGTTCAGTTCTGGCGGCCTGGGCCTTGCTGCAGGTGCGCCTGGCTGCAATACCACTCGTTGCCCTGCTGCAGCGCCCGGTCATTGGGCAGGTGCACGCCGCAATGGGCGCAGCGCACCATCTTCAGCGGCGCGTCCAGCTTGGCCTCGGGGTGCGACTGTTGGCTGGCTTTGAACTTGCGCCACAGCCAGAACGCGGCGGCGATCAGGGCGATCCAGAAAAGTAGGCGAACCATGGTGTCCAGCTTGTCGGTTGAAGAAGCCGACAGTCTAGGACGCGGCCAATAAAAAAGGGAGGCCCAAGGCCTCCCTTTCATGTACCGCTGCGTATCAGTCGAACAGACCAAAGGTCATGTAGCTGAACCAGGAGCGGTCCTTTTCGGCTTCCTTCGGCCCTTCCGGCACGATCGGGTCGCCGTTCTCGTCAGTCGGCAGCAACTCACGTGGCATCTCGTCACGTGCGTCCTGGAACTGCTTGACCACGTCCTGGTTGGCGCGGGTTTCGCCCGGCGGCAGCGGGGTGTCGGTTTCGATCAGGCCCAGGGTCGCCTTGGACAGCCAGCCGCGGCCATCAGACTCGGTCTGCTTTGGCTGGAACTCGCCATCTACCAGGCTCGGGTGGTCCGGGTAGTTGAGCTTGAGGGTTTCCAGGCTGGTGGCGGCCAGTTCGTCCAGGTGCATCTTCTGGTACGCCTCGACCATCACTGCCAGGCCGTCGCCGACCGATGGGGTTTCCTGGAAGTTCTCCACCACGTAGCGGCCACGGTTGGCAGCGGCTACATAGGCCTGGCGGCTCAGGTAGTAGTCGGCCACATGGATTTCGTACGAGGCCAGCAGGTTGCGCAGATAGATCATGCGCTGCTTGGCGTCTGGCGCGTAGCGGCTGTTGGGGAAGCGGCTGGTCAGCTGGGCGAACTCGTTGTACGAGTCGCGGGCAGCGCCCGGGTCACGCTTGGTCATGTCCAGCGGCAGGAAGCGCGCCACCAGGCCACGGTCCTGGTCGAACGAGGTCAGGCCCTTGAGGTAGTAGGCGTAGTCGACGTTCGGGTGCTGCGGGTGCAGGCGGATGAAGCGCTCGGCAGCCGACTTGGCAGCCTCGGGCTCGGAGTTCTTGTAGTTGGCGTAGATCAGTTCGAGCTGCGCCTGGTCGGCATAGCGGCCGAACGGGTAGCGCGACTCCAGGGCCTTGAGCTTGTTCACGGCGCTGGTGTAGCTGGAGTTGTCCAGGTCAGCTTGTGCCTGCTGGTACAGCTCGGCCTCGCTGAGGTTCTCGTCAATCACTTCTTTATTGGAGGAACAGGCCGCGGTGAGCCCGAGGATGGCGATCAGCAGCAGGTGTTTCACTTGCATGGCGGCTTGCGTCCCTTTGACGGCCGCTGTCTTGGGCGGTGCCGTCCTGTTATGATGAGCGCCCCGGCCAACCCCGGGACAAAAGAAGTCGTATTTAACCACAAGCTCGCAGCCGAAACCAAAGGCTGTGCGCCCGCCGAATCGAGCATGTCCGAGATCATTCAACTTAGCGCAGAGGTGCCGTCCGAACTGGGCGGTCAACGCCTCGACCAGGTCGCCGCCCAATTGTTCGCCGAGTACTCGCGTTCCCGGCTGACTTCGTGGATCAAAGAAGGCCGCCTGACGGTCGATGGCGCCGTGGTGCGCCCTCGAGACCTCGTCCATGGTGGCTCGCAACTTGTCCTGGAGGCCGAGCAAGAGGCCCAGGGCGAGTGGGTCGCCGAAGATATCGAGCTGGATATCGTCTACGAAGACGACCATATCATGGTGATCAACAAGCCTGCCGGGCTGGTTGTGCACCCGGCCGCCGGGCATGCCAGCGGGACTTTGCTCAATGCACTGCTGCACCACGTGCCTGACATCGTCAACGTACCACGCGCCGGTATCGTCCACCGCCTGGACAAGGACACCACCGGCCTGATGGTGGTGGCCAAGACCTTGCAGGCGCAGACCCGGCTGGTCGAGCAGATGCAGGCGCGCAAGGTCAGCCGCATCTACGAGTGCATCGTGATTGGCGTGGTCACCGCCGGCGGCAAGATCGACGCCCCGATCGGCCGCCACGGCGGCATGCGCCAGCGCATGGCGGTCACCGACGGCGGCAAGCCGGCAGTCAGCCACTACCGTGTGCTCAAGCGCTTCCGCTCGCACACCCATGTGCGGGTCAAGCTGGAAACCGGCCGTACCCACCAGATTCGCGTGCACATGGCTCACGTTGGCTTCCCGCTGGTCGGCGACCAGACCTACGGCGGGCGCTTCCGCATTCCGCCGGCAGCCAGCCCGACCATGGTCGAGGCGGTGAAAACCTTCCCGCGCCAGGCACTGCATGCGCGCTTCCTGGCATTGGCCCACCCGATTACCGGTGAAGTCATGAAGTGGGAATCGCCGCTGCCGGATGACTTCGTCTGGTTGCTGTCGCTGCTGAACCAGGACCGCGAGAGCTTTGTCGGATGAGTGGCCTGACGCAGTCGCTGCTGCTCCCCGACTGGCCGGCCCCGGCCTCGGTGCGCGCCTGTGTCACCACCCGCCAGGGCGGCATCAGCCTGCCGCCTTATGAAACCTTCAACCTTGGCGACCATGTAGGGGACGACCCTGCCGCGGTGGCTGAGAATCGTCGGCGCCTGAGCGACGAATTCGCCATCCAGCCGGCCTGGCTCAAGCAGGTGCATGGGCTGGTAGTGGCGGATGCTGACCCGGCCGTGGTGGCCGAGGCCGACGCCAGCTGGACCGACCAGCCTGGTATTGCCTGCACCGTTATGACTGCCGATTGCCTGCCTGCGCTGTTCTGCGACCGGGCCGGTACCCGCGTGGCCGCGGCGCATGCTGGCTGGCGCGGGCTTGCCGGTGGTGTGCTGGAGGCCACCCTGGATCGCCTGGCACTGCCGCCCGAAGAGGTGCTGGTGTGGTTGGGGCCGGCGATTGGCCCGCAGGCGTTCGAAGTGGGGCTTGAGGTGCGCGATGCCTTTACGGCGGTGCACCCGGAAGCGGCCAGGGCCTTTGTCGATGGTGCCCGGCCGGGCAAGTTGATGGCCGACATCTATGAGCTGGCGCGTATCCGTTTGGCGGCGCGTGGGGTGACTGCTGTTTACGGCGGTGGCTTGTGCACAGTCAGCGATGAGCGGTTCTTCTCCTATCGCCGTACCCCGCAGGGTGGGCGTTTTGCTTCCCTGGTGTGGCTTGAGCCGCGCTAGCCTGCACTGGCCTCTTCGTGGGCACGCCCGCTCCCACAGGTACACCACAGGTTTAAAAGGTTGCGGATTCCCTGTGGGAGCGGGCATGCCCGCGAATGGCCCAGCACTAATCCAACAGGTTGACCCCGGTCAACCCCGCTACGCTTGAATCTTCCAGAATCAGCCTTATCTATAAGGTCATCTCAGGCAGGTTTCTTCACAAACAGGCGCTGTCCATCGCTCCGACCTGCCCTTTAAAGGAAGGTACCCCCATGCGAATAGACCGTTTGACCAGCAAGCTGCAGCTTGCAATATCCGACGCCCAATCCCTGGCCGTTGGCATGGATCACCCTGCCATCGAGCCCGTGCACCTGTTGCAGGCACTGCTCGAGCAGCAGGGCGGCTCGATCAAGCCGCTGCTGATGCAGGTAGGCTTCGACATCAACAGCCTGCGCCAGGCACTGGTGAAAGAACTCGACCAGTTGCCGAAAATCCAGAACCCCACCGGCGACGTGAACATGTCGCAGGACCTTGCGCGCCTGCTCAATCAGGCTGACCGCCTGGCACAGCAGAAGGGTGACCAGTTCATTTCGAGCGAGCTGGTGCTGCTGGCCGCCATGGACGAGAACAGCAAGCTCGGCAAGCTGTTGTTGAGCCAGGGCGTGACCAAGAAGGCCCTGGAAAATGCCATCAACAACCTGCGCGGCGGCGCGGCCGTCAACGACGCCAACGCCGAGGAATCGCGCCAGGCGCTGGACAAATACACCGTCGACCTGACCAAGCGTGCCGAAGAAGGCAAGCTGGACCCGGTGATCGGCCGTGACGACGAAATCCGCCGTACCGTGCAAGTACTGCAACGTCGTACCAAGAACAACCCGGTGCTGATCGGTGAGCCAGGCGTAGGTAAAACCGCCATCGCCGAAGGCCTGGCCCAGCGCATCATCAATGGTGAAGTGCCCGACGGCCTCAAGGGCAAGCGCCTGTTGGCGCTGGATATGGGCGCGCTGATTGCCGGTGCCAAGTACCGCGGCGAGTTCGAAGAGCGCCTCAAAGGCCTGCTGAACGAGCTGTCCAAGCAGGAAGGCCAGATCATCCTGTTCATCGACGAGCTGCACACCATGGTCGGCGCCGGCAAAGGCGAGGGCGCAATGGATGCCGGCAACATGCTCAAGCCGGCCTTGGCCCGTGGCGAGCTGCACTGCGTTGGCGCCACCACGCTGAACGAGTACCGCCAGTTCATCGAGAAGGACGCGGCCCTGGAGCGCCGCTTCCAGAAGGTGCTGGTCGAGGAGCCGAGCGAGGAAGACACCATCGCCATCCTGCGTGGCCTGAAGGAGCGCTATGAAGTGCACCACAAGGTGGCCATCACCGACGGCGCCATCATTGCCGCGGCCAAGCTCAGCCACCGCTACATCACCGACCGTCAGCTGCCGGACAAGGCCATCGACCTGATCGACGAAGCGGCCAGCCGTATCCGCATGGAGATCGACTCCAAGCCGGAAGTGCTGGACCGCCTCGACCGTCGCCTGATTCAGCTGAAGGTGGAATCGCAGGCGCTGAAGAAGGAAGAAGACGAAGCGGCGAAAAAACGCCTGGAGAAGCTGACCGAGGAAATCGACCGGTTGGAGCGTGAGTACGCCGACCTGGAAGAAATCTGGGCCTCCGAGAAGGCCGAGGTGCAGGGCTCGGCGCAGATCCAGCAAAAGATCGAGCAGGCCCGCCAGGAGCTGGAGACCGCCCGTCGCAAAGGCGACCTGAGCCGCATGGCCGAGCTGCAGTACGGGGTGATCCCGGACCTGGAGCGCAGCCTGCAGATGGTCGACCAGCACGGCAAGACCGAAAACCAGTTGCTGCGCAACAAGGTCACCGAGGAAGAAATTGCCGAAGTGGTGTCGAAGTGGACCGGTATCCCGGTAGCCAAGATGCTCGAAGGCGAGCGTGAAAAGCTGCTGAAGATGGAAGAGCTGCTGCACCAGCGCGTGATCGGCCAGGGCGAGGCGGTAACCGCGGTGGCCAACGCCGTGCGCCGTTCGCGTGCCGGGCTGTCCGACCCGAACCGGCCGAGTGGCTCGTTCATGTTCCTTGGCCCGACCGGCGTGGGCAAGACTGAGCTGTGCAAGGCGCTGGCCGAGTTCCTGTTCGACACCGAAGAGGCGATGGTGCGCATCGACATGTCCGAGTTCATGGAGAAGCATTCCGTGGCTCGCCTGATCGGCGCCCCGCCAGGCTATGTCGGGTATGAAGAGGGCGGTTACCTGACCGAGGCGGTACGGCGCAAGCCATACTCGGTGGTGCTGCTGGACGAGGTGGAGAAGGCCCACCCGGATGTGTTCAACGTGCTGCTGCAGGTGCTGGAAGACGGCCGCCTGACCGACAGCCACGGGCGCACCGTGGACTTCCGCAACACCGTGATCGTGATGACCTCCAACCTGGGCTCGGCGCAGATCCAGGAACTGGTGGGTGACCGCGAGGCACAGCGAGCGGCGGTGATGGATGCGGTGGGTTCGCACTTCCGTCCGGAGTTCATCAACCGTATCGACGAAGTGGTGGTGTTCGAGCCGCTGGGCCGCGAGCAGATTGCCGGCATTACCGAAATCCAGCTGGGCCGCCTGCGCAGCCGCCTGCTGGAGCGCGAACTGTCGCTGAGCCTGAGCCCGGAGGCGTTGGACAAGCTGATTGCCGTGGGTTACGACCCGGTGTACGGTGCTCGGCCGCTGAAGCGGGCCATCCAGCGCTGGATCGAAAACCCGTTGGCGCAGTTGATCCTGGCAGGCAAGTTCATGCCGGGGACGGCGATTACCGCCAAGGTGGAAGGCGACGAAATCGTCTTCGCTTGATCTGTTTCACCATGAGCCCCGCATCTGCGGGGCTTTTTTTTGCCTGTGCAGCACCTGTGGGAGCGGCTTTACCCGCGAAGAGGCCGGCACAGCCCCAGCAAATCCGGGTCTTTCAGCCTTCCTGGATAACTTGCTGAAATTTTTGAAATTTTTGCTTGCATCTAAAAACGAGTGCCCCTAATATACGCCGCGTTGTCAGGCACTAAGCGAATCACCAGCAACACCGGTGACCGCAAAACACTTACAAATCAGTAAGTTGAATGAAAAAAAGTGGTTGACAAGCAAAACGAAGAATGTAGAATAGCCGGCCTCAGCAGCTGCAACGCGAAAGCGGATAGCCAAAGAGACCGAAGCTAACACAAGCTTCGAAGCTGTAAAGTTGTGCCGAAGTTCAGTTCCGCGATAGCTCAGTCGGTAGAGCAAATGACTGTTAATCATTGGGTCCCTGGTTCGAGTCCAGGTCGCGGAGCCAATCTCGGGGTGTAGCGCAGTCCGGTAGCGCGCCTGCTTTGGGAGCAGGATGTCAGGAGTTCGAATCCCCTCACCCCGACCATTTTCCGGGTCGTTAGCTCAGTTGGTAGAGCAGTTGGCTTTTAACCAATTGGTCGTAGGTTCGAATCCTACACGACCCACCATGAAAAAAAGGGCATCTCGCATGAGATGCCCTTTTTTTTGCGTTTAATTTATCCCACAAGAATGCGCTCTTGGGCCACACAGTCCTGTGTGGGAGCGGGTTCACCCGCGAATGCGGCAGCAGGTTCACCATCGCATTCGCAAGTAAACCCGCTCCCACAGGGCATGCTGGTGTCTGTCAGTGCAGTTTCAGGCGCGGCTCGGTACCCCGGCCAATCTTGCTACCCAGCATCATCAACGCCGTACGGAAGAACCCGTACAACGCCATCTGGTGCATCCGGTACAGCGACACATAGAACATCCGCGCCAGCCACCCTTCAAGCTTCACGCTGCCCATCAGGTTACCCATCAGGTTGCCCACCGCCGAGAAGCGTGACAGCGACACAAGCGAACCGTAGTCCTTGTACTCATAGGTCGGCAGCGCCTTGTTCTCCAGCCGCGCCTTCAAACTCTGCGCCAGCATCGAAGCCTGCTGGTGCGCCGCCTGGGCGCGTGGCGGAACGTTGCGGTCGCTACCCGGTTGCGGGCAGGCGGCACAGTCACCGAAGGCAAAGATGTTGTCGTCGCGGGTGGTCTGCAGGGTAGGGCGTACCACCAGCTGGTTGATGCGGTTGGTTTCCAGGCCATCGATGTCCTTGAGGAAACCCGGTGCACGGATACCTGCCGCCCACACCTTCAGGCTGGCCTGGATCACTTCACCGTCCTTGGTTTTCAGGCCATCCTCGGTCACTTCACTGACGGCGGCGTTGGTCATCACCTTCACCCCGAGCTTTTCCAGGGTCTTGTGCACCGGCACGCTGATGCGCTCTGGCAGCGCCGGCAAAACGCGCGGGCCCGCCTCGATGAGGGTGATGTGCATGTCCTTGGGCTGGATGCGGTCCAGGCCATAGGCCGCCAGTTCGTGCGCCGCGTGGTGCAGCTCGGCTGCCAGCTCCACACCGGTGGCACCGGCGCCGACGATGGCCACGCTGATTTTTTCGCTGGCCACATCACCGGCATGGGCACGCAGGTAGTGGTTGAGCAACTGCTGGTGGAAACGCTCGGCCTGCTTGCGGGTGTCGAGGAACAGGCAATGCTGCGCAGCGCCCAGGGTGCCGAAGTCATTGGTGTTGGAACCTACGGCAATGACCAGGGTGTCATAGCCCAGGGTGCGCGCAGGCAGCAGCTCGCGCCCCTCTTCGTCGAGGGTGGCGGCCAGTTGAATCTGTTTGCCTTCACGGTCCAGGCCGCTCATGCGCCCCAGCTGGAAGTTGAAGTGGTTCCACTTGGCCTGCGCCACGTAGTTCAGTTCGTCTTCCGAGGAGTTCAGCGAGCCGGCGGCTACTTCGTGCAGCAGCGGTTTCCAGATGTGCGTGAGGTTGGCGTCGACCAGGGTGATTTCGGCCTGCTTACGCTTGCCCAGGCTTTTACCCAGGCGGGTCGCCAGTTCCAGGCCGCCGGCGCCGCCGCCGACAATCACGATGCGATGAGTCATGGGGATATCTCATAAGGTTTACGGAATTCGTGGCCCCGGGGGCCGGCCGCAAACTGCACGAGGGGAGGGCGAGCGCAAAGCAGCTCATAGCACCAGTCCACTGAGCAGGCGGCTGATGAGACCCAACCCGATGGTCACGGCCACCACCAGCACAAGGAGCAGCCACGGCCGGAAGGGCCTGCGCTCGACTTGGTGCTGGGGGGCTCGCAAATACTCATCGACACGACGCTGATCTTCCGGATTCAGGCGGCTGGTCATGGTGGGGCCTCGTCAGGTAGACGTTTGTGACTGCGTAAACGCTACAGCGTTCACGCAAGCGCTTGAAACAAATGATAATGCTTTCTATATCTGGCGCCGAGTGTACGCCATCGCAAACATTCGCTGCACTGGATCAAAGACTGATGCCCACGTCGAAAACAATGCTGCGGCCCAGGTTGCCGCGCAGGAAGTCCGGCGCGTCGGGGTGGGCGAACAGCACCCGGGCAAATGTCGGCCCGACCAGTGACAGTGAGCGCCAGCCCTGACGCAGGTATTCGGTAGGCGGCGGGAAGTGGGTGTTGAGGTCCAGCACTTCGCGCTTGAGGCTGGCGAAGGCAATGATGTCCAGCTCGTTCAGCTCCAGCCCGCGTTCCCGGTAGTTGTGCGCTTTCTTGCGCAAGGTCGGTGCCAGCCGCCCCAGCAGCTCGGTGGCACTGATGCGCCGCGGGCGCGCTTCGCGGCGCACCAGTTGCGCCAGGGAGAATGCGCTGCGCCGGCGCTGCAGTTCTTCGCGCCATTCATCGTTCAGCCGGCGGCCCTCGTCGAGCACGAAAAACACCTCGAACGCCGCGTCGCGGAACAGTACGTCTGGCGGCTCCTGCCCGGCCGGGGTGAAGTCCTCGCTGCGGTAGGGGATGTTCAGCCCCTGCAACAGGCGTTGGCACACCCAACGCTCCCGCTCCCACTTGCGGGCGTTGGAGAGAAAGGCATTGGCTTGTTCCGCCTGGATGGTAAGCAGGCGCAGGTAGTCTGAGTCATCCATGCAGACAAGCTTAGCCGCTAATCGATGACGATAAGATGCTGTTTGTGCGCAGAAATCAGCCCGGTACCGGCGCACTGTTGCGCTAGCCCCGCCAGATGAAACGCAGAATGGGTGTAGACTCGGCGTTATCCACATGGCTGCAAGGGGCATTCGTCAGGTGATCAGCGCGCAGGTGTTGTCCGGCACCACCCTTACGCTTGGCTGGCTGGGATATGTGCCGTTGCTGATCTGGGCGGTCAGCCAGGTGCGCTGGGTTGAGCTGTTCACTGACCGACGCCGCCAGCATCTGCTGTTTGGTACGGTGTTCTGCCTGTTTGCCTTATGGTTGGTGCGGCGCGATTTCGATACCGGTGTGTCGTACCACTTCATAGGCATGACGGCGGTCACGCTGTTGCTGGACTGGCCGCTGGCGGTGCTGGGTGGGTTCATGGCCCAGCTCGGATTGCTGGCGCTGGGGCGTCAGGACCTGGCGGCGCTTGGGGTGAATGGCTTGTTGCTGGTTGGCCTGCCGGTACTGATAGCCGAGGCGTGCGCGATAGGCGTCGAGCGTGCCCAGCCGCGGAACCTGTTTGTGTATATCTTCTGTTCAGGGTTCTTCCCGGCGGCACTGACCGTGCTGGCCTGCCTGTCGACCGCGCTGGGGCTGTTGTGGCTTGACGAGCGCTTCGCCATGCCGGAGTGGCTCAGCGATTTTGTCGGCTACCTGTGGCTGATGATGTTCCCCGAAGCGTTCATCAACGGCACGGTAATCAGCGCGCTGGTGGTGTTTTGCCCGGAGTGGCTGGAAACCTTCAACCGCACGCGGTATCTGCAGGCGCCGTGGAAGGAGGATGATCGTTGATTCTGTGGTTGCTGTACTGGCCCTTTCGCGGGTGAACCCGCTCCCACAGGTATTGCACCAGCCTTGAGAACCGTGAGGTCCCTGTGGGAGCGGGTTTACCCGCGAAAGGGCCCGGAAGGACACCTTGCTATCGGCTCAATGCCGCGGCTCCAGGTCCCCCGAATACAGTTCATCCTCGGAGTCTTCCGCCCCCGGAATCTTGTGCTCCTCCGCCGCCCAGGCCCCCAGGTCGATCAGCTTGCAACGGTCCGAACAGAACGGCCGGAACGGGCATTTCTCGTTCCATTCCACAGGTGCGCCACAGGTCGGGCAATCGACGGTCAATGGCTGGCTCATGGCTGGCCTCCTCGTAAAGTCAGGTAAAAGTGGTGCAGGCGGTCAATCTGCTCATGCAGCGCGGCCAGGTCGCCGTCATTGACCACCACATCATCGGCATGGCGCAGGCGCTCCTCACGGGCCAGCTGGGCCTTGAGAATGGCCTGCACCTGCTCGGCGCTGGTGTTGTCACGCGCCAGGGTACGTGCCACCTGCAGTTCCTGCGGCGCATCGATCACCAGCACCCGCTGGGTCTTCTGGTACTGGCCCGACTCGATCAGCAGCGGTGACACATACACCGCATACGGCGATTCCGCCTTGGCCAGGTAGCTGAAAATCTCCTGCCCGATCAGCGGGTGCAGCAATTGCTCCAGCCATTTGCGCTGCGCCGTGTCGGCGAAGATCAGCTGGCGCAGGGCCGCACGATCGAGTTGACCGTCCGCCTGCAGCACACCGGCGCCAAAGCGCTCGACGATGCTGGCCAGGGCAGGGCGGCCAGGCTCGACAACCCAGCGCGCCGCCTGGTCGGCATCGACCAGGTGCACGCCAAGCTCGACGAAACGCTCGGCAGCGGCGCTCTTGCCGCTGCCAATGCCGCCGGTCAGGCCGAGAATCCAGGGGGTAAAGGCCGCAGTGGTCATCAGAATCCAAGCAGTTGTGTGTATGAAGCGTATATTTCATCACCCCAGAGCACGGCAATCCACCCCGCAATCGCCAGATAAGGGCCGAACGGGATCGCCGTGCCCATGGCATGCCGGCGCAGGCGCAGCAGGCACAGCCCCGCCAGCGCCCCCACCACCGACGACAGCAGCAGGGTCAGCGGCAACACCTGCCAGCCCCCCCAGGCCCCGATCAGCGCCATCAGTTTGAAGTCGCCATAGCCCATGCCCTCCTTGCCAGTGACCAGCTTGAACAGCCAGTACACCGTCCACAGGCTGAGGTAACCGGCAACCGCGCCCCACAGCGCACTGGTCAGCGGGACGTAGAGGCGAAAGGCGTTGACGATCAGCCCCAGCCACAGCATAGGCAGCACCAGGGCATCCGGCAGCAACTGGTGCTCGGCATCGATCAGGCTCAGGGCCAGCAGGCACCAGGTCAGCGGCAGCGCCAGCAAGGCCTCGGGCGAAGCACCAAAGCGCCAGGCTACCACCAGCGACAGCAGCGCGCTGGCCACCTCCACCAACGGGTAGCGCGGGCTGATGCGGGTTTTGCAGGCTGAACAACGCCCGCGCAAGGCCAGGTAGCTGATGACCGGAATGTTTTCCCACGCGCGAATCCGATGCGCGCAATGCGGGCAGCGCGAGGCGGGTAACCACAGGTCGAAACGCTCGTGTGGCGTGATCGGCAATTCCAGCATTTCCTGCGCCTCACGCTGCCATTGCCGCTCCAGCATGATAGGCAGGCGGTACACCAGCACATTGAGAAAACTGCCCACCAGCAGGCCGAGCATCGTGGCCAGGGTGAGAAAGTACGCTGGCTGCTCAGCCAGCAAAGTCCATAAAGTCATGTTCAGATCAAGCTACCCAACTGGAAGATCGGCAGGTACATCGCCACCACCAGGCCGCCCACCAGCAGGCCCAGGACCAGCACGATGGCCGGCTCCAGCAGGCTGGTCAACTGGTCCAGCGCCTGGCTGACCTGTTCCTCGTAATGGCTGGCGGCTTTTTCCAGCATCTGGTCCAGCGTGCCACTGGACTCCCCGATGGCCGTCAGTTGCACCAGCAGCGGCGGAAACAGCGGCTCAGCGGCCATCGCCTGGTGCAGCCCCTGCCCATTGGCCATGCCCTGGCGCAGCCGCAACACCGCCTGTTCATGCAGATCACCGCCACTGACCCTGGCCACCGTGCCCAGCGCATCCAGCAACGGCACCCCGGCGGAGTAGGACGTTGCCAGGCTACGCGCAAACCGCGCCAGCGCCGCCTGCCCCAGCAGCGAGCCGAACACCGGCAAGCCCAGCACCCGGTGAGATATCCACAGGCGCGCTGGCGCGTGCTGCCGGTAGACCTTGCGCATGGCAAAGCCCAGGACCAAGCCCATCACCAGCAACAACGGCGCAAACCGGCTCAGCCCTGTGGACAAGTCGATCACCCATTGGGTAAATGCCGGCAACGCCACGCCCATGCCAGAGAACATGCTCTCGAATTTCGGTATCACCTCCAGCAACAGGATCGCCGACACCCCCAGCCCCGTCAGCAACAGCAGCAACGGGTAGATCATCGCCTTGCGCACCTTCTTGTGCAGCACCCGACGCTGCTCCAGCATGCCTGCCAGCTGGTCCAGCTGCCGGTCGAGCGTGCCGGACTGCTCCCCCACCCGCACCAGGTTGCAGTACAACGCATCGAACCACCCCGGGTGGCGCTGCAACGCATCCGCCAGGCCCAGGCCCGAGGCCACATCCTGTTTCAACCTATCCAGCAATGCCGCCTGCGCCGCATCACAGCCACTGCGCCCCATCACCTCGAACGCCTGCAGCAGCGGCACCCCAGCCTTGAGCAGGGTCGCCAACTGCCGGCTGAACCCCGCCGGGTCGGCCTTTGCCCGCCGTTTAGGAAAACTGAATGTCAGTCCGCCGGCAGGCCGCAAACTGGCGACCTTGATGCCCTGGCGGATAAGCCCTGCACGCACATAGGCCGGGCTGCGCCCGGACGTTTGCCCGCTGACCGGCGCGCCGTTGGCGTCGGTGCCGTGCCAGGTGTAGAGGAGTGTGGATTGGGTCATGCAAAGGTCCTTTTTCTGCCCGTGCGACAAGCCTGGAAACAGCTTGCCGCGCCCATGCAAGGGCGTGCGTCCGAGATGCTCACTAGAGTAGTTCAGCGAAGACGACGCCCAAGCGGGCAGGGGTGACAAAAGGTGTCTGTTCAGGCCTACTGCGCCGCTGCCAGCCGGGGTCGAGCCTGACCTCAACGAGTACGCGTATCAAAAAGGAAAACGTTCATGAAAGGGCAACGCGGTATCACCCTGATCGAACTGATGATCGTCGTCGCGATCATCGGCATTCTGGCGACCATCGCCTTACCGATGTACACCAACCACCAGTCACGCTCCAAGGCCGCGGCCGGATTGCTGGAGATCAGCGCGCTGAAGACGGCGATGGACCTGCGGTTGAATGATGGGAAGGATGTGGCGGATGTGGCCGCGTTGGGTGGCCAGCCGGCAACGGCGCACTGTGCGATCACGGCTAGCGGCAAGGCGGCGGATGGCAGCGGGAGCATCGTTTGCACGCTGGTGGATGCGCCGGCCACTGTGCTGGGCAAGGCACTGACCCTGACGCGTTCGGCTACCGGGTGGGCGTGTACGACCGACATCGAGGAAGACCTGGCGCCGAAGGGGTGCAAGGCGCCTTGAGGGTGGGGCAATAAACTAGCGGAAACAGGGGTTTGCGTAACGGGTGCGAGCAGTGGTACGTTGCGCTACACGCCGGTGTAGCTCAGTCGGTAGAGCAGCGCACTCGTAACGCGAAGGTCGCAGGTTCGATTCCTGTCTCCGGCACCAAAATTTGACGTTTTGATGCAGGGTTTCCTGCATTCGGCCCCTCCAAAATGCCCGCCTTGTGCGGGCATTTTTGTTCTTCCGTTTTCTGCTTTCGGCCGATCAGGCGACCTTCAGCCCAGCTTTTCGGCCGAGTGAATGGTTAGCTGCTATTCACTTCCGGTTGCACGGGTTTCAAGAAAATGGGTGACTGGTATTTAGCTTTCGCCCCGTGTTTTCGGGGTGTTTGGCGAGACTCTTTAAGATAGTGTCTTATTCGGTTTTAGATATTTTCAGATAGCCGAGGTTTCCACCAATACCCCCAGCGACTGATCTCGCCCGCTCATCACAACAACCCGCAGACCAACTGCTTTGTTTCCTCTGACACGACAAGAGAAACGCTATGACTGTTGAAAAACACGATGATCGCCCTGTTTACCAGGCTGCCTGCCATTGTGGGACGGTGCGTTTTTTACTTCGCTTGACCGATGGTGTGCGCACAGCGCGCCGGTGCAACTGCTCGCTCTGCCGTATGCGGGGAGCAGTGGTGGTATCAGCCAACCTGGGCGACATCACTATCATCCAAGGGCATGAGGCACTCACCCTTTATCAGTTCAACACACATGTTGCAAAGCACTACTTCTGCTCGAAATGCGGCATCTACACCTTCCACCAGCGCCGCTCCTCACCGGATCAATACGGGGTCAATGTTGCCTGTATCGAAGGCATGAGCCCATTTGATTTCCCGGAAGTCCCTGTCAGTGAAGGGCGGATTCATCCAAAAGACCGCGTAGGTGGAGGCTCAGTTACTGCTGGATGGCTGCGATATGAAAGCAACCATGATTGATTCCGATTCTACGTAGGCATCGCGCCGAGAGCTGGATGGATACCATACAGCCCAAGACCCGTTTCCAGTGTCGCCGTTAGCCATGGCATCAATGCTAACCTGATTCGCAAATGCATGAGCGGCGGGCCAGACATCATCATTGCGGCTGGCCCGCTGCTAAAGGCCCCTGATGGCCGTCTTCCTACGAAACGCATAGTCCTTTCCTACTCTTGGAAACTTGCGAAAACAGCCACTCGGGAATAAAGTCCTCCCGTCGCCGAAGCATCGGTGATGCGACCTTGGCCGGTCGGAATCGAAAGGCGCATCAGCGCCCAGTCTTAATCGCAGGCGCTTTTTTTGTGCCCGCGATGTCGTGTTATGGCGGTGGTGCGCGGGACACCTTCGGGTGTGCCGGGTTCCTTTCGTCCCGGTCGGCCAACCCGCGTACTGCTGCCACCTTAACTTGCTTGGCCGCGAGCGGTGGCAGTTCCATCACGAAAGGAACTCATGCATGACCACCGTAAATCCGCTAAAGATCCTCGTATCCGTTCTCCACCGTCGTACCTCGGCGGACCTCAACGATCTCACCTCCAGTCAATCTCGCTCTGTCTCTGCAACAAGGGAGGCACGCCATGACTGACCAAGAACGCCTATCCACCATCCAAAGCTACGCCTGGACCCTCGAACTGCTAGGCGAAGCCCTGGTCCAGCACGACGAAATGCTGGAGTGCGAACACAACCCACACCTGAGTTTTCGCAACACGGCCGGTATCCATCAGGCGATCCGGATCATCAGCCGTTTGGCCAGTGAGCAGTGTGGGAAGGTGATGGAGCGAAACGGCCAGGACCCTGTTGGTTAGGCAGGATCATTGATGAGTATCGGGCCAGATATCACCCTTGCGGCTGGCCCTCTGCTCAAGGTCGGTTGGTGGTTTATTCCTGTCGGGGTAGGGTTATGGGGCTGCTGTGCAGCCCATCGCAGGCAAGCCAGCTCCTACACCGACCGCGCAGCTCCTGGGTGATGTGTCGAACTTGTGGCAGAGGGGTGGTAGGGCGCAATTACCGACAGCGCAACATCAATCGAGCGCTCTGAACGAGATCCGCCGCTTCATACATGAAGCAACCCCAACGCCCCGATCAAGGCGGGCGGCATCACCAGCGCCCCCAGGCGCAGGAAGTCCAAGGCACCCACGTGTTCGCCTTCACGGCGAACGGCAACCAGCCAGAGCAAAGTGGCCAGGGAGCCGGTAATCGACAAGTTCGGCCCGAGGTCGACGCCAATCAGCAGCGCCGCAGTGGTTCTCGCGGGTAAATCGACAATATGGCCAACGGAGCCTGCGATCAGTCCGGTCGGCAGGTTGTTCATCAGGTTGCCGGCGATAGCCGCGACCACGCCGGCGCCCCAGCTCGCCTGGGTCTCGGAGCTGCGCGCCAGCGCGGCCAAGCCATGGGCCAGGTGCTCGATCACACCCGTCTGTGCCACCGCTTCCACCAGCACGAACAGGCCCGCCACCAACGGCAATACGCCCCATGCCACGCCTTTGAGCACCGGCATCGGGTTGCGCCGCTGGCGCAGGTGGATCAGCCCGGCCGTGGCGATACCGGCGCAGAAGGTGGGTAAGCCAAGCTGCCGGTCCAGGGCGGAGGTCAGCAGCAACAGTACACCTGTCAGCACGATACCCAGTGCGCACAAGCGTGCACCGCTGGACAGCGGTTGCACGTCGATGGCCGTCGCCAGGGGCTGGCGGATCTGCCTGCGCTGGGCCAGCCGCAGCACCAGGTAGGTCAGGCCGATGGCGGCCAGCGATGGCAAGGTGAATTGCCGCAGCCACTCCAGCAACGGCGGCATCTGGCTGCCGAACACTACCAGGTTGGCCGGGTTGGAAATGGGCAGCACAAAACTGGCGGCGTTGGCGATGAAGGCACAGATGAACAGATAGGGCAGCGGCTCGGCCTTGGCCGCCCTGCAGGCGGCGTACACCGCTGGGGTCAGCACCACCGCCGTGGCATCGTTGGAGAGGAACACCGTTACCAGTACCCCCACCAGGAATACCAGGTCGAACAGGCGCTGGCCGGAGCCCCGGGCATGCTGCACCGCGTACATGGCCAGCCAGTCGAACAGCCCTTCCTGGCGCGCCAGTTCGGCCAGCACCATCATACCGATCAGAAACAAGTAAACATCGCCACCCTCGGCGACAGCGGCGAGGGCTGTGTGCAGTGGCACCAGGCCAAACACGGTCAGCAATACAGCGGCGCCGACTGCCCAGACATATTCCGGCACCCGCCAGGGGCGCAGGATTACCCCGCCGGTCGCCACGGCGGCGACGGTCCAGATGAGCGAGGATGGATCAAATACGGGCATGCAGTTTACTCAGGTGAATGAATGACTTGGCGCGGCATGGCCGTGCCGGCCTTTGGGGGGTGTGCAGCACGCTATATCTTGTCAAAGTGATTGGGCTGAGCTGACTGTTGCCGACTTGGATGTCCCTTGCGAAGGCCTGTCTGATAGGTGAGCAGTCCGAGTGCAGCCACGATACCCAGAACGACGAAGGCTGCGCCATAGCCGAAATGTTGCGCGATCCAGCCGGCGAGTGCGTGGCTCATGGCCGCGCCTATCCCCTGGATCGTCATCACTGCACCAAGCCCTGCATTGACGTGCCCGGTGCCGCGCAGGATGCAAGCGACAAGCCCAGGCAAGGCGACCCCCAGTAGACCCGCCCCGATGCCGTCAAGGGCCTGTACCGGAATCAGTGCCCACGGCGACGCCCAGAAACCAGCGATCAGCCCTCGCAAGGGCAAGGCCAGCAGGGCGGTAATGATCAGTGCCCGATACCCGTGCCGAGAGGCATACCTCCCGGCCCAAAGTGCCACAGGAATCATCACCAGCTGCGCCACGATGACGGTCGATGCCGTGAAGGCGCTGGGGTCGGCCAGCCCGCGCGTGACGACCGACTGCGCCAGCAAGGGCAGCATCGCGGCATTGCCCAGGTGGAACAGCAGCATGGTGACCGCGAGCAGGCACAGCTCGCGCGAGTCCGTCAAAACCCGCACCAGGGAAGGCGAGGGGCTGCTGCCTTGCGCAGGCAGGTTGCCGGTGAGGTCACCACCGCGGGCCCGCTCATGGTTGATGTCCTGTGGGTTGATCTTGCGCAAGCATGCAAGGGCTGCGCATGCCATCAGGGCCATCAGCACGAAGACGGCTGACAGCCCCCAGCAGTAGCCCGCCAGCCCGGCCAATGCAGCCGCGATCATGTTGCCGGCATGGTTCCAGGCCTCGTTGATGCCGAGCTGCCGAGACACGTCTCTCTGATCAACGATGCCCAAGGTGATGCCCATGATGCCGGCGCCCATCAATGCGCCCACAGCACCCGTCACAACCTGGGAGGCGACGACGACGCCGAACGATGGCGCCGTCCATAGCGCTGCCGTGGCGAGAATGAGTGCAAGGGTGCCGCTTGCCAGCAGAAGTCGCTTGTGGCGCGAAGCGTCGATCCAGGCGCCCATCGGCGTGGTCGCCAGCATGCCTGCGATGCCGCCGGCGGCCATCACGTAGCCGATGTCATCGGCGCGCCAGCCCTGGCTGGCCAGAAACACGCCGAGGAAGGGGCCCAGGCCATCGCGGACGTCGGCCAGGAAGAAGTTGAGGCCGGACAGCCAGCGCCGCGAGCTGGCATGCGGCGGGGGTATGGAAGGTGTTGCCGGGTGCATAGCGGCATTCCCTTATGGCGCACGGTCGTAGAGCGGCTGCAGGGTGGATAACGTGGTGCCCATGCTGACCGCTTCCAAAGCGGTGCCAAACGCATTGCGCGTGCCCAGCCCGGAGGCCGCGAACGGTGCCCCCGCCTGCACGGAAAGACGCAGGCTCTCTGGCGGGAAACGAACGATGCTGCCATCGCTCAGGATGACGCCGTTGGCCTCGCCCCGGGGGCCAGTGAGCACGGTGTCCACATGGCCTTCCACCTGTTGGGGCTGCAGACGCTGGGCGCGCAGGTGTGGCGGCAGCACTCGGCCTTGGTCAACCGGCGGCGGCTGGTCGTACACGGTTCGCCCGCTGTCGGCATGGATGATGGCGTCGGCCTTGACCGTGCCTCGCGTTTCCGCCCGTCCGATGATGCGAACGGCGTCCCCCACCTTGACCGTGGCCGTGAGCGCATCGGCCATGTGCGGTGGAAACCTGGCAATGGTGCCGTCGCTCAGGCGCAGGCCGTCGACCTCACCGTAGGGATTGATGAGCATCCGTTGCACCTGGCCTTCCACCGTGTACTGGCCCGTCAGGCCGGGGGCGTCGACCCCTTGATGTGGTGTTGCAGGCAGAGGGTAGGGCGGATCGGCGGGCGCGGCCTGTGCGCTGAGGCTACTCAGGCCGAATGCCAGCGCAACAGACGTGGCGATGAAATACCTGGACATTGGAGAAGCTCCTTGGTCGGGAAAAGCACCCAACCTGCAGGGCAAGCGCCATGCCAAATAATATTTTCATTAAAATCAAATAGTTATGAAATTTCCAGGCGATGTGCCGTCCGATCTCGGGACGCCAGGGTGTCACGGAATCGGACACCGGTTTGCGTGCGAAGGGGTTAGTCCAGATTGAACTCGGCCAGCTTGCGATAGAGCTGCTGGCGAGACAGGCCGAGACGCCGCGCCGCCTCTGCGCGGTTGCCTGCCGTCGCAGCCAGGGCGCGAACGATCATTTCGCGCTCCAGGCGGGCAACGGCCTGTGCCATGGGGCCTTCCCAGTCGATGTCCAGGCCCGGGGGGAGCGCAGCCGCTGGCTGCAACCCGATGTGTTCGACATCGATGACTGGGCCGTGGCTGAGGATGGCCGCGCGCTCCATGGCATTGCGCAGTTCGCGCACGTTGCCAGGCCAGGGATGGGCCAGCAGTAAGCGGGCTGCTGCTGCGCTCAAGCGCTTCGGCGAGTCGCCGCCCAGCAGGCGTAGAAAGTGTTCGGCCAGCAGCAGCACGTCGCCCAGGCGCTCACGCAGCGGCGGCAGCCAAAGGGGCACTACCTGCAGGCGGTACCACAAGTCTTCGCGGAAGCGCCCCTCTTTGACCGCGCTGGGCAGGTCTCGGTGGGTGGCCACGATGATGCGCACGTTCACCGGCTGGACACGGTTGGCGCCCACGGGGGTGATCTCGCGTTCCTGCAGCACCCGCAGGATCTTCGCCTGGGTGGCCAGCGGCATATCGCCTATTTCGTCGAGGAACAGGGTGCCGCCATCGGCCTCACGAAAGCGCCCGGTGCGGTCATTGACGGCACCGGTGAACGCGCCTTTGACATGCCCGAACAGCTCGCTTTCCATCAGGTCGGCCGGGATCGCGGCGCAGTTCACTGCAACGAAGGGGCCGCTGGCTCTGCCGCTGTTGCGATGCAGGGCGCGCGCCACCAGTTCCTTGCCGGTGCCCGTCTCGCCGAGGATCAAGGCGGTGGCATCGGAGTTCGCGGCCAGCCCGATGCGCTTGAAGACCTGGCGCATGGCCTCGCTGCTGCTGACCAGTTCGGTTTCATCCACGGGTTCTCTTGCGGCAGCTGAGGCCCCGGCCGCCTGGGGCCTGTCCGGGGTGTGGGCTGCTCGCCGCAGGGCCCGTTCGAGCGTTTCGAGCAGGGCGGCCCTGGTCACGGGCTTGGTCAGATGGTCGAACGCGCCCAGGCTCATCGCCTCGATGGTGTTGCCGCCGCTCGCATAGGCGGTGAGCATGATGCAGGGCACCTGCGAGATGCGCGCCGCGCGGCGCAGGAACACCAGGCCATCCTCGCCCGGCAGGCGCAGATCGACGATGGCCGCATCCACGGCCTCGGTGCGCAGTCGGTGCAGGCCTGCATCGGTGGTTTCAGCCTGCAGCACCGCATACCCCAGGTCCTGCAGCATTTCTGCAAGGCTGTCGCGGAACGCGGCGTCATCGTCGACGATCAGGATTCGGGCCACGGTAGCTCCATTTCTATACGCGTTCCCTTGGTCGACCTGGCGAGACCGACCCGCCCGCCGTGCCCCTGCACGATCTCGCGCACCAGCGCCAGTCCCAGGCCGGTACCTCCAGCGCGGTTGGTGGCGAACGGTTCGAACAGTGTATCGCGCAAGTCGGCCGGAATGCCGCAGCCGTCGTCCGCCACCCACAACAGCAATGCGCCACGGCGCGTGCGATGCGCACCGAGTTCGATTTCACCGTGTTCTCCCGTGTGCGCCAGCGCATTGAGCAGCAGGTTGTCAAAGACCCGCGCCATTTGTGCTGGGTCGAACAGCGCAACTTCCTTCGCGCTGGCGGTCAGCCCCGGTTCAACCGCCAGAGTGATTCGTACGCCTTTCTTTTGCGCTGCTTCGGCGTGTGCATTGCGCCGCTCCTCCAGCCATGCCAGCAGGTCAACCGCCTGGCGCTCGGCGTGGAACGGTTGCGTCAATGCCAACAGGCTCGACACCAGCGTCTCCAGGCGTGCCGTTTGCGACAGTACGGCTTCCAGGGCGCCAGCCACACGTGCTTCGCGCCGGTCGGCCGGGGCAGCCATCGCGTTTTCCACCTTCATGCGCATCGTGCCCAATGGGTTGCGGATTTCGTGCGCGAGCCCGGCGGAAACACGCCCCAACGTGGCCAGGCGTTCGGACTGGGCCAGTTGCTGTCGCAGATGGGTGGACTGGCATTGCCAACGCGAAATCATCCTGCCCAGCCATGCGCCGGAGACCACGACCAGCGCCAGCAGTAGGCTCACCGCGAGGATCAAGGTGTTGACTGTTTCTGTGGCCAAAAGCGGCACGCGCATCAGGGTCCAGGCGATCAGGTGCCGGTCAGCGGCCTCCACAGGGCATGCGGCGAAAGCCACGGCTTCGCGTAAACCCGGTCGCACGTCTGCCACGAGGCTTGCGGAATCCTGCGCGCGTTGGGCCGTGGAGGCAATGCGCTCCAACTCGGCACTCGGCGGATCGCGCTTGATTCCCGTGCCGTCGTAGGTTGGGAACGCGTAGGCCACCACGCCCGCATCCGCTCGCCAGAAGCCGCCCTCCATGCCCGGCTGGTCGCGCAGTGCCAGATCAAGCACTGCCTGCGCTGCGGCTGGGGTCATGAGATAGGGTTGATCTGCCGCAGACGGGAGTTGCTCGCGAACGCGTGCTGCACCTGCCTGCAGCGCCTGGCAACTGGTCGAGGTGAGTTGGCGCGCCTGCGCAATCTGCGGGCCGGCGCCTTGGCGGCTGATGACCAGCAGCAGCCATCCCAGCACCAGCGCAACGGCGGCAATGGAAAGCCACAGAATCAGCAGATCGCGTCGTACGGAGGGTTGCAGCGACAGGTCCGGTTTCCTTTGATGTGGCGCACCGCTGGTCAATCGGTGGGCGTTCTGATGGCAACCTTGCCAGATGGGAAATCGCCGTGCAAGGACAGGGTCGGTGAGCTTTCGAAACACGGCTGGTATTCCACCATTGCGGCTGGCCCGCTAAAGGCCACCTGGTGGTCTATTCCTGTCGGGTAGGGTTATGGGTTGCTGCGCAGCCCATCGCAGGTAGGCCAGTTCCCATAGAACTGCACATAACTTATTGAGTTGGCAGGGACCTTGGACTGCCCCCAAAAAGTTGGACAGTTTAAGCTGCCGCCTGGGTCCTGTACTCGACAGGGCTCAGGCCATTGAGCCTCAGCTTGATGCG
>MTEU01003061.1_pt3 | contig 22113 bp, 21 predicted proteins | sample 1042701 | NCBI WGS metagenome assembly MTEU01 (sample SAMN06185813, study PRJNA358809) | soil metagenome | isolation source: naturally attenuated soil | place: India | collected 2015-05-23
GGGCCAGGGCCACCTGCGCATCATCGCCGGCGAATGGCGCAGCCGCCGTCTGGCGGTGCCGGACGGCGAAGGCCTGCGGCCAACGCCCGACCGCGTGCGCGAAACCCTGTTCAACTGGCTGGCGCCCTATATCGAGGGCGCCCGCGTGCTGGACGCCTTTACCGGTAGCGGCGCCCTGGTGCTCGAAGCCCTGTCCCGCGGGGCCGAGGACGCCGTCGCGCTGGACAGCAACCCGGCGGCCATCGCCAACCTGAAGAACAACCTCGAGATCCTGCGCTGTCCGCGCGGGCAAATCCTGCAGACCGACGCCCTGCGCTATCTGCAAGGCCCGGCCAAGCACCAGTTCGACGTGGTATTCCTCGACCCGCCGTTCCACCAGAACCTGCTGGCCGAAACCTGCAACCTGCTGGAACAGAACCAGTGGCTGCGCGAACAGGCGTGGATCTATACCGAAAGCGAGGCGGCACCATCGGCTTTGCAGTTGCCGGGCAACTGGCGCCTGCATCGCGAGAAGAAGACCGGCCAGGTGCATTACGCACTTTGGCAACGGGGTTGACCCTATAACCCTGGGCTGCCGTATTTAGTTACCACAAACCTGCCGCCTTCATGGCTGAAGCTGCTCCTCCGATTCCTGCAGGAGCACTTCAACCATGACCAACCACCACGCCCCACCCGCGCCGGCAGGCTCGGTACACACCTTTACCCTTGCCAACGGCCTGCGCGTCTACCTGCGTGAAGACAACCGCGCACCGCTGGTCAGTGTACAGCTTTGGTACCACGTAGGCTCCAGCTACGAGCCCGAAGGCCACACCGGGCTGTCCCATGCCCTGGAGCATCTGCTGTTCGAAGGCAGCAGCAAACTGGCTCCTGGCCAGTATTCCGCACTCATGAGCCACTTGGGCGGTGACCCGAATGCCTATACCTACGCCGATGCAACGGTCTTTCCGCTGACATTGCCTCGCAACCGCCTGGAGATTGCACTGGAGGCCATGGCCGACGTCATGGCCAGTGCCACCCTGAGCGACGTGCCTTTTGCCCGTGAGTTGGCTGTCGTCATGGCTGAGCGACGCGAGGATATCGACAACAGCCCCTTGGCACTGGCACTTGAACATCACCAGTTGCTGGCCTATGGCGACAGCGGCTATGGCCCCCCAGTGACCGGGCACAAGACCGACCTCGGCCATATGACCCTGGCGGCGGCGCGCACTTGGTACCAGTCCTGGTACCACCCCAACAATGCCACGCTCGCCGTGGCCGGTGACATCGCGCTGGCCCAGCTACAAAAGCTGGTGACACGACACTTTGCAGCGATCCCCGCCAACCGCCTGCCAACACGGCAAATACCAACAATGCCCTCAGGGCAGGTTCGGCGCAGCCAGACCCTGCGCTGGCATGGCCTATACACCGGAGTGGTCGTCAGCTTCAACCTTCCCAGTCAATGCACTGCGCGCTCAAGTTCACAAGCCTACGCGCTGCGCCTACTGCCGGAGATCCTTGCTGAAGGCCACGCCAGTACGCTACAGCGCCTGTTGGTGGTAGACGCTCCGCTACTGCAAGGCCTGAGAGCGACCTATGAGCCTTGGCAGCGCGGTGACAGCCTGCTGACCCTCTACGCGTTCTGCAGCCCACAAGTTACACCGGAGGCTGCCGCAGAAAGGTTGATGCTGGAAATCGAAGCGTTCCGCCAGTCGGCCCCCTCCAAGGAAGACCTTGAACGCGCCAAGGCTCGCCTGCTGGCCAAGCAGCTGTTCGAAAGGGACGACATCGGCAAACAGGCAGAGGCCATCGGCAAACAGGCCGCCTGCGGCCTGGACCCTGTTGCCCTGGACGATGAGCGGCAAGCCATCGAAGCCGTGACAGCCGAGCAGGTAGGTCTGGTTGCGTTGGAGTTCCTGACTGAAGCCCGCGCGGCCATCACCTTCATGCACCACAAGGAGAGCACCGATGAATGACATGATCGAGCGCACGCCGCAGCAGGCTGCAGCCAACGGAAACTACAGTGGCTTGGTCTCGGCCCGGGGTGTTGACCTGGACCAGCTCGAACCCCTTCGGACACAGGTGCAGACGTGGACCACGAAGGCAGGCACAGGCGTGAAGTTCGTCGAAGCCCGCGGGTTGCCTATCGTCGATGTGGTTTTACGGTTCAAGGCCGGCACGACCCAGGACTCCTTGCAACCCGGCCTGGCAGCTTTGACGCTGTACATGCTCGACGAGGGCAGCCGGCGCTACACCGGTGCCCAGCAGGCGGAGCGCATGGAGCGCCTGGGCGCGATCATGGAAAAGCAGATACGCCTGGAGCACGCAACGCTGAGCCTGCGCAGCTTGAGCACGAAAACGATACTCGAGCCGGCCTTGGAAGTGTTTACCGACCTCGTGGCACAGCCTGCTTTCCCCGCGCCGGCACTGGAGAAGATCAAGCGTCAGCTCGTGCAGCACAACGTTTCACGTGAACGGCGCCCCAGCCTCCGGGCGCGCAGCGAGGCGTTTCGACATTTGTTCAAAGGCCATCCCTATGACAACCCGCTGGGCAGCACCATTCAAGGTGTGGACGCCGTCAGCCGTGAGCACTTGCGGGCATTCCACCAACGCGCCTACAGCGCCAGCAACCTGGAAATGGTGCTTGTCGGAGACCTGGCTCTAAGCGAGGCCCAAGCCATCGCGCAACAGATCAGCCAGGCTTTGCCGCAAGGCTGGTCCGCGGTCGACCTGCCAGCCGTCCCGGCAGCGACACCCGCAACCATCAACGTCGAACAGCCCGGTGCCAGCAGTGCTGTGCTGGTGGCACTGCCTATGAACGTCCCCGCCAATGACCCGGAATTCCAAGCCTTGGTCTTGGCCAGTGAAGTGCTGGGTTCAGGCCTCGAATCGCGTCTGATGGTGGAACTGCGCCAACGTCGCGGGCTGACCTACGGCATCTACAGCCATGCCTCGCCGTTGAGTTCCGGTGGGTTGTTCACAATCGAGTGGGAGGTCGCGCCACGCTACGTGCAAGCCACGCAAGAACTGGTAACAGCCGTGCTGCGCGATTTCATCGAGCACGGGCCAACCCAGGCCGAACTAAAGCTGGCACGCAAACAGCTGGCTGGGCAGTTGCTGCGTGGCATCGCGCAGAACAACAGCCTCGCAGCATTGCTTACGGAGATCACCCGGCAAAACCAACCAGAGGACCATCTGAACGGCTACATCGAACGCATCGAAAGGCTGAGCCCGGCGGATATTCGCGCGGTAATGCAACGCCGGCTTGACCTGAACTACAAGGTGTTGGTCAGTGTCGGCCCACGTGTCGTCCAGCAGCAGCTGCCAGCCACCGACCAATAGCCCAGGTACAGTGGCGCTGTTTCATGGCACTCTAGGCAGGCACATCACGAGTTGCCCAGCATGCCCAGCACCAGCGCCACATTCCGCCCGGCCATCGGCCTGTCCAACCCCCACCTGCAAACCCTGTGGGGGCCACTGTGGCGCAAGCTGCCTGAATTGCAGCGCAACCGCGAGCGGCTTTGGCTGGCCGATGGCGACTTCATCGACCTGGACTGGCTCGGCCCGCACCAACCCCACGCGCCATTGGTGATGGTGCTGCACGGCTTGACCGGCTCGTCCCACTCGCCCTACGTCAAAGGCTTGCAGCAAGCGCTGCAAGGCCGCGGCTGGGCCAGCGTGGCGGTGAACTGGCGCGGTTGCTCGGGCGAGCCCAACCTGCTGCCACGCAGCTACCATTCCGGCGCCAGCGAAGACCTGGCCGAAATCGTCAGCCACCTGCGCGCCCAGCGCCCGTTGGCGCCGTTGTATGCGGTGGGTTATTCGCTGGGGGGCAATGTGCTACTGAAATACCTGGGCGAAAGCGGTGTCGCCAGCCAGTTGCAGGCTGCGGTGGCGGTGTCGGTGCCGTTTCGCCTGGACCACTGCGCCGACCGCATCGGCCAGGGCTTTTCAAAGGTGTACCAGGCGCATTTCATGCGCGAGATGCTGGCTTATGTACAGCTCAAACAGCGGCACTTCCATGACAAGGGCCAGCATGAACGGCTGGCGACGCTGCAACGGCTGGGGCCGCTGGGCGGCCTGCGCACGTTCTGGGATTTTGACGGCAAGGTCACCGCACCACTGAACGGTTTTCGTGATGCGCACGACTACTACCGCCGCTCATCGAGCCATTTCTTCCTCGGCCAGAACCGCACACCGACGCTGATAATCCACTCCAGCGATGACCCTTTCGTCTCCGGCCACAGCCTGCCCGCGCCCCGCGAACTGGCACCGCAGACCCGCTTCGAACTGCACAGCCGCGGCGGCCATGTGGGCTTTGTCGATGGCAGCCTGCGCAACCCGGGGTATTACCTGGAGCGGCGGATTCCGCAGTGGCTGGTGGAGGGCACATAAGCGATTGTTTTGCAGGCCTCCTGTGGGAGCGGGCCTGGGCGATCTCCTACAGAATTTGACCGGCTTACTCGCCAGTGGCTACGCCATGCTGCGGATCGTTGATCCACTCACTCCACGACCCGGCATACAGCTTGCCCAGCGGGTACCCGGCCAACGCCAGGGCAAACAGGTTATGACATGCCGTCACCCCTGACCCGCAATACGCCACCAACTGCTCCGGCGCCCGCCCGGCCAGCATTTCGGCAAAGCGCTGTTTTAGCTGGTCCGGCGGCAGAAAACGCCCATCAGCCCCCAGGTTGTCCGTGAACGCCGCGCACTGCGCCCCGGGAATATGCCCCGCCACCGGGTCGATCGGCTCCACTTCACCACGGAAACGCGGCAAGGCACGCGCATCGATCAAGGTCAGGTCTGCGTTACCCAAGCGCTTGCCCAGGTGCTCGGCATCGATCAGCAGCTTGCCGTCCGGCTCACCGTTGAAGGTGCCTTCCCGCTTGAGCGGCGGGTCCAGGCTGAGCGGCAGGTGCGCCGCATGCCAGGCCTTCAGGCCACCGTCGAGGATCGCCACGCCGCTGCGCTTGCCCAGCCAGGCCAGCAGCCACCAGGCACGGGCAGCAAAAGCGCCAGGGCCGTCGTCGTACAGCACCACCTCGCTGTCATCGTCCAGGCCCCACTCACGCAGGCGCTCGACCAACCGGCGCGCATCCGGCAATGGGTGACGCCCGGTGCGTCCCTTGCTCACAGGCCCGCTGAGGTCACGCTCCAGGTCGGCAAAATGCGCCCCGGCAATATGCCCCTGGGCATAGCTGCGTTGGCCATAGTCCACATCCTCGAGGGCAAAGCGGCAGTCGAGGATCACCAACTTGGGCGAGCCCAGACGCTCGGCCAACTGCTGCGGGGTGATCAATTGCGCAAGGGGCATGACAATCTCCTGATCGATGGCACTATCGATAGCACTGAGGCCCTGGGTTAGTGCTCCAGGGCCTGGTTGAACGGTACATGGAATTCCTGGCACAGGGCGTCCACGGCATTGCGGGCGTTGTCGGTGACGAAGCCGAGCTCCAGCACCAGCACCTGGTAGACGCCGCGCTTGAAGGCTTCTTCACCCAGGTGCGCGGAATGCTCACGCGTGGTGCTGAGAAAACGTACCCAGGACGTCAACACGATCCAGGCATTGATGGTCAGCGATTCGATCTGCGCCGGTGCCATGGCCAGGATGCCTGCCTCGACAAAGCCGCGGTAGATCGCCTGGCCCTGGCGCAGGCAGCGCTCGGAAAAACGCCGATAACGGGCGGCCAGCTCCGGGTCGCTGTCCAGCAGGTGCTCCAGGTCGCGGTGCAGAAAACGGTAGTTCCACATCGCCGCCAGCAGGGCCTTGAGGTAGAAGCGCTTGTCCTCCACGGTCGCCGCGCGGCCTTGCGGCGGGCGCAGGAAGCTGTCCACCAGTTCTTCGTACTGGCTGAACAGCAAAGCGATGATCGCCTGCTTGTTGGGGAAGTGGTAATACAGGTTGCCGGGCGAAATTTCCATGTGCGCGGCAATGTGATTGGTACTGACGCTGCGTTCGCCCTGCTGGTTGAACAGCTCGAGGCTGTTCTGCACGATGCGCTCTCGGGTCTTCATGCGCGGGGCCATGCTCAGCTCCCAGTCTGCGGGCCTTCATCAAAGGGTCATCTTACGGCGTATTGGCGGTGGAATGCACCGCTCGACAACGCGGAAAAATTCGCACCATCGTACAAATTAGAGTATAGGCTCTAGTGATTCCCTGCCCGGACTCGAAGCCGCCATGAACTCGCCCAGTGCCTTGCCCCCTGTGCAATCCGACCTCGACCTTGCGGCGACGTTCGCCACCCAGCGCCAGGCCTTTGCCGGCAACCCCTTGCCAGCGGCGGCGCAGCGGCGCCAATGGCTGAAAAGCCTGCGGGAAGCCTTGCTGGCCGGCCAAGCCGAACTGATCGAGGCAATCGGCCAGGACTTTGAGGGGCGCAGCGCCGACGAGACCCTGCTGGCCGAGGTGCTGCCCTCGGTGCAAGGCCTGCGCCACGCCGAAAAGCACCTGCAGCGCTGGATGCGCGCCAGCCGGCGCAAGGTCGGCCTGGCCTTCCAGCCGGCCAGCGCGCAGGTGCACTACCAACCCCTGGGGGTGGTCGGCATCATCGTGCCGTGGAACTACCCGCTGTTCCTTGCCATCGGCCCGCTGACCTGTGCCCTGGCCGCCGGCAACCGGGTCATGCTCAAGCTCAGCGAAGCCACGCCTGCCACTGGTCTGGCGCTCAAGCAACTGCTGGAGCAGGTGTTCCCCACCGATCTGGTCAGCGTGGTACTCGGCGAGGTCGAGGTAGGCCAGGCCTTTGCCCGCCTGCCGTTCGATCACCTGCTGTTCACCGGCGCCACCAGCGTGGGGCGCCAGGTAATGCTGGCTGCGGCGCATAACCTGACCCCCGTCACCCTGGAGCTGGGTGGCAAGTCGCCAGCCATCGTCTCGGCCGACGTACCGCTGGACAGCGCCGCCGAACGCATCGCCTTCGGCAAGACCCTCAACGCCGGCCAGACCTGCGTCGCCCCTGACTACGTGCTGGTGCCACGCGAGCGCCTGGAGGCCTTCAGCGACGCTTACCAGCGTGCCGTACGCCGGCTGTACCCGCGCATTACGGACAACCCCGACTACACCGCCATCATCAACCAGCGCCAGCTGCAGCGCTTGCAGCATCTACTGGACGATGCCCACGCCAAAGGTGCGCAGGTACTCGACCTGTACCCCGGTGAAACCCGCCAGGGTCGGCGCCTGCCACCCCACCTCCTACTGGGGGTGAACGACGGCATGCAGGTGATGCAAGAAGAAATCTTCGGCCCGCTACTGCCGCTGGTGCCCTACGACAGCCTCGAGCAGGCACTGGCATACATCAACCAGCGCCCGCGCCCGCTGGCTCTGTACTACTTCGGCTATGACCGCGCCGCCCAGGAGCAGGTGCTGCGCCACACCCACTCCGGCGGAGTGTGCCTGAACGACACCCTGCTGCACGTGGCCCAGGATGACTTGCCGTTCGGCGGCATCGGCCCCTCAGGCATGGGCCATTACCATGGTCATGACGGCTTCCTGACCTTCAGCAAGGCCAAGGCGGTGCTGGCCAAGCAACGCTTCAACGCTGCCCGCCTGATCTACCCACCTTATGGCAAAGCCTTGCAGCGCTTGCTCTTCAAGCTTTTCATCCGCTGAGGGCCGGCCCATGCACCGCCGCGAACTGCTGCGCTTCAGCCTTGGCGCCAGCGTCTTTCTGGCGGGTACCAGCCTGGTCGGCTGCAGCGCACAGACAGCCGCAACGGGTTACCAGGTACTGCGCGACGACGACCTGCCGCTGCTGCGCGCGCTGATCCCGGTGGTACTGGCCGGCACCCAGGCCGCCGAGACACTAGTGCTGTATAGCCTCGACCACAAGCTGGCGGCGCTGTCACCAGAAATGCTCAAACTCACCCGGCAGTTGTTAGACGTCCTCAACCTACCGCTCACCCGCGGCCCCTTGACCGGTGTCTGGGGCGCCTGGGAGCAAGCCAGCGCCGCGCAGATCACAGCCTTCCTGCAACGTTGGCAGGACAGCTCGCTGAACCTGCTGCGCATGGGCCACGCCTCGCTGCTGCAGTTGCTGCAGATGGCCTGGTACGAACGCCCCGAATCCTGGGCCGCCTGCGGCTACCCCGGGCCACCGAAAATCTGAAAACAACAAGAGCAGCGCCAATGCCTGTACCCGACCCGTTTCGCCAAGGCCTGGAAAGCGGCTGGATCACCCATGACGCCTCGCGCCTGGAGCACGACCTCACGCTGGAAACCGACGTTGCCGTGATCGGCAGCGGTGCCGGTGGCGCTACCAGCGCGCAAATGCTCAGCACTGCCGGCCTCAAGGTGCTGCTGATCGAAGAAGGCCCGCTGAAGACCAGCAGCGATTTCCACCTGCTGGAAAACGAAGCCTATGCCAGCCTGTACCAGGAAGGCCTGGGCCGCATGAGCAAGGACGGTGCCATCACCATCCTGCAGGGCCGCGCCGTGGGCGGCACCACGCTGGTCAACTGGACCTCCAGCTTTCGCACGCCGCCACAGACCCTGGCGCATTGGGCCGCAGCCCACAACGTGAGCGGGCTGGGCGAGGAGCAAATGCGCCCCTGGTTCGAGCGCATCGAGCAGGAACTGGGCATCACCCCCTGGGCCCTGCCACCGAACGCCAACAACGACGTGCTGCGCCGTGGCTGCGAACAGCTGGGTTACCGCTGGGCGGTGATCCCGCGCAACGTGCGCGGCTGCTGGAACCTGGGCTACTGCGGCATGGGTTGCCCGGTGAATGCCAAGCAGTCGATGCTGGTAACGCGTATTCCCGCCACCCTCGAACAGGGCGGCGAGCTGCTGTACCTGGCTCGGGCCGAGCGCTTCGAACACAACGGCGAGCGCGTCCAGGGCCTGTCATGCCAGGCCCTGGATAGCCAGGGCATACACGCCACAGGTCGGCAGGTCCGCGTTCGCGCGCGTCACTACATCCTTGCCGGTGGCGGCATCAACAGCCCGGCCCTGCTGCTGCGTTCCGACGCGCCCGACCCCCATGGCCGCCTGGGCAAGCGTACCTTCCTGCACCTGGTCAACTTCAGTGCAGCACGCTTCAACGACCGTATCGACCCCTACTATGGCGCCCCGCAGTCCATCTACAGCGACCATTTCCAATGGCAAGGCGGCAGCGACGGCCCGGTTGGCTACAAGCTGGAAGTACCACCGCTGCACCCGGCCCTGGCCAGCACCCTGCTGGGCGGGCACGGCCACGAGAATGCCCGGCGCATGGCCGAACTGCCACATACCCACGTGATGCTGGCGCTGCTGCGTGACGGCTTCCACCCACAAAGCCAGGGCGGGGCCGTGGAGCTGCGCGGCGATGGCTCAGCGGTGCTCGATTACCCGGTCACCGACTACCTGCGCGACGGCCTGCGCCGCGCCTACCGCAGCATGGCGCAGATCCAGTTCGCCGCCGGCGCCACCCAGGTCACCCCCCTGCACAGCGATGCCAGCGCCGCGTCCAGCCTGGAGCAGGCCTTGGCCATGATCGACAAATTGCGCCTGGAGCCGTTCCGCACGCGCCTGGGCAGTGCTCACGTGATGGGTGGCTGCGCCCTCGGCGACGACCCGAGCCAGGCGGTATGCGACAGCCTTGGCCGCCATCACCAGCTGGAAAACCTGTCGGTTCACGACGGTTCGCTGTTCCCCACCAGCATCGGCGCCAACCCGCAACTGTCGGTATATGCCATCAGCGCCAGGCTCACCGAAGCGCTGGTAGCCCGCCTAGCACACAGCGCATGACAAGGAACAGGCCCCCTGTCTATAGTGCCATCAGCCGGCCGCATGACTTGGCCGGAGCGCCGTCGCTGCGCTACCATCCGACTCCCCAACGCACTCCAGCCAGGATGACGCGATGAACCGAGTGTTGTACCCGGGTACTTTCGACCCCATTACCAAAGGCCATGGCGATCTGGTCGAGCGCGCCTCGCGGCTATTCGACCACGTGATCATCGCGGTGGCGGCCAGCCCCAAGAAAAACCCGCTGTTCCCGCTGGAACAACGGGTGGAGCTCGCCCGTGAGGTCACCAAGCACCTGCCCAATGTCCAAGTCATCGGCTTCTCCTCGCTGCTGGCGCATTTCGCCAAGGAACAGGGCGCCAACGTCTTCCTGCGTGGTCTGCGTGCGGTGTCCGACTTCGAGTACGAGTTCCAACTGGCGAACATGAACCGGCAACTGGCCCCCGATGTCGAGAGCCTGTTCCTCACGCCTTCGGAGCGCTATTCGTTCATTTCCTCGACCCTGGTCCGGGAAATTGCCGCGCTGGGCGGTGATATCAGCAAGTTCGTCCACCCGGTGGTGGCCGAGGCGCTGACCGAACGCTTCAAGAAATGACCTTTAACGGCTGATCATCGCGCCCGCGTGCACTGCGGGCGCGAATGCGGCACAATTGTGCCCACTGCGTTGAACATGCCCGGGCGCAGAGCCCCGGCCGGAGTCCCCATGTCCCTGATCATCACCGACGATTGCATCAACTGCGACGTCTGCGAACCCGAGTGCCCGAACGAGGCCATCTCTCAAGGCGAAGAGATCTACGTGATCGACCCTAACCTGTGCACCCAGTGCGTGGGCCATTACGACGAGCCGCAATGCCAGCAGGTCTGCCCGGTCGACTGCATCCCGCTGGACGAAGCGCACCCGGAAACCGAAGAAGAGCTGATGGCCAAGTACCGCCGGATTACTGGCAAAGCCTGATATCAGGCCAGCCCTCATCGCCGGCGAGCCAGCCTCCACAGAGAAATCATCGCCCTCGAGGGCTTTGCAGTACATGTGGGAGCTGGCTTGCCGGCGATCGGGCCCCAAGCCTCAGCGCTGGCAGCGCGGGCAATACACACTCGCCCTCTGCCCCAGCTTCACTTCGCGCAACTCCGTGCCGCACACCTTGCACGGCTGCCCGCCCCGCCCGTAAACGAACAATTCCTGCTGGAAGTACCCCGGCTGCCCGTCGCCACCGATGAAGTCGCGCAAGGTCGTGCCGCCCTGCTCGATGGCCGCCGCCAGCACGCGCTTGATCTCGATCGCCAGCTTCAGATAGCGCGCGCGGGAAATCCCGCCCGCTTCTCGACGAGGGTCGATGCCGGCGGCAAACAGCGCCTCGGTGGCGTAGATGTTGCCCACCCCCACCACGACCGCGTTGTCCATGATGAACGGCTTGACCGCCATCGACCGCCCACGGGACAGCTGGAACAGCCGCTCGCCGTCGAACAGGTCGGTCAGCGGTTCCGGCCCAAGGCGCAGCAGCAGTTCGTGGTTTAGCGGGTCCAGGCTCCACAACATCGCGCCAAAGCGGCGCGGGTCGGTGTAGCGCAGCATCAACCCCGACTCCAGCTCGATATCCACATGTTCATGTTTGGCCGCAGGCAAACCCAGCTGGACCAGGCGCAGGTTGCCCGACATGCCCAGGTGACTGATCAGGGTGCCGACCTCGGCATTGATCAACAGATACTTGGCACGCCGCTCGACACTGACGATGCGCTGCCCCGACAGTCGCACATCCAGGTCTTCCGGAATCGGCCAGCGCAGACGCCGATCACGCACCACCACCCGGCTGACGCGCTGGCCTTCCAGATGGGGCGCAATACCGCGCCGGGTGGTTTCTACTTCTGGCAATTCCGGCATGTGTCAGTGCCCACCCATCTCGCGAATGTTCTGCTTGAGGTTTTCGAAGTCGTATTCCGACAAGCCAATGTAATCGAGCACCAGCGGGCCGACCACATTCCATTCGTGGTCCACGACCTGGTTGCCCAGCACCCGGTGCGATGCGCAGATGTGCTCGGCCATCTTCAGCACCGCCAGCAGGTTTTTCAGCTGGTTCTGCGTATTGCGCGAACTCTCGTCGCGGAACACCGCCAGGGCGTTGTGGTGGTTGGCAATGGCCGCGCTGAGGTGCTCGGGCAAGCGCCAGGACTTGGCCGTGAAATAGCCGACCACAGAATGATTGGTGTTGAACGCGAGGTTTTCGGTGTCGACCACGCGGGTTTCCGCGTCGGCCTTGGCATAGGCCTCTTCCAGTACGTCCATGTAGTCCGGGAAGCGCTTGAGCATCAGCGGCACGCCACAGTCATGGAACAGGCCCAAGGTGTAGGCCTCGTCCGCCGCCTGGACGCCAGTGCGCTTGGCCAGGGTCAGGCAGGTCATCGCCACGTCCTGGGCGGTGTCCCAGAAGCGGTTGAGGGTAACGATGGTCTCGTCGGTCATCTCACCCTTGATCGACTGGGCGTTGATCAGGTTGATGATAGAACGGCTGCCCAGCAGGTTCACCGCGCGCTGGATCGAACCGATCTTGTTGGAAAGGCCGAAATGCGGGGAATTGACCAGCTTTAGCAAGGCGCCCGAGAGGCCCGGGTCCTGGGAAATCAGCTTGGCGATGGTTTCCAGGTCCGGGTCAGGCATGTACTGCTCGAACTGCAGGTCCACCATGATCTGCGGTTGCGGCGGGATGGTGATGCCTTGCAAGGCTTGCTGGATTTGTTCGGCGCTGAGTTCTTGGGACATACGTACACACTCGTTTAGGACCGACGATTCTAACCCTCCAGACCGGAAAGGGACCAACCACTGAATCGTTGGGCCGGAACTTTACTTTATCCATCCGGGCCTCTTGCTCATATTCATCAAAGAAAGGAGCAAGGCCCATGAGTGCAGAACTGAACGGCAAGCGAGTGGCTTTCCTGGTCACTGACGGCTTCGAGCAAGTGGAACTGACAGGCCCTCGAGAAGCCCTGGAACAGAGCGGCGCGGTGGTGGACATCCTCAGCGACAAGGAAGGCACCGTACGCGGCTGGAACCACGACCAGCCGGCCGACGCATTCGCCGTTGACGCCACCTTCGAAAGCGCCCACCTGGACCTCTACGATGCCCTGGTCCTGCCCGGCGGCGTGCAAAACTCTGACACGATTCGCTTGATCCCCGCCGCGCAGAAACTGGTGAAAAGCCACGATTCGGCTGGCAAGCCGCTGGCCGTGATCTGCCACGGTGGCTGGTTGCTGGTGTCGTGCGGGTTGGTCAAGGGCAAGAGGCTGACCAGCTACAAGACCCTGCAGGACGACATCCGCAACGCCGGTGGAGACTGGGTAGATGAAGAAGTGGTAGTCGATGGCAACCTGATTACCAGCCGCCAACCCGACGACATTCCGGCGTTCAACCGGCAACTGATCAAGGCATTGGCAGCCTGACTACCGCTCGACGGCATCACATGCTCCTGCGAGGGACGTATGGCCAGGCAGCAGGCTATAATCCCGCTCTTTTTTCCGGAGCGACGTCATGTCCCTGCCCAGCCTACGCCTCAAAGCCAATGCCGACCGCCGCCTGCGCGCCGGCCACCTGTGGGTCTACAGCAACGAAGTCGACGTCAGCGCGACCCCGCTGCAAGGCCTCCAGGCCGGCCAGCAGGCTGTTCTCGAGGCGGCCAACGGCAAGCCGCTGGGTATCGTCGCACTGAGCCCTAACAACCTGATCTGCGCCCGCCTGCTGTCGCGCGACGCCAAATTGCCGCTGGACAAATCGCTGCTGGTGCATCGCCTGAACGTCGCCCTGTCGCTGCGCCAGCGCCTGTTCGACCAACCGTGCTACCGCCTGGTCTATGGTGACTCCGACCTGTTGCCAGGCCTGGTGGTCGACCGCTTCTTCGACATCCTCGTGGTGCAATTGGCCTCGGCAACGATGGAAGCGCACAAGGACGACGTGATTGCAGCCCTGGTACAGGTGCTCAAGCCAAGCGGCATCCTGTTCAAGAACGACTCCTCCGCGCGTGATGCCGAAGGCCTGCAGCGCTATGTCGAGACCGTCTATGGCGAAGTACCGGACTGGGTGCCGCTGGAAGAAAACGGCGTCAAGTTCGAAGCCCCGGTACGCGAAGGCCAGAAGACCGGCTGGTTCTACGACCACCGCATGAACCGTGCACGCCTGGCGCCGTACGTGAAAGGCAAGCGTGTGCTCGACCTGTTCAGCTACATCGGTGGCTGGGGCGTGCAGGCCGGTGCCTTCGGCGCCAGCGAAGTATTCTGCGTCGACGCCTCGGGCTTTGCCCTGGACGGCGTGGAGCGTAACGCCGCGCTGAACGGCATCAGCGAGAAGCTGACCTGCATCGAAGGCGATGTGTTCGAGGCCCTGCGCGAACTGAAGGCCGCCGAAGAGCGCTTCGACGTGATCATTGCCGACCCACCCGCCTTCATCAAGCGCAAGAAAGACCTGAAGAACGGCGAAGCGGCCTACCGCCGCCTGAACGAGCAGGCCATGCGCATGCTTACCAAGGACGGCATCCTGGTCAGCGCCTCGTGCTCGATGCACCTGCCTGAGGACGACCTGCACAACATCCTGCTGACCAGCGCCCGTCACCTGGACCGCAACCTGCAGTTGCTCGAGCGCGGCGGCCAGGGCCCGGACCACCCGGTGCACCCGGCTATCGCCGAAACCCGCTACATCAAGAGCATCACCTGCCGGTTGCTGCCAAATAGCTGACCGATGACAGCCGGGGGCTTCATGCCCCCGCTTCACATCATATCTGCAATACCTGGGCGCAATCCCGAAATACACCAGCCCCCGCCGCATCGGCAATCCAAATGAAGCAACTCTCGCGGGGGCAAGCCTATCATTTTTGCCAGTAGCCACCTTTTAAAAATTCGAGTGTACTCCCGTCGCGCAATTGATGCTTATCACCGTTGATGTTTCCTATATCCATCGATAAAGGTGGCGACATGACTAGCAAGCCATACCCCCGAACACTGCAAGCTGCGAAAATTGAAGGAGCGACCGCCGAGAACTTCGTTCCACTTGAAGCCCTGCGCAAAGGTATCGACATTGTCATCCCATGGAGTGATGACTTTAGAGCCGGAGGAACTATCAAATTACACCTGTCGGGTGGTGGCTCAGGCACATTTCACGAATTGGATATTGATGAATTTCCCCCGGAGCAGGATCTGCGTGACTCTTTCCAACCCGAAGAAATAAGAGACCTCTGGGATAGCAAAGTCGAACTTTACTATTTCGATCAGAATTTGAACAGAAGCCCAATTTCCACTTACAGCTTCGCAGCAGAACTCTACCGCCCACGGGTCCCAGGCATCATCGATAACGAAGGATTACCGTGGTCCCAAGCGGCACAGGGTTTCACAATCAACATCCCTGCTTACGAAGGAGCGTCCGCCGGGGAGCTGATCCGCTTATTCCTGATAGGCCAGCACCCCAATTCAAGCTTCATCCTTGAAACCGAGGTTATCGAGACAGGTGAGCAGACAGTTTTCTTCATAAATGAAACAATATCCTCCGCACTAAGCGGAGGCATGGTGTATCTGCATTACCACGTCATCAACACCACCATAGAAAGAAGCAGTCGCCCACTCTCCTTCATGATGGGAAGCCTAGTAGCAGCCCCCATCGCAAAATACGTCTTGTGGGCCGGAGGCGATATGCCTTTCGTCTTAAACCCCATTGACGAACCGAAGGGAAAGTATCCTTTCATCACAAATTTCGGCCTCTCGCTGGAAAGAGATGATGAAGTCTTCTTCCTGGTACTGGACGACAGATCCTGGCAGAATGAAGTCATTGTGCAGAAAATTAGCACTCCCACGCTCTCCGCAGACTTCCTGGCATCCAAACCTATTATTGATAACTTTAACAATTCGGTCTTCCTGATCGCGACCTTACTACGTCGCCATGGCAAAGTCCTCGCCTCAAACAGCAACTTGGTGAATTTTCCAGAAGATTCCACTAAACAGCGTCCGGCAGCTGGACCGCAAGCTGCAATTGCTCAACCGCGTTAGCCAGGGTCCAGCTCCCGCGAAGATTACCAAGGCTGACCGGGGCGGCCTGTGGGCGCTATAGGCCCGCAGGCCGATTAAGCCACCACCAGCTACCGCAAACCACCGTCCAGACACATCTCCATTCCCTCGCCGCGCCAGCGGTGTAGAATCGGCCTATTCATCGCCAGTCATCCCCGGCGGGTTTATGAGCTCTGCCCAAGCACGCGGCGATCCCGCGCGGTCTTCGGCCCCATCCGTGCCAGTGGCAACCGGCCTGCGGTACAAAGGACAAGAGAAGCTCACTCCCCTTTTTGTTACCTGATTAAGCCGCCAGGAGTGTTTCATGCCTGATTATCGTTCCAAGACTTCCACCCAAGGCCGCAACATGGCCGGCGCCCGTGCCCTTTGGCGCGCCACCGGGATGAAGGACGAAGATTTCAAGAAACCGATCATCGCCATCGCCAACTCGTTCACCCAGTTCGTCCCGGGCCACGTGCACCTGAAGGACCTGGGCCAGCTGGTCGCCCGCGAAATCGAACGCGCCGGTGGCGTGGCCAAGGAATTCAACACCATCGCGGTCGATGACGGCATCGCCATGGGCCACGACGGCATGCTGTACTCGCTGCCAAGCCGCGAGATCATCGCCGACGCCGTGGAGTACATGGTCAACGCCCACTGCGCCGACGCCATCGTGTGCATCTCCAACTGCGACAAGATCACCCCCGGCATGCTGATGGCCGCCCTGCGCCTGAACATCCCGGTAATCTTCGTCTCTGGTGGCCCGATGGAAGCCGGCAAGACCAAGCTGGCAAGCCACGGCCTGGACCTGGTCGATGCCATGGTCATTGCCGCAGACTCCTCGGCTTCCGACGAAAAAGTCGCCGAATACGAGCGCAGCGCCTGCCCGACCTGCGGTTCGTGCTCCGGCATGTTCACCGCCAACTCGATGAACTGCCTGACCGAAGCCCTGGGCCTGGCCCTGCCGGGCAACGGTTCGACCCTGGCCACCCACGCCGACCGCGAACAGCTGTTCCTCACCGCCGGCCGCACCATCGTCGATCTGTGCAAGCGTTACTACGGCGAGAACGATGAGTCGGTACTGCCGCGCAACATCGCCAACTTCAAGGCGTTCGAGAACGCCATGATGCTCGACATCGCCATGGGCGGCTCGACCAACACCATCCTGCACCTGCTGGCCGCCGCCCAGGAAGCCGAGGTGGCGTTCGACCTGCGCGATATCGACCGCCTGTCGCGCAAGGTGCCGCAGCTGTGCAAGGTTGCGCCGAACATCCAGAAATATCACATGGAAGACGTGCACCGTGCCGGCGGCATTTTCAGCATCCTCGGCTCGCTGGCCCGTGGCGGCCTGCTGCACACCGACCTGCCGACCGTGCACAGCCGCAGCATGGAAGAAGCCATCGCCAAATGGGACATCACCCAGACCGATGACGAAGCTGTGCACACCTTCTTCAAGGCCGGCCCTGCCGGCATCCCGACCCAGACCGCGTTCAGCCAGTCGACCCGCTGGCCGAGCCTGGACCTGGACCGTGCCGAAGGCTGCATCCGCAGTGTCGAGCACGCCTATTCGCAGGAAGGCGGCCTGGCCGTGCTGTACGGCAACATCGCGCTGGACGGCTGCGTGGTGAAAACCGCCGGTGTCGACGAGTCGATCCTGGTGTTCGAAGGCACCGCGAAGATCTTCGAGAGCCAGGACAGCGCCGTACGCGGCATCCTCGCCGACGAGGTGAAGGCCGGTGACATCGTGATCATCCGCTACGAAGGCCCGAAAGGTGGCCCGGGCATGCAGGAAATGCTGTACCCGACCTCGTACCTGAAGTCCAAGGGCCTGGGCAAGGCTTGCGCCCTGCTCACCGACGGCCGCTTCTCGGGCGGCACCTCGGGCCTGTCGATCGGCCACGCCTCGCCGGAAGCCGCCGCTGGCGGCGCTATCGGCCTGGTGCGCGACGGCGACAAGGTGCTGATCGACATCCCGAATCGTTCGATCAACCTGCAGGTCAGCGATGAAGAGCTGGCTGAGCGCCGTATCGAGCAGGACAAGAAGGGCTGGAAACCGGCTGAAGTACGCCCACGCAAGGTGACCACCGCGCTGAAGGCCTATGCTTTGCTGGCGACCAGTGCCGACAAGGGCGCGGTGCGTAACAAGGCGATGCTGGAAGGGCTGTAAGGCTCTGACGGTATGAATGAAGAACCGGCGCCCTGGGCGCCGGTTTTTTTATGCCTGTGATTAGTGTGCTGCTCGTACTGGCTTGCCGGCGATAGGACCAGTACAGGCGAAACACCAACTACTGAATCTGCTCCGGCGTCACGATCACCCAGTTCTTGTCCGCCGTCACCGGCAGCCCTTCCTTGGCCTGCGCCGCTGCATTCCTGGCAATCATCCCGTTCATCTGGTCCATGTACTTGGCCTTGCGGTTTATCCACAGGTGGATGCCACCTTTGCCCACATCCACCCCATGAAACTGCATGTAGCCGTCGCTGGTCGGCGTATCGCCCCCCACCAGCACCGGTTTCTTCCACTCATCGATATAGGTCAGGATCGCCGCCTGCTTGCCTGCCATCCAGGTGGCCGGGGTCCACAGGTACGGAGTCAGCTCCAGCCCCACGTTGGCCTTGGCATCATAGTGCCCGGCGCTGATCTGCTTGCGCGCCGTGGTCAACTGGCCGCTGGCGCGGTCCTTCAGCAGCAAGCTCACGCCAATCACATTCTGCGGCTTCACGTTGTAGCCGTACTTGGGGTCCGACGCGACCATGCGCACCAGCTCCTCGGAAGCAGCGGAAACCACATAGACCTCGATACCGTTCTCCATCAGCTTGTTGTACAGCTCGGCCTGGCCCTTGAAGACCTTGGGCGGCTGTACCTCGATGGCCTTGACCTGGTCCCCTTCGTAATAAGTGGCCGGGATCGGTTTTCCGGAGGCCATCAGCTCATCCACCTGCACCTTCAGCTCCTGCAGGGTAAAGCCGGAGAACACCTGGGCCACCCACGGGTAGCAGACCATGTCGTCCACTTCGCACAGCCGGTAGTAGTAGCTGAACAGGCTTTCCTTGTGCTCGGCGGTGTCCTTGAACGGCATCAGCTTCAACGAGGGGTCGAGCTTGTCGCGGCTCAGCAGGCCCTTGTTTTCCATGAACGGCAGCAAGGCCCCTTCAAGGTCGTAGCGGTAGCTGGTGTTGTCCATGTCGAAGACAGCGTAGTTACCCTTGTTGGCATTGGCGGCAATCATGCCGTCGAGCTGCCTGGCCGCCTCGGCGGGCCAGTGCTTGAGCTCGGTGGCGAAGGTTTCGATACTGAACAGCAGGGACAGGCCGATGGCGACGGCTCTCGGAGCGAACTTCATGTACGAATCTCCTGAAATGACCCAGAAACGCTAGTGCAACAATCCCCGCCGGCAGCCCTTGATAACGACCTCAACGCAGCTGCAAACGCCGTGTTCATTGCAATCCGCGACACGCCGTTATTCCATAAACGACTATGCACATTCCATTTGGGTATAAATTCGTTTGTTTTCAGCCTGTTAGCATTTCCGTTCGCAATCGCTCACAGAGGCGATGCCAATTCTGCTTTTTTCTGCTGGAGCTTCAATGAACCTGCCACTGTCCCTTAACCTGCTGGCGTTCCTGGCCCTGTTGCTGGGCCTGGCACAAACCCGCCGCACCGACTGGAGCCTGGCCAGAAAAGTATTGCTGGGCCTGGTGCTGGGCGTGGTGTTCGGCCTGATACTGCATACCATCTATGGTGCTGGCCACCCCGTGCTCAAGGCCACCATCGCCTGGCTCGACCTGGTCGGCAACGGCTACGTCGGCCTGTTGCAGATGATCGTCATGCCGCTGATCTTCGCCTCGATCCTCAGTGCCGTGGCGCGCCTGCAAAATGCCTCGTCGCTGGGCCGCATCAGCGTGCTGAGCATTGGTACCCTGCTGCTGACCACCGCCATCGCCGCGTTGATCGGCATCGTCCTGACCAACCTGTTCGGCCTGAGCGCCGAAGGCCTGGTGGCCGGCGCGCAGGAAAGCGCGCGCATGCAGGTTATCCACAGCGACTACGCCGGCAAGGTCGCCGACCTCAACATCCCGCAACTGCTGCTGTCGTTCATCCCCAGCAACCCGGTAGGTGACCTGGCACGGGCCAAGCCGACCTCGATCATCAGCGTGGTTATCTTTGCCGTCTTCCTCGGCCTGGCCGCGCTGCAGCTGATCAAGGACGATGCCGAGAAAGGCGAACGCGCGCTGTCGGCCATCGACACCCTGCAGGCCTGGGTGATGCGCCTGGTGCGGGTGGTGATGAAGCTGACCCCGTATGGCGTAATGGCGCTGATGACCAAGGTGGTGGCCAGCTCGAACATGGAAGACATCCTCAAGCTGGGCAGCTTCGTGGTGGTGTCGTACCTGGGCCTGGCGCTGATGTTCGTGGTGCACGGCATTATCCTGGCCGCCACCGGCGTGAGCCCGCTGCGCTTCTTCCGCAAGGTGTGGCCGGTGCTGACCTTCGCCTTCACCAGCCGCTCCAGCGCCGCCAGCATTCCGCTGAACATCGAAGCGCAAACCCGCCGCCTGGGCGTACCGCAGTCGATTGCCAGCTTCAGCGCTTCGTTCGGTACCACCATTGGCCAGAACGGCTGCGCCGGCCTCTATCCCGCCATGTTGGCGGTGATGGTGGCGCCGGCGGTGGGCATCGATACCTTCGACCCGCTGTGGATCGCCACCCTCGTGGCCATCGTCACCTTGAGTTCGGCAGGTGTTGCCGGCGTAGGTGGCGGTGCGACTTTCGCCGCGCTGATCGTGCTGCCGGCCATGGGCTTGCCGGTGGAGCTGGTGGCGTTGCTGATTTCGGTGGAGCCGCTGATCGACATGGGCCGCACGGCGTTGAACGTGAACGGTTCGATGACCGCAGGGGTGGTGACCAGCCAATTGCTGAAAGAGACCGACAAGGATGTGCTGGCTGGCGATGAACATGCCGCGCTGAGCCATTCCTGACGGATTGCCGGGGCTGCCTTGCAGCCCCGGCAATCTCAAACCTTGTCCCAGACCTCGAAATGATACCCAGGCTTGCCTTCCTCAGCCTGCGCCTCGCTCGACACCAGTTTCCACTGCCCCCGATCAAACTCAGGGAACCAGGCATCCCCCTCCGGCGACAACTCGACCCGCGTCAGGTACATGCGGCTGATCAGCCCTTTCTCCAGCGCCTGCGCATACAGCTGGGCCCCGCCAATCAGCATCAGCTCATCGACACCGGCCTCCCGCGCCCACTGCTCGGCCCGCACCAGCGCCTCTTCCAGCGAGCCAAACACCTCGGCCCCCGCCAGTTCCAGCCCTGCCTGCCGGCTGACGACGATATTCAACCGCCCGGGCAATGGCCTGCCCAGCGAGTCCCAGGTCTTGCGCCCCATGATGATCGGCTTGCCCAGGGTAGTGGCCTTGAAGTACTTGAAGTCCCCCGGCAAATGCCAGGGCATGGAGTTGTCGATGCCGATCACGCGGTTCTCGGCGTGAGCCGCGATCAGGCTGAGGGGGAGTGATGTATTCATGCCAGCGAGGATAGCACCGGGCGTGTGGGTTATGCTTCTGCCCTGACCTGTGCAATGGAAGACCTTGTGACCGCACCGACTTCACTGGACAAGCGCTGGCTCACCGAAGCGGTACGCCTGCGCGAGGAACATGCCGGCCCCCTGGAGGACCAGGAGGCCAACCGCCGCGCCCGCCAGGCAGGCGGTGACCTGGCGGCCCGCATCGAAACCCGCGCCCTGTTCCTGGCCGAACGCGACGGCATCAGCACCGCCCTGGGCCACTGGAAACAGGGCGCACGCCTGGCGCTGCTGGCCTTGCTGGTGCTGGCCGTGCTCAGCGGATCGGGGTTGGGGCTGGCCGCCCTGGGCGATGGGCAGCGCCCGGTCAATGTGTTCTGGGCCCTGGGCAGCCTGCTCGGGTTGAACCTGTTGATGCTACTGGGCTGGGCCATCGGCTTTGCCCTGAGCGGTGAGCATGGCGCAGGGCTGGGCCGCCTTTGGCTGTGGCTGAGCGAACGCTTTGCCCGTGACGCCAAGGCCGCGCACCTGGCACCGGCGCTGCTGGTGCTGCTGCAACGCCAGCGCCTGAACCGCTGGCTGCTCGGCCTGCTGGTACATGGCCTGTGGCTGCTGGCGATGGTCACCGCACTGGGCATGCTGCTGGCCTTGCTGGCGACCCGGCGCTATGGCTTTGTCTGGGAGACCACCCTGCTCGCCGCCGACCCGTTCATCCACCTGACCCAAGCCTTGGGCGCGCTGCCTTCGTTGCTGGGTTTCACAGTACCCGACGAGGCCATGATTCGCGCCAGCGGCGACAGCCAGCCGGCCCTGGACCTGGCGCGCCAGGCCTGGGCCAGCTGGCTGCTTGGCGTGGTGCTGGTGTACGGCCTGCTG
>MTEU01004465.1_pt1 | contig 22088 bp, 19 predicted proteins | sample 1042701 | NCBI WGS metagenome assembly MTEU01 (sample SAMN06185813, study PRJNA358809) | soil metagenome | isolation source: naturally attenuated soil | place: India | collected 2015-05-23
CGGCGGCTCGTCGGGCGGCTCGGCCGCGGCCGTGGCGGCCGGCCTGGCGCCGGCCGCGACCGGCACCGATACCGGCGGCTCGATCCGCCAGCCCGCCGCGTTCTCGGGCATCACCGGCATCAAGCCCACCTACGGCCGCGTGTCGCGCTTCGGCATGATCGCGTTCGCCTCGTCGCTGGACCAGGCCGGCCCGATGGCGCGCAGCGCCGAGGATTGCGCGCTGCTGCTCAATGCGATGGCCGGTTTCGACGAGCGCGATTCGACCTCGCTGACGCCGGCCCAGGGCGGCGTGGACGAAGACTTCACGCGGCTGCTGGGCCAGCCGCGCGGTGGCGCCAGCGCGAACCAGCCGCTGGCCGGCCTGCGCATCGGCCTGCCGCGCGAGTACTTCGGCGCCGGCCTGTCGGCCGATGTCGAGGCCGCGGTGCGCGCCGCGCTGCGCGAATACGAGAAGCTGGGCGCGACGCTGGTCGAGGTGTCGCTGCCCAAGACCGAGCTGTCGATCCCGGTCTACTACGTGATCGCGCCGGCCGAGGCCTCGTCCAACCTGTCGCGCTTCGATGGCGCGCGCTACGGCCATCGCGCCGCCGAGTACCGCGACCTGCTGGACATGTACAAGAAGACCCGCGCCGAGGGCTTCGGCTGGGAGGTCAAGCGCCGCATCCTGGTCGGCACCTATGTGCTGTCGCACGGCTACTACGACGCCTACTACCTGCAGGCGCAGAAGATCCGCCGCATCATCGCCGACGACTTCCAGCGCGCCTTCGGCGAGTGCGACGTGATCATGGGGCCGGTCGCGCCGACGGTGGCGTGGAAGCTCGGCGAGAAGAGCGCCGACCCGGTGCAGATGTACCTGGCCGACGTCTTCACGCTGTCGACCAGCCTGGCCGGCCTGCCCGGCATGAGCGTGCCCTGCGGCTTCGGCGAGGGCGGCATGCCGGTTGGCCTGCAGATGATCGGCAACTACTTCGGCGAGGCGCAGCTGCTGCAGACCGCGCACGCCTTCCAGCAGGCCACCGACTGGCATCTGCGCCAGCCCTCGCAGGGATGATCATGAACGCGCTGCTTTCGATCCGCCCGTCCCGCCCGTCCCGCCTCTCCGCCGGCCGCCTGGCATTGACGGCCGTACTGCTGGCCGCGCTGGCCGGGTGCATTCCGCTGCCGCGCATCGGCGGTCCCACGCCGATCGCCGATCGCGACATCGACCTGGCCGGCGACTGCCGCCGTACCGAGGAAGACGGCTTCCGCGAGGACGCGCAGCTGCGCGTGGCGGACAACAACGTGCAGCAGCTGTCGTGGAAGCTGTGGGTCGGCAAGCGCGGCTCGTGCAGCTTCGACCTGGCCGAGTTCCGCCAGACCCGCCGCAAGCCGCATATCGAACTGGCCGCGCGCGACGGCAGCGCGTGCAAGCTGCTGGTCTGGCAGGACCCGCGCCGCGTCACGCTGGCGCACGCCAATTGCCAGAGCCGCTGCACGCCGGGCATCTATGAAGAGGCGTGGCCGGTCATGTTCGAACCGGGCACTGGCACCTGCGCGCGCACGCAATAACGCGGCCGCACGCACGGCCACAGAGCACAACGCAGAACACAACGCAGAACGCAACGCAGAACGCAACGCAGAACGCGAAAGCACACGGCGGCGCGGCCCAGGCCGGCGCCGCCGCAAGGAACCAACAGGAATACCGCCATGCAATGGGAAGTGGTGATCGGCCTCGAAACGCATACGCAGCTTTCGACGGCCTCGAAGATTTTTTCCGGCGCCTCCACCGCGTTCGGCGCGGCGCCCAATACCCAGGCCAGCCCGGTCGATCTGGCGCTGCCCGGCACGCTGCCAGTGCTGAACAAGGCCGCGGTCGAGCGCGCGATCCAGTTCGGCCTGGCGATCGGCGCCCATGTCGCGCCGCATAGCGTGTTCGCGCGCAAGAATTACTTCTACCCCGATCTGCCCAAGGGCTACCAGATCAGCCAGTACGAGATCCCCGTGGTGCAGGGCGGCAGCCTGACCTTCCAGGTCGAGGGCCGCAAGGGCGAGTTCTACGAGAAGACCGTGCAGCTGACCCGTGCCCACCTCGAGGAGGACGCCGGCAAGTCGCTGCACGAGGACTTCGCCGGCATGACCGGCATCGACCTGAACCGCGCCGGCACCCCGCTGCTCGAGATCGTCACCGAGCCCGACATGCGCAGCGCCGCCGAGGCGGTCGCGTATGCGCGCGCGCTGCATACGCTGGTGGTGTGGCTGGGCATCTGCGACGGCAACATGCAGGAAGGGAGCTTCCGTTGCGATGCCAACGTGTCGGTGCGGCCGGTCGGCAGCGACAAGCTGGGCACGCGCCGCGAAATCAAGAACCTGAACTCGTTCCGCTTCCTCCAGCAGGCGATCGAGTACGAGGTGCGCTGGCAGATCGCCGAGATCGAGGATGGCCGCGAAATCCAGCAGGCCACCGTGCTGTTCGATCCGGACACCGGTGAGACGCGCGCGATGCGGACCAAGGAAGACGCGCACGACTATCGCTACTTCCCCGATCCGGACCTGCTGCCGCTGGAGATCGAGCCGGCCTGGGTCGAACGCGTGCGCGCCGCGATGCCGGAGCTGCCGGCCGCGATGCAGGCGCGCTTCGTCTCGCAATACGGCCTGCCGGCCTACGATGCCAGCGTGCTGACCTCGTCGAAGGCGCTGGCCAACTGGTTCGAGCAGGTCGTCGCCGAGGCGGGCGCGGCCAACGCCAAGCCGGCGGCCAACTGGCTGATGGGCGACGTCGCCTCGCAGCTGAACCGCGAGGGTATCGAGATCGATGCCGCGCCGATCCGCCCGGCACAACTGGCGCTGCTGCTCAAGCGCATTGCCGACGGCACGGTGTCGAACAACACCGCCAAGAAGGACGTGTTCCCGGCGATGTGGGCCGGCGAGTGCGACGGCGACGCCGACGCGATCATCGCCGCCAAGGGCCTGAAGCAGATGTCGGACACCGGCGCGCTCGAGGCCATCATCGACGAGGTGCTCGCCGCCAACGCCAAGTCGGTCGAGGAGTTCCGCGCCGGCAAGGAGAAGGCGTTCAACGCGCTGGTCGGCCAGGCGATGAAGGCGACCAAGGGCAAGGCCAATCCGGCCCAGGTCAACGAGCTGCTGCGCAAGAAGCTGGGCTGATCGGCTCGGCGCAGTCAGATCGGGAACCCGCGCCCTGGCGCGGGTTTTTTGATGGCGTGACGGGATTGGGCGATATGGGTCGATCGATCGCCCCGCCCTCTCCCCGGCCCTCTCCCCCGCCCTCTCCCCGGCCCTCTACCGCAAGCGGGAGAGGGAGAACACCGTGCGGGATGGCCGACCGCCTCTGTTTTCTCCCCTCCCCCGCTTGCGGAAGAGCGGCCGGGGGAGAGGGCGGCCGGCCCACCCCGAACAGCGTTTGCTACACTCCAGCGCAAATCGTTCGATGACCCGCCAATGAATCCGCAAGACGTCGCCGCCTATCTGCAAAGTCATCCCCAGTTCTTCGAGGACCACGCCGAGCTGCTGGCCTCCGTGCAGCTGACGAGCCCGCACAGCCATCGCGCGGTCTCGCTGCAGCAGCGCCAGATGGAAATCCTGCGCGAGAAGAACAAGGGCCTCGAACTGAAGCTGGCCAATCTGATGCGCCACGGCCACGACAACGACCGCACGCAGAACCGCATGCACGCGTGGCAGCTGCGGCTGCTCGGCGAGGCCGATGCGCTGGCGCTGCCGATGGCGGTCAGCCAGGGCCTGCAGCAGGTCTTCGATGTCCCCGCGGTCGCGTTGCGGCTGTGGCAGTTGGCCGACGCCCATGCGCCGCTCGATCTGCTGCGCGGCGAACAGGCCGCCGCCAGCGAAGCCGCGCGCCGCTTTGCCGAGGGCCTGCAGACGCCGTATTGCGGCGCCAATCCGTGGGCCATCGCGCCTGCCGGCGCCGAAGAGGGCGCCCAGCCTGTGCCGGCGGCAGTGCCCGACACGCTTGGTGAAGGCGGCAAGCAGGCGGTCGACTGGCTCGAGCGCGATGACATCGCGTCGCTCGCGATCGTCGCGCTGCGCGCCCCCGCCGGCCAGGACGCCGAAACGGGTCCGACCTTCGGCCTGCTGGTGCTCGGCTCGCCCGATGCGCGCCGCTTCCACGAAGGCATGGGTACGGCCTACCTGAGCCGCATCGGCGAACTGGCCGGCGCGGCGCTGGCGCGCCTGCGCGGCTGATCGAAGGACTCGGGCGGCAACGGATGGCCCGCGCCAGCGAACCGGCGTCCGCGGCGAACGCGACGGACGCGCCCCCACCGGCCCTCGATCCGCTGCTGCTCCGCTATCTGGACTGGCTGGCCAGCAGCCGCAAGCTGGCCGAGCACACGCTGGTCGGCTACCGGCGCGACCTGTCGGTATTGCAGGCGCAGGCCGCCAGGTTCGCGCCGGGTACCGCGCTGACCGCGCTGCGCACCGACCAGATCCGCAGCTTCGCCGCGCGGCTGCGCGGCAGCGGTCTCGCTTCGACCAGCATTGCCAGGGCGTTGTCGGCCTGGCGCGGCTTCTACCTGTGGGCCGCGCGGCACGGCCACGGCGTCGAGGCCAATCCCGTCGACGGTGTGCGTGCCCCCAAGGCCGGACGGCCGCTGCCCAAGGCGCTATCGGTCGAGCACGCGGTGGCGCTGGTCGGCCAGCCGGCCGGCGAGGGCGCCGAGGGGCTGCGCGACCAGGCCGTGTTCGAGCTCGGCTATTCGAGCGGCTTGCGCGTGTCGGAGCTGGTGCAGCTCGATTTGCGTTACGTGGAAGAGGACGGCTACCGCTCGTCGGGCTGGATCGACCTGGCCGCGGGCGAAGTCACGGTGCTCGGCAAGGGTTCGCGCCGCCGCAGCGTGCCGGTCGGCAGCAAGGCGGTGCAGGCGCTGCGCGCGTGGCTGGCGGTGCGCGACGACTGGGTCAAGGCTTCGGCCGTCGCCGACCATCGGCACGCACTATTCCTGTCGCGGCGCGGCGAGCGGCTGTCGGACCGGACCGTGCGCGCCCGCATCAAGCAGCAGGCGATCCGCGCCGGCGTGCCGGCCGATGTGCATCCGCACATGCTGCGGCACTCGTTCGCCAGCCACGTGCTGCAGTCGTCGGGCGACCTGCGCGCGGTGCAGGAGATGCTGGGCCACGCCAGCGTGGCGACGACGCAGATCTACACCGCGCTCGATTTCCAGCATCTGGCCAAGGTCTACGACCAGGCCCATCCCCGCGCACGATTGGCCGAGCGCGACACGCCCGCCGCGCCCGCTGCGACATCGAAGCCGGACGACGAGCCCGCCTGAGGCCCCGCCAGCCCGCCTGAGGCCCCGCCAGCCCGCCGTCCCTGCCTACGCCCACTGCGACAGGATCTGCCGGAACGCCGCGATCTCGGGCAGCAGCCAGTTGCGGAAGGCCTGCACCTTCGGCGTCTCGAGCATCGCGGGCGTGCAGACGAAGTACAGCAACCACGGACACGGGATGCTGACGTCGAACAGCCGCACCACCCGCCCGGACAACAGATCGTTGTAGGCCAGCGACGAGCGGATCAGCGCGATGCCCTGGCCCTCCGCCGCGGCCTGCAGCAGCAGCGACGAATCCTCGAACATCAGGCCCTTGCGCGGCTCGGGCCAGTCGAGTCCCGCCGCCTCGAACCATGGCCGCCACGGATCGCCTTCGCCGCGCAGCAGCGTCAGCCCCTGCATCTGCTCGGGGCGCTGCGGCAGCTTGCCGCCCAGCAAGGTCGGGCTGCAGACCGGGAAGAACACGTCGTCGAGCAGCCGCTCGACATAGAGCCCCGGATAGTCGCCGCTGCCCATGCGCAGCGCCACGTCGACCTCGTCGCGCGCGAAATCGACCAGCGTGTTCGACGACATCAGCTCGACGTCCAGCTCGGGATGCCGTTCGATAAAGCTGCCGATGCGCGGCGTCAGCCAGCGGGCGGCAAACGACGGCATCGTGCTGATGGTCAGCCGCTTGTCGCGCGTGCCTGACTGCAGCGCGCGCGTCGCTTCGGCGATCTGCAGCAGCGCGTCGCGCACGCGCTCGGCGTAGACGCGGCCGGCCGGCGTCAGGCTGACCCGCTTGCCGTTGCGGGCGAACAACGGCTGGCCCAGTTCTTCCTCCAAGGCACGGACCTGATGGCTGACGGCCCCATGGGTGACGAACAGCTCGGTGGCCGCGCGCGAGAAGCTCTCATGCCGCGCGGCGGCTTCGAACGCGCGCAGCGCGGTCAGCGCCGGCAGCCGTGGCAGCTTGCGATGCCAGGCGCGCGGCAGTTCGACGGGATTTCGCTTCAGGGTCATCGCAGCAGCGTCGCTATGTGAGATTCGCTAACAAGGGAAATCAATATATATCGTTTTGGAGGTGGTCGGGCAATCACTAGAATGCAATGCATCGGGACCGCAACAGCGAGCGCGCCAGGCCAACCCAGGCCAGACACGGTAAAGCGCGACGCCAGCCGCGCGAAACTCGCGTGCCGGACGGTACCGTCACCTTAGTGAAGGAAGTCCAAAATGGAAACCCTGCTCACAACGACCGTCTTCAGCCTGAACCCGGGCGAGGTCGCGCCGCTGTCGGTACACACCGCGCAACGGCTCTATGTGGAAGATGCCGCCGGCCTGAACCTGTGGGTCACCCGCGACGGCGACTCGGAAGATTACTGGCTGCGCTGCGGCGCCAGCCTGCAGCTGAACCGCGGTGACGAAGTGGTGCTCAGCGTCGATCCGCGTGCCGAGCGCCCGGTACGGCTGGCGCTGATCGCCGAAGCCCGCCGCCCGGCCGCCACCAACCTGCCGCATCTGGTGAACCGCATCGTGCGGCGACTGGTTCGAGGCACGCAATGGTCGCCTAACCAGGACATCGTCGCGGCGTCCTGAGCCGAAAGCCGATGCGCCGGGCCGGCGCCATCTGCGGCTGGTCTACAGCCGGCCGCCGGCGCCCCCGATGTCCGGCGAAGGTCGTCCCAAACCAGACCACACCAGCGGACAACCCTGACGGCGCCAGGGTGACAGCCGCCAGCGAAGCAGGAGCCGGTGCGAACCGGCCCTTTTCGCTACACTCTCGGCATGCAAGCAATCGAAGTCATCGAGCGGGGCCGGGAGGACTACGCGCCCTGTTTCGACGCGATGCGCGCCTACACCGCCGCGCGCACCGCCGAATCCCCCGACCAGATCTGGCTCGTCGAGCATCCGCCGGTTTACACGCTGGGCCAGGCGGGCGATCCCTCGCATCTGCTGTCGCCCGATCCTGCGATCCCGCTGGTGCGGATCGATCGTGGCGGACAGATCACCTATCACGGTCCCGGCCAGGTCGTCGCCTACCTGCTGCTGGACCTGCGCCGCCGCGGCCTGATGGTGCGCGAGCTGGTCCATGCGATCGAGCAGGCGGTGCTGGACACGCTCGCGGCGTATAATCTGCCCGCCGAACGCAAGCCCGGCGCCCCCGGCATCTATCTGTCCGACGGTCCGCACCGCGGCGCCAAGATCGCCGCGCTGGGCCTGAAGATCCGCAACGGCTGCAGCTACCACGGCGTCAGCCTGAATGTGCGGATGGATCTGGACCCGTTCCTGCGTATCAATCCGTGCGGTTATGCCGGCCTCGAGACGGTCGACATGGCCCGCGCCGGCGCGACGGTACCGGCGAGCGATGCAGACGACGGCGTGCGCCGGGATCCGGTCGACGCCCGGCACCAGCCGGAGATCGCGCGACGCCTGGCGGCGGCATTGTGCGACGTGCTGGCGGCGGCGCAGCTGCGCGCCGCGGCCGGCGAACCGGCCGCGAACGAGCAAGCAACCAGCAAGCGAACGAACAAGCGAACGAACCAGCCGCCACGGCCCCTGGCCACCTGACACCCCTGACTACGGCCTAGCCGACCTATGCGCGCGGGGAGCGCGCGGAGAACACCATGAGCGACGCCCTGATCGCCACCTCGAATCCCCAAGGCGATGCCGCCCAAGGCGCGGCCTACGACCCGACCCGCAAGCAGAAGTCGGCCGACAAGACCGCCCGCATTCCGATCAAGATCGTCCCCGCCGAAAAGCTGAAGAAGCCGGACTGGATCCGCGTGAAGGCGGCGACCGGCAATTCGCGCTTCTACGAGATCAAGGACATCCTGCGCGCCAACAACCTGGTGACCGTGTGCGAGGAAGCGAGCTGCCCGAACATCGGCGAATGCTTCGGCAAGGGCACCGCGACGTTCATGATCATGGGCGACAAGTGCACGCGCCGCTGCCCGTTCTGCGACGTCGGCCACGGCCGCCCGGACCCGCTCGACATCAACGAGCCGCTGAACCTGGCCAAGACCATCGCCCAACTGAAGCTGAACTATGTGGTGATCACCAGCGTCGACCGCGACGACCTGCGCGACGGCGGCGCCCAGCACTATGTGGACTGCATCAGCAAGACCCGCGAGCTGTCGCCGATCACCCGCATCGAGGTGCTGGTGCCCGACTTCCGCGGCCGTCTCGACAAGGCGCTGGACATCCTGCAGGCCTGCCCGCCGGACGTGATGAACCACAACCTGGAAACGGTGCCGCGCCTGTACAAGCAGGCCCGTCCCGGCGCCGACTACGCGCACTCGCTGAAGCTGCTGCAGGAGTTCAAGCGCCGCAATCCGGACGTGCCGACCAAATCGGGCCTGATGGTGGGCCTGGGCGAGACCGACGAGGAAATCCTCGAGGTGATGCGCGACATGCGCGCGCACGACATCGACATGCTGACCATCGGACAGTATCTCGCTCCGTCGAACCACCATCTGCCGGTGCTGCGCTACGTCCATCCCGATACCTTCAAGATGTTCGAGGAAGAGGCCTACAAGATGGGCTTCACCCACGCCGCGGTCGGTGCCATGGTGCGCAGTTCCTACCATGCCGACCAGCAGGCGCACCAGGCCGGCTTCGCCTGATCCCGCCCGGCGCTCGTTCGCGGCGCCGGATGTTGCCTTGCCTTCTTCCGATCCCGTGGCAGACGACGCAGGCGCCAGCCGCCTGCGCGCGCCGCGCGATATCACCGATCTGCTCAATTTCCGTCTCGCGGCGCTGGTTGGCGCCAGCGGCGCGGCCGTGATCCGCCTGTGCGAAGGCCAGTACGGGGTGTCGCGCCGCGAGTGGGCGCTGCTCGGGCTGCTGGCCATGCGCGGCGCGCAGGCGCCGTCGGAGATCGCCGACCAATGCCATCTGGACCGCACGCGCGTATCGCGGGCGATCACGCGCCTGACCGCCAAGGGTTTGATCCGGCGGCAGACGCTTGACGGCGACCGCCGCCGCGCCAGCGTCGCGCTGACGCCGGCGGGGCAGGCGCTCTACCGGCAGCTGTTCGACGAGGTGGCGGCGATCAATCGGCGCCTGGTCGAGACGCTATCGAATGAAGAACTGGCGACGCTGGACACGCTGTTGACCGCGCTGACCGAGCAGGCCGTCCGCGTCAAGCGGCAGGTCGCCACCACGGTCAGCACCAACCGCTGGCGTGGCGGCGGCGCGCGGCGTCAATGGACCGCGCCGGAAGACGAAGCCGAGGCTGAGTCGGAGATGGACCCCGCCTCGGACGAAGACAGCGCCGCCCGCTAGCGCAACGCCTCGCGCGCGCCGCGCCATTTCTCGTGCAGCAGCTCCTCCGGCAGCTCGCTCTCGTCCCAGAATCCCAGCAGGATGCCCTTGCGCACCGATGCGCCGCGCATCGCGGCGATGCGTTCATCGCTGATCGCGGTACGCTGCGACTGCCGTAGTCCCCATTGCGCGAGCGCGAGATACATGCGCTCGCATTGCGCCTGGTGGGCGGGATCGGCGCCGAGGTCGTGCAGCTCGTGCGGGTCTTCGGCCAGATCGAACAGCATCGGCCGGAAGCCGGGCGCGTGAATGTACTTCCAGCGTGCGTCGACGACCATGAACAGCCGCGCATCGAGCGGCGCGACGCCGAGCGATACCGCGGCACCGGTCGCCGAATAGTCGTATTCGCTGATCGCGTAGCGGCGCCAGTTCGCCGGCGCCTGTCCGTGCAGCCAGGGCTGCAGCGCACGTCCCTCGAGCCGGTGCGGTTGCGGCGCGCCGCCGCAGGCCTCGACGAAGGTCGGCACCAGGTCGATCGCCTCGACCAGCGCATCGCAGACCGAGCCGCGCGTCGCGTCGGCCGCCGGAGAAGGATCGACGACGATCAGCGGCAGCCGCACCGACGGCTCGTGGAACAGGTCCTTCTCGCCCATCCAGTGGTCGCCCAGGTAGTCGCCATGATCTGACGTGAACACGATCATCGTGTCGTCGAGCAGCCCCTTGTTCTCGAGGAAGCGCATCAGCACGCCGATCTGATCGTCGATCTGCGTGATCAGGCCCATATAGGCGGGAATCACCGCCTCGCGCACCTCGTCGCGCGAAAACGCCCGGCTGACGCGCGAATTCAGGAAGGCCTGATAGATCGGATGCGGCTGCGCGCGCTCGCCCTCGTTGCGCACCGGCGGCGGCACGTCGGCGGCCCCGTACATCGCGTGATAGGGCGCCGGCGCGATGCAGGGCCAGTGCGGCTTGATATAGGAAAGATGCAGGCACCACGGCGCGTCGCCGGCCTGGTCGATGAATTCCATCGCGCGCCGCGTCATGTACGGCGTTTCGGAATGCTCCTCGGCCACGCGCGCGGGCCGGCTCGAATTGCGCAGCAGCCAGCCCGACAGCAGATTGCCGTTCTCGTCCTCGCCGGCGTTGGCCCAGTCGTCCCAGCCGTCGTCGCCGGCATAGCCGAGCTCGCGCAGATAGTCGTTGTAGCGCACCGGCTTCGGATCGTAGCGGCCGGCCGGGCCGCTGCCGTGCAGGCCGTCGTCGCGCTCGTACGGATCGAAGCCGCACTCGGCCACGCGCGTGCCGATCAGCGAGGTCGGATCGATACCGAGCCGCGCCATGCCCTCGGTGTCGGCCGCCATATGGGTCTTGCCGACCAGCACGGTCTGCCGGCCGAGCGGGCGCAGATAGTCGCCCAGCGTCATCTCGCCGACCTTCAGCGGGAAGTTGTTCCAGGCGGCGCCGTGCGAATCGACATAGCGGCCGGTGTAAAAGCTCATCCGCGATGAGCCGCAGATCGTCGATTGCGCATAGGCGCGCGAGAAGCGTACGCCGCGCGCCGCCAGTGCGTCGATGTTGGGCGTGCGGATGGTCGGATGCCCGGTGCAGGACAGGTAGTCCCACCGCAGCTGGTCGCACATGATGAAGAGAATATTGCGGGCCATCGCCGTCACTCCTTGCTGTTGCGTCCGGCCGGACCTTATTGCTGGAAGCCGCTGCGCTTGACCACCGGCTGCCACTGGGCCTTGTAGGCCTTCAGCATGTCCGCGGTCTGCTGCTGCGTGCTGGCCACCGGCTGCATGTTGGCGGCGACGAAGCGCTGCTGCACCGCCGGGTCGGACATCACGCTGTGGATCGCCGCAGACAGCGCCTTGACCTTGTCCGCCGGCATCGACTTGGGCGCGAAGAACGCGTTCCAGCCGTCGGCGGCCAGATCGATGCCGGTCTCCTTCAGCGTGGGGATGTCCTTGGCGAACGACGAGCGCGTCTTGCCCGAGACCGCGAGGATCTTCAGCTTGCCGCTCTGATGCAGCGACAGCACGGCGTCGAGCGTGTCGACGCCGACCGGCACCTGGCCGCCCAGCATGTCGGTGGCCAGCGGCGCCGAGCCCTTGTAGCCGACCACGTCGCCCTTGACGCCGGCGCGCTCGGCCAGCATCAGCGCGAAGAAATGGGGCAGGCTGCCGGTGGCCGGCACGCCGAAGAACGCCTTGCCGGGATTGGCCTTGAGCCACGCCACCAGGTGCGACATCTCGCGCACCGGCACCTGCGGGCCGGTGATCACGGCGAAGTCGTAGGTCGAGACCTGCGACACCGGCACGAAATCCGCGTCGGGATCGTAGCTGGTGTCCTTGAACACCAGCGGGGCGACCGTCATCACCGCGGGATTGCCAAGCATCAGCACGTTGTCGGCGGAAGCGGCGTGCTTTAGCTGCTGCGCGGCGAGCCGGCCGCCGGCGCCGGCCTTGTTCTCGACCACCACGGTGACGCCGTACTTCGCCTGCAGCGCCTGGCCGACGATGCGCGCGGCACGGTCCGAGGCGCCGCCCGGCGCATACCCGACGACAAAGCGCAGCGGCCCGTCGATCTTGTCGATTTTCTGTGCCAGCGCGGCGGGCGCGGCCGCGCTCAGCAGCGCGACGGCCAGCGCCGCGCGGCGGGCCTTGCGGGCCAAGGTTGCGAATGTCATGGCGTCTCCGTGAGGGTCCTTTCTGCGAGGATGCGGGCAAATTTAAGCGGGACATCGACGATTGATCTAATCAACTATCGTCGCGCGCCGCTATGGAAAACCCTAGGCTCCGGCATGGCGGCACAGGTTTCGCAAAACTCACTTTCTCGATAAATTGCCGATAAGACGCATCGGGCGCTCCGCCGCGCATATTGGAGGTGCATTCCGGAGCTGCATTCCGGAGTTGAGTTCCCCGACTACATTCCCGGACCCCGCGCGCCTCCTGAATCCGGACCGACCACCATCATGGCTAGTTGCACGATCCACCGCCTTGCCGAGCGCGCGCTGCTGTGCAGCGTGCCGCCACCCGCGTCGCTCGACGTGCAGCGCCGTTTCTGGGCGATGGCCGATGCCGCCGGCGCCTGGCCCGGCGTCGTCGATGCCTATCCCGGCATGAACAGCCTGACGGTGCTGTTCGACGAGGGCGCCGACCCGCTCGCGCTCGAAGCGCGGCTGGCGCAGGCGTGGGAGCGCGCCGACAGGGAAGGCGACGGCAGCAACGCCAGCAGCCATGTCGGCGGCCGCGTCGTCGAGATCCCGGTCCGCTACGGCGGCGACGATGGCCCCGACCTGGCCGACGTGGCCGACCATACCGGCCTGACGCCCGAGGAGGTAGTGCGGCGGCACAGCGCGGGCAGCTATACCGTCTACTTCCTCGGCTTTCAGCCCGGCTTCGCCTATCTAGGCGGGCTCGACCCGGCGCTGGCCACGCCGCGGCGCACCGAGCCGCGGCTGGCGGTGCCGGCCGGTGCGGTCGGCATCGGCGGCGAGCAGACCGGCGTCTATCCCGCAGCCGCGCCCGGCGGCTGGCAATTGATCGGACGTACCGAATTGCCGCTGTTCCTGCCCGAGCGCGATCCGCCCTCGCTGCTGGCGCCGGGCGATACCGTGCGCTTCGTTGTCGCATCGGTTGCCGAGCCACTCGCCAAATCGGTGCGCCCATGATCGAGATCCTTCGCCCCGGCGCGCTGGCGTCGATCCAGGACCTGGGCCGCAACGGCATGCGGCGGTTCGGCGTCGGCGGGGCCGGCGCGCTCGACACCGTCGCGCTGCGGGTCGGCAATCTGCTGCTGGGCAATGACGCCGGCGCGGCGGCCATCGAATTGACGCTGGGCCGCGCCACGGTCCGCTTCCACGCTGACCTGCGGATCGCGCTGACCGGCGCCGAATGCCGTGCCGACCTCGACGGCGAGCCGGTCTGGTGCTGGCATGCGTTCGACGTGCGCGCTGGCAGCACGCTGACGCTGCCGGCGCCTCGCGGCGGCACCCGTACCTATCTGTGCGTGGCCGGCGGCATCGACGTGCCACTGGCGATGGGCTCGCGCAGCACCGATCTGAAGGCCGGCTTCGGCGGATACCAGGGCCGCGCGCTGCGGCGGGGCGACCGGTTGGACGCGACGCGGCGCGACTCGGTCACGGCGCCATCGCCCCGGATCGGCGTGCTGTCGCCCGCGTGCGCGTTGCCGTTGCCATCGGTCGCTGACGGCCGCGCGCTGCCGATCCGCATGCTGCCCGGGCTGGAGTACGATCAGTTCGAGACCGAGGCCCAGCACGCGCTGTGGCAGGCCGACTGGACCGTCACGCCGAACAGCAACCGCATGGGGTTCCGGCTCGAAGGGCCGGCGCTGGCCCGGCGGCGCGGCGCACCGGAACTGCTGTCCCATGGCGTGGTGCCGGGCGTCATGCAGGTGCCGCCGGGCGGCCAGCCGATCGTGTTGATGGCCGATGCCCAGACCACCGGCGGCTATCCGAAGATCGGCGTCGTCATCGAGGCCGATCTGTGGCGCCTGGCGCAGGCGCCGCTCGGCGCGGCGGTGCGCTTTCACCGCGTCGGCCTCGAGGAGGCAGAGGCCGCGCGCATGCAGGTGCAGACCTATCTGCGCCAGGTCGCGCAGGCGGTGGCATGGCAAGGCGAGGCGCGGGCCGGGGGACAGGCGCTGGCCGCGCGGCGGCGGGCGATGACGCGCCAGCTGCCGTCGGCCGACGCCACGCTGCCGTGATGCAAACCAGCTCAACGAACCCTTCCGGGAGATCCGCCATGCAGATCGATCTGAACGCCGACCTCGGCGAAGGCTGCGGCAGCGACGAAGCGCTGCTGGCATTGATCAGTTCGGCCAATATCGCCTGCGGCTGGCATGCAGGCGACGCGGCCACCATGCTGCAGACCGTGCAGTGGGCACTGGCCAAGGGCGTCGCCATTGGCGCGCACCCCAGCTATCCCGACCGCGAGAATTTCGGCCGCACCGAGATGCGGCGCGACCCGCGCGACATCTATGCCGACGTGCTGTACCAGATCGGCGCGCTCGCGGCGATCGTCAAGGCCCAGGGCGGCCGCCTTGCCCACGTCAAGGCGCATGGCGCGCTCTACAACCAGGCCGCGCGCAACCGCGCGCAGGCGCAGGCAATCGTCGACGCGGTACGCGACTTCGACCCGCAACTGGTCTTCTTCGGCCTGGCCGGCAGTGTGATGATCGAGGTCGCGCGCGAGGCCGGGCTGACGGTCAAGGAAGAGGTCTTCGCCGATCGCGGCTACAACCCCGACGGCTCGCTGGTCCGCCGCGGCACGCCCGGTGCGCTGCTCGACGACGACGAGGCCGTGCTGGCGCAAACGCTGTCGATGGTCCGCGAGCGCAAGGTGCGCGCGATCGACGGCCAATGGATCCCGATCCAGGCCGATACCGTCTGCCTGCACGGCGACGGGCCGCATGCACTGGCCTTCGCCCAACGGATCCGCGATCGTCTGCGGGAAGAGGGGATTGCGGTGCGGGCTTAGGCAGGCGATATTCTTGCTCGAATTGCCCTGGACTTGCGCGGCGGGTCGAACGGCTGTTGCCTGTGCCGATTTGCCACTTAAACTTCGTACGTTGCAGACAAGCGCGGACGATTGTAGAGGTCGTCAGTATGACGGCAGCCTCGACAGGTGGGCTCCTCGAGTCCGGGGTCTGCAACACTTCCTCCAACGCCCCCGATACAAGCACGATTTGAAGGGCGATCTCTGCTCAGTGCTGCGATGACGCGCCGACATTCGCGTTGGCTGCCGAAACAGTCGCAGGCTGCTGCCGTCTTCCGGTTCTGGAATATGTGAAAACGGTGACGTCGCAGGAAGGGCAATGGGGGACAGCGCGACGTCGTCTAGCCGTCTGCCCGCGGCGCCCCGCGCTGCCTCCGCCGCTCCCTTCGCCGCGTGAGCCCGAACTGCTCGACGCGCCAGGCCAGATAGCAGAAGGCCAGAAACGGCCACAGCCATCCGAGCCATTGGGCCAGGCCGTTGAAATGGACGAAGCGGCCGAGCCGCCAGCCCTGTTCGGAGACCCAGGCATAGGGATTGGGCGGCAGCACGTTGGTCAGGATCACCAGCGTCAGCAGCGCGCTCATCGCCAGGATGCCGCGCAGCGGACGCGGCAGGCGCACCAGCAGCACCAGCGCCAGCGTGCCGGTCACCAGTGCGTAGCGGCCGCCTTCGGACAGCCAGTTGAAGGCGTTGTCGGCGGGAAACTGCAGTTCGGCGGCGAGCCCCTTGAGCAGCAGCGTGGCGGCCAGCAGGCCGGCGAGGATGCGCAGCGTCGGGGCCTGCCGGCGCATTGCCACCGAGGCGAACAGGCCGGTGCCGACCCACGCGCAGCCGGTTACCAGCGATTCGAGCAGCTGGTGCTGCTGCATGTCGTCGGGGCGCAGGCCGATGTCCTCCTGCAGCCGCAGGAAGCCCGGAAACACCCACTGCACCAGCTGCATCGGCCACGACTCGGGATTGGTCAGCCATTGCCGCACCAGCCCGCCCATGCCGAACAGATGCTCCTGCGGAAAGATCTGCGCGAACGGCCACAGCAGGATCAGGATGATCGCGAAGCTGGCGTGCGACTCGAACCAGGCGATGCGCAGGCGCCGCAGCGTGCCGCGATCGATCATCGCGCTGGCGAACGGCGCCATCATCGTGCCACCGAGCAGCGCGCCCAGCGCATTGGTCATCAGATCGATATTCGATGGAATGCGGTTCGGCAGCCAGGTCTGCAGCGCCTCCATCGCGCCGGACAGCACGATGCCGGCAGCGAACGCCAGCAGCGCGGCGCGCGCGCCCGTCACGCGCGGATGCAGCGACAGCACCACCAGCGCGCCGAACGGGCAATAGCCCAGCACATTGGTCAGCAGATCGAAGTCGGTGATGTAGCGCGGCTTGGGCGCGTTGAGGAAGGCCCACGGCGAGATGCCGTTGTCGGTCCAGCCGGTGAACGGATACAGGCTGGCGTAGATCATCAGCAGCGTCAGGCACAGCAGGCCGAAGCGCGCCAGCGGCGAATGGCGCAGCATGGCCGCGTTCTCCGGCGGCACCGCGCCGAGGCGCGGGTCCGGAGGAACGGGAGACGGTGGCAGGTCGTGCTGTTTCATGATGCTGCTTGCGGGCGTACCGGCCCGGCGTACCGGCTGGCGTACCCGCTGATGTATCGGCTCATCGTACCGGCAGCGTCGCCACCCAGTCGATGATCGCCGCGATCACGGCATCGGTGCTGCCGGCCAGCGCGCGCACGCCGCCGGCGCCGTCGGCGCTAGGGGCGGGCTGCTCGGCGGTGAAGGTCTTCTGGCCGACCATGCCGTTGCGCATCACGGTGGCGCGCACCTGCACCACGCCCCGGCTGCTGTCGGCGCTGTCGAAGACCTGCTCGAAGTCGACGATATCGACCTTCAGCGCGGGCGCCTGCGTATCCCCGGCCCAGGTCAGTTCGCCGCGTGCCGACACCGCTTCGCGCAGCCGTTCGTCGAACAGCCGCACCGGCGACATGATCCAGCGCTGCGTCGCATAGGGCTGCAGGCGCTCGGCCTGCGCATAGCGCAGCCGGTAGTGGATCGCGTTGCCGTCCAGCCAGGACGGGCCATCGGTGGACAGCACGCGCAGCCGCGGCAGCGTCTTGCCCTGTGCCGGCGAGGCGGCCGGCGGGCCGAGATCGTAGGTCGTGCTGTGCGGCGTGGCCGGCAGCAGAGAGCAGCCGGCCAGCAGCGAGGCGGCCAGCATCGCGCCGGCGCCCGGACGCAGCAGCGCGGAAAGGTTGGCGAGGCGGGACAGGACGGCGTCGGTCATGGGCATCGGTTCCCGGTGCAGGATTGGATTCACGGTGCGGTCCCCGCCGAGGGCGCGCTGAAGCCGTCCTCGCCGGGACCCGGCGGGGTCGCCGAGCCGCCGAACAGCACGCTCTGCGGCCGCTCGTTGAACTGGCCGGCGGCGCGGTCCAGGCTGCGCACCGTCTGCCGCGCGTCGCGCGCGAGGCCGTTGAGCTGCGGCAAGGTCTGGTCGTTCAGATTGTTGGCCGCGTGCTCGACCGAGCCGGCCGCGGCGCGCAACTGCTGGCCGACGCCGTCGACCGTGCGCATCAGCGTGCCGTCGGGGCTGCCGAGCTCGCGGGTCAGCTGTTGGGTCGACTTCAGCGTCGCATTCAGGTTCGCGGTTACCTGCGGCAACTGCCGCGCGGCCGGTTCGATCGCACGGGCCACGCGCGCATAGTCGTCAACGCCCTCCTTGATCGAGCGGATCGTCGTCATCAGCTCGCGCCGGTTCTCGCCCTGGAACATGTCGTTGAGCGAGGCCATCAGCGATTCGACCTGCGTCAACAGCGAGTCGCCGCGCCGCTCCAGTTCCTCGAAGAAGCCCGGCCGCATCTGGATGCGGGCGACCGCGCGCGGCGAGGTCTCCAGCGGCGGCGACGGCGCGGTGCTGCCTTCCTGCGCGGCGGTATCGTCCAGCTGCACGTAGGCGATGCCGGTCACGCCCTGCAGGCCCAGCGTGGCATAGGTGGTGCGCGTGATCGGCGCCTCCTTGTCGACGCTGATGCGCACGATGATCTGCCCCGGCACCGACGCATCGAAGCGGATCGACTCGACCCGGCCCACCGTCAGGCCGCGGTACTTGACGTCCGCCTGTGGCCCGAGCCCCGTCACGGTCGAGCGCGTGACCAGGTCGTAGGGCACGCGTTCGGTGTGGTCGGTGCCGAACCAGAACAGCGCGAACAGCACCAGCACGGCCAGGCCGATGGTGAACACGCCGGCGAGAAAGGCGTTCGACTTGTTTTCCATCACGACTCTCCAGCGTGGCCGGACACGGCCGCCACGTCCGATGCAGGGTGGGCGCCGCCGGGCAGCGCGCTGAGCGCACGCTGGCCGCGTTCGCCGAGAAAATATTCGCGGATGAAGGGATGGTCGATCTTCACCAGCTGCGGGATCGGCAGCGCCGCCAGCACCTTGCGGTCCGCCAGCACCGCGACGCGGTCGGACAGCGCGACCAGCGTGTCCAGATCGTGCGTGACCATCACCACCGTCAGCTTCAGCTCGCGCCGCAGTTCGCGGATCAGCGCGACATAGTCGTCCGATGCCATCGGGTCCAGGCCCGCGGTGGGCTCGTCCAGGAACACCAGTTCCGGCTCGAGGGACAGCGCGCGCGCCAGCGCCACGCGCTTGATCATGCCGCCGGACAGATCGGCCGGCATCTTGTCGGCGTCGCGCGCCGACAGGCCGACCAGTTCGAGCTTGAGCAGCGACGCCTCGCAGATCAGATTGTCGGGAAGGCAGCGAAGTTCACGCAGCGGCAGCGCGATATTGTCGATCACCGACAGCGACGAGAACAGCGCGCCGCGCTGGAACTGCATGCCCCAGCGGTTGCGCATCCATTGCAGCCGCGCGGGGTCGAGGCCGGCGAGGTCTTCGCCGAACAGCCGGATGGTGCCGGCGGTGGGGCGCTCCAGGCCGACGATCTGGCGCAGCAGCACGGTCTTGCCGGTGCCCGAGCCGCCGACGATCGACAGCACCTCGTCGCGATAGACCTCCAGATCCAGGCCGTCGTGCACGACGGTATCGCCGAAGCGCTTGACCAGGCCCCGTACCTCGATGATCGGCGTGCGACCCCGTTGCACCGTGTCGCGGCCGGTATCGACGATCGCCGTCATATGCCGACATCCTTGAACAGGATCGCGAAGATCGCATCGGCCACGATCACCACGGTGATGGCGGTGACCACCGACGCGGTCGTGCCTTCGCCCAGGCTCTGCGTATTGGGCTTGATGCGCAGGCCGAAGTGGCACGCGGTCAGCGCGATCAGCATGCCGAAGGCCACGCCCTTGCCCAGGCCAAGCCACAGGTTGGCGACCGGCACCGCGTTGGGCAGCTCGCGCAGGAAGAACACCGGGCTCAGGCCCAGCTGCATGTTCGAGGCCACCATGCCGCCGATCAGCGCCAGCAGCGCGGTCCAGGCGACCAGCAGCGGCATCGCCACCGCCAGTGCGATCGCGCGCGGCATGATCAGCCGGAAGCTGTGCGAGATCCCCATCACCCGCATCGCGTCGAGTTCCTCGGTCACGCGCATCACGCCGATCTGCGCGGTGATTGCGGAGCCCGAACGGCCGGCCACCAGGATCGCGGCCAGCACGGGCCCGAGCTCGCGGATCACCGACAGGCCGAGGATATTGACGATGAAGACACTGGCGCCGTAGGTGCGCAGCTGGTTCGCCAGCAGATAGGCCAGCACCACGCCGATCAGGAAGCCCACCAGCGCGGTGATGCCCAGCGCCTTGTAGCCGATGCTGTAGACGTTGGCCGAGATCTCGCGCCACGGGCCGCGCCGCGGCGCGGCGGCGAAGCGCAGCAGGTCCAGCGACAGCTGGCCCAGCATCGCGACGCCGTTGCCGAGCTGCGAGAACAGCGACAGCATCGACGCGCCGAGCAGCGTGACCGGGTTGAAGCGGTCGACCATCCGTTTTTTCCAGCCGTGCCGCCGCACCGCGGCGATCCGCTCGAACGCGCGGCGCTGGCCGTCGGTGGCCTCGAGATGGGCCGGAAAGCGCTCGCCCCAGGCCTGCCACAACAACTGCGCGCCGATATGGTCGAGCCGGCCGATGCCGCCCAGCTGCCAGCGCGCCGTGCCGGGAACGAGGGCCTGCAGCTGCCGGCGCAGGTCATGGGCGCAGCGCTCCTGCGCCAGCGACAGCGCGGTCCAGTCTCCCTGCAACTGCACGGCGGCGGTGCCGTCCTGTTGCGTGACAGCGATGTCCGGCTTCGTATAGCGTTCCAATGGCTGACCGATGTAAGGTGCGAAAGCCGATTTTAAGCCACGCGCCGGCGGGCGCCAAAGTGGACGCGGCTACAATGCGCATGGCCCGATATCGTCGGCCGCCGCCGATTTGCTGCCTCCTCCGCCCGCATGACCGCCGCCCCCACCGATTTTTCGGCCGATTCCTCCGCCGATCTCCCCACGCCTTCCCTCTCGTTGCCGCCTGCCTGGCGCATCGATCCGGTACGCCTGCGGGCCGCACTGGTCGAGGACGCGGCGCGGTGGCAACTCGAGATCGTCGACGAGACCGGCTCGACCAACGCCGACCTGGTCCAGGCCTGCCGGCGCACGCCGTGGGCCGACGGCGACATGCTGCCGGCCGCCATGCTGCGGCTCGCCTATCGGCAGACCGCCGGACGCGGGCGCCAGGGACGGCCCTGGCAGGGCCAGGCGGGCATGACGTTCTCCGTCGCGCTGCCGCTGGCGCTGCCGCCGGCGCGGCTGGCCGGGCTGAGCCTCGCGGTCGGGCTGGCGCTGGCCGAGGCGCTGAACGACGTCGACGCGCGGCTGGGCAAGGCGGTCGGCCTCAAATGGCCGAACGATCTGCAGATCGACGGCCGCAAGCTGTCGGGCATCCTGATCGAGTCGGTGCCCGCGGGCCCGCAGCGGGTATGGGCCGTGGTCGGCATCGGCCTGAACCTGGTGCGCGATGCCGCGATGGAGGCCGCGCTCGGACGGTCTTTGGCAGGCGTCACCGAATGCATGGACCGATTCGATCCGAAGCATGGGCCGACCGATCTGCTGGCCGCGGTGCTGAACCGGCTGGCCGCGATGCGGATCGCGTTCCTTGCCGACGGCTTCGCGCCGATGGCGCGGCGCTGGTCGGCGCGCGACGCCTATCGCGACCAGCCGGTGCGGCTGCTGCACGACGGCGCGGTGCAGGCCGAGGGCATGGCGCGCGGCGTCGATGGCGAAGGGCATCTGCTGCTGGAGACGGCAAGCGGGTTGCAGCGGATCGCCTCGGGCGAACTGTCATTGCGGCCTGCCGGCGAGGGGACGCGATGAGCGCGAACCACGATGCGCAAGCCAAGGCGAGCGGCACCGTGCTGCTGATCGATATCGGCAATACGCGCCTGAAGTGGGCCTGGTGCAGGGCGGCTCCGCTCGATGCCTCGCCCACCGGCGCGCTGCCGGTGCCGTGGCGCGCACGCGGCGCCTGCGTCCATGAAGCGCTGCCCACGCTGGCGGCGGACTGGCGCCAGCTGGCCGATGCCGAAGGCGCACCGCGCGGTGTCTGGATCAGCAACGTGGCCGGCCCGGTCATTGCGGCCGAGGTCGACGCCTTGCTGGCCGATGCCTTCGGCACTCCGCCGGCGGTGCACTGGGCCCGCGCCACCGCGTCGCACGGCACGCTGGACAACGGCTATCGCGAACCGAGCCAGCTGGGCGTCGACCGCTGGATCGGCGCCATCGGCGCGCGCCACCATCTGCCCGACGGCCATCTGCTGATCGTCACGGCCGGCACCGCGACGACGATCGACGTGGTGCTGGCTCCGGATCCGGATGGCAGTGGCAGCGGCGATGGCACGCCAGCGCGCTCGCGCTTCGCCGGCGGCATGATCCTGCCGGGCCTGGCGCTGATGATGGGATCGCTGGCGCGCAATACCGCGCAGCTGCCCGCGGTCGAGATTTCCGAGGCCCAAGCCGCCGCGGCGTGGGCGGACAACACCCGCGACGCGATCGCCGCGGGCTGCCTGGCGGCGCAGGCCGGCGCGATCGAACGGGTCTGGAGCGCGCTGACGCGGCGCGGTCC
>MTEU01000832.1_pt1 | contig 22058 bp, 19 predicted proteins | sample 1042701 | NCBI WGS metagenome assembly MTEU01 (sample SAMN06185813, study PRJNA358809) | soil metagenome | isolation source: naturally attenuated soil | place: India | collected 2015-05-23
GGGCGATGTGGGCGCGATGTGGGGGCGATGTGGGGGAGAGGGGGCGATGCGGGGGAGATCGACTTGCGGTCCCCCGCCCGGGCCTGGCGCGGTCGGCCTCGCTGCAGCGGCGCGCGCCTGCCGGTAAAATGCCGGATTGCCTAAAACTTGTGCATCATGTCCCAAGACTGGAAAACCAGCGTCACCGTGGCGGCCGTGATCGAACGCGGTGGCCGCTTCCTGCTGGTCGAAGAAGAAACCCGCGACGGCCTGAAGCTGAATCAGCCGGCCGGCCACCTGGACCCGGGCGAGAGCCTGGTGCGCGCGGTGATCCGCGAAACGCTGGAGGAAACGGCGCACAGCTTCGAGCCGCGCGCGCTGCTCGGCTGCTATCTGGCCCGTTCGGTGACCTCGCCGACCACCCAGCATCCCGAGGGCGACATCACCTATGTGCGCTTCGCCTTCACCGGCGATCTGGGTCCGCTCGACAGCGGCCGCCCGCTCGACACCGGCATCGTGCGCACCGTCTGGCTCAGCGCCGACGAGATCCGCGCCTGTCCCGAACGCCATCGCTCGCCGCTGGTGCTGGCCTGCGTCGAGGACTATCTGGCGGGCAAGCGCTTCGCGCTCGATGCGCTGTACACGCATCCGTCGACGCTGATGCCGGGAGCCCATCCATGAGCGCAGCCAGCAACGCCGGATCGCTTGCCGCGGTCTCGACCCGTCCCGAACTGAACCCCGCCATCGGCCGCGGCGAGCGCGTCGTGGTCGGCATGTCGGGCGGGGTGGACTCGTCGGTCACGGCCTGGCTGCTGAAGCAGCAGGGCTACGAGGTGGTCGGCCTGTTCATGAAGAACTGGGAGGACGACGACGACAGCGAATACTGCTCGACGCGCCAGGATTGGCTCGACGTGGTCTCGGTGGCCGACCTGATCGGCGTCGACGTCGAGGCGGTCAACTTCGCCGCCGAGTACAAGGACCGCGTGTTCGCCGATTTCCTGCGGGAATATTCGGCCGGCCGCACGCCGAACCCGGACGTGCTGTGCAATGCCGAGATCAAGTTCAAGGCCTTCCTCGACCATGCGATGTCGCTCGGCGCCGAGCGCATCGCCACCGGCCACTATGCGCGCGTGCGGCAGGGCGGGCATGGCCGCTTCGAACTGCTGAAGGCGCTGGACCACACCAAGGACCAGAGCTACTTCCTGCATCGGCTCAATCAGGCGCAGCTGTCGCGCACGCTGTTTCCGCTGGGCGAGATCCCGAAGACGCAGGTGCGCGAGATCGCCGCCGAAATCGGCCTGCCGAACGCGAAGAAAAAGGATTCCACCGGCATCTGCTTTATTGGCGAACGTCCATTCCGCGATTTTCTGAATCGCTATCTGCCGACCAGGCCGGGGCCAATGAAGACGGCCGACGGCAAGGTCGTCGGCGAGCATATCGGCCTGGCGTTCTACACGCTGGGCCAGCGCAAGGGCATCGGTCTCGGCGGCAGCCGCGACGGCAGCGGCGACGCGTGGTACGTCGCGCGCAAGGACATGGCGTCGAACACGCTGTACGTGGTGCAGGGCCACGACCATCCGTGGCTGCTGTCGCCGACGCTGCGGGCTGCCGACCTGTCGTGGGTCGGCGGCGAAGCGCCGCGCGCGGGTACCGCGCTCAGCGCCAAGACGCGCTATCGGCAGAGCGACGCGCCGTGCGTGGTCGGCGCGGTCGACGGTGACGATCTTCAGCTGCGCTTCGACGAGGCGCAGTGGGCGGTCACGCCGGGCCAGTCGGCGGTGCTGTACGACGGCGAGGTGTGTCTTGGCGGAGGCATCATCCAGTAAGGGCCGCGTGGCCAGCGGCACGATCGGCAAAAGCAGGCGGTAGAAGCGAAAGCGGGCGGAATTACGGCAAAGCGGGGGGCAGGGAGTTGGCGCACCATTCGCATTCGTGCGGCGCCGGCGATGGTGCCCCCGATGGTGCCCCGATGGCGCGACCGATGGCGCGTGATAGTGCCCCCCATCCGGATTCCCGACTTCCCGAGTTCCACGCGGCAAGGCGCCAAGCGGCCTTGCCCATGCTTGCCTGCCATGCCCCTGAATCCGCCTGTTACTGGCCGTGCGCCTTCCGCGCCGTCCTTCCTGCCTGTCGCCGAGCCGACGGCCTTTCCTTCCTCCCATCCCGCCAGCACCGGTGCGCTTGCCATCGCGCCGCCACCGGGACAGCCGGCGTCGTCCGCCAGCAAGGCCACCATCGACCTCGTTCCTTGCCATGTTTGGCAACAGGTGGCCGGCATGCTGCCACCGCGAAGCCGCGCCAACCTGGCCCGCGCGTCGAAATCGATGCTGCAAGCGCTACGCAACGCGCTGCATGCCGACAAACTGCTGCACCACGCGCGGCGAGCGGCGACGCCGTCCACGATCGCGCCGATATTGCGCGAATGCACTTCCGGGACGCACGCCTTGACCGACCAGCATCGCGACAAACGGCAATGCCTGGCCCCGGGACAGCACGTCGTTCCGACAGCGCGGAGGGCCGAGATCCTGGCCACGCTGGTGCGGCGTGTCTTCCAGCTGCCCTATCTGGCGAGCCGGCGGCAGCACGATATCGCCAGGGCGGTGCTCGATCTGCCGGCATCGGTTCGTGCCGGCCCGCTTCAGCGACTGCTGGCGGCTGCGGGCTACCGGACCCGCACCGAAGCCGATTCCGCAGGCGCCGTCTGGGAGGAGTACGGCGTCTCGCCCGATGACCTGATCGTCGCGGTCATGGAGCTGCCGGCGAGCCAGCGCGGACCGTCGCTGTGCGCCTATCTGCGCCTCTGCGCGCGGCCGCTGTCCGAACAGGGGCTGGCGCTGTGGATCGACGCCGGCCGGGCCCTGCCGCTCGAGCAGCGCGTGGATCTGCTGCTGACGCTGCTGGAGCGCGTGCGTTGGCGTAGCGGCATGCCGGCGCTTGCCGATCGCCACCTGCAACTGCTGCAAGCCAATGGCGAACTGCTCGATGCCAGGCGACGTCCGCTGTCGGCGCAAACGGCGCTGTTGCTCGAGCTCGTCAAGACGCTCGAGCGCGACCGTACCAACACCACCTTGGGACCGGGATTCCAGAGCGCGACATGGCCGACGGTGTGGAATGCCGTGCTGGATTCCACGCAGGCGCTGTCCGTCGAGGACCGGGCCGTTGTGATCAAGGCCATGGCCTGGGTAGCGAACGAATGGGCGCCGCCTGGGACGGCGGACCGCGTCCGTGCCGCCGCCGATGGGCTCTTGCCGGCGGACCGGGAAGCGGTGGCGGCAGTGCTTCGGTATGTCGAGGGGGGTGGCCCTTCCCCGGCCGAGCCACTGGCGGCGGTTTCCGAGTTCAGGGCGTTCGTCAAGGCCATCCTGAAAACCACCCGGGATGAAGCCGTCATCCTGGAGCGCTACGCCGGTCTGCCGGAGGACGTACAACTGGCCGCCCAGGACAGCGCGAGGGCAACGGCATATCGGTGCGACAGCGACCTCGTGGTCTGGGGACCGCTGGCAGGCGCCATGCTGGCGCACACGACCAACGCGCGGCGTCACGCCGGGTGGCTCGATGCCGGGCTCGCCAAGGCATGGCGTTCGATGATGGTCGAAATGCGGGAACCGCCTCCGGAGTGGGGTCGCATCTGGCGGGACATCATCGCCGCGGCGCTGTCCCGAGTCGAGCCAACGCTGCGCGCCCAGGTCCTGGATGCGTTGGCGGTCAAGTTCAGGAAGATCGATGAACGCGCGTGGCTGCTGCAGCAGACCCGGACGCTGCCATCGACACTGCAGGCGCAGGTCCTGTGCCGGCTGGCGATGTTCGACCTGCGCAAATGGAGCGGCGATCGGAAGGGTGTGCAACTTGCCGCCAGACCGCTACTGGAACAACTGATTGCCGCCACCGCGGCATTGCCCGGCCAGTATCAGGGTTTGCCGCTGCTCGCCCTGTGCGAGTTGCGCGCGCAGCCGACGCGGCATGCGGCACTGCGAGACGTCTGGAAGCGCTTCGATGCGATCCGCTGGGCAGCGCCGCCCGAGGACAGGCGTTTCGACTGACCCTCGGGCGGGCACCGGCTCAACCGCGTGGCGGTTCCGTATCGATGAACGACTGGCGCTTGCTGATCTTGTCGTGGAAAGCGACCAGGTTGGGATGGCGCTCGCGCCAGGCAATGTCCGGGAAGCGGAAGTCCAGATAGGACAGCGCGCAGCCGACCGCGACGTCGGCCAGCGAATAATGGTTGCCGGCGCACCAGGTGCGATCGGCCAGGCCGTTGGCCATTGCCACCAGCGCGCTGTCGATCTTGCCGAGCTGGCGGCGCACCCAGCGCTCGCTGCGCTCGGCCGGCTCGCGTTGCGTATGTTCCAGCCGCGCCAGCAGCGCCGCGTCGAGCAGGCCGTCGGCCAGCGCTTCCCAGCAGCGCACCTCGAGCCGCTCGCGGCTACCTTGCGGAATCATGCGGCTGACGGGCGTCAGCGTATCGACGTACTCGACGATCACGCGCGAATCGAACACCGCGCCGCCGTCCTCCATCACCAGGCAGGGCACCTTGCCGAGGGGATTGAATTGACCGATCGCCGTGTCCGGCGACCACACGTCGACTTCCACCATCTGATAGTCGATCTTCTTCTCGGCCATCACCACGCGCACCTTGCGCGCGTAAGGGCTGGTTTGCGATGCGTACAGCTTCATGTTCTCCCCTTGAGCTCGTTATGAAGTGCATCGGGCGCCCCGCAGCGGGAGCGGCTGGCCTCGTGCGCCGGCGGTGGCGCGCGGGTCCGGTCTGCCTTGATGCACTTCGTAACAGGCCGCTGGCTCGGCGTGGCGAGTATAACCGCCCGGGAGGCCGTTCCGGCACGGCGCCGGCGCCGAACGGGCGCCCCGCGGGGCTGCCCGCAACACTGGCGACGATCGCGCGGCGCAGCGGGGAGGGCGGTGGTAAAATCGCGGCTTTCCAGCGCCGGCTGCCAGGCCGGTGCACCGGTTCGCGCCGGATTGCGCAGGATCGTTCCCGGCTTTGTATGCGTCTGAGTACATAGGCTGTGCCAGCGCAGCGCGCCCGCCGACCGTTCCAGGTTTTCCTCTTCATTCCCTCCCGCCGTCTGCCAGCATGTCCGCTACCGCCTCCCCCGCCGCGCTCTCGCCGCTCACCGCCCTGTCCCCGATCGATGGCCGCTATGCCGCCAAGGCCGACCCGCTGCGCGAATGGCTGTCCGAGGCCGCCTTCATGCGCCACCGCGTCAAGGTCGAAGTCCATTGGCTGATTGCGCTGGCCCGTACCGGCCTGCCCGACATGCCGAAGTTCTCGGCGCAGTCGGAAGCCGCGCTGCTGGCGCTGGTCGAGCACTTCAGCGAAGCCGACGCGGCGCGGATCAAGGAGATCGAGGCGGTCACCAATCACGACGTCAAGGCGGTCGAGTACTGGATGAAGGAGCGCGTGCAGGACAACGCCGAGCTGGTGGCCGCCAGCGAATTCATCCACTTCGCCTGCACCTCCGAAGACATCAACAACACCTCGCACGGCATGATGCTCAAGGGCGCGCGCGACAGCGTGCTGGTGCCGACGCTGCGGCGCGTGCATGCGCGGCTGGTCGAACTGGCGCATGCCAACGCGCGCGAGCCGATGCTGTCGCGCACGCACGGCCAGCCGGCCAGCCCGACCACGCTGGGCAAGGAAATGGCCAACGTCGCCGCGCGCCTGGCCCGTGCGATCGACCGGATCGAACGCGTCGAGCTGCTCGGCAAGATGAACGGCGCGGTCGGCAACTACAACGCCCACCTGTCGGCCTATCCGGAGTTCGACTGGGAAGCGTTCTCGCGCGATGTCATCGAGAACCGGCTGGGCCTGGCCTTCAACCCCTACACGATCCAGATCGAGCCGCACGACTACATGGCCGAGCTGTTCGACGCGGTGGCCCGTGCCAACACCATCCTGCTGGACCTGGACCGCGATGTCTGGGGCTATATCTCGCTGGGCTACTTCAAGCAGAAGACCAAGGCCGGCGAGATCGGCTCGTCGACGATGCCGCACAAGGTCAATCCGATCGACTTCGAGAACTCCGAGGGCAACCTGGGCCTGGCCAACGCGCTGCTGCGCCACCTGTCAGAGAAGCTGCCCGTTTCGCGCTGGCAGCGCGACCTGACCGACTCGACGGTGCTGCGCAATATCGGCGTCGCCTTCGGCTACAGCCTGCTGGCCTACGAGGCCTGCCTGCGCGGCCTGGGCAAGCTCGAGACCAACCCGGAGCGGCTGGCCGAGGACCTGGACAACTGCTGGGAAGTGCTGGCCGAGCCAGTGCAGACCGTGATGCGCCGCCACGGCATCGCCAATCCGTACGAACAACTGAAGGAACTGACCCGCGGCAAGGGCATCTCGCGCGAGGCGCTGCGCACCTTCATCGAGGGCCTGGCGATCCCCGACGAGGCCAAGGCTCGGCTGCTCGAGATGACGCCGGGCAGCTATATCGGCCGGGCGGTGGAACTGGCCGAGCGGTTGAAGTAGGGAAGCAAGGCGCGGTACCGGATCGCGCCTCTCTCGTCCCTTCGCCTCTCTCGTCCCTTTGTCACCGAGCCGCCCCATGGGGCGGCTTTTTGCTTCCTGGGCGCCTTGTCCGGTTGGCCTGGCCGGTCAATTCGGCAGCGTAAGGAGGCGACACGATGTGCCCACCTCCTATTTCATAGGGGGGCCGAATCGGTACCATTTCCCACATGACTGGAAGACTGGCGCACCCACTACAGTTGGCATATGCTTTGACATATGCCAAGGGGTGTACCATGACGACGACAACGGAAGGCAGGCATGTGCGGCTTTTCCGCAATGGCCGCAATCAGGCAGTGCGGATACCGCGCGAATTCGAGTTACCCGGAGAGGAGGCGATCATGCGTAAAGAAGGCGACAAGCTGATCATCGAACCGATTCCTGCGACGTCGTTCCGGGCGCTTCTCGCGCAATGGGAGCCGCTCGACGAGACGTGGCCGGACATCGATGACCGGCCTCCCGAGCCGGTGGATCTTTGATGGCGTTGTATCTGCTTGACACGAATATCGTGTCGGCGGCCCTTCGGAATACCCGTGGCGCCTGTGCCGCGCGGATCGGAATGACGGACGCCGGGGCGCTGTGCACGTCCATTGTCGTCGCGGCCGAACTGCGCTTCGGCGTTGCGAAGAAGGGTTCTGCCGAGTTGGCACGCCGGGTGGAACATGCCTTGAGCACGCTTCGCGTGTTGCCGCTCGATGGCGATGCCGATCGGCACTATGGCCGGCTGCGTACCGAGCTGGAGCGCCATGGGAAACCGATCGGCGCCAACGATTTGCTGATCGCCGCGCATGCCTTGGCGATTGACGCTGTACTCGTGACGGACAACGTGTCCGAGTTTTCGCGCGTGCCGGGTTTGCGCTACGAAAACTGGCTGACTTGAGGCCATCGGGCGTCCCGATGTGCCGAGCCCAGGTCGTCGCGCGGGCAGGCCCTTCAAACGCTTTGAACGACTTGATGAAGTTCCGCCTTTCCGACGTCACTTTTCGGGCGCAATAATGCGAGAATCAATAGCGTTTGCCGAAAGAATAAAGACTGAAGCCGGATTTCCTCAATGCGTTCCAATACTCCCGCGCGCTATGGCGCGACCGCGATCGGCCTGCACTGGATCGTCGCGCTGCTGATCTTCGCGGCCTTCGGGCTCGGCCTTTACATGACCGACATCCCGGGCTTCACGCCGACCAAGCTGAAGCTGTACTCGTGGCACAAGTGGCTCGGCGTGACGGTGTTCGCGCTGGCGGTGATGCGTGTGCTTTGGCGCCTGACCCATGCGGCGCCGGAGCCGGTAGCCGGCATGCCGGCCTGGCAGGCAGCCGCCGCGAAGGCCGCCCACGGGCTGCTCTATCTGCTGATCCTGGTGGTGCCGGTGACCGGCTACCTGTACAGCCTGTCCGCCGGCGTGCCGGTCGTTTATCTGGGCGTATGGCCGCTGCCGCAGCTGATCGAGCCGAATGACGCGCTGAAGGAGACGCTGAAGTACGCCCACATCTGGCTGAACTATCTGATGGCAGCGATCGTCGTGCTGCATGCCGCCGCGGCGCTGAAGCACCATTGGCTGGACCGCGACGGCACGCTCGGCCGGATGCTGCCGTTCCTGCGCTGAGCCCGCCCGAGCGCCAGAATCCTGCGCAGAATCGCCCGCAGGATCACCACCCGATTCCCGCTGTTTAGCATTGACCGAATGAATCCGAGGAGCCCTCGATGAAACGTATTCCCCGTCCCGGTGCCTTGCTGCTGGCCGCGTCGCTGGCCTGCGCCGGCTTTGCCGCCAATCTCGCCGCCGCGCAGCTCGACGCCGGCAAGAGTTCGGTGACCGCGGTGGCGCGCCAGATCGGCGTGCCGATGGAAGGCAAGTTCAAGCGCTTTGCCGCCGCGGTGGACTTCGATCCCGCCAGGCTGGCCAGCTCCAGCGCCAAGGTCGAGATCGACGTGGCGAGCTTCGAGATCGGCGACGCCACCACCACCAAGGAGGTCAAGGGCAAGGACTGGTTCGATGCCGCGCGCTTTCCCAAGGCCGTGTTCGAATCGACCGGCATCAAGCCGGCCGCGGCGGGCAAGTTCGATGTCGCCGGCAAGCTGACGATCAAGGGCAAGACCGTGGACGTGGTGGTGCCCGCGACCTATCGCCAGGAAGGTGCCAACCAGGTTTTCGAGGGCGTGCTGCCGATCAAGCGCAGCGTCTTCAATATCGGCGAGGGCGAGTGGAAGGACACCTCGGTGGTCGCCGACGAAGTCCAGATCAAGTTCCGTCTGGTGACGGCCGCCAAGTCCTGAACCGAATCGCAACGTTCGAACCCAACCCAACGACCCCAAACGATCGAATCGAACCGATCGAAACGTATCCAACCCGACCGCTGACCGGAGAACCCATGAAACTGCGTACCGCCGCCGCCATCGTTGCCGCCGCTTCCGCCACCGCCTTCGCTGGCCTCGCCTCGGCTGCCGCCGTGACCTACAACCTCGATCCGACCCATACGTATCCGAGCTTCGAGGCCGATCACCTGGGCGGCCTGTCGAAGTGGCGCGGCAAGTTCGAAAAGTCCAGCGGCGTCGTCACGCTCGATCGTGCCGCCAAGACCGGCACGCTGGACATCAAGATCGATGCCGCATCGATCGACTTCGGCAACGGCAAGATGAACGAGCACGCCAAGAGCCCGGACATGTTCGACGTGCAGGCCTATCCCGAGGCCACCTACAAGGGCAAGTTCTCGAAGTTCGCCGGCGACGTGCCGACCGAGGTCGATGGCGTGCTGACGCTGCGCGGGGTGTCCAAGCCGGTCAAGCTGGAGATCCGCGAGTTCAAGTGCATCCAGCATCCGATGCTCAAGCGCGAGGCCTGCGGCGCCGATGCCTATGCCACCTTCAACCGTACCGACTTCGGCATCGACTACGGCGTCAAGATGGGCTTCAAGCCCGAGGTCAAGCTGGCGATCCAGGTCGAGGGCGTGCGCGCCGACTGACGCCGCCGCGGCCCTGCCTGGGGCGCATCCGCATTGCCTGCGCATTGCCATTCGAGGGCCGGTTGATCCGGCCCTTTTCCATTGGTGGCAACCCCTCCCGCGGTGGGGGGCATGTGCGGCCGCTCCCCCTCGTTGGGATGAGGGTCGTTGTCCACCGCAGGGGCCCACAGTACAATCGGTCGCTGATTCGCACCTGGCGGCCCGGGGAGCGGGACCGGGGCAGGCGTTGCCCGACCGCGCCGAGGCCGTTGCCGGCCGGCTTCCGGTCAGGCTGCTGGCCCGCATCGGCCTGTCGTTGGCCCGCAGGCGTTTCCGCAGCTTTGCCCCTTCGCCGCTCACTTCCCGATCAGGATCGCAAGCGTATGCCCAACCCCTAGTTTCCGTGCATCGCCTTCGCCGAGCCGTTCGCGAGTTCCTTCGCCCATGCCGCGCCGGACCGTTCCGACCCCCGTGTCGGCATGAGCCAGCCGCATTCTTCGGATTTTCCCTGGCGCAAAACCGTGTACTCCCAAACGCAAATTGATCCGGTGGTCAGCTTCCGCAACTCGCAGGGCGAGCAGGTGCGGGGCACGATCATCAATCTCCAGAGAAAGTCTCTGGTGATGGAAGTCTATAACCCGTATTCGATCGTCCAGGTCAGCGAGGTATTGAGCGACCTGAGCGTGAGGATCGGGGCCAAGAACGCCTATCTTGGCAAAGCGGTGGTGATGAGCCTGGTCAATACCGGTCTCACGGCGGTGGTCTCGCTGACGCTGATCGACGAATGGCGCGAGCTGAGCGACCTGCCCAACGAGCCGCGCTCGGTGGGACGCGAGGCCGAGCTGTTCGTCACGGACTGGGACACGCGCTTCAACATCCGCCGCGATTACCAGATCGCCGTCAACGAGATGCGCGCCTTCCTGTCCGAGGTGTCGCGCTGGGTCGAGCAGGTCGACCTGACCGAAAGCCTGCCCAAGGTCGACGGCCGCCTGCGCGAGGACGTGTTCCAGGAGCTGGCCACGCCGCTGATGGTCAAGGTCAAGGCGTACCTGGACCGGCTCGAAGAGGAGGCCGAGCGCGTCGACGTCGAGCTGGCGCCGGTCCATCGCACCTATGCGCAATCGGCGCTGCACCCGTTGCTGCTGCGCGCGCCGTTCGTCTATCGCACCTTCACCAAGCCGCTCGGCTACGCCGGCGACTACGAAATGGTGAACCAGATCCTCAGCGATCCGCAGCAGGGGCCGACCACCTACTTCCAGATCGTCAATACCGCCTTCCTGAAGGCGGCGGTCGCCACCGCGCACCGCAACCGCATCGATCTGCTGGTCGAGTTCCTCGGCCGGCAGGCGGACAGCGCCCGCGCCGCGGGCCGACCGTTCCGCGTGCTCAACGTCGGCTGCGGTCCGGCCTTCGAAATCCAGCGCTTTGCGCGCGAATACGCCGAGCCCGACCGGCTGTCGTTCCAGCTGGTCGACTTCAGCGAGGAGACGCTCGAATTCACGCGCGGCTCGATCCAGCGGGCGGCACGCGAGGCGGGCCGCAGCGTGCAGGTCGAGATGGTGCACGAGTCGGTGCACGAGCTGCTCAAGCGCCGTATCGCGGTCGAGGATCCCTCGGTGCGCGAGTTCGATGCGGTCTATTGCGCCGGCCTGTTCGACTATCTGTCCGACAAGGTCTGCGCCCGCCTGCTGAACCATTTCGCGGCGCGCACCCGTCCCGGCGGGCGGGTCCTGGTCACCAACGTCCATTCGAGCAATCCCGAGCGATACGGCATGGAACACCTGCTCGAGTGGTACCTGATCTATCGCGACGAAGCAAAGATGCTGAGCCTGCTGCCCGAGCAGTCGACCGACCACCAGGTCTATGTCGATGCCACGGGCGTCAACGTGTTCGCTGAAGCCACCATCTCCTGAGGCGGCGCCGCCGATCTGCCATGACTGTCAACCGACTCTACGCCGGATACCAGGCCGAACTGGCCGACTTTCGCCTGGCGTTCAGCCGCGGCGGGGCCTACACCGCCATCGTGCTGGTGCTGCTCGGCATGGGTCTGGACTACGGCCAGTACCCGGAATGGCAGGTACCGTTCGCGGTCGCCCGCATTGTCGTGTCGATGCTGATCGCCGGCATCGTCGTGGTGCTGTACAGCCGGCACGGGCGCAGGCTGGCGCCGTGGCTGACGCTGTCGTGGCTGTTGCTGCCGCAGCTGATGATCGCGTGGATGATCTGGGAAACCGACGGCGTCGCCTCGCCGTACTACGTGGGGCTGAACCTGGCGATCTTCGCGTCAGGCATCGCGCTGCCGTTCGGCTTGTGGCAGAACGTCGTGTTCGGCGGGCTTTCGTACCTGTGCTACCTGGTCGCCTGCCTGCTGCATCCCGACGGCCTGCATCCGATCGGCACCTTCATCGTCAACTCGTTGTTCGTGCTGTTCGCCGGCGCGGCCAGCGCGGTCTACACCTACTTCAACGAGAAAGGCCGCTTCCAGCTGTTCCGGTTGAAGGAAGAACTGGCCCACAAGAACGACGAGCTGGCGCGCATCAACGAGAACCTGGCCCAGATCAAGGGCCAGCTGCTGCAGCAGGAAAAAATGGCCGCGGTCGGTACGCTGGCCGCGGGGCTGCTGCACGAGGTCAACAACCCGGTCAACTTCTGCCTGATGGCGATCGAGATCGCGCTGGAAGAGCCCGAGGCCAAGGAGAGCGCCTCGCTGCAGGAATGCCTGATCGATGCCCGGCAGGGGATGCAGCGGATCCAGCATATCGTCTCGGACCTGAAGATCTTTGCCTATCGGCAGCCGGGCGCCGAGGTCGAGGGCCGGCCGTTCCTGTTCGAGAAGGCGCTGGACTCGGCCAGCCGGCTGACCGCGCACGAACTGCGCGGCGTGCGGATGTCGCGCGATCTGCCGCCCGACACGCTGGTGTTCGGCGACGAGGCGGCCATCATCGGCGTGCTGATCAACCTGTTCTCGAACGCGGCGCTGGCGATGCGCAAGGCCGGCACGCCGGCACCGGCAATCCATACCACCGTCGTCTGGAGGGACGGCCGGCTGCATGTCAACGTGCGCGACAACGGCCCGGGCATCCCCAGCGAGAATCTGGCGCGCGTGTTCGAGCCGTTCTTCACGACGCGCGAAGTCGGACAGGGCCTGGGACTGGGGCTGTCGATCAGCTATGCGGTGATCGAGCGGCATGGCGGCGTGCTGTTCGCCGAAAGCGAGCTGGGCCAGTGGGCCGCGTTCAGCTTCGATCTGCCGCGGGCGGAATGAGCGCGATGACAGAACAGCGGACAGAACAGCGGACGGATCCGCGGCCCGAGCTGCGATCCGATCTGCGCCAGCCGCGGCTGACCGTGCTCTACGTCGACGACGAGGAGATGGCCTGCAAGTACTTCGCGCGCGCCGCAGGCGCGGAGTACGAGGTGCTGCTCGCGCAGGGCGCCGACCAGGCCATCGAGATGCTGCGCAACGACAGCGGCCGCACCGCGGTGCTGGTCACCGACTTCCGCATGCCCGGGCGCAACGGTGCCGATCTGCTGCGGCAGGTCGCCGCCGAGTATCCGCAGATCGTGCGAATCCTGGTGACGGCCTACGCCGACAAGGACATGCTGCTGCAGACGGTCAACAGCGGCGAGGTGTTTCGCATCCTCGAGAAGCCGCTCGGCCTGCAGGCGGTGCGCGACGTGCTGGCGCTGGCGCGCGAGCGCTATCGCGAACGGCAGTCGCGCCACCAGCGGCTGACCGCGATCGACGAGACGCTGGCCTTCCTGGCGCACGAACTTAACACCCCGCTCGCGGCTATCGCGAATTTTGCCCGCGGTGTTGAAAGCCGCAGCAGCGCCGAATACGATCCGCAGCGCCAGGCCGAGATCGGCCAGGCGGCCGCGGTGATGCACAGCAATGCGCAGTACTGCCTGGCGGTGATCTCGTCGTTCCTGCAGTCGGTACGCGGCAATGGCGAACGGCCGCTGACCAGCGAGAACGATCGCGACATCACCGCCGGCAGCCTGATCATGGCGCTGCTCGACAGCTATCCGTTCGCTGGCCCGCAGCGCAACTGGATCGAGGTCGAGCTGCACGGCGATTTCATCGTCCATACGCTGCCGAACTGCGTGTCGCTGGTGCTGTCGTCGCTGCTCAACAACGGCTTGCGGGCGCTGACCGATGTTCCCAGGCCGTCGCTGCGCTTCCGTGTGGTGGCGCAGCCCGACCCCGTGATCCGCATCAGCGACAACGGCCCGGGCATTCCACCGGACGTGATGGAACGCCTGCTGGTCGATCCGGTCACCACGCATGCCGCCGCCGGCGGAAATGGCCTCGGCATGATTTTCTGCAACCGCGTCATGCAGTCGTTCGGCGGCGGCATCCGGATCGAGTCGATTCCGGGCGCCGGCACCACCGTGACGCTGGAATTCCCCCATACGAAGACTCGAATGCACAGCAATAGGAGCGGTCAATGAACGAACCGAACGACAACCAGGCATCGCCTCCCGCGATTCTGTTCGTCGACGACGAGGCCACCGCGGTCAAGTATTTCCAGAGGGCGATCGGCGGGCTGGCGCCCGTGGTCACCGGCGGTTCGGTCGAGGAGGGCAAGGCGCTGCTCGAAGCCCATGGCGACACGCTGGCCGTGCTGGTCTCGGACCAGCGCATGCCCGGCGAATACGGCAACGAGCTGCTGCGCCATGCGCGCGAGCACTATCCGCATATCGTCCGCATCCTGACCACCGCGTATTCCGAGCTCGAGTCGACCGTGCAGGCGGTCAACGAAGGGCAGATCCACCGCTATATCAAGAAGCCGTGGGACATCACCGCGCTGCGCATGGAGCTCAAGCAGGCGCTGGAAATTGCCGGGCTGCGCCGCGAGCGCGACCAACTGGTGCGCGAGAAGCTCAGCGTGATCCAGCGCCAGACGCTGGCGGCGCGCATCGGCATGGTGCGCGCGCTGTGCGCCAGCCTGATCGGTCCCGAACGCTTCCAGCCGGTCGAGACCTATCTTGCGGCCGCCGTGCTGGCCGGGGCCAAGGGTCCCGAGCCGGACTGGGCGCGGATGGACTACGCCGACCTGGTCGGCGCCGAAAGCCAGCGCAGCGGCGCCTTCGGCCATGCGGTGGCGAGCCGCCTGGCACAGCTGCGCGCCGCGCATGACGCCGCCGCGGGCGCCGATGCGCTGGCGGTGATCGCGCAGCAGCTGGGCGAGGCGGTGCGCCGCGACGGCGACGCCCTGGTGTGGCTGTCGTTGCCGGTGCTGTCCGAATTCCTCGGCGCACCGGTCGGCACGGCGGTGTCGGAGCAGCACGCCGCGTGGTTCGCCGCGCTGCTGTGGCTCGATCACAGCGGCAATGCGCTGCAGATGCTGCGCGACGGCAACACGATCGTCTCGCGCCTGGCGCCGGCCTCGACCGAGTTCGGCGCCGACCGGCTGGCGATCTGGATCGAGCAGTTCTGAGGGAAGGGGATCGGCAGGAAGAGAAGCGGTTGCCATCCCGCTGGTTTTCTCCCCTCTCCCGCTTGCGGGAGAGGGCGGACACAGCCGGTGAGCGGTACGCTGGAGCATAAAAAAACGGGGCCTGAGCCCCGTTTTTTATGCGTGCTTCCTTACCACCGGCACGTCATGCCTGCGCGCCGTAGTTCGGGTCGTCGCGGTCGGCCCCGCCGGCCTTCTTTTCGCCCTTGATCAGGTCCTCGCGCTTGACGCCCAGCCACATGGCCAGCGCCGCGGCGACGAACACCGACGAATAGATGCCGAACAGGATGCCCACGGTCAGCGCCAGCGCGAAGTAGTGCAGCGTCGGGCCGCCGAAGAAGAACATCGACAGCACCATCATCTCGGTCGAGCCGTGCGTGATGATGGTCCGCGAGATCGTGCTGGTGATCGCGTTGTCGATGACCTCGTGGGTGTTCATCTTGCGGAACTTGCGGAAGTTCTCGCGGATCCGGTCGAAGATCACCACCGACTCGTTGACCGAATAGCCGAGCACCGCGAGTACGGCCGCCAGTACCGACAGCGAGAATTCCCACTGGAAGAAGGCGAAGAAGCCCAGGATGATCACGATGTCGTGCAGGTTGGCGATGATGCCGGCGACCGCGAACTTCCATTCGAAGCGGATCGACAGGTAGATCACGATGCCGGCGATCACGCACAGCAGCGCCAGCAGGCCGTCGGTGGCCAGCTCCCGTCCGACCTGCGGGCCGACGAATTCGACGCGCTGCAGGTTGGCGTCGGGCGAGACCGCCTTGAGCGCGCCCATCACCTGCTCGCTCTGTTGCGCGGAGCTGATCGGCTTGCCGTCGGCGCCCTTCTGCAGCGGCAGCCGGATCATCACGTCGCGCGAGGTGCCGAAGTTCTGCACCTGCACGTCGGTGTAGCCCAGCTTGCCGACCTGGCCGCGGATCCGTTCCAGATCGGCCGGTTGCTGGTAGCTGACCTCCATCACCGTGCCGCCGGTGAACTCGATCGACAGGTGCAGGCCCTTCTGCCAGAGGAAAAAGACGGCGGCGAAGAACGTCACGAAGGAAATCACGTTGAAGATCAACGCGTGCTTCATGAACGGAATGTCGCGCCGGATGCGGAAGAATTCCATGGTGAATCCTGTATCTGCTGCAGCGTGCTGCGTTCGGGTGTTTCGTGTTCAGAGCGCAGCCGCGGGGCAGGGCCGCGCGCGGCTCGCGCTCATTGCGCTGATTTGGCTCACTTGTTGGCCACGGTGCCCTTGTTGTCCGGGCCGGGCTTCCAGATCTGGCCGATCGACACGCTCTGCAGCTTCTTCTTGCGGCCGTACCAGAGGTTGACCAGGCCGCGGTTGAAGAACACCGCCGAGAACACCGACGTCAGGATGCCCAGGCAGTGCACCACCGCGAAGCCGCGCACCGGACCCGAACCGAAGGCCAGCAGCGCCAGGCCGGCAATCAGCGTGGTCACGTTCGAGTCCAGGATCGTCGCCCAGGCGCGGTCGAAGCCGACCGCGATCGCCATCTGCGGCGACGCGCCGGCGCGCAGTTCCTCGCGGATGCGCTCGTTGATCAGTACGTTGGCGTCGATCGCCATGCCCAGCACCAGCGCGATGGCCGCGATGCCCGGCAGCGTCAGCGTGGCCTGCAGCATCGACAGCACGGCGATCAGCAGCAGCAGGTTGACCCCCAGCGCGATCACCGAGAACACGCCGAACAGCAGGTAGTACAGCACCATGAACACGGCGATCGCGGCAAAGCCGTAGGCCACCGAATCGAAGCCCTTCTCGATGTTGTCGGCGCCCAGCGACGGGCCGATCGTGCGTTCCTCGATGATGTCCATCGGCGCGGCCAGCGAGCCGGCACGCAGCAGCAGCGCCAGGTCGTTGGCGGCTTCGGTCGAGTACGAGCCGGTGATCTGGAAGCTCGAGCCCAGTTCGGACTGGATCGTCGCCACCGTCAGCACTTCGCCCTTGCCCTTCTCGAACAGCACGATGCCCATCGGCTTGCCGATGTTCTCGCGGGAGACGTCGCGCAGCACGCGGCCGCCCTGGGCGTCGAGCTTGATGTTGACCGACGGGCGCTGGTTCTGGTCGAAGCCGGCCGATGCGCTTTCGATGCGGTCACCGGTGAAGATCACCTGCTTCTTCAGCACCACCGGGGCGCCGTTGCCGTGCAGGAACAGCTCGCTGCCGAACGGGATCGGATCGCCCTGGCGCGGGCTGCGCGGCGCGTCCGGATCGACCAGGCGGGCCTCCAGCGTGGCGGTACGGCCGATGATGTCCTTGGCCTTGGCGGTGTCCTGCACGCCCGGCAGCTGCACCACGATGCGCTCGGCGCCTTGCTGCTGGATCACCGGCTCGGCCACGCCCAGTTCGTTGACGCGGTTGTGCAGCGTGGTGATGTTCTGCTTCACGGCGGCGTCCTGCACCGCGCGGCGCGCCACTTCGGTGAAGGTACCGACCACGTTGTTGCCGTCCATCGCGAAGGTCAGGTCCGGCATGGTGTCGGCCAGCACGCCGCGGGCGCGGTTGGCGTCCTCGGCATTGTTGAAGCGCACGGTCACACGGTCGCCGTTGCGGTCCACGCCGCCGTGGCGGATGCCCTTGTCGCGCAGCACCGTGCGCGCATCGCCGGCCAGGCTGTCGAGCTTCTTGTCGACCGCGCCCTTCATGTCGACCTGCAGCAGGAAGTGCACGCCGCCGCGCAGGTCCAGGCCCAGGTACATCGGCAGCGCATGCAGCGACGTCAGCCACTTCGGCGAGCCGGACAGCAGGTTCAGCGCGACCACATAGGTCGGGTCCGCGGGATCGGGGTTCAGCGCGCGCGACAGTACGTCCTTGGCGCGCAGCTGCTCGTCGGTGGTGCGAAAGCGCGCCTTGACCGAGCCGGACTGTCCCGACACGTCGAAGAACACGCCGTCGGGCTGCAAGCCGTTCTGCGCCAGCACCTGCTCGATCTGCTTCTGCATCGCCAGATCGACCTTGACGGTGGCCTTGCCCGACGAGACCTGCACCGCAGGCGCCTCGCCGAAGAAGTTGGGCAGCGTATAGATGATGCCGATGGCAAGCGCCACCAGGATCACGAGGTATTTCCAAAGCGGATAGCGATTCATCTTCGGCCAGTCTTTCTACGGTCTTGCTACGGCCGGCGCGGCGCGCGGACGGGAATCCGCGGGCGTGCCGCGCAGGCAACCGGTTGGCAAACAGCCGCCTGGCCCGACCGGAGACTTCCCGGGGCGGGGCCAGGCGGCTGTGCGGGCACGCTATTGGCGGCGCGCCGGAACCTTGCGGCCAAGCCGCAAGGCGTAAGAGAGCGAGGGGCTCAGAGCGCCTTGAGCGAACCCTTCGGCAGCACCGCGGTGACGGCGTTCTTCTGCACCGTGATCTCGGTGCCTTCGGCGATTTCCAGCGTCACATACTGCTCGTTGACCTTGGTGATCCGGCCCAGGATGCCGCCGGCGGTCACGACTTCGTCGTTCTTGGCCAGCGCTTCCAGCATCGCCTTCGCTTCCTTCTGCCGCTTCATCTGCGGGCGGATCATGATGAACCACAGCACCGCGAACATCAGGATGATCGGCAGGAAACTCATCAGGCCACCCGCCGCGCCGCCGGCTCCGCCGGTGGCCTGGGCAAATGCGTTCGAAATCAGCACGTTGCTTCTCCGTCACAAATTACATTCAAGGAATCGGGCATTCTATCACCCGCTTCGGCCGGTTCAGGCGCTTCTTCGCCCGCCCGGACAGCCCCGTCTCGCACGGCCGGCGGCAGGGCCGGCGGGCCCGTCTACTGCGTGCCGCGCGCCCGGTCGGCGGCGAACTGGCGGCGGAAGGCGTCGAAGCGGTGCTGCTCGATCGCCTCGCGGATTTCGCGCATCAACTGCAGGTAGTAATACAGATTGTGGATCGTATTGAGCCGCGCGCCCAGAATTTCTCCGACGCGGTGCAGATGGTGCAGATAGGCCCGCGAGAAATTGCGGCAGGTGTAGCAGGCGCAGCTTTCGTCCAGCGGGCGCGGATCGTTGCGGTGCGCGGCGTTCTTGATCTTGACGTCGCCGTAGCGCGTGAACAGCCAGCCGTTGCGCGCGTTGCGGGTGGGCATCACGCAGTCGAACATGTCGACGCCGGACGCGACGCCCGCCACCAGGTCCTCGGGCGTGCCCACGCCCATCAGATAGTGCGGCTTGTCCGCCGGCAGCCGCGGGCCGACGTGTTCGAGCACCCGCATCATGTCTTCCTTGGGCTCGCCGACCGACAGCCCGCCGATCGCCAGGCCATGGAAACCGAGCTCCGACAGCCCGGCCAGCGACTCGTCGCGCAGGTCCTCGAACATGCCGCCCTGGACGATGCCGAACAACGCGTTGGGGTTGGCCAGCCGCTCGAACTCGTCGCGCGAGCGTTTTGCCCAGCGCAGGCTCATCCGCATCGAGCGGGCGGCCTCCTCGTGCGTGGCCGGCCGGCCCTCGATCTCGTACGGCGTGCATTCGTCGAACTGCATCACGATGTCGGAGTTCAACGTGCGCTGGATCTGCATCGAGATCTCCGGCGACAGGAACAGCTTGTCGCCGTTGACCGGCGAGGCGAAGGTCACGCCGTCCTCGGTGATCTTGCGCAGCTCGCCCAGCGAGAACACCTGGAAGCCGCCCGAGTCCGTCAGGATCGGCTTGTCCCAGCCGATGAAGCGGTGCAGGCCCTGGTGGGTGTCGATGACCTCGAGCCCGGGCCGCAGCCACAGATGGAAGGTATTGCCGAGGATGATCTGCGCGCCGATCTCGTTCAGCTCCAGCGGCGACATCGCCTTGACCGAGCCATAGGTGCCGACCGGCATGAAGATCGGCGTCTCGACCACGCCGTGGTTCAGGGTGACACGGCCGCGGCGGGCGTTGCCATCGGTGGTGAGCAGTTCGAATTGGAGCATGGGGTAGCGGTGGCGGAGATTCGTTGGGGCAAGGCGTGCCGGCGGCTCAGCGCTGGCGCTGCAGCAGCATCGCGTCGCCATAGCTGAAGAAGCGATAGCGCTGTTCGACCGCATGGCGATAGGCGACGCGGATCGGCTCGATGCCGGCCAGCGCGGACACCAGCATCAGCAGCGTCGACTTGGGCAAGTGGAAGTTGGTGATCAGCGCGTCGACCAGCCTGAAGCGGTAGCCCGGCGTGATGAAGATGTCGGTGTCCCCGCTGCCGGCCACCAGCTCGCCCTCGGGCGTCGCGGCCGATTCCAGCGCGCGCAGCGAGGTGGTGCCGACCGCGATCACACGGCCGCCGGCGGCCCGGGTGTCGCGCACCGCCTGCGCCAGTTCCTCGGAGATCGCGTACCACTCCGAGTGCATCTTGTGTTCGGCCAGGTTCTCGGTGCGCACCGGCTGGAAGGTGCCGGCGCCCACATGCAGCGTCAGGAAGGCGCGCCGCACGCCGTGGGCGTCGAGCCGCGCGAACAGCGCGTCGTCGAAATGCAGCCCGGCCGTCGGCGCCGCCACCGCGCCCGGATGACGGGCATAGACGGTCTGATAGCGCGTCTCGTCGTAGGCGTCGGGATCGTGCGTGATATACGGCGGCAGCGGCAGCCGGCCGAAGCGCTCGATCAGGTCCAGCGCCGGCTCGGGAAAGCGCAGCGTGAAGAACTGGTCCACGCGCGGGCCGACCGTGACATCGAAGGCATCGGCCAGCCGCAGCGTGCTGCCCTCGGCCGGCGTCTTCGAGGCGCGTACCTGGGCCAGCACCGTGTCGTTGTCGAGCACGCGCTCGACCAGCACCTCGACCTTGCCGCCGCTGGCCTTCTGGCCGAAGAAGCGGGCCTTGATCACGCGGGTGTCGTTGAACACCAGCAGGTCGTTCGGGCGCAGATAGTCGGTCAGGTCGGCGAAGGCCCGGTCGTCGAGCTCCGTGGCGCCGTCCGCGCCGGTCCGCACGACCAGCAGCCGGCTCGCGCTGCGGTCGGGCAGCGCCGTCTGGGCGATCAGTTCGGGCGGCAGCGGAAAATCGAAATCGGACAGCGTCAGCATAAAAGGACAGGGGCCGGCGCCTCGAAACGAGGCCGGCGCATACGAAACGGGACGGCAGCAGGTTGGGGAACCGCCAGTGGCGCCTGGAGCGCGCGGCGCAGGCATGGGTACAATCGGCGGACCCGCTATTGTAAGGCTTCGGCCGCCAGGCTTGCCGCGCTGGCCGTGATGGCGGGTATTCCGCCGGGGCGGCCCGCAAAGCGCCGACGGCCCAGCCGTTTTCCCCGATCCGATCCGACACGCCAGCGGCGCCGCCGCGCCCTGCCGACCACCGCCTCGATGCCCGTCACCGCCAGCGAACGCACGCCCGAGCCAGACGCCCAGCCGCAATCGGCCAAGCCGGCCGGCAAGTCGACGCCCAAGTCGGCGTCCGAGTCGGCGTCCAAGTCGACGTCCAGGTCGACCAAGCCCGCCGCGGCCGCGAAATCCGCCAAGCCCGGCGCGCCGTCGTCGGCGATGGCCAAGCTCGCCAAGCTCGGCCTGAAGCGCGACGTCGACCTGGTGCTGCATCTGCCGATGCGCTACGAGGACGAGACCACGCTGCTGCCGATCCGCGAGGCCGTGCATCGGGCAGGCCTGGGCTTTGCCGTGCAGGTCGAGGGCGAGGTGGTGTCGAGCGAGGTCACGCTGCGGCCGCGCCGGCAACTGGTGGTGCGCATCGCCGACGACAGCGGCGAGCTGACGCTGCGCTTTCTCAATTTCTACGGCAGCCAGGCCAGGCAGATGGCCGAGGGCGTGCGGCTGCGCGTGCGCGGCGAGGTCCGCGGCGGCTTCTTCGGCGCCGAGATGATCCATCCGGTCGTGCGTCCGGTCGGCCCCGACGAGCCGCTGCCGGACCGGCTGACCCCGGTGTACCCGGCCACCGCCGGCATCTCGCAGGCCTATCTGCGCAAGGCGATCGGCGGGGCGCTGCAGCGCACGCCGCTGCCGGAGACGCTGCCGCGGCCGCTGCTGGACGGGCCGCTGGCGCCGTTGAAGCTGCAGCCGCTGGCCGAATCGCTGCGGCTGCTGCATGCGCCGCCGCCGCAGGTCGACGAGGCCGCGCTGATCGACCGCTCCCATCCGGCGTGGGTCCGGATCAAGTTCGACGAGCTGCTGGCCCAGCAGTTGTCGCTCAAGCGCGCGCAGGCCGCCCGCCGCGCCCGCAACGCGCCGCCGATGCCGCGCCGCGCCGGCG
>MTEU01004692.1_pt1 | contig 22016 bp, 16 predicted proteins | sample 1042701 | NCBI WGS metagenome assembly MTEU01 (sample SAMN06185813, study PRJNA358809) | soil metagenome | isolation source: naturally attenuated soil | place: India | collected 2015-05-23
GGCGCGGCACCGTGGCGGCCGGGGATCAGCCCCGACACGCCGAGCCCGGTGCCGGGGCCGATCAAGGCCAGCGGCGAGCCGGCGGCGGGCGTGCCGGCGCGCACCGGCGCCAGTTCGCTGGGCCGCAGATACGGCAGCGCCAGTGCCAGCGCGGTGAAGTCGTTCAGCGCCAGCAGCGTTTCCAGGCCCAGCGCCTGGCGCACCGCCTCGATCGAGAAGGCCCAGGCATGGTTGGTCAGCTTGACGCGATCGCCAGTGACCGGATTGGCGAGACCGATCGCCGCGTGGCGCGGCTGCGGGCCGGACAGCTGCGACAGGTATTGCCGCATCGCCGCCTCCAGCGACGGATAGTCGGCGACCTTCAGCGCGGTAACCGGTCCGATCGCATCGGGTGCGGTCTGCAGGGCGAAGCGGACATTGGTGCCGCCGACATCGGCGAGCAGGCGTGGGTAGGTAGTCATCGCAAGGCGGGAAACATCGGGCAAAATTCGGGCGCTCGTGGCAACGCGCGCACTGCAGCGAATACGTCAGGCGGAGAACACGTCGAAGCCATGACGATGCCGGCTGGCCACCAGTCCCACCGGCAACGCAGGCCCCGGCTCCTGCAGCGCGCGTTCGAATACGGCGGCCTTGGTCGCCCCGGCAAATGCCAGGAAGACGCGCTCGGTCGCCAGCAACGCGGCCAGGTTCAGCGTCACGCGCGCATGCGGCGCGCTGGCCGGGCGCGTCACCACATAGCAAGGCGTATCGCCATTGAGCGCTTCGCCGAGCTCCGGCGCATCGGCGAACAGCGAGGCGGTATGGCCGTCCTCGCCCATGCCGAGCACCGCCACGTCGGGCTGGCGAAACGCGGCATTGAGTGCGCCATTGAGGCGCACCACCGCCCGCGCGGGCTCGGACGCCTCGAGCGCATCGGCGATCAGTGGCACGAAGCTGGCCGCGGCGGCGGCATCGCGCAGCAGGTGTTCCTGCACCAGCCGCGCATTGCTGTCCTCGTGCCCGGGCGGCACCGCGCGCTCGTCGACCAGCGTGATCGTGACCGCGTCCCAGCGCACCGGCCGGTAGCGCAGCCGCTCGAACATCGGCACCGGCGAACGCCCCCCCGAGACGGCAAGCACCGCGTGTCCGCGGTCCTGAATGGCAAGGTCGAGCGCGTGGCTGATGGAGGCAGCCAGCGCTTCGGCCTGGTCCAGCGGCGAAGGATGTTCGAAGCGGCGCATGGCGATTTCCCGGATGTGGATTCGTTGCAGCGGACCGGCGGGGCTAACCGGTGGGTAGGCGGAACGTCAGACCTCCTCGTGCCACAGCGCGTCGTCGCGCGACAGCAGCGCGGACGAGGCCGCCGGCCCCCAGGTGCCCGCGGTATAGGGCTTGGGCGGCAGCGAGCTCTCCGCCCAGGTGTCGATGATCGGCTCGACCCAGCGCCATGCCTGCACCTGTTCGTCGCGGCGCACGAACAGGCCCAGCCGTCCGCGTATCACGTCGAGCAGCAGGCGTTCGTAGGCGCCGGCGCGGCGCACCTTGAACGAGTTGGCGAAGTCCAGATCCAGCGAGGTCGGCGTCAGCGCGACCGTGTCGCCCGGTTGCTTGACCAGGAAGTACAGGCGGATGCTTTCCTCGGGCTGCAGGCGGATCACCAGCCGGTTCTGCGGCGACAGCGTCAGCGGGCGCGGAAAGATCGCATGCGGCACGTCGCGGAAGTGGATCACGATCTCGGCCACGCGCGACTGCATCCGCTTGCCGGTGCGCAGGTAGAACGGCACGCCGGCCCAGCGCCAGTTGGCGATCTCGGCCTTGATCGCGACGAAGGTCTCGGTGCGGCTGTCCGGCGCGATGCCGGGCTCCTCGAGATAGCCCGGCACCGGCTTGCCGGCGATCGCGCCGGCGCGGTATTGGCCGCGCACGGTCTTCTCGGCGACTTCCTGCGGCGTGATCGGCCGGAGCGCCTTCAGGATCTTGATCTTCTCGTCGCGCACCGCGTCTTCGGTCAGGCTGGTGGGCGGCTCCATCGCAACCATGCACAGCAGCTGCAGCAGATGGTTCTGCACCATGTCGCGCAGTGCGCCGGTCTGGTCGTAGAAGTCGCCGCGGCCTTCGACACCGAGCTCCTCGGCGATCGTGATCTGCACGTCCTGCACCCACTCGCGCCGCCACAGCGGCTCGAACAGCGCGTTGCCGAAGCGGATCGCCATCAGGTTCTGCACCGACTCCTTGCCCAGGTAGTGGTCGATCCGGTAGATCTGCTCCTCGGCGAAGTAGCGGGCCACTGCCGCGTTGATCGCCTCGTTCGAATCCAGGTCGTGGCCCAGCGGTTTTTCCAGCACCACGCGCACGTTGGATTGGTTCAGGCCGGTGCGGCCGAACTGCTCGCAGATCGGCACGAACAGATGCGGCGCGGTGGCCAGATAGCAGACCACGACCTCGGGCTGGCGGGACAGCACCTTGCGCGCCAGCGCATCGAAATGCTCGGGTTGGCGGGCGTCGGCCTGCACGTAGCACAGCCGCGCGACGAAACTGGCCCAGTCGCCCGGCGGCGCATGCTCGAGCCCCGGCCGCATGCCCTGCTCGAGCGTGGCGACATACTCCTCGGTGGTGGAAGGATGGCTGCCCGTGGCCAGGATGCGCGCCGCGGGATGCAACAATCCGGCGCGATGCGCGTCGAACAAGGCCGGCAGCAGTTTGCGCCTGGCCAGGTCACCGGTGCCGCCAACCAGCACCATGTCGAAATCGGGCATGCTCACCCTGACCTCCTTGTCGCTTGATAGAGACCCCGAAGCGCGGCCGTTGCGGCCAGTTTACGTGAGTCGCGGGCGCTTTGCGAGCCACGCGGCAGCCAGCGGCAGGGGTCGCGGCGCGGCGGGCATGCTCCATGCAAGCACCGGTGAGATGCGCTAGGCTGAACTGCGACATTACCTGCGACATGCAAGAATCCCGCTGGAGAGAGCCCCATGCCCCATCCCGTACTCGAACAAGTGACGGCCCGCATCGTGGCCCGCAGCGCGCCGACGCGCCAGGCCTACCTGTCCCGCACGCAGGCCATGGCCGGCAGCAAGGTGCAACGCGCGCAGCTGTCCTGCACGAACCTGGCCCACGGCTTCGCCTCGATGCCCGAGCCCGCCAAGATCCGGCTGAAGGCCGAGGAACGGCCCAACGTGGCGATCGTTTCCTCGTACAACGACATGCTTTCGGCGCACCAACCGCTCGGAGAGTTCCCCGCCTGGCTCAAGGAGACCGCGCTGGAGGCGGGCGCCACCGCGCAGTTCGCCGGCGGCGTGCCGGCGATGTGCGACGGCGTGACACAGGGCCAGGACGGCATGGAGCTGTCGCTGTTCTCGCGCGACGTGATTGCGCAGGCCACCGCGGTCGCGCTGTCGCACCAGATGTTCGATGCCGCGCTGTATCTGGGCATCTGCGACAAGATCGTGCCCGGGCTGGTGATGGGGGCGCTGTCGTTCGGCCATCTGCCCGCGGTGTTCGTGCCGGGCGGGCCGATGCCCACCGGCATCCCCAACGAGGAAAAGGCGCGCATCCGCCAGCTGTACGCACAGGGCAAGATCGGCCGCGAGGAGCTGCTGGAGGCCGAAAGCCGGTCCTACCATTCGCCCGGCACCTGCACCTTCTACGGCACGGCCAATTCGAACCAGATGCTGATGGAGATCATGGGGCTGCATCTGCCCGGCACCGCCTTCATCAACCCGTACACGCCGCTGCGCGAGGCGCTGACGCGCGAGGCCGCGCGGCATGTACTGCGGCTGGTGCACCAGGGCGAGCGCTATACGCCGATCGCACAGGTGCTCGACGAGCGCGCGTTCGTCAACGGCATCGTCGGCCTGCTGGCCACCGGCGGCTCGACCAACCACACGCTGCATCTGATCGCGATGGCGCGCGTGGCCGGCATCATGCTGACCTGGGACGATTTCGACGAGCTGTCGGCGGTGGTGCCGCTGCTGGCGCGCGTCTATCCGAACGGCCAGGCCGACGTCAACGGCTTCCAGGCCGCAGGAGGCCTGGCGCTGGTGATCCGCGGCCTGCTGGCGCGCGAGCTGCTGCACAACGATGTCACCACCGTCGTCGGTCAGGGCCTGGAGGACTACACGCGCGAACCGGCGCTGCGCGACGGCAAGCTGGTCTGGCTCGACGGGCCGACCGAATCGCTGGACACGTCGGTGGTGCGCGGCGCGGGCGAACCCTTCGCGCCCGACGGCGGCATCAAGGTGCTGGACGGCAACCTGGGACGCGCGGTGATCAAGACCTCGGCGGTCAAGGCCGAGCATCAGGTGGTACAGGCGCCGGCGCGCGTGTTCCATCATCAGGACGACATGCTGGCCGCCTTCAAGCGCGGCGAGCTGGAGCGCGATTTCGTCGCGGTACTGCCGTTCCAGGGGCCGGCGGCCTGCGGCATGCCGGAGCTGCACAAGCTGACGCCGACGCTGACGGTGCTGCAGGACCGCGGCTTTCACGTGGCGCTGGTCACCGACGGCCGCATGTCGGGCGCGTCGGGCAAGGTGCCGGCGGCGATCCACGTCTGCCCCGAGGCGCTGAAGGGCGGCGCGATCGGCAAGGTCCGCGACGGCGACATGATCCGCGTCGATGCGCCGGCCGGCATCCTGACCGCGCTGGTGCCGCAGGCCGAGTGGGAGGCCCGCACGATCGAGCGGCCCGACCTGAGCCGCCATCGCCATGGCGTCGGCCGGGACCTGTTCGGTACGTTCCGCCGCAATGTCAGCACGGCCGAGGAAGGCGCCTGCACGCTGTTCGCGGACGAAGGCTGATTCACATGCGTTGTCGTCCCCGCGCAGGCGGGGACCCAGTGGCTGGTCCAAGACGCTGGATCCCCGCTTTCGCGGGAACCACAACCCGGCAGCCCGTTTTCCGCTTTCGCGCTAGGCGCGCCGCGGCGTACCGATGGTCGAGGGCGGCGACGAAGCCGGCGAAGCATGCGCCGTATGGTGTAGCACCAGCGCCGTCGACTCGCCATTGCCCGGCACACGCAGCTCCTGCACCGGCACCGCGATGTCGATGCCGACCGCCTGCAGCTCGCGCTTGACGCGCTCGTAGAAGGCGAAGCGCAGGTTCCAGTAGTTGTCGTTCGAGGTCCAGCAGCGCAGGTTCAGCGTCACGCCCTCGCTGGTGAAGTTGACCACCATCGCCTCGGCCGCCGGCACCTCGAGCACGCGCTCGTCGTCGGCCAGCATATGGCGCAGCACCCGCAACGCGGTCTGCACGTCGGCGCCGAACGGCACCGTGACCTCGATATCGAGCCGGCGCGTCGGATTCTCGCTGTAGTTGGTGATCGCGCTGCCCCAGATCTTGTTGTTCGGCACGCGCAGGCAGACGCCATCGAAGGTCGTCAGCTCCGTCATGAACAGTCCGGTCTCGCGCACGGTGCCGGCAATGCCTTGGGCGTCGATGTACTGGCCGACGCGAAACGGCCGCAGCAGCACCAGCATGATGCCCGCGGCAATATTCTGCAGCGTGCCCTGCAGCGCCAGGCCGATCGCCAGGCCCGCGGCGCCGAGCATCGCGATGATGCTGGCGGTCTGCACGCCGAACTGCGACAGCACCAGGATCACGGTGACGACACGCACCACCCACTGCGTGACGCTGCCCAGCATCGGCCGCAGCGTCGCGTCGACATGGGGGCGGTCGAAGGCGTGCAGCACCGCGTTGCGCGCGCGTCCGCTGAGCCACCAGCCCACGATCAGGATCGCGAGCGCGGCGAGCACGTTCAGGCCCTGGTGCACCGCCAGCTGCAGCAGATAGGCCCAGGTGGCCTGCAGCTTGTCGGCGTCGATGAAATTCAGATCCATAAGGTTCGTTCCGGAAGGGATGTCATCAAGCGCGGCATCAGGACGCGCTGTCGCGGCGCGTATGCACCAGTTCGCCCGCATCGGGCAGCGGCGTCTCGCTGCGCGTCAGCTGGCGCGGATCGAGCTGATGCGAGAAGCCCGCGACCGAGCCCATGCGGCGCTGGCGGTCCTCCGGCAGCGTCGGCCCGCTCTGGATATAGACAGTCAGCAGCTCGGCCAGATGCACCAGCACGTCCAGATGGGTCCGCTCGTAGCCATGCGAGGCATCCGCGCCGAAACACAGCAGCGCGGTGCGCACGTCGTGGCCGGCGCTGACGGCCGCGCCGGCGTCCGAATGGTAGAAGCGGAACACGTCGCGATGGCTGGGGATGCCATGCTCGTCGCACAGCCGCAGCAGGCGCCGCGTCAGGTGATAGTCGTGCGGGCCGGCCGAATCCATCAGCGGAATCGTCACGCCCTCCTCGCGCGCGCCCTGCCCCGGCGCGACCGGACCGATGTCGATGCCGATCACCTCGCTGACATCGTCCTCGATCACCGCGGTCGCGCCGGAGCCCACTTCCTCGGTCAGCGTGAACACCGCATGGCAGTCCATCGGCACCGAGGCGCCGCTCTCGCGCACCGCCTTCAGCGCGGCCAGCACCGCGGCGACGCCGGCCTTGTTGTCCAGATGCCGCGAGACGACATAGCCGTTGTCGAGAATCTCGGGGTTGGCGTCGAAGGCGACGAAGTCGCCGACCTGGATGCCGAGCGTGCGCAGCTGCTCCGGCGTCGCCGCCGGCTCGTCGAGCCGCAGTTCGAGCTGGTCCCAGTTGACCGGTTGCGTGTCCACCGCCTCGTTGTAGACGTGGCCCGAGGCCAGCAGCGGCAGCACCGAGCCGCGATGCCGGCCATGCTCGGTAAACAGCGTCACGCGGCCGCCTTCGGCCCAGCGGCTGGACCAGGTGCCGATCGGCGCCAGCGCCAGCCGGCCGTTGGGCTTGAGCTCGCGCACCATCGCGCCGAGCGTGTCCAGGTGCGCGACGATCGCGCAGTCGGGCCCCATGCCGCTGTTGGCGCGATTGCCGCGCAGCGTCGCGCGGATCGTGCCGCGCCGGGTCAGCTGGTAGGGGATGTCGAGACCGTCCAGCACGTTGGCGGTGTAGTGCACGATCTCGTCGGTCAGCCCGGCCGGGCTCGGGATCGCGAGCAGCTCGAGCAGCGCGGTCTTCAGGTACAGCCGGTCGATCTTCAGTTTCTGCATGGATCACGATGCCAGGTGCGGCGCGCCCGGCAGGAATTCAGGATGTAAAGGGGAAGAGCAGATCGACGAAGCGCTCGGCGGTCGGCTGCGGCTCGTGATTGGCCAGGCCCGGCCGCTCGTTCGCTTCGATGATCACGTAGTCGGGCTGGTCGGCGGCCGGCACCAGGAAATCCAGGCCGACCACCGGGATGCGCAGCGCCCGCGCCGCGGTCTGCGCGGCCTCGCGCAGCACCGGATGCAGCTGGGCGGTGACGTCGTGCAGCGTGCCGCCGGTATGCAGATTCGCTGTCTTGCGCACCGGCACGCGTTCTCCTGCGGCCGGCACCGATTGCAGCGTCAGCCCCTGCGCCGCGAGGCAGCGTTCGGTCTCGGCATCGAGCGGAATGCGGCTCTCGCCGCCGGTGGCCGCGCTGCGCCGCGCGCTGTGGCGCTCGATCAGCGTCTTCAGGTCGGCCTGCCCATCGCCGACCACCTCGGCCGGCTTGCGGATCGCGGCCGCGACGACCTCGTAGCCGATCACCACGATGCGCAGGTCCTGCCCCGGGCAGAACGATTCGAGCAGCACGGTGCCGCCCTCGGCGTGCGCCGTCTCGATGGCGCTGCGCAGATGCTCCTCGGTGCGGACGTCGACGCTGATGCCGCGGCCCTGTTCGCCGAAAGCCGGCTTGACCACCACCGAGCCGTGCTCGGCGAGAAACGCCAGGTTCTCGGCATCGGTGCCGATCTGGCGCTGCGCCGGCACCTTCAGGCCAACCTGCTCCAGCCGCTTGCGCGTCAGCGCCTTGTCCTGGCACCAGGTCATCGCGACCGCGCCGGTCAGCTCGGACAGCGACTCGCGGCACAGGATCTCGCGGCCGCCGTAGCGCAAGCTGAAGATGCCGGCATCGGCATCGATGATCTCGACGCCGATGCCGCGCCGGCGCGCTTCCTTGACGATCAGCGCGGCATACGGATTGAGGTTGTCGCACTCGCTCGAGCCGGCGAACAGCGGCTCGTTGATCGCGTTCTTGTGCTTGACGACGAAGCCGTCGACCTGCACGAAGCCGAGCTTGTGGTACAGCCCGATCGCATGCTGGTTGTCGTGCAGCACCGACAGGTCCAGGTGCTTGCGTCCGCGCGCGGCGAACAGCGCGATCAGCTCGCGCACCAGCGCCTGACCGACACCGGCCAGATGCGTCTGCGGATCGACCACCAGGCACCACAGGCTGCTGCCGCCGCGCTCGTCGCCGAAGGCCAGCAGATGGTCGACGCCCATCGCCGAACCGATGATGTCGCCGGTCGATTCGTCCTCGGCGATCAGGTAGACCACCGCGTCGTGGTCGCGCTGGCGCCAGACCGTGGCGGGATCGAGCGGCACCATATGTCGCGAGGCGTAGAGGCGGTTGATCGCGGCGATATCGGCTCGGGTCGACAGGCGGCGGATCGTCACGCCCGCGGCGCCGGTCGCTACCGCGGCATCCCCGTCCTCCAGCGTGCGGCGGAACAGCAGCGACGGATCGAGGAACAGCGTCTGCGGCGCCTCGGCCAGCAGCAGCTGCGGGGCTTCCACATAGAGCGCGATATCGCGCCGGCCGGGCGCTTCCTGCTGCAGCTCGGCGGCCAGCCGCGCCGGCGATTCGAACGACGGCGCGAACATCAGCCGGCCCCAGCCGCAGTCGAGCATCGCGTTCGGGCGGGCGGACACCGGCGCGGGTGCCGGGCTTGGCTGCAGCGCGGGATCCTGCTGCGCCGGCGCGCCGCCGGCGTCCTGCATCACGGCACGGGGCGCCTGCCCCGCGGCATCGACGGGCGCGCCGAGATGGAGGGAGTCGGCCAGCATCGCCGGCTTGTTGGGACGGACTTCCGCATTGACGGTCGACATTCGATCTTTCTCCTCGTTGTTGTCCGCGTTCTGGCTTCTGTCGTTGCCGACAAGGGACTGCGGCCGCGCGCGGCGGCCGTTGGCTTCATCGTCGGGTTGGGGGGCTGCCGGTTTGTCGCCAGTCATGGCCGGCCTCACAGGCCATGCGTCTGCAGCCACCCCTCGAGCAGCGCTACCTGCCACAGCTTCGAGCCCTTCAGCGGGGTGATGTGGGCGTCAGGGTCCGCCAGCATCGACTCGACCACGCCGGGCCGGTACAGGCCGCGCCGGCGCGCCGCATCGCTGTCGACCAGGCCGCGCACGTAGTCGAGGAAGGGGCCGCGCAGGTACTTCAGCGCCGGCACCGGGAAATAGCCCTTCGGGCGGTCGATCACCTCGGCGGGAATCACCTGGCGTGCGGCTTCCTTCAGCACGTGCTTGCCGCCGGCGGCGATCTTGTGGCGCGCCGGCATGCGCGCGGCCAGCTCCACCAGACGGTGGTCGAGGAAGGGCACGCGGGCCTCGAGCGCATGGGCCATCGTCATGTTGTCGACGCGCTTGACCGGGTCCTCGACCAGCATCACCGTGGTATCGAGCCGCAGCGCGCGGTCGATCGCGCTGTCGGCGCCGGGCATCGCGAAATGCGCGGCCAGGAAGCGGCCGCTCGGATCGTCGGCCAGCCAATGCGGCGACAGCAGCTCGGCCATCTCGGACGCCGTGCGGTCGAAGAACACCTTGCGATAGGCCGCGACGCCGCCGTCGGCATCGGTGTTGGCGGCCAGCGGCGGATACCAGTGGTAGCCGCCGAACACCTCGTCGGCGCCCTGCCCGCTCTGCACCACGCGGCTGTGGCGCGCGACCGCGGCCGACAGCAGATAGAAGGCCACGCAGTCGTGGCTGACCATCGGCTCGCTCATCGCGTGGATCGCATCGGGCAGCGCCTCCAGCAGATCGGCCGCCGGGATCATCATCTTCTCGTGGCGCGTGCCGAAATGCCGCGCCACCAGGTCGGAATAGTGGAACTCGTCGCCGGCCTCGCCGCCGGCCGCCTCGAAGCCGATCGCATAGGTGCGCAGGTCGGGCGTACCCGTTTCTGCGAGCAGGCCGGTGATCAGGCTGGAGTCGACGCCGCCCGACAGCAGCACGCCGACCGGCACGTCGGCGACGGTGCGCAGGCGCACTGCGTCGCGCAGCGCGGCCAGCGTCATGTCGCGCCATTCCTCGAAGGAGCGCGCCTCGTCGGCGGCGTCGTGCACGAACTCGAGCCGCCACCAGGTCCGCGTTTCGGTGCGGCCGTCCGCGTGCACCGTCATGTGCGTGGCGGGCGGCAGCTTGCGCACGCCCTGCACGATCGTATGCGGGGCCGGCACCACGGCATGCAGCGTCAGATAGTGATGCAGCGCGACCGGGTCGAGCGCGGTATCGATGTCGCCGCCAGCCAAGAGCGCCGGCACCGTCGAGGCGAAGCGCAGGCGCCGCGCGTCCTGGCTGTAGTACAGCGGCTTGATGCCCAGGCGGTCGCGCACCAGGTGCGTGAGGCCGGTGTCGCGCTCCCACAGCGCGAACGCGAACATGCCGGCCAGGCGATCGAGTGCCGCGGGGCCCCAGGCATGCCACGCCTTGATGATGACCTCGGTGTCGCCGGTCGACGAGAAGGTATAGCCGCGCGCGCTCAGTTCCTCGCGCAGCGCGTGGTGGTTGTAGATCGCGCCGTTGAAGACGATGCCCATGCCCAGCGCGTTGTCGATGAAGGGCTGATGCGCGCGCTCGGACAGATCCATGATGCGCAGGCGCCGATGTCCGAAGGCGCGCCGGCCAAGGCCGAACAGCCCTTCGCCGTCAGGGCCGCGCGCGGCCTGCACCCGCGCCATGTCGGCCACGGCGTGAAGGTCCGCCATTTGTTGATCGAAACGTATTTCTCCTGCGATACCGCACATCGATGGTCTGCTCCCTTGCCCGCAGGCGCGCGGGACACCCTTGCTTATCGCACGGGGCGATTTCGGGGTCTGCCCGCGCTCATCCGACGCAATGTCGGATTTCGCCTACAGATAATCGAAATTGACAATATTTTCGGGACAGATCGATGGAGAAATGGTTTCCCTGAATATTTGTCCGGGAACGGGCGAACGGGCGCGAGCCCTTGCTGGGCAAGGGCTGCAGCGGATTGAAAAAATATTGGAAGTAGTGACGCCGACGCCGCTTGCACCGGGCCGGCGCCACGCAGAAACGGGTACGCCCTCAGGCCGGGCCTGGCGTGTCGTGCAGGCGATCGCGGCTCGCCAATGCCGGAAACAGACGCATCCACACCGCCACGACCACCAGCGTGCCGATGCCGCCAAGCAGCACGGCGCCGACCGGGCCGAGCCAGGCCGCGGTTACGCCGGACTCGAATTCGCCGAGCTGGTTCGAGGCGCCGATGAAGACCGAATTGACCGCACCGACGCGGCCGCGCATATCGTCGGGCGTATCGAGCTGGACCAGCGTCGAGCGCACCACCACGCTGATCATGTCGGAGGCGCCCAGCACCACCAGCGCCAGCATCGACAACGGCAGCAGCGTCGACAGCCCGAAGCAGATCGTCGCCAGGCCGAACAGCGCCACCGCGCCGAACATCACGCGGCCCACCTTGCGCTCGAGCGGATGGCGGGCCAGCCAGATCGCCGTGGCCAGCGCGCCGATCGCCGGCGACGACCGCAGCAGGCCCAACCCCCATGGACCGGTGTGCAGGATGTCGCGCGCATAGATCGGCAGCAGCGCGGTGGCGCCGCCCAGCAGCACCGCGAACAGGTCGAGCGAAATCGCGCCTAGCAGCACCGGCCGGCTGCGGATATAGGCAAACCCGGCGAACAGCGTGCTGATGCTGACCGGTGCCGTCAGCCGCTGCGGCCGCTGGCGCAGCCGCAGCAGCGTGATCAGCGTCGCGGCCGCCAGGAACAGCAGCGCGCCGATGCCGTAGACCACGCCGGGACCCGCCACATAGGCGAAGCCGCCGAGCGCCGGGCCGACGATGATCGCCGTTTGCGTCGCCGAGCTCGACAGCGCCACCGCCCGCGGCAGCTGGCGCGGCGTCACCACGCTGGGCAGCAGCGCCTGCAGCGTCGGCGTTTCGAACGCGCGGGTCGCGCCCAGCAGCGCGACGAAGATGAAGATGTGCTCGTGCCGAACCCAGCCGGCCAGACTGGCCGCCGCCATGCCGATGGCGATCGCGGCTTCGGTCAGCTGGCAGATCCGGACGATCTGGCGGCGGTCGAAGCGGTCGGCCACGTGGCCCGACATCAGCAGCAGCACCACCGACGGCAGGAATTGCACCAGGCCGACCAGGCCCAGCATCAGCGCATCGCCGGTCAGGTCGTACATCTGCCAGCCGACGGCCACCGTCAGGATCTGGTAGCCGATCGTCGTACACAGACGGGCGCACCAGAACATGCGGAAACCGGGGTCGCGAAAGACCGAATCCGGATCGGAAGCGGCCGGGGTCGTGCTGGCAGGGGTGGAAGGCATGGCGGGAGAGAGAAGCGGCGCCGCCTTGTGCGGTGACGGCTGCCGGGACAGCGGGAGGCCGGTGTGAGGCGCCCATGGGTCGCCATGGCTCGCTACGCCGGCAAGCCGCAATTCTAGCGGAGCGGCGCCATGCGCGCTCGACGCTACATGAGTCCCTTCCGGCGGCGCGGTGTTGGACCGGTGTTGGGCCGGTGTTGAGCCGGTGTTGGCGGTGTTGGCCTCCTGCAACGTCCACCATGACGGCGAGGCAGGTTTCGGGCGCTTGAGAATGCTTCGCATTTATAATCCGCCGCTTCTCGGGTGACGCCGACGCCGTGATGCCGCTCATCCGGTCACGTGTCGGTCATCGCGCGCCGTCTCGCGAACCCGATGCCGCTTTCCCGCCTTTCTTCAGGATCCGATCTTGCAAGCCGCCTTCCGCCTGACCGCCGCAGCCGCCGGCGTCGCCCTGCTGTGCCTGTCGTCCCCGGCCCGTGCCGCCGAGCCTGTCGTAACCGCCCAGGCGTCGCCGCAAACCCAGGCGCAAGCCGCCACCGCGGTGGCGGACGCCGACAAGACGCTGAGCACGGTGACCGTGGTCGGCAACTGGCTCGACCAGCCCAACGAAACCAAGGTGCTGGAGCATCCGGGCGCGCGCTCGATCGCCGACCGGCGCACCATCGAGGAAAGCGGCGCGACCAATGTGCGCGAGGTGCTGCGCCGCATGCCGGGCGTGCAGGTGCAGGACAGCAATGGCACCGGCGGCAGCGACATCTCGCTGAACGTCGGCGTGCGCGGTCTCGCCTCGCGGCTGTCGCCGCGCTCGACCGTGCTGCTCGACGGCATTCCGCTGGCGGTCGCGCCCTACGGCCAGCCTCAGCTGTCGATGGCGCCGCTGTCGATGGGCAATATCGACACCATCGACGTGGTGCGCGGCGCCGGTTCCGTGCGCTATGGCCCGCAGAACGTCGGCGGCATCATCAACTTCGTGACCCGGCCGATTCCGCAGACGTTCGCCGCGCAGGCGTCGGTGGAAACCGAGATCGCGACGCACGGCGGCAATGTGAAGACCATGCCGAGCGTCTTCATCGGCGGCACCAACGACAACGGCCTGGGCGGCGCGCTGATGTATTCGGGCGTGCACGGCGACGGCTATCGCCGCGGCAACGACCGCGTCGACATCGACGACCTGATGCTCAAGGGTTCGTACCGGATCTCCAGCACGGACCAGATCACTGCCAGCTACCACTATTACGAGGCGCTGGCCGACATGCCGGGCGGGCTGACGGCCGCCCAATACGCCGCCGATCCGTTCCAGTCGGTGCGGCCCTACGACACCTTCGCCGGCCGCCGCAACGACGTCTCGCTGAAGTACTCGCACCAGGACAACAACCGCAAGTTCGAGGTGCTGACGTACTACACCGACAGCTTCCGCGGCAGCCAGATCGAGAGCGAGAGCGCCGGCCGCCGGCGGCTGGGATCGTTCCCGCGGCACTACCACACCTTCGCCGTCGAGCCGCGCTATTCGCAGCTGTTCCGCGGCGCCAACGTCAGCCACGAGGTCAGCGTCGGCTACCGTTACCTGCGCGAGTCGAGCGACGAGCAGGCATCGCGCACGGCGTTCTACACGCCCGGCACCGTCGATCCGACCACGATCGCCTCGCCGATGTACCAATGGCGCAGCGGCGGCACCACCGCCAACGCGGTCTACATCGACGACACCATCAACGTCGGCAACTGGACCATCACGCCGGGCCTGCGCTATGAAATGATCCGCTCCAACGTGACGGACCATTTCACGCAGCGCCGCACCGACATCAAATCGGACGAGCCGCTGCCGTCGCTGGCCGTGATGTACCACGTCAGCGACAACTGGAAGCTGTTCGGCAATGCCGGCGTGTCGTTCGGCCCGCTGCAGTACTTCCAGATCGCGCAGACCACCAATGGCCTGGCCCCGGAAAAGGCCAAGACCTACGAGCTGGGCACGCACTTCAACGCCAACGGCTGGGGCGGCGAGCTGACGCTGTTCAACATCGACTTCGACGACGAGCTGCAGCTGCGCGGCGGCACGATGGGCAGCCCGGACGCCTGGACCAATCTCGGCGCGACGCGCCACCGCGGCGTCGAGAGCTCGCTGCGCTACGACTTCGGCACGCTGTCGAAGACGCTGGCCGGGCTGTCGGCGTACGCTGGCTACACCTATACCGAGGCGACCTACAACCACGGCACCTTCGCCGGCCGCGACCTGCCGTTCTACTCGCGCCATGTGGCGACCGCCGGCGTGCGCTACAGCCGCAACCGCTGGACGCTGAACGTCGATGGCTTCGCGCAATCGCGCCAGCATTCGCCGGGCGATCCGACCGACGGCACGCCGTACCAGACTGAAGAGAGCGCCAACGGCGCGCTCGGCGACATCCCCGGCTACGCGCTGGTGCACATGCGCCTGGGCTACGACTTCGGCAAGTCGATGTCGAACCTGAAGCTGGCGGTCGGCGTCAAGAACTTGTTCGATCGCCGCTATTTCACGCGCTCGACCGACAACAACCTGGGCAAGTACGTCGGCATGCCGCGCACGTTTTACGTGCAGGCGACGCTGGCGTTCTGAGCGGCGGGTTGGAAGCGCGGTCGAATGCTTGCCCGCGGCACGATGGGGGTCCGCGGGCAGGACGGTGAGTCCCCGCATGCGCGGGGACGACGATGAGGCGCGAGCCGCCTAGACGATCTCGCGCGTTTCCATGAACTGCAGGTTCGGGAAGCGCTCCTGGGTCAGCCGCAGGTTGACCATGCTCGGGGCCAGATAGACGTGGTCGCCGGCGCCGTCCAGCGCGACGTTGTGGCCGGCCTTCTCGATCAGCTTCTCGATCTCGGCCGGGTCGCCCTTGAGCCAGCGCGCGGTCGCGCACTCGTGCGATTCGAAGATCGCGTCGACGCCGTACTCGTGCTCGAGCCGGTGCGCCACCACGTCGAACTGCAGGATGCCGACCGCGCCGAGCACCAGCTCGTTCGAGGCGATCGGGCGGAACATCTGCGTCGCGCCTTCCTCGGCCAGCTGCTGCAGGCCCTTCTGCAGCTGCTTGACCTTCAGCGGGTTGTTCAGCCGCGCCCGGCGGAAGAATTCCGGCGCGAACGACGGAATGCCGGTGAACTTCAGCGGCTCGCCTTCGGTGAAGACATCGCCCAGCCGGATCGTGCCGTGGTTCGGCACCCCGATGATGTCGCCGGCGTAGGCCTCCTCGGTGGTGTTGCGATCCTGCGCCATGAAGGTGATCGCGTTGTTGATGGCCACCGTCTTGCCCGCCGACACGTGCAGCAGTTTCATGCCGCGCGTGAAGCGGCCGGAGCAGACCCGCACGAAGGCAATGCGGTCGCGGTGGCGCGGGTCCATGTTCGCCTGGATCTTGAACACGAAGCCGCTGAACTTCGCTTCCTCCGGCTGCACCGTGCGGCTGTCGGTCGCGCGCGGCTGCGGCGCCGGCGACAGGTCGCACAGCGCGTCGAGCAGCGACTGCACGCCGAAGTTGTTGATCGCCGAGCCGAAATAGACCGGGGTCTGCTTGCCGGCCAGGAAGGCGTCCTTGTCGAAGGCGTGCGAGGCGCCGCGCACCAGCTCGATCTCGATGCGCAGTTCATCGGCCTGCGAGCCGAGCACGCGATCGAGTTCCGGATTGTCCAGCCCGTCCAGGATCGCGGCGGTGCCCTTGTCGCCGTGCGGATCGAACAGCTGCACCTTGTCGTCGATCAGGTGATAGACGCCGCGGAACGACTTGCCCATGCCGATCGGCCAGGTCATCGGCGCGCACTGGATCTTCAGCACGTCCTCGATCTCGTCGAGCAGTTCGATCGGCGAGCGCCCTTCGCGGTCCAGCTTGTTGATGAAGGTCAGGATCGGCGTGTCGCGCAGCCGGCAGACGTTCAGCAGCTTGATGGTCTGCGCCTCGACGCCATTGACCGAGTCGATCACCATCACGGCCGAGTCGACCGCGGTCAGCGTGCGATAGGTATCTTCCGAGAAGTCCTCGTGGCCCGGGGTGTCGAGCAGGTTGACGATGTGCTCGCGGTAGGGGAACTGCATCACCGACGACGTCACCGAGATGCCGCGCTGCTTTTCCAGCTCCATCCAGTCGGAGGTCGCGTGGCGGTCGGCCTTGCGCGCGCGCACCTCGCCGGCGACCTGGATCGCGCCGCCGAACCACAGCAGCTTTTCCGTCAGCGTGGTCTTGCCGGCGTCGGGGTGGGAAATGATGGCAAAGGTGCGACGACGCGCAATTTCGGATACGAGCGAGCTCACGGTAGGACGTTCGGATGGCTGCGGATGGATCGGGACCCGGGGGGCACGGCGGGCGCGGCAGAAGCGCGATGGCCGAGCCGATCGCGCCGCGCCTGGTGTCGCGGTCCGCGCCGGCCGGCTTGGGATCGGCTGTCGCGGCGGGGCGCCCGAGGGGAATGGGCCGTTATTCTACCGGTTCCCGGCGCCGACCGGTTCCGGCGCCTCGCCGCGGCGCTGCCGCTCGCGCAGGCTGCCGAATTGCAGCGCGTACTGATGGGTCAGTTCGGCGCCGAAGAAAAAGATCTGGGCCGAGTAGTACACCCACAGCATCAGCGCCACCACCGACCCGGCGGCCCCATACGAGGACGCCACCGCGCTGTTGCCCAGGTAGATGCCGATCAGGCGCTTGCCGACCGAGAACAGCACCGCGGTGATGATCGCGCCCATCGCCACGTCGCGCCAGGTCACGCGCACGCGCGGCAGCATCTTGAACACCACGGCGAACAGCACGCTGACCACGACGAACGAGAAGCCGCTGGAGATCGTCGTGGCCACCGGCGCCAGCCACGACTCGAACCACATGCCGTCCCAGAAGCGCTGCACCACGGCAATCGCGGCATTGACGACCAGCGAGATCAGCAGCATCAGCGCCAGTACCAACACCAGTCCGAACGACAGCAGCCGCGTGCGCACCAGCGCGCGCCAGCCGCTGGCCGGCGTGGCGTCGGCCTCCCAGATGTCGTCCAGGCTCGCCTTGAGTTCGGCAAAGGCGCTGGTCGCGCCGACGATCAGGATGCCGGTGGCAATCAGCGCGGCCATGCCGCTGCCGCCGGCGCGATGCGTGGCCGCCAGGATCTGCTGGATCGCCGCCGCGCCCTGGGTTCCAAGCAGACCCTCCAGCTGCTCGAAGATCTCGCCGCGCGCCGCTTCGGCGCCGAAGAACAGCCCCGCGATCGAGATCACCAGCACCAGGATCGGCGCCAGCGAGAACAGCATGTAGAACGACAGCGCGGCGCCCTTGCTGGCGGCGCGGTGCGCGAACCACGACTGCACGGCCGCGGACACCACCATGGCGGTGCGGCGCAGCGTATGACGGTCGGGCAGCATGCGGGCCACGCCGTGCCGGCGGCCGTTGCGGTCCTCGGGATCGGGTTGGAACATCGGCAAGACGGCGCTCCCTGGCTTGGTCGGTGGGCTGAAGTCCGGATGGGCTGGGGTCCTGCCACCGCCGCCGCGGCGGGGCAGCGTTCAGGATACCGCGCCTTGCGGCTGTGCCCAAGCCGGCATCGGCGCAAGGGCCGGCGTGGCCAACTGCTAGAGTAAATGCGGACAGCGCGCCGATCCGTCGCGCACCGCCTTTCGTCCCCCCTTTCCATCAGGAGGTACCGTGATCCGTTTTCCGACCGCATCGTTGCGCACCGTCCGGCTCGGCACGCTGACGCTGGGCATCGCCGCCATGCTGGCGAGCGCCGGTTGCGACCGTAGCCAGCCCGGGCCCAAGCCGATTTCGGGCGACACGCCCGCCGCGGACACCGCGCCATCGACCAATCCGCCGGCGCGCAAGGAGTGACGCGCGAGCGCAGCCGCGGAGCGTACCCGTTTCTGCGGACGTACCGTGGCCGGGCACGGATCCCTCCGTCTGTGCGATCCGTGCGTGTCCGGATGCCTTGCATGCGCCCGGGCGCAGCGGATCCGCATGCCCGCGTCCGGCCCGCGCGCCGTTAAGCCGCTGCAACCTGCGGGCCCGGTGGGAGGAAGCGCCGCCGAATCGCGCCACTTCCGCCGTTTTGGCGAACGCATCCGGCCGCTCCTCGCCCCTGCTTCATCCAAACTTCCTCCGTAGGACGGATGTCCGGGCCGGTGCCGTTGTGCCGGCCGGCCGCGAGCCACCGTGCCGCCGATGGCGGCAGGCCCGGGACGGAAACACGGCAAGGGCCGACGCCGCCACCCGGGTTTCAACGCCGCAACAGAATCGGACCGGCGCACAGCGGTGGACTTTCCGCGCTGGCGCGATATCCCGCCAATCCGAGCCTGGGCAAGGGCCGGCGCCGCTTGGCATGCTTGTCGCAACAGCCCCCGGAAGAGCCAGGATCCACGCTTCAGCCACGGGAGAGCGCCCCACCATGCGTCACCCTCCAGCACGCATGACGGCACGACGCCGCGCCCAACGTCCGGCGCGAGCCGCGCCGTCGGTACTGCAACTGCTGTCGCCCCCGCTATTGCCTGCGCCGCGGTTGCCACATCGGGCGACATCGTCGTTCTGCCTGGAGTTCAACCGCGTTCCGCCGATCGCGGCCTTCCGCAGCCGGACGCGACGCTAGCTGTCCTCCCGTGGGTCATCGGCGGCCTGATGCCGTCAGCCGGTCGCCTGTCCATGCGCCGCTGCGCGCGGACGGCTCGTCCGGTATCCGAGCAGGGAGGAGAGAGACAATGAAAACGAAGCTTTGCGCATTGGCCGCGATGGCCACCTTCTGTACCGGCGCGGCGGCCGGCAGCTTCAGCCATCTGGACCGGTCCGACGATGCCGAGATCCATAGCCATACGGCACTGAGCAACGATATCTACGTCAGGGGCTTCGGCTTGTCATTGGGCGTGCTTGGCGGCAGCGCGGAGGACGGCGAGCCGCGCGGGCAGTGGTCCGCGGTGGATGACGACGGCAAGACGCGGCAGGTGGGTCGCCTGCCGTTCGATCTGCTGGCGGCGTCGGGCGACGCGGCCGGCTACGGCGGCGGTCTTGGCTCCGGATGCTGGAAGCCTGCGTCGTCATTGGCGCCGCGGCGCTGATCGCCTCACCATGAAAAAGGGCCGACGCATCGTCGGCCCCGGTGATCGCCGCTGTCCGCGGCGACGCGCTACTCCGCGTGGTTCGACTGCCCTTCGACGCGGATATTGTGCTTGTGCATCAGCCGGTAAAGCGTGACACGCGACACGTTGAGCTCGCGCGCGGCGGGCACCACGTGAAAGCCGTGGCTTGCCATCACCGAGCGGATCGCCTCGCGCTCCGCCTCTTCGCGAATCGCGTCGAGGGTCTTGCGCGGCGCGTCGCTGTTGCCGTGCAACTGCAGGTCCTCGGCCGTGATCTTGCGATTGTCCGTCATCACGATCGCGCGCCGCACCCGGTTGATCAGCTCGCGCACATTGCCCGGCCAGCCGTACTGCATCATCGCCTGCGTCGCGCACGGCGAGAAACCGCGAATGCGCCGATGGGCCTCGTGGCCATGCTCGGCGAGCACCGCGTTGGCCAGCAGCAGGATATCCTCGCCGCGCTCGCGCAGCGGCGGGATCGACAGCGTCAGCACGCACAGCCGGTGGAACAGGTCCGAACGGAAGCGCCCCTCGGCCTGCGCCGCGACCAGGTCCACGTGCGTGGCCGAGATGATGCGCAGGTCCAGCGGGATCGATTGATGTCCGCCCAGGCGCGTGATCATGCCCTGCTGCAGGAAGCGCAGCAGCGCGACCTGGCTCTCCAGCGGCAGGTCGCCGATCTCGTCGAGGAACAGCGTGCCGCCCTGCGCCTGTTCGATCCAGCCGATCTTGCGCTGGTTGGCGCCGGTGAAGGCGCCCTTCTCGTAGCCGAACAGTTCGGACTGCACCAGGTGCGGCGGAATCGCGCCGCAGTTGATCGCGACGAACGGCCCCTTGCGGCGGTTCGACGCTTCGTGGATCGCCTGCGCGGCCAGTTCCTTGCCGGTGCCCGACTCGCCCGAGATGAACACCGGGGCATCGTTGTGCGCCACCTTGGACAGCGAACGGAACATCGCGCGCATCGCCGCGCATTCGCCGATCATCTTGCCCTGCACCGCCGTGTCCGGCCCGCGCGCGGCGTGCAGCGCGGCCATGCCGTGCGCATGCTTGAGCGTGTAGGCGAGCTCGTTGTACGAGAACGGCACGCGCACGTAGTCGACGCAATAGTCGCGGATCAGGCGCCGCACGCGCTCGTCCTCGAGCCGCTGCGGCGACGTGATCGCCACCCACATCACGTGCAGGCATTGCAGGCTCTGCTCGAGCAGCGCGATCTCGGCATCGGTGTATTCGCTCTCCAGGTCGAGCACGCCGGCCATCGGCCCGCTGCCGCGAACGACGCGCGGCAGATCGCGCAACTGGTGGTGGTGGCGGATCTCCCAACCGGGACCGAACTGGCTCGCATCGATGCCGAAGTTCTGCTGTCGTGATACCACCAGGACCTGCGCGGCCCGCGATGGCGGCTTGCTCAGTCGGTCCATGCCGTTCTCCCGCGCGTTTGGCGTGGCCGCATGCCGGACCGTCTCGCCGCGCCGGCTGGCGGACGGGATCGGGCCGCGGTCCAGTGGTAAGCGGTGCGGCTGGGCACCCATGTGCGGGGCCGCCATTACACGCTCGACACGCTGTGGGGAGGCAGATCGAACATCGCGGTCGGCGTCGTGCCGCTGCGCAGCTGTTCACGGATGGTCCGGCGCATGCTGTCTCGCTCGCGCATCAGGCGGTCGCTGGGGTCATGCAGGGTCTGGCCGGAATAACGGTGATAGAGGGCCTGATAGGTCAGCACGTTGACGATCCATTCCTCGCGCTGCGCGCGCAGGCGGGCGACATCGGCTTCGAGCTGGCGGTGGCGTTGCAACAGGCTCTCGATGGCCTGCCGTATGTTCGGCGGCACGCTGTCGTCGGCCGCGAGCAGGGCGGCAACGGCATCGGCGATCGATTCGTCGCGATGCTCGCGATGGGACTGGCTGGGATCGTGATCGGGTTTGGCGCTGGCGACATCGGCCAGATGGCTCCAGGCGCGGGCAATCGAAGGCGTGGCGGATCGAGTCGGCTCGAGAACGGGCCGATGGACTTCTCCTGCGGTCATGATTCTTCCCCGTTGAACAACATCCCCCGGCACTACACGTTCGCGATTACCACTTGTTCCGCTTATTGTTCCGGCACGCTTGGCGCATGCTCTCGTCGTGGAGGCGAAGCCGCCTGGCGGCGGTCTGTCTGTACGTCCGCTGCAGCGGATCGAATGGGTCTGCGTCGCGCCACTGGCGCACTCCGTTTCCCGGAGTCAACAAGGGGCGCCTCGAAGCGCCCCCGGAAATATGCCTCTAGTTCAGTGCATTTGGCTTCGTTTGTCTAGCCCCCGGGCGGGGCATGCCCCCAAAATCATCCTTCGGGATGACCGTAACAACGGCGACCCACCATGGTGCGCAAGGTAAATAAGCACTTACCTTGGACGCAGAAACGGGTACGGTATCAGCGTTCCGCCATGCCTGGCCGTGCGCAGAAACGGGTACGGTGGGGCGAGTATGCAGCGAAAATTCGAACGTTTCCGGACACATCGCCGGCGGCGGACGTGAAAAAGGGCGGCCGTGGCCGCCCTGTTCGCGAAACGTTGCTCCCCTCAATGGCCGGGCAGATAGT
>MTEU01001080.1_pt1 | contig 21910 bp, 19 predicted proteins | sample 1042701 | NCBI WGS metagenome assembly MTEU01 (sample SAMN06185813, study PRJNA358809) | soil metagenome | isolation source: naturally attenuated soil | place: India | collected 2015-05-23
CTCGGCAAGGGCGCGCGCTGATATCACCGGGGCGGCCGGGGCGCAAGGCACGCCGGGAAGCCCGAACAGCCTGGACAGGCCGCGGCACAGCGGCCGAACAAGACCCATCCGGAGACAACATCATGCATTCCTCCCGCCCTCGTTCTGTCGCGCCCTCGATGCCGCGCCGTCGCAACATGATCAAACTGGCGGCCGCGGCCGTCACGTTCGGCATGCTCGGCGCGCCGGCGCTGTATCCGTTCCGCGCCGCCCAGGCGCAGCCGGGGTCCGGCAAGCCGATCCGGCTGATCCTGCCAATCAGCGCGGGTTCGGGCGTCGATGCGATCGTCCGGGCCGCTGCGCCGGCGCTTGGCAAGGCGCTCGGCCAGCCGGTCGTCATCGAGAACATGCCCGGCGCGGGCGGCATCACCGGTACGGCCGCTGTGGTCAAGGCGGCCCCGGACGGCACCACGCTCGGCATGGTGTCGAACAACCATGCGATCAATCCCAGCGTGTTCAAGTCGATGCCGTTCGACGCGATCAAGGACATCACGCCGATCAGCGTGCTGGGCGCGACGTCGCTGGTGCTGGTAGTCAACCCCAAGGTGCCGGCGCGCAACGTCAAGGAACTGGTCGCACTGCTGAAGGCCCGGCCGGACGAATACAACTACGCGTCCTCCGGCAACGGCACCGTGATTCATCTGGCCGGCCAGATGTTCCTGGAGGAGGCGGGCATCAAGGCGCGCCATATTCCGTACAAGGGCACCGGCCCGATGGTCACCGATCTGCTGTCGGGCCAGGTGCAGATGGGCGTGGTCGCGTTGAACGCCGCGCTGCCGCATCTGAAGGCGGGCACGCTGCGTGCGATTGGGCTGTGCGGCGCGACCCGTTCGCAGGCTGCCCCCGATATCCCGACCATCGCCGAACAGGGCTTGCCCGCTTACGACATCGAGGGCTGGTTCGCGCTCGTCGGTCCGGCCAACATGCCGCCCGCCGAAGTCCAGCGCCTGCACGACGCCTTCGCCAAGGCCTTCACCAGCCCCGAGGTGGTCGAGGCGCTGAAGAAGCAGGCGACCGCCACGCGCCCGACCACGCCGGCGCAGGCGGCAAAGTTCTTCGCCAGCGAGGTCGCGCGTTATGCCACGCTGGTCAAGAAGGCCAACGTGTCGATCGAATAGCGTGACGCGTCGCGCGTCACGCGGGCCTTTCTTATCCCTACCAACGCATCATCGAACATGGCTCTCTACCAGCTCGGCGACCTGACGCCGTCCATCTCCGACACCGCCTTCGTTGCGGATCAGGCCACCGTCATCGGCAACGCGCAACTTGGCGAGCAGGTCACCGTCTGGCCCGGCGCGGTGATCCGCGCCGATAACGAAGCGATCGCGATCGGCGATGGCTCCAACGTGCAGGAGGGCGCCGTGCTGCATACCGACCCGGGCTTCCCGCTGCGGATCGGTCGCGACGTCACCATCGGCCATCAGGCGATGCTGCACGGCTGCACCGTCGGCGATGGCGCGCTGATCGGCATCCAGGCGGTGATCCTGAACAACGCGTCGATCGGCAGCGAATCGCTGGTCGCGGCGGGCGCGCTGGTCACCGAAGGCAAGTCCTTCCCGCCGCGCTCGCTGATCCTCGGCTCGCCGGCCAAGGCCGTGCGCGAACTCAGCGAAGAAGAAGTGCGCAACCTGCGCGCGAACGCCGCCGACTACGTCAAGCGCGGCGCCGACTACAAGAGCCAGCTGAAGAAACTGGTCTGACCGGGCATTCGGCCCGACAGGCAGCAACAACGGGAGACGTCGCGCAAGACGGTCTGCCGGTGCGGGGTGCCGCGGACCGTCACGCCCGGGCTGGCGTTGACGGGGAGAGCGGCGCTGCATCCAGGCCGGTTTGCTTTTTAATGAGAATGAAATATCATTATCGTCCACTCGAATGAGGACGATACCTTGCCCGCCGCCCCACATCCACGACCCCACACGATCCGATGGCACCGGCGCGCCGCCGTGGCATTGCTGGCGACGGCGCCAGGCATCTGCGCGGCGCAGCCGGGGGAGGCCGCGCCGGCCGCCGAGCTGGAGGAGGTGACCGTCACCGGCACGCGCGAGCGGGCCTATCGCGCGGTGGTCGCGCCCACCGCCAACAAGAGCGATACCGCGCTGAAGGAAACGCCGTTTTCGATCCAGACGGTGACCCGCGAACTGATCGAGGACCGCGGCGTATTCACGCTTGGCGAGGCGATCCGCACGGTTCCGGGTGTGACCGCGCAGGTCGGCTGGGGCGGCAGCAACGACCGCTTTCGGCTGCGCGGCTTCGCGACCTCGGCGAACCTGAAGAACGGGTTTCGACGCAGCGTCTTCGCCCCGGTCGACGAGATGGCCAATATCGAGCAGATCGAAGTGCTGAAGGGGCCTGCGTCCGCGCTCTATGGCCGTTTCGAGCCGGGCGGCGTGGTCAATCTGGTCACCAGGAAGCCGTTGGACAAGCCGCAGTACAGCGTCGAGCTGACCGGCGGCAGCCATGATTTCCGCCGCGTGACGGTGGACAGCACGGGCCCGATCAGCGATACGCTGAGCTACCGGATCACCGGTTCCTGGCAGGACAACCGCAGCTTCCGCGATTTCGTCGATGCCGAAACGGCGTTCGTATCGCCGGTACTGCAATGGAAGATCGCGCCACAGACGCGGCTGACGGCGGAGTTCGAATTCGGCCGCCGGCGCGGGGCCTTCGATCGCGGCTTCGGCAACAGCCCGCTGTTCCTGAACGTACCGATTCACTACAACTATGGCGAGCGGGACGCGCGGCTGGACAACGACAGCGCACTTGGCTCGCTGGTGCTCGATCACCGTTTCGACAACGGCTGGGAACTGCGGGCTGGCGCTCAACGGTCGTACGCGCGCACCGATGCGGTCTGGTATCCGTATGGATTCCCCGCGATCAGCGGCGCCGACAGTTCCGACCCGCATGTCAATCGCCGCAAGCAGCGCAATATCGACCGGCAGACCGATACCACGCTGATGGCCGAGGCCTCGCGCCGCTTCGAGACCGGCGGCATCGGCCATCGCGTATTGATCGGCGCCGATTACAACTGGGACGAATGGGACTTCAGCGCGCAGGCCAACGTCGGGCCCGGCGGCTTTCCGGTCAATCTGCCGATCGACCTCTACCACCCGGTGCACGGCGCCACTGCGGGACCGCTGCTGCCGTACGATGGTTCGCGCTACACCGGCCGCAATCTCGGCCTGTATGCGCAGGACGAGCTGCAGTTCGGACCGCATTGGCGCCTGCTGCTGGGCCTGCGCTACGACCGCTCGCGCTCGAGCGCGCGGGCGCAGTACCTGCAGGCGGCGGACACGCTGGTCCGGCATGACGATGCGTTGTCGCCGCGGGTGGGCCTGACGTGGACACCGGTCGAGCCGGTGTCGCTCTACGCGAGCTGGGCGCGCTCCTTCCTGACCGAACCGTCCGGCGGCATGCTGCGCGCTGGCACGCTGCCCGCACCGTCGCGCGGCAAGCAGACCGAGGTCGGCGCCAAGTTCAGCCTGCTGGACGGCCGGCTCGAGCCGACCGTCGCGCTGTTCGACATTCGCCGCAGCAACGGCGTGGTCTCCGATCCAGAGGATTTCAACTATGTGATCCAGGTCGGCGAGCAGCGCAGCCGGGGCTGGGAGATCGACGTGCCGTTCAGCATCACGCCGCGCTGGCGCGTGCTGGCAAGCTACACGCAGTACAAGGCGGAGATCGCCGCCGACAGCAATCCCGCGCTGGTCGGCAAGCTGCTGGCCAATGCGCCGCGCCGCACCGCCAGCATCTGGACCACCTACGATTTCGCCGGCGCCGCCTCGGGGCTCAGCGTCGGCATCGGCGCGACCTATGTCGGCGAACGGCAGGCCAATACCGAGAACACCTTCGCCCTGCCTTCCTACACGCGCTGGGATGCCAATATCGCGTACCGCTTCGGCAAGGCCCGCCGCTACAAGCTGCAGCTGACGGTGCAGAACCTCGGCGATCGCCGCTACTACGATTCCGGCGGCGCCTTCGTGCCGACCTATCCGGGGGCGCCGCGCACCGTGTTCGCCAGCTTCGGAGCGACGCTGTGACGGTGCTGGCGACCACGGCCCTGTTCGCCGGCCACGGCGGCCGGGCGTTGCTCGGGCCGCTCGATCTTGCGATCCCGAGCGGGCGTTTCGTCTGCCTGCTCGGTGCGAACGGCGCCGGCAAATCGACGCTGATCCGCACGCTGTGCGCGATGCAGGCGCCAGTGGCGGGGCAGGTGCATCTCGATGGCGAGCCGATCCACGCGATGTCCTCCGTGCAGCGCGCGCGGCGTCTTGCGGTGGTGCTGACCGAGCGCGTCGACGGCACGCTGATGCGCGGCTACGAGCTGGCCAGCATGGGGCGCTATCCGTATCTCGGGTGGGGAGGCCGGCTGAGCCCGGACGACCATCGGATCGTGCACGAGGCGCTGGCCTGCGCCGGCGCGCTGTCGCTGGCGGATCGGCTCGCCGCCGAGATGTCCGATGGCGAGCGGCAGAAGATCATGATTGCGCGCGCCCTCGCGCAGCAGCCTCGCCTGCTGGTGCTCGACGAAGCGACGGCCTTCCTCGACCTGCCGCGCCGCGTCGGCACGATGCAGCTGCTGCTGGATCTCTCCCATCGGAATGGCCTGGCGGTGCTGTTGTCCACGCACGACCTCGAGCTGGCGCTGCGCTATGCCGACGAGCTGTGGTTGATCGACGGCCAGCGGCGGTTGCATGTCGGCGCGCCGGAGGACCTGGCGATCGACGGCGTGCTGGGGACGAGCTTCGCCGCCGACGGTCTGACCTTCGATCTCGAGCGCGCGGAGCTGCGCGTGGGACCGGCGGGAACGCGTGCCATCCGGCTCGAAGGTGGCGGGCTGCGCGCCAGCTGGGCGGCACGCGCGCTGGAGCGGGCAGGGTATGTCCGCGATCCCGCCGCCGCGCTGACACTGCGCGCCGATGCGAGTGGATATGCGCTCGCCGGCGACGACAGCGAGGCGACCCACTATTCGACGCTCGGCGAGCTGGTCGAGGCGCTGCGTTCGGCGTCGAACGGGACGGCCATCGCGCAGGAGCGGCCGTGAACCGGCGCGGGTTTGCCGCCGCCACCGCCGCGGCAATCGGGCTGACCATGCTGTTATGCGGCTGCACGCGGATCGAAGCGCCGCCGCGCGCCACGTGGCCGAAGCAGGCCGTCGGCGCAGCCGGTCCCACCGCCAATCTCGATGCCGCCTGCGTCGCCGACTATCGTCCCGGGGTCGATTACTTCCCGCACAAGACGACGTTTTCGCATGCGTTGCAACTGGAGGTCGAGTACGGCCCCCACTACAAGCGCGTGCGTTTCACGCCGAGTGTGGGTACCGGTGAACGGCTCGAGTATCTGCTGGTCCAGTGCGGTACGCCGGTCCCGCCGCATCGCGACGAGGTTCCGGTGATCATGGTGCCGATCCAGCGCCTGGTCACCGGCAACGCGGCCATGCTTGGCGCGCTGGACGAGCTGGGCCTGGTGGACCGCCTGTACGGCACGGAGAACGTGCGCAGCGTCACGGTGCCGTCGGTGCGGGCCCGGATCGCGCAGGGCCAGGTCCACGACATGTGGGGCTATGGCCATGCCTCGATCGAACAGGCGATGTCGGTGCAGGCCGATGTCTACCTGAGCTTCTATTCGGCGTATCCGCAGGGCAATATGCATCCGCGCCTGTGGGAACTCGGCGTGCGTGCGATCGCGCAGGCAGACCATCACGAGTCCCATCCGCTGGGACGTGCGGAATGGCTCAAGCTGCTGGCGCTGCTGTCCAATCGCGAGCAGCGTGCCAACACGCAATTCGCGTCGATCGAGACGGCATACCGACGGCTGGCCGAGTTGGCGGCGCGTGCACCTGGTCGCCCCGCGGTGATGTCCGGCTTTGCCGCGGGACGCCAGCGCTTCGAGACGTTCGGCGCGGACAATCAGCGCGCGCGCTTGATCGCCGATGCCGGCGGACGCTATGTGCTCGACGGTGGCGGTACAGGCAGCCTGGTTTACCTGCCGTTCGAGCGCGTCTATGCGCGCGGCGCCGATGCGCCGGCCTGGCTTGGCACGGTGGGAGGGCGCGCCGATATCGAGGCGTGGATCGCCGCCAGTCCGCTGCACGGGCGCTTTGCCGCGGCTGCCAGCCGCAACGTCCACGCATGGGACCGCGGCTATACCGGCGCCTGGGCGTACCCGTACCAGGACCAGAGCATGACGCAGCCGCATGTCCAGCTTGCCGAGGCCATCGCGGCGCTGCATCCCGAACTGGCGTCGGAAGCCGCCGACGTCCTTGCCGTCTCGCAACAGGACACGCCGGCTTCCGGTCTCACCTCTCGATTCCTGCGGAAACTACCGTGACGACCCTGACTTCTGCCGCGGCTTCGATGCCCCGGACTTCTTCGCGGCGCGGCCCGCTGATCTTTGCCGGCCTGGGGCTCGCCATGCTGGTGCTGCTGGTGTCCGAGCTCACGCTGGGCGCCGTGGCCGTGCCGCTGCCGGCCGTGCTGCAGGCGTTGACCGCACAGCCGATGGAGGCCGAGGTCTGGCGCGATATCGTGCTGGGCTTTCGGCTGCCCCGGGCATTCAATGCGATGGTCAGCGGGGCGGCCCTCGGTGTGTCGGGGCTGCTGTTGCAGACGCTGTTCCGCAATCCGCTCGCCGATCCGTTCGTGCTCGGCATCGTGCACGGCGCGCGGCTGGGCACGGCGTTGCTGGTCACCATCGCCGGCGTCGCGGGCAATGCGTTCCTGCTGCGCTACGGAGTGGTCGGTGACCTCGGCATGGCACTGGCATCGATCGCCGGGTCCACCGCCGTGCTGGCTCTGCTTGCGGTGCTGTCGCGCCGGGTCGGCACGGTGACGCTGCTGATCACGGGCCTGATGCTCGGCTATCTGGCGGTCGGCCTGATCAGCGCCTCGATGCACTTTATCGACGAAACGCAGGCGCGCGCGTTCAAGGCCTGGGACGATGCCAGTTTCGCCGGCGCCACGCGCCGGCAGCTGGAACTGCTGGTGCCCGGCGTGGCGCTCGGCCTGCTCGGCAGCCTGCTGCTGGTCAAGCCGCTGAACGGCCTGCTGCTCGGCGAGCGCTATGCCGAGTCGATGGGGATTCCGGTGGCGCGGGTCAAGCGCGCCGCGTTGCTGGCGACGGCATGGCTGACCGGGCTGGTGACGGCGTTCTGCGGCCCGGTTGCCTTCCTCGGCCTGGTCTCGGCCCAGGTGGCCCGCACGCTGTGGCGTTGCGCGGACCATCGCGTGCTGCTTCCGGGCGCGGCGCTGGTCGGCGCGGTGCTCGGCCTCGCGGCGGATCTGGTAGTGCATCTGCCCTGGAGCCGGCATGTGTTCCACCTGAATGCGGTGATCGGCCTGGTCGGCGCGCCGGTGGCGCTCGCCATGCTGTACCGGACCAAGGCCCTGCATCGGACCGAATGAGAATGCCCGTACGCGCGTCTTTCCCGATACGCGCGTTTTTTGTGTTGAAGTGCAATTAACCGCCAGGATTTTACCCAAACCATCGATCCCGGCATGCAAGGCGAGCGGCTTGGACCGCTGTCGTTCGCAGCGCTAAAATCCGCGGCTTCGATCCTCGCCTTGGACGTCCTGGTGCCGCGTTCCCATTCGTATCACGCCATGATTCAAGCCACGCTGGCGGTGCTGGCGCTGGCCCTGCTTTCGCCGTCGGCGGAAGCTGCAGGCGATCCGCGCGCGGGCAAGGCGGCATTCGACCGCAAATGCGCGTCCTGCCACAAGATCGGACCGGGCGCGCGCAGCGGCTTCGGTCCGCAGCTCAATGGCATCGTGGGCCGCAAGGCCGGGGCGGTCAGCGATTACCCGTATTCGAATGCGATGCGCGGTTCGGGCATCGTGTGGTCCGACAACACGCTGGCCGCATTCCTCCGTGCACCGGAGCAGGTGGTCCCCGGCAACAAGATGCGCTTCTGGGGAATCGGCAGCGCCAGGCAGATCGACGATCTGCTGGCGTATCTGCGGCAATTCCAATAGCCTCGCTGTCGTGCCGATTGCTACCGAAGGAGAGTCCCACGATGTTCAGCCATGTCACCGTCGGCGTCGCCGATCTATCGCGTGCTGGAAGGTTCTACGATGCCCTGTTGACGCCGCTGGGCCTGCGCCAGCGTCAGGTCATGCCGGATGGCGGTCCGCCGGCGCTGTGCTGGATCCAGCGGGGTGAGGCGCTGCCGCGCTTCTACGCCTACATCCCGTTCAACGGGCAGCCGGCCACCGCGGGCAACGGCACCATGGTGTCGTTCCTTGCGCCTTCGCCGCAGGCCGTCGAGCAGGCCTATGCGGCCGCGATGGCGGCCGGCGGCACGGACGAAGGCCCACCTGGGCCACGGCCGCACTACGGCGAGGGGTATTTCGGCGCCTATCTGCGCGATCCGGACGGCAACAAGGTCCAGGTGGTCCATCGCGGCGATCTGCCTGCGGCGTCGGCCTGAAGGACCGTCGCCGCCGATTCCGATGAGGGCAGCGGGGCGGCGGCCCACTCAGCGCCGCATCTGCGATGCCGCCACGAATGCGACCAGCGCGATGGCGGCCAGGCCGCTGCCCGTCATCACGACGCCTTGCCATCCGGCCTGTGCGTACACGAAGCTGGCTACCGCCGAACCGGCCGCGCCGCCGATGAAGATCGCGGTCATGTACAGCGCGTTCAGGCGCGCACGGCTGGCGGCATCGAGCGCATAGATCGCGCGCTGGCCCAGCACCATGTTCATCTGCACGGCGAAGTCGAGCACGATGCCGGTGGCGGCGAGGGCGTAGACGCCGTAGGGGCCGGTGGCCAATCCCGGCACAAAACTCAGCGCGGCGAGCGCCATCGCGGCGAGGGACGCGATACGGGTGTGTCCGGCATCGGCAAGGCGTCCGGCGATCGGCGCCGCGACGGCGCCCAGCGCGCCAACCAGTGCGAAGATGCCGATCTGCGCTTGCGACAGGCCGTGGCGGCTGGCCAGTTCGAGCGGCACCGCGGTCCAGAACAGGCTGAAGGCGGCGAACAGCAGGCCCTGGTACAGCGCACGCTGGCGCAGCAGCGGAAAGCGCGCCAACAGATGCCACAGCGAAACCAGCAGTTGGCCATAGCGCGCACGGTGTTCCGGCACGCGGCGCGGCAGCGTCAGCGCGATGATCGCCACGGTGGCCAGCGTCATCGCCGCCGCGGCGACAAAGACCGCGCGCCATCCCAGCGCCTCGGCCAGCAGGCTGGACAGCGGCCGCGCCAGCAGGATGCCGGACAACAGGCCGCCCATGATGGTGCCGACCGTGCGGCCGCGCGTGGCCTCCGGTGCCAGATGCGCGGCCAGCGGAATCAGGATCTGCACGCTGACCGAACTCAGCCCCAGCAGCAGCGACACCAGCAGGAAAGGTCCGGGCTGCGTCGACAGCGCCGCGGCGACGAGGCTCGCCGTGGCCGCCGTGCCGCTGAGCAGCAGCAGCCGGCGGTTTTCGTAGAGGTCGGCGAGCGGGACTAGGAAGAACAGCCCGACCGCATAGCCGATCTGTGTCAGCGACACAATCAGGCTGGCGTTGCTTGCGGACAGGCCGATCTGCGGGCCGATCAGCTCGATCAGCGGCTGCGCGTAATACAGATTGGCCACCAGCACCCCGGCGCAAAGCGAGAACAATGCGACCAGCGTGGCGGGCATCGCAGGCGCGTGGGAAGCCGATGGGGCGAGAGCGGAAGGAGCGGGCATGTTGATGGCCTCGGACTTGTCGGTTGGAATGTCCGAAGCTTAGGGGGACGGGTCGTTGCCGTGAATGCCATGCCGGCGCAAATCAGCGTTGCGCCCAAGACAATGCGTCGCGTGCGGGCGTCAGCAGCGGCCCTGCGCCAGGGCCGGCAGCCCCTCCAGGAAGGCGAGAAAGGCGGCGATACGGCGGGAGCCACGCTGGTTCGGCAGATACAGCGCCGACACGCCGCTGCTGACCTGATCCGGGTTGACGGTCCAATCGTCGAACAGGCGCTGCAGTCGTCCCGCCTCGATATCGGCATCGGTGACCCAGTCCGGCAGCAGGCCGATCCCGGCACCGGCCAACACAAGCTCGTGCAGCACGTCGATGTTGTTGCTGCGGAAATGGCCCCGGACCGGCACGATTTGCCGTTCCCCATCCCGCTCGAACGTCCAGACCTGATCACGCGCACCGTAGCCGAAGCGGAAGCGCAGGCAGGCATGGCCGACCAGATCCTCGGGAAGCGACGGCGTGCCATGCCGCTGCAGGTAGGCGGGACTCGCGACCACATGCCGTCGGAACGTGCCGATCTGTCGCGCGATGACATTGTCGTACGACGAGGCATTGCCGATGCGCACCGACAGGTCGAAGCGGTCGCCGAGCAGATCGACGATGTCGTCGGTCAGCGTCACCTCCAGCTCCAGCTGCGGATACCGTTCGAGCAGCGCGCCCAGATGCGGGGCGATGCAGCGGCGGCCAAAGGCGACGGGAAGCGACACGCGCAACTGGCCCACCGGTATGTCGCCGCGGTCGGCGATCAGCGCATCGGCTTCCTCGACTGCCTCGAGAATCCGTCGGGCCTGCTGATAGTAGGCGGCGCCCGCCTCGGTGACGGTGACCTGGCGCGTCGAGCGGTTCAGCAGCACTGCGCCGAGCGATTGCTCGAGGCCGTCCAGCGCGCGCGTCACCGACGAGGTGGCCAGGTCCAGCCGCCGCGCCGCGGCGGAAAAGCCTTTAGCGTCGACGGTCTCGACGAACATCTTCAGCGCAAGCAGTTTGTCCATCGGGTTCAGCGTCCGGCGTTGCCGGTGTTTGTTCGGTTCGGATACATCGCCGGCATGATACGTGCGAAGCGAGGGAGAGGCGAGGAAGAGGCGAGGGCCTAGTCGAGAAACAGGTCCGCAATCACCGAACGCAGCCAGCGATTGGCCGGATCCTGGTGATAGCGCTCGTGCCAGTGCTGCTTGATCGAGAAGGTCGGCAGCGGGAAGGGCGGGGCCAACGCCTTGACGTTGGCGATACCCATCAGCATCTGCGCTACGCGCTCCGGCACCGTGGCGACCAGATCGGTATTGGCCAGCAGATTGCCCAGCCCCGGCAACGTCGGCAGCGACAACGCGACGTTGCGCGTGACCCGCCGCCGCGCCAGTTCGCGCTCGAGCAGTTCATGGCCGGTGCCCGCGGCGGTGATTGCCACATGTTTTTCGCGCTTGAACAGCGTGGCCGTCATGCGCCGGTCGACTCGGGGATGGTCCTGCCGCACGACGCAGGCAAAGCCCTGATTGAACAGGCGTTGCTGATAGAAGCCTGCCTCCAGCTCGGGCATGAATCCCACGGCGAGGTCCGACGCCCCGGTTTCGAGCTCCTTGGGTGTCTCCGTCGAGATTCGCATCACTTCCACGCGGATCGCAGGCGCCAGTGTATTGAGCCGGTTCATCAGTCCCGGCAGAAACTGCAGGTGCGAGATATCGGTCATGCTGATGCGGAAGGTGCGTTCCGAACGCGGCGGGTCGAACACCACCTGTTGCTGCGTGGCGGTGCGCAGGATCGCCAGCGCCTGCCGGAACGGCTGGATCAGCGTCTCCGCATGCGGGGTCGGCAACATGCCTTCGGCGGTCCGGACGAACAGCGGATCGCCGAACTGACGGCGCAGCCGGCCCAGCGCCAGGCTGACCGAGGTCTGCGGCAGGCCCAGATGTTCGCCCGCGCGGGACACGCTGCGGGTCTTGTAGACCTCGTCGAAAACGGCCAGCAGCTTCGTATCCATTATTGAGAATCCCGCTTGAGCTTATGTCGGCCATTGCATGGACGCCATAGTGCCATTGCCCTAATCTTGCCGCAAGGCGCCACCGGACAGCGCGCCGCATACAGACAAGACATTGTTGGAGACATTGCATGCAGACAGGCAAGCTGGGGAGATGGCTCGCTTGTACCGCGCTGGCTGCACTGCCCGCGGTATCGACGCTTTCCTATGGGCAGGACTGGCCGAGCGGTCCGGTGCGGGTGATCGTGCCGTTCGCGGCGGGCTCGACGCCGGACATCACCGCGCGGCTGATCGGTGAACGGCTGACGGCGCGGCTGGGGCAGCCGATGGTGGTGGAGAACAAGACCGGCGCCGCTGGCAATATCGGGACCGACGCCATCGCCAAGGCCAGGCCCGATGGCCAGGTGATCGGGCTCAGCATCGCCGGTCCGCTGGCGGTCAATGCGCTGCTGTACCGCAAGATGCCGTATGACCCGGCGCGCGACCTGCAGCCGGTGACCATCGCGACCAGCCAGCCCGCGGTGCTGGTGGTGGCCAACCGCGTGCCGGCGGGCAACGCCGCCGAACTGCTGGCGCTGCTGAAGAAGCAACCGAAGGCATTGAGCTATTCGTCGATGGGCGCGGGCACGATCTCGCATCTGGCGGTGGCGGCGCTGGCCGCGCGCAGTGGGGCCGATCCGGTTCACGTGCCGTATCCCGGCTCCGGTGCCGCGGTCACCGCGGTGATCGCCGGCGACGTCGACATGGCGATCCTGCCGGCGGCCACCGTGATGCCGCATGTCAAGAGCGGCCGCATCAAGGCGCTCGCGGTCGCGAGTGCGAAGCGTTCGCCATCGCTGCCGGACCTGCCGACGCTGGCGGAGGCCGGCATCGCGGACGTACAGGCCGATGCGTGGATCGGTTATGTGGTGCCGGCCGGTACGCCGGCGCCGATCGTCAGGCGGCTGCACGACGAGATCGTCGCCGCGCTGGCCGAGCCGGCGCTGCGCGAAAAGATGCGCCTTCAATATATGGACCCGGTCGGCAACACGCCCGACGCGTTCCGCCGCGTGATGGCGGAGGACGTCGCGCGCTGGAAGCCGGTCATTGAAAAACACGGGATTCGGCTGGACTAGCATGGCAACGACGATGGAAGAACTGGATCGCGGGGACACGTTGACGGAGGCGCGGCGCGACGTCCCGGTGCTCGGCCCCTTTGACGTGGTGGTACTGGGCGGCGGCCCCGCCGGCATCAGCGCAGCCGCGGCAGCCGCCTGCAATGGCGCGCGGGTGTTGCTGGCCGAACGCTACGGCTTCCTCGGCGGGATGGGCACCGCCGCCGGCGTGACGAACTTCTGCGGCCTGCATGCCAACGTGTTTGGCGACATCCGCCAGGTCGTGCATGGCGTCGCGGATGACCTGCTGATGCGGATGCGCAGGCTCGATGGCCTGAACGAACCGCATCTGGTGCTCGGCAAGATCCACGCGCAGGCCTACGACATGTCGGCGTTCAAGTGCGCCGCCGATGCGCTGCTGGCCGATCACGGAGTCCAGTTGCTGTTCCATGCGCTTGCGGCAGGCGTCGTTCGTCATGCGGACGGCGGCCTCGACGCGCTGCTGCTCGAGACCAAGTCCGGCCGCGTCGCGGTGCGCGCGCGCTGTTTCATCGATTGCTCCGGCGATGCCGATATCGCCCACTGGGCCGGTGTGCCCACCGAGAAGGGCGACGGGCACGGACATATGCTGTATCCCACGCTGATGTTCCGCGTCGGCAATGTCGACGCGCAGCGCGCCGGCGAGGCCTGGAAGACCATCCCGGCGCTGATGGACGAGGCCGAGGCCGCCGGGGAATTCCGCTTCCCGCGGCGTGGCGCGGTGGTACGCCCGCAGAAGCATCCGTACGAGTGGCGCGTCAACGTGACCCAGCTCCGCAAGCTCGACGGCTCCGCGACCGACGGTACCGACGCATATTCGCTGAGCGAAGGCGAGATCGAGGGCCGCCGCCAGATCGTCGAATATCTGCGCTTCCTGCGCGCCAGGGTGCCCGGCTTCGAACGGGCCTATGCGCTCGACATTGCGCCGCAGCTGGGCATTCGGGAAACGCGCCGGCTGATCGGCGAGACCATGCTGACCGCCGACGACGTGCTGAACTGCGCCGATTTCCCCGATGCAATTGGCGTCAACGGCTGGCCGCTGGAGAAGCATGTGGCCGGCGACGTGCAATGGGTATGGCCGCCGATTCCGGATTCGCGCGGCTACAACCAGCTGCCATACCGGATGCTGCTGCCGCGGCGCGCCAGTGCGGGCGGCGTCGACAATCTGCTGGTGGCGGGCCGCTGCGCGTCGATGACGCATGACGGGCAATCGGCGGCGCGCGTGTCGGGCGCCTGCTTCGTGATGGGCCAGGCGGCCGGTACCGCGGCCGCACTGGCGGTACGGGACCGCTGCTCGCCCCACGACATCGACGTACCGGAGTTGCAGGCCGTGCTGGTCAGGCAGGGCGCCTTTCTGGGCGACGGCAAGCAGGCGCGCGCTTAGCCCTGCACCGCCGGCAGCGCCGGGCGGGCGGCCGTATGCCCGCGGCCCAGCACCAGCATCGTCAATCCGGCCAGTACGGCGGGAATGCCGACCAGCACGAACAGCGCCGGCATGCCCAGGCCCAGCGACAGCATCGCGCCGCCGCCGACGGAGCCGACCACCGAGCCGATGCGGCCGACACCGTTGGCCCAGCTGACGCCGGTCGCGCGGCAGTCGGTCGGGTAGTAGGCCGCCGACAGCGCGTTTGCGCCGACCTGCGAGCCGGACACGCAGAAGCCGGCCCAGAACACGGCGACGGCGGCCAGCACCGGGCTTGCCGTCACGTTGCCGATCACGGCGGTGAACAGGCCGGCCAGCGTGTAGCTGGCGGCAAGCACATGATGCGGATTGAGCCGGTCCATCAGCCAGCCGAGCACGATGGCGCCGACGGTGCCGCCGACCTGGAACATCGCGGTGACCAGCGCTGCGTGCTTCAGCGAGATGCCGGTGCCGCGCAGCACGGTCGGCAGCCAGCTCGACAACAGGTAGATCACCAGCAGGCTCATGAAGAAGGCGAACCACAGCAGCAAGGTGCCGCGCAGCAGCTCCGGACGGAACAGATGCCAGACCGGCGAGCCGGCCTGCGTGCGCGGCGGCACCATGAACGTCGCGTCGCGCAAGTCCGCGTTTCGGTCGATACGCCGCAGCGCCGCGGCGACGCGATCGAGCTTCTTGCCCATGGTCACCAGATAGCGGACCGACTCCGGCAGCAGCACCAGCAGTACCGGCACCAACAGCAGCGGCAGTACGCCGCCGACCACCAGCACCGAGCGCCAGCCATACGTTTCGATCAGGCCCGCCGAGGCCAGGCCACCGAGCGCCGAGCCGATCGTGAAGCCGCAGAACATCGTCGTCACCAGGAACGAGCGGCGTTTGTCGGGGCAGTATTCCGAGGTCAGCGTGATCGCATTGGGCATCGCACCGCCGAGCCCGAGGCCGGTGATGAAGCGCAGCGCGATCAGTTCCCACAACGAGTCCGACCAGGCCGACACCAGGCTCGCGACGCCGAAGAACAGCACGCTGAAGACCAGCACCGTCTTGCGGCCGTAGCGGTCCGACAGCGGACCGAACAGGAAGGCGCCGCCCATCAGTCCGGCCAGCCCTGCGCCGAACAGGGGGCCCAGCTGTGCCGGGCTCAGCTGCCATTCGCTGCGGATGGCCGGTGCGATAAAGCCGATCGCGGCGGTATCGAAGCCGTCGATGGCCACGACGAGAAAGCACAGCACGACGATCAGGATCTGGAACGGCGATAACGGCGCTTCGTCGATGAAGCGCGTCACGTCGATGGCGGGGCGCGGCATGGTTGTCTCCTTGGGATTCGCGCTGGGCGCGTTATGTTTGGGCGTGCGCAGAGCCGCTGGGTCCCCGCTTTCGCGGGGACGACAGACTTTTCCGTCGTTCCCGCGCAGGCGGGAACCCAGTGACTTGATCTGCGGACCGGTATCAGCGTTGGCCCGGCACCTTCAGGCAGTCCTGCGCGCGCCATCCATGCAGCCAGGCCAGCGCGTCGTAGAACTGCTGTTGCGTGCGGCCCACCCACAGCGAATTGCGCACCAGACGTTCGACGCCCTTGGCGTGGTAGATCCGGCCCATCTCACGGGCGGAGTACAGCACGCGTGCGGTGCGCGGAATCCGGACCCGGTCGTACAGCGCGAACGCCGCCTCGAAGTCGCCGTCGCAGTGCTCGACGGCGGCGCCCAGCGTCACCGCGTCCTCCAGCGCCTGGCAGGCGCCCTGCGCGAGGTATTGCGTCATCGGATGCGCGGCGTCGCCCAGCAGCGTGGCGCGGCCAAAGCTCCACCGCTCGACCGGATCGCGGTCGGCGGTGGCCCAGCGCTTCCACGAGGTCGGGCGATGCAGCATCTGATGCGGCCGCGGATGGATGGCTTCGAAGTACGACAGCACTTCTTCCTTGCTGCCTTCCCTGACGCCCCAGACCTCCTGCTCGCGGCTGTGGAACGTCACCACCAGGTTGTACTGCTGGCCGCCGCGCAACGGGTAATGGACCAGGTGGCAGTGAGGGCCGGCCCAGACCACCGGCGCATTGATGCGCAGGTCCCGCGGCATGTCGTCGAGCTCGACGACCGCGCGGTAGACCACATGGCCCGTGACGCGCGGCTCGTCGCCCAGCAGCACCTGGCGCACGGCCGATTTGACGCCGTCGCAGCCGATCACCGCATCGGCGCGGTGCCGCTCGCCGCGCTGGTCGACCACGGTGACGCCGTTGTCGTCCTGATCGAGCCCCTCGACCCGCGTGGCGGTGTGGAAGCGGATCAGCGGATGGTCCTGAACCGCTTCAAGGATCGACAGATGGATGTCCGCGCGATGGATCACGGCATAGGGATTGCCGAATCGCTGGCGATAGCGCTCCCCTACGTCGACCACCGCCACCTCGCTGGCATCGATCGCGTCCATCAGCATCAGATGGTCCGTGAATACCGAGCGGTTGCGCGCCGCCTCGCCGACGCCCAGCGCGTCCAGCGCGGCGAAGGCGTTGGCCGCGAGCTGGATGCCGGCGCCGATTTCGCCGATCTGCTCGGCCTGTTCCAGCAGTTCGATGCGAATGCCCTGTCGTGCCAGCGCCAGCGCTGCCGCCAGGCCGCCGATGCCGCCGCCGACGACGATGACCTTGCGGCCCTGTTGTGATGTGTTCATCGATGTCTCCTGTCCCGCTCCCCGGGATGCATGGCGCTCAGCCCGGATAGTCCGGCTGCTGGCGCGGATCGGCGGCGCGGAAGGCCGGATGCTCGACTGCATGGCGATAGACCGCCATCGCCAGCGGAAAACGCTCGGTGTCGCAACCCATTCGCTGCGCGTTGGCGATCTGCGGCACCAGGCAGCAGTCCGCCAGCGTGGGCCGATCGCCGGAGCACCACGGGCCGGACGCGTTTTTTGCCAGCAGCCGTTCGACCATGGCCAGGCCCTCGTCGACCCAGTGCCGGTACCAGGCGTCCTTCTGTTCCGGCGACACGCCCAGCGTGTCCTGCAGATAGCGCAGCACCCGCAGGTTGTTGACCGGATGAATGTCGCAGGCGATCGCGTACGACAGCTCCAGCACGCGCGAGCGCGCTTCGATGTCGGCGGGAATCAGCCGCGGCTCCGGATGCCGCGCGTCGAGGTAGTCGATGATGGCCAGCGATTGGCCCAGGTGCAGATCGCCATCGACCAGCGCCGGCACGCTGGCCGACGGATTGATCTGCTCGACATAGCCGGGGGCGCGATGGGCGCCGTTGCGGATATTGACCGGCACGTAGTCGTAGGGCAGACCCTTCAGCGCGAGCGCGATGCGCACGCGGTACGACGTCGAGCTGTTGAAGAAGCTGTGCAGCTGCATGATCGCTTTCACTCGTTCCGCTCAGGCGATGCGCACCGACAGTTCGCCAAGTCCCTGTACGCCGGCCACCATCCGCTGGCCCGGTTTCACCGCGCCGACGCCCTCGGGGGTGCCGGTAAAGATCAGGTCGCCCGGCTCCAGGCGGAAGTACTGCGACAGATAGGCCACCGTTTCCGCGACCGACCAGATCAGGTGCGAGACATTGCTGCGCTGGCGCGTGTCGCCGTCGACGGTCAGCCATAGTTCGGCCTGCTCGGGATGGCCGACGTCGCCTGCGCGATGCAGCGGACCGATCGGTGCCGACGCGTCGAACGCCTTGCCGATTTCCCAGGGGCGGCCCATCTCGCGCATCTTCATCTGCAGGTCGCGCCGCGTCATGTCGAGGCCAACGGCATAGCCCCAGACGTGATCGAGCGCCTGTTCGACCGGAATATCGTTGCCGGCGCGGCCGATTGCGGCCACCAGTTCGGCCTCGTAGTGATAGTTCTGCGTCTGCGCGGGGTAGGGCAGCGACAGCGTGTCGCCGTAGGCCACCGGAATCACCGCGTCGGCCGGCTTGCAGAAGAAGAACGGCGGCTCGCGGTCCGGGTCGAAGCCCATTTCGCGGGCATGCGCGGCGTAGTTGCGGCCGACGCAGTAGACGCGGCGAACCGGGAAGCGGTCATCGCCGCTGCCGGCGACAGGAATGCCGACGGTGGGCGCGGGATCGAAAACAAAAGGCATGGGAAGTCCTTGCAGGATCGTAGCGTTCAGGAATGGGTGCAGGCATCGGGGGCGCGGCCGTGATTCAGGCGTGCGCCAGTGTCCCGATGCGGGCCGTCAGAGCCGTTCTTCGCGCAGCAGATTCAATGCGCTGAGCACCGGGCGGTCGGAATAGCTGAACAGCACCGCGTCCTCGACGCAGGCGAGCTGCACCGGCTGCCACGACGGCGCGACGAAGATGTCGCGCGGCTCGAACTGGAATTGCATCTCGCCGATGCGTGCGGTGCCGCGGCCTTCGACGACGCTATAGACAGTTGCATCGGTGCTGCGATAGGTGCGGCCCTGGAAGCCGGCCGGCAGCAGTTGCATGTAGGTGGCCATCGTCGGCATCGGCCAGCCGCCGGTGGCGGGATTGACGTAGCGCAGCTTGACGCCGTCCCACGGGTCGAGCTCGCCATGGCGATAGAGCTGGTCGAGCGCCTCTCGGGTCCGCGCATACGGATAGCTGAAGATCGGCGAGCTGCCGCCCGTGGGCTGATAGCGCACCGGCACCATGTTGTTGCCGTAGCGCGCGAAGCTGTTGCCTTCGGGGCGCGTGACCGGCTGCACCGCTTCGGGGTAGCTCTCGGCGAACCCCGCATCGAGATGCTGCAGCAGCGGGATATCGAGCCCGTCGAGCCAGACCACCGGCTCGCCGCCGTCCGCCTCGAGCGGATTGCCGTGGTCGTGCCAGGTCCAGGACGGCGTGATGATGAAATCGCCAGGATGCATCGTCGTGCGTTCGCCGTCGACGGCGGTCCAGGCACCCTGGCCCTCGACGATGAAGCGCAGCGCGGACTGCGTATGGCGATGGCTCGGCGCGATTTCGCCGGGCAGGATCAGCTGCAGGCCGGCATACAGCGTCGACGTAATGCTCGATCTACCGGGCAGGCCGGGGTTTTCCAGCACCAGCACGCGGCGGACCGCTTCCTCGGCGCTGATCACAGAGCCGGCCTGCATCACCAGCGGGCGCACTTGCTCGTATTTCCAGATCGCCGGTTGCGCCTTCGGCTGCGGTTGCGGCGGCACCAGCGCGTGCAGCGATTCCCACAGCGGCGCCATATGGCTGCGTCCGATCTGTTCGTAATAGGCTGCGCGGGCGATATCGCGCTTGCTGTTCGACATCGAGGTCTCCAATCGGGAAAACACAGGCGGATCGGCTCCCCTCTCCCGCTTGCGGGAGAGGGGCTGGGGGAGAGGGAAGCTTGTCCGCGTCATCGTTTGTTGGGACTGTAGCCGCGCAGGTATATTTCGGAAAATGAATTGTTGATCTGATCCATACGAATATGGATATGACTGGGAGGGTTTTCCCCGATGGATTGGACGCACCGGCTGCGGCTTCGCAACCTGCAGATGTTGTTGAGCCTGGCGGAGACCGGAAATATGAGCCAGACCGCGGCGGCGCTGAATACCACGCAGCCCGGCCTGTCGAAATGGCTGCGCGAACTGGAGGAGGACATCGGCCTGCCGCTGTTCGAGCGGCACGCGCGCGGCCTGCGGCCGACGCCCTATGGCGAATCGCTGATCGAGCATGCGCGCCGCATCGAGGCGCAGCTCGATAGCGCGCGCGACGATCTGCAGGCGCTGCGCGATGGCGGCAGCGGCCTCGTGGTGATCGGCACCTCCGGCGCTTCGGCGGCCGATACCGTGCCGCTGGCAGTGGTGCGGCTGCTGAAGGCGATGCCCGGTGCGCAGATCCGCCTCGTCGAAAGCACGATGGACGAGCTGATGAGCCGGCTCGCGCGCGGCGAGCTCGATATCGTGGTCGGCCGCTCCGCGCCGGAGCTGCAGGATGCGCGGCTGCGTACCGAGGCGCTGTACATGGAGCCGATCCACTTCGTCGCGCGGCCCAAGCATCCGCTGCTGTCGATGGCGGCGCTCGACTGGTCCGCGCTCGAATCGTTCCAATGGGTGATCTGGCCGCGCGGCACGCCGATCCGCAATGCGCTCGAATCCGCGTTGGCGGCGGCGGGGCGGCCGCTGCCGGCGCGCTGTGTCGAGTCCAATTCGACCGTCCTGAACCTGACGCTGCTGAACCACACCAACATGATCGGCGTTGCCTCGCACCGCACCGCGCGCCGGCTCGAGGACCTGGGCGCGCTGCGCATCGTGCCGCTGCGGCTGTCGGGATTCGGCTCGGTGTCGATGTATTGGCGCGAGGACAGTTTCCGCCGCGGCGCGGTGGTGGCCGCGCTCGATGCCTTGCGCGAAGCGGGCGGGGGCGCCAGCGTGTAGAGGCGGTCTGCGGCCTTGGACGGCCCCGCGCGCATGGTCGGGATTGGATATGATGGCGCCGGCCGGCTTGCATCGACATCGAGCTGCGAGCCGCAACAACGACAACAACGATCGCAAGTCACCACACAAAAGGAGACCGCCCCATGACGCCCATCACGCCCATGGCGCCCATCACGCCTCGCGTCCGCCATCTTCCCCGCCGCACCATTCTCGGCATCGCGCTCGCCGGCCTGGCAACCGCAATCGTTGCGCTGCCGACGCCGGCCAGCGCCGCTGACTACCCGGCCAAGCCGATCCGCTTCATCGTGCCCTACGCCGCGGGTGGCACCACCGATCTGGTGGCGCGCACCGTCGGCCAACGCGTCGCCGAGAAGCTGGGCCAGCCGGTGGTGATCGAGAACCGGCCGGGCGCCGGCGGCAATATCGGCATGGAGGCCGTGGCCAAGGCGGCGCCGGACGGCTATACGATCGGCTTCGGCGCGATCTCGACCAATGCGCTGAACCCGCATATCTACAAGGCGATGCCGTTCGATCCGCGCCGCGACTTCACCGCGGTCAGTCTGCTGGGCACGTCGACCATCGTGCTGGAGGTCGGCAATCAGCTGCCGGTCAAGACCGTGGCCGAACTGGTGGCGTATGCCAAGCGCAATCCCGGCCTGACCTATGCGACAGCGGGCACCGGCACGTCGATGCATCTGGCCGCCGCAATGTTTGCGCAGATGACGGGCACCAGCCTGACCCACGTCCCGTACAAGGGCAGCAGCCCTGCGATCAACGACATGCTGGGCGGGCATATCCCCGTGATGTTCGACAACCTGCCGGCCTCGTTGCCGCATATCCAGGCGGGCAAGCTGCGCGCGCTGGCGGTGGCGGGCAGCACGCGCTCCCCGGCATTGCCCAATGTGCCGACGCTGGCCGAGGCGGGATTGGCCGGCTATTCGGTCGAGCCATGGTTCGGCGTGTACGGGCCCGCCGGCATGCCGGCCGATATCGTGCAGAAGCTCAATGCTGCCTTCGTCGAAGCGCTGGGCAGTGCCGCGGTGCGCGACAAGCTGGTGCAGGCCGGCTTCAATCCGAAGTCGTCGAGCGCCGCGGAACTGCAATCGCTGACGCAGGCCGAGTACGAGAAGTTCGGCAAGGTGGCGCGCAGCGCGAATATCACGGTGGATTGAATCGCACCTGTCCGTTGTGCCCCGTCGTCCCCGCGCAGGCGGGGACCCAGCGGCTTTGCATCGGGCATCGAGCCGAAGCCACTGGGTCCCCGCATTCGCGGGGACGACAGTAATGGAACATCGACACGCCGATCGC
>MTEU01001854.1_pt1 | contig 21863 bp, 19 predicted proteins | sample 1042701 | NCBI WGS metagenome assembly MTEU01 (sample SAMN06185813, study PRJNA358809) | soil metagenome | isolation source: naturally attenuated soil | place: India | collected 2015-05-23
TGTGGGAGCGGCCTTGTGTCGCGAAAGGGCCGCAACGCGGCCCCGGCAATATTTGCATTAATGCTGATATCTGGGGCCGCTGCGCGCCCCTTTCGCGACGCAAGGCCGCTCCCACAGGATCGCGCCGTAGCTGAAGCCGGCGCAGAACCTGTGGCGCAAGCGGTCAGTAAGCGTCTTCCGGCAAACTGGCAATGATCGAGCGGTAGCTGTTCATCCGTTGCTGCTTGATACGCCCTTCGTCCAGCGCCTTGAGCAGCGCGCAGCCCGGTTCGCGATCATGCTTGCAGTCGCGGAAGCGGCAGGTGCCGAACAGGTCGCGGAATTCGATGAAACCATCCTCCACATCACTGCGGCTGACGTGACCCAGGCCGAACTCGCGGATGCCTGGCGAGTCGATCAGGTCGCCACCATTGGGGAAGTGGTACAACCGCGCGGTGGTGGTGGTGTGGGTGCCCTGGCCAGACCATTCCGACAGGTCGCCGACACGGGTGCCAGCGTCCGGCAGCAGGCTGTTGACCAGCGACGACTTGCCCACCCCCGACTGGCCGACGAACACGCTGATGTGGCCGTCGAGCATCTGTTGCAGGCGTTGCATACCGTCGCCGTGATGTGCCGAGACTTCCAGCAGCGGGTAGCCCAGCTCGCGGTACACCTCCAGCAGCGCATGCAGGCCCGGGCCGTTCTCGTCGTTGATCAGGTCGGCCTTGTTCAGCAGCAGCAGTGGGCGAATGCCTGCATGTTCCGCTGCCACCAGGTAACGGTCGATCAGGTTGGGGTGCGGTTCGGGCGCGGGGGCGAAGACGATCACGATCAGGTCGACGTTGGCCGCCACCGGCTTCAGCTGACCGTGGTTGTTCGGCCGGCACAGCTCGGTGCTGCGCGGCATCTGCGCGACAATCACGCCAATGCCCTGATTGCCCGCACGCCATACCACGCGGTCGCCGGTAACCAGCGCCGGCAGGTTGGCTCGCAAGTGGCAGCGGAACACCTGGCCTGCGGCTTCACCGTCCTGGGCTTCCACTTCTACCTGCACACCGAAGTGCGCAATCACCAGGCCCAGTTGTTCCGGCCCCAGGTCGCCACCCTCCAGTTCCTGTAACACGTGTTGTTCGCGTTTGGCCGCACGCGCGGCGCGCTCGTTCTGGATTTTTTCGATGCGCCAGTTCTGGCGGCGATTGAGCTGGCGTTTGGCCATGAAGGTTCCGTGCGTGGGGGCAGGTTGAAAACGGCAGGCAGTTTAGCACGCCAGGCGCCGGACCATTTGGCTTACCTTCGCGCCGTGAATGGGCGTGCCTTGACCACTACGCTACTATGACGGCCTATACGAGGAGCCCCCGCATGCAAAACCCACAGAACCTGATCTGGATCGACCTGGAAATGACCGGCCTGGATCCGGACAGCGACGTCATCATCGAGATGGCCACCATCGTCACCGACAGCGAACTGAACACCCTGGCCGAAGGGCCGGTGATCGCCATCCACCACAGTGACGAAGTGCTGGCGCGAATGGACGAGTGGAACACTCGCACCCATGGCGCTTCGGGCCTGACCCAGCGCGTACGCGAGAGCAAGGTCGACATGGCCGAAGCCGAGGCGCAGACCATTGCTTTCCTCGAGCAGTGGGTGCCGAAAGGCAAGTCGCCGATCTGTGGCAACAGTATCTGCCAGGACCGCCGTTTCCTGTACCGGCACATGCGCGACCTGGAGAACTACTTCCACTACCGCAACCTGGATGTCTCGACCCTGAAGGAGCTGGCTGCGCGCTGGGCGCCTGATGTGCGTGACAGCTTCAAGAAGGGCAACACCCACCTGGCGTTGGACGACATCCGCGAATCCATCGCCGAACTGCGCCATTATCGCGAGCACTTCATCAAGGTGTGAGCCGAAAAGGCGCAGATATTGTATCTGCGCCCTCTTTTGGTGCCATGGGCAACTGGTTAGACTGCGCGCCTTCCTCGCACGCCCGCACGGACCCCGCACCATGTTGTTGATGCTCTACCTCATTGCCATCACCGCCGAAGCCATGACCGGCGCGTTGTCTGCCGGCCGCCGCGGCATGGACTGGTTCGGCGTGGTGCTGATTGCCTGCGTCACCGCCTTGGGTGGCGGCTCGGTGCGTGACGTGCTGCTCGGGCATTACCCGCTGACCTGGGTGAAGCACCCTGAGTACCTGGTGCTGACCAGTTGTGCAGCACTGCTGACCATTTTCATCGCGCCGATGATGCGCCGCCTGCGCTCGCTGTTCCTGGTGCTCGACGCCCTGGGGCTGGTGGCCTTTACCCTGATCGGCTGCATGACCGCACTGGAGATGGGGCAGGGCATGCTGGTGGCGTCGATCAGTGGGGTGATCACCGGGGTATTCGGCGGGATCTTGCGGGATATCTTCTGCAACGACATTCCCCTGGTGTTCCGCCGCGAGCTGTACGCCAGCGTCTCATTCGCGGCGGCTTGGTTCTACCTGGGCTGCGTGCATTTCAAGGTGCCGGCGGAACAGGCGATGCTGCTGACCTTGTTTGGCGGGTTCCTTGTGCGGTTGCTGGCGATTCGGTTCCATTGGGAAATGCCCAAGTTCCACTACAACGACCAGCAGTAACCTTGACATGCGATCCCTGTGGGAGCGGGTTCACCCGCGAACACGGGCGAGCCCGTGCCATCCACCGCGGGGGCTTCTTCGCGGGTAAAGCCGCTCTCACAGGGTACGAGGATCGCTTGCGAATTCAGTTATCTGTGCGACAGCGCAGCCCAAAGGGCTGGGCTACGAAATGCCGTGCTGCGCCAGCGCCCACTCCACATGCTCCCTCACCAGCTCCGAGGCATCCTCGCGCCGCGCCTTCAGCGCCTCGATCACCGGGATCGTCGAAGGCGCATTGCCAAGCCCCACCGCCAGGTTGCGCAACCAGCGCTCATAACCGGCCCGGCGCAATGGCCCGCCTTCGGTCTTGCGCAGGAAGGTCCTTTCATCCCACAGGAACATCTCCGCCAGCTCGGCATTCTCCAGCCCGTGCCGTGGCTGGAAGTCCTGTTCCTGGCTGTGCCTGGCAAAGCGGTTCCACGGGCAGACGATCTGGCAGTCATCGCAACCGAACACCCGGTTGCCCATCTTCGAGCGCAACTCTACTGGGATCGGCCCCCGCAGTTCGATGGTCAGGTAGGAGATGCAGCGCCGTGCATCCAGCACATACGGCCCGACGAAGGCCTGGGTCGGGCAGATGTCCAGGCATGCCTGGCAGCGCCCGCAGTGTTCGCTGGTGGTGGCTTCATCAACCGGCAGCGGCAGGTCGACGAACAGCTCGGCGAGGAAGAAGTAGCTGCCCGCCTTGCGGTTTAGCAGAAGGGTATTCTTGCCGATCCAGCCCAGCCCGGCCTGCTCGGCCAGGGCCTTTTCCAGCACCGGAGCGCTGTCGACGAAGGCGCGGTAGCCGAACGGGCCGATGGCTTCCTGAATGCGATCGGCCAAAAACTGCACGCGCTTGCGCACCAGCTTGTGGTAATCCCGGCCCAGGGCGTAGCGCGACACGTAGGCTTTTTCCGGCTGAGCCAGGCGCTGGGCCATCTGCGTGTCGCCGGGCAGGTAATCCATGCGCAGCGATACCACACGTACCGTGCCGGGGATCAGTTGCTCTGGGTGCGCGCGCTTGCTGCCGTGAGCACCCAGATAATCCATCTCGCCTTGGTAGCCGGCGTCGAGCCAGCGTTGCAGGTGGTGTTCGTGTTCGCCAAGGTCGACCCCGGCGATGCCGACATGGGCAAAACCGAGTTCTTGGCCCCAAATCTTGATCGATTGGGCCAGTTGGGCGAGGTCAGGCGTACAGGCGGACATGGATGGGCAAGGCAATACGGGCTCAGGTGCGTATAATTCTGCCAGACATTGGAGCCTTTGACCCCATGCCGCAGACCAAACACCCCAGCCATACCCCTCAATCGCTCAGCAGCGTGACTGTCGCGCACCTGCCGGCACGGCACGCGCATGCCCATAAAGGTGACTTCGGCCATGTACTGGTGGTCGGTGGTGACCTCGGTACCGGCGGCGCCGTGCTGCTCAGTGCCGAGGCCGCCCTGCGCTGTGGCGCGGGGCTGGTCAGCGTGGCGACCCGGCCTGAACACGTGACTGCCAGCCTGGCGCGCCTGCCCGAGGTAATGTGCCTGGGCGCCACTTCGGCCAACCAGCTGATGGGTGTTCTGGAGCGCGCTTCGGTGCTGGTGGTCGGCCCTGGCCTGGGCCAGGCAGCCTGGGGCCGCAGCCTGCTGTCGGCGGTGGCCAATGCCGTGCGCCCACAGGTGTGGGACGCCGATGCCCTGAATTTGCTGGCGCGCACCCCGCTGGCCCTGCCCAGTGGCAGCATCCTTACCCCGCACCCCGGGGAGGCGGCGCGGCTGCTGGGCATTTCCACCGAGGCTGTGCAGGCGGACCGCGCGGGCGCCGCACGCAAGCTGGCGCGCCGTTACAACAGCGTCTGCGTGCTCAAGGGGGCCGGCACTCTGGTAGCCGACCCGGCCGGGCAGCTGCTGCTGTGCGAACGCGGCCACCCGGCCATGGCCGGTGCTGGCCTTGGCGATGTGCTGACCGGCGTGCTGGCGGCTCTGCTGGCCCAAGGCCTGGATGCCTGGCATGCCGCAGGGCTGGGGGTATGGCTGCACGCCTGTGCCGGCGAGCGTCTGGGCGTAAAAGGTAGAGGCCTGGCGGCCAGTGATCTGGCGCCGGTCATTCGTGAGTTGTTGGAGGAGCATTCTGCGTGTCTGGCTTAAACCTGTTTCTGGCCGATGAAGCGGCCACGGTCAAATTTGGCGCACAACTGGCCGAGGTGACCGGCGGTCACGGCGTGATTTTTCTGGAAGGTGACCTGGGCGCGGGCAAAACCACGCTGTCGCGTGGCCTGATTCGTGGTCTGGGCCATACTGGTGCAGTGAAAAGCCCGACCTTCACCGTGGTCGAGCCTTACGAGATCGGTGAGGTGCGGGCGTTCCATTTCGACCTGTATCGCCTGGTCGATCCGGAAGAGCTGGAGTTCATGGGCATTCGTGACTATTTCGAGGGCGACCCGCTGTGCCTGTTCGAGTGGCCACAAAAGGGTGCGGGCGTTTTGCCAAAGCCCGACCTGACCATTACCATAAGCCCCCAAGCGGGCGGACGCTCGCTGATCCTTTCGCCGCAGGGGGCTCGCGGCGAGGCTTGGTGCGTGGCACTGGCCGAACACTATAAACAGTAAGTGGGGTAGGTATGCGCATACGCGCACTGGTCGCCATCGTTGGGCTGCTGCTGACAACGGTGACCGTTGACGCTCTGGCCGTCACTCAAGTCAAGAGCATGCGCCTGTGGCGCGCGCCGGACAACACGCGGCTGGTCTTCGACCTGTCTGGTCCCGTGCAGCACAGCGTATTCACCCTGAGCGCACCTGATCGTCTGGTTATCGACATCAATGGTGCGACCTTGGCCGCGCCACTGAACGTGGCTACCTCCAATACGCCGATCAGCAGCGTGCGGTCGGCTCAGCGCACCCCGACCGACCTGCGCGTGGTGGTCGACCTGAAAAAGTCGGTCACCCCAAAAAGTTTCACCCTGGCGCCCAACGCCCAGTACGGTAACCGACTGGTGGTCGACCTCTACGACCAGGAAGCTGACGCCATCGCTGCCAGCGCGCCGGCTCCGGCCCCGACTCCGGCACCAACGCCTGCAACCACGCCAGCAGTGCCGGTGACCCCGGCCCAGCCTGCCATCAAGCTGCCGCCGGTTCCCAACGGCAAGCGTGACATCGTGGTTGCCATCGACGCCGGTCACGGCGGCGAAGACCCGGGTGCGTCCGGCTCGCGTGGCCAACATGAAAAAGACATCGTGCTGCAGATCGCCAAGGAACTGCAGCGCCAGATCAACAGCGAAAAAGGCTTCCGGGCCGAGCTGACACGTACCGGCGACTACTTCATCCCGCTGCGCAAACGTACGGAAATCGCCCGCAAGAAGGGCGCCGACCTGTTCATCTCTATCCACGCCGACGCCGCGCCGTCCCGTGCTGCCTTTGGTGCCTCGGTGTTCGCCCTGTCCGACCGCGGCGCTACCTCCGAGACAGCGCGCTGGCTGGCTGACACGGAAAACCGTTCCGACCTGATCGGTGGTGCCGGTAACGTCAGCCTCGACGACAAGGACCGCATGCTGGCCGGCGTGCTGCTGGACCTGTCGATGACCGCCACGCTCAGCTCCAGCCTCAATGTCGGGCAGAAGGTGCTGGGCAACATGGGGCGCATCACCTCGCTGCACAAGCAGCGGGTGGAACAGGCCGGCTTCATGGTGCTGAAGTCGCCGGATATTCCGTCGATCCTCGTTGAAACCGGGTTCATCTCGAACAACAACGAAGCCGCCAAGCTGGCCACCGCAAGCCATCAGCAGGCCCTGGCCCGTTCGATCCACACTGGTGTGCGCCAGTACTTCCAGCAGAATCCGCCGCCTGGCACCTACATCGCCTGGCTGCGCGACACCGGCAAGATCGCCGCTGGCCCGCGTGAGCACACGGTGCGCCCTGGCGAGACCCTGGCGATGCTTGCCGTGCGCTACCAGGTCAGCGTGACCAGCCTGCGCAGCACCAATGGCCTCAAGACCGATGAGCTGAAGGTCGGCCAGCGCCTCGATATCCCCGCTACCACGTTGGCCTCGCAATGAGTGGCGGTTCGCGCATCCAGCTGCTCAGCCCGCGGCTGGCCAACCAGATTGCCGCGGGCGAGGTTGTCGAGCGGCCGGCATCTGTCGCCAAGGAGTTGCTGGAGAACAGCCTGGACTCCGGCGCCCGGCGTATCGACGTGGAAGTGGAGCAGGGCGGCGTCAAGCTGCTGCGGGTGCGTGACGATGGCAGCGGCATTTCCGCCGACGACCTGCCGCTGGCCCTGGCCCGTCACGCCACCAGCAAGATCCGCGAGCTGGAAGACCTGGAAGGGGTATTGAGCCTGGGCTTCCGTGGTGAGGCCCTGGCCTCGATCAGCTCGGTGGCGCGCCTGACCCTGACCTCGCGGACCGCCAGCGCTTCCGAGGCCTGGCAGGTGGAAACCGAAGGCCGCGACATGACCCCGCGGGTGCAGCCGGCGGCGCACCCGGTGGGTACTTCGGTGGAAGTGCGCGACCTGTTCTTCAATACCCCGGCCCGGCGCAAGTTCCTCAAGGCCGAGAAAACCGAATTCGATCACCTGCAGGAAGTGATACGGCGCCTGGCGCTGGCGCGCTTCGATGTCGGCTTCCACCTGCGCCACAACGGCAAGAGCATCCTCAGTCTGCACGAGGCCCACGATGAAACCGCCCGTGCGCGGCGGGTGGGCGCCATCTGCGGCCCGGGCTTCATGGAGCAGGCGCTGCCGATCGACGTGGAACGCAATGGCCTGCGCCTGTGGGGCTGGGTCGGCCTGCCGACCTTCTCGCGCAGCCAGGCAGACCTGCAGTATTTCTTCGTCAACGGCCGTGCGGTGCGCGACAAGCTGGTCGCCCACGCCGTGCGCCAGGCCTACCGCGACGTGCTGTTCAATGGTCGGCACCCGACTTTCGTGCTGTTCCTGGAGCTGGAGCCCAACGGCGTCGACGTCAATGTGCACCCGACCAAGCACGAAGTGCGTTTCCGCGAGGGGCGCTCGGTGCACGACTTCCTGTATGGCACCCTGCATCGCGCCCTGGCCGATGTGCGCCCGGAAGACCAGTTGGCGGCGCCTGCTGCCGTGCCCGAAGTGGTCCGCCCCACGGGCCAGCAGGCCGGTGAGTTCGGCCCCCAGGGCGAAATGCGCCTGGCCTCACCGGTGCTCGAGCAGCCGCGAGCCCCGCAGCAGTCGTTTTCCAGTGGTGGCAGTGGCGCGGGTTACCAGTACCAGTACACCCCGCGCCCCTCGCAGCCGCTGCCAGCCGCCGAGGCGCAGGCGGTGTATCGCGAGTTTTACAAACCGCTGGATGAAGGCGCGACGCCGACGGCGTTGCCCGAAAGCCAGGGTGACATTCCCCCGCTGGGTTACGCGCTGGCGCAGCTCAAGGGCATCTATATCCTGGCCGAGAACGCCATCGGCCTGGTGCTGGTAGACATGCATGCCGCACACGAGCGCATCATGTACGAGCGCCTGAAGGTGGCCATGGCCAGCGAAGGCCTCAGCGGGCAGCCGCTGCTGGTTCCCGAGACCCTGGCCCTGAGCCAGCGTGAAGCGGACTGCGCCGAAGAGCACGCGCAGTGGTTCCAGCGGTTGGGCTTCGAACTGCAGCGCCTGGGCCCCGAGACCCTGGCCATCCGCCAGATCCCGGCTTTGCTCAAGCAGGCCGAGGCCAACCGCCTGGTGCAGGATGTACTCGCCGACCTTATGGAATACGGCACCAGCGACCGTATCCAGGCGCACCTCAACGAGCTGCTCGGCACCATGGCCTGCCACGGCGCCGTGCGCGCCAACCGGCGTCTGGCGATCCCCGAGATGAACGCCCTGCTGCGTGACATGGAAAACACCGAGCGCAGCGGCCAGTGCAACCATGGTCGCCCCACCTGGACCCAGATGGGCCTGGACGACCTGGACAAACTCTTCCTGCGCGGTCGATGAAATGAGCGGCAAGCCCCCTGCAATATTCCTGATGGGCCCGACGGCGGCCGGCAAGACCGACCTGGCCATCGAGCTGACCAAAGTACTGCCGTGCGAGCTGATCAGCGTCGATTCGGCGCTGGTCTATCGCGGCATGGACATCGGTTCGGCCAAGCCGTCGAAAGAAATCCTCGCCGCTCACCCGCACCGGCTGATCGACATTCGCGACCCGGCCGAGAGCTATTCGGCTGCGCAGTTCCGTGCTGATGCCCTGGAGGCCTTGGCCGAGATCACCGCGCGCGGCAAGGTCCCGTTGCTGGTGGGCGGCACCATGCTCTATTACAAGGCGTTGATCGATGGCCTGGCCGACATGCCGGCGGCCGATGCCGCGGTGCGTGCCGAGCTGGAAGCCCAGGCCGAAGCGCTGGGCCTGGCCGAGTTGCACCGCCAGTTGGCCGAGGTTGACCCTGAGTCGGCGGCGCGTATCCATCCCAACGACCCGCAGCGGTTGATCCGGGCGTTGGAGGTGTACCGGGTGAGCGGCGAGAGCATGACGGCACATCGACAACGTCAATTCGCGGAAAGTCGCGGCGCAGACGCAGGCGCTGGCGGACATTTGCCCTATACTGTCGCGAGTTTGGCGATTGCTCCTACAGATCGTCACATTTTGCATCAGCGAATTGCGTTACGATTTTCACAGATGCTGGAACAGGGCTTCGTCGATGAGGTCCGATCGCTGCGAGCCAGAAGTGACTTGCACGCCGGGCTGCCGTCTATACGGGCAGTGGGGTATCGGCAGGTCTGGGATTACCTGGACGGCAAGCTGACTGAGAATGAGATGCGTGAACGCGGTATCATTGCCACCAGGCAACTGGCCAAGCGGCAGTTCACCTGGTTGCGTGGCTGGCCTGAAGTACACTGGCTTGACAGCCTGGCCTGCGACAATCTGTCCCGCACCTTGAAATACCTTGGGGCCATCTCCATATTGAGCTGAGTCCCTGCTGATTGCCGTCTATTCTTGCGAAGGGGCGGCCTAATTTATCGATTTTCTTGATTTTCTATTATTTATCCTTACAGGAGTGCGGCATATGTCAAAAGGGCATTCGCTACAAGACCCTTACTTGAACACCTTGAGAAAAGAAAAGGTCCCGGTATCCATCTACCTGGTCAACGGCATCAAACTGCAGGGTTCGATCGAGTCCTTCGACCAGTTCGTGGTACTGCTGAAGAACACCGTCAGCCAGATGGTCTACAAGCACGCCATCTCGACCGTGGTTCCTGCCCGTCCGGTTCGTCTGCCAAGCCCGTCCGATTCCGAACACGGCGACAGCGAGCCAGGCAACGCCTGATAGGAGCCTGCATTGTTCTTTGAGCGCCACGGTGGTGGTGAGCGGGCGTTGCTCGTTCACTTGGAAGGTCAGAACCCTGAGGCGCGCGAAGACCCGCAGGAGTTTCAGGAGCTGGCATTGTCGGCCGGTGCCGACATCGTCTCGCTGGTCACGGTGGCAAGGCATCAGCCTTCCGCCAAATACCTGATTGGCAGTGGCAAGGTCGAAGAGTTGCACGACCTGGTCCATGCCGAACAGGTAGACCTGGTGATTTTCAATCACACCCTCACGCCCAGTCAGGAGCGCAACCTCGAGCGTGTGTTCGAGTGTCGTGTGCTCGACCGTACCGGGCTGATCCTCGATATCTTCGCCCAACGGGCGCGTACCCATGAAGGCAAGCTGCAGGTCGAACTGGCCCAGCTCGAGCACATGAGCACGCGGCTGGTACGCGGCTGGACCCACCTTGAGCGACAGAAGGGTGGTATCGGCCTGCGTGGCCCGGGTGAAACCCAGCTGGAAACCGACCGCCGCCTGTTGCGGGTGCGCATTCGCCAGATCAAGTCACGCCTGGAGAAGGTGCGCAGCCAGCGCGAGCAGGCACGCCGCGGGCGCAAGCGTGCGGACATCCCGTCGGTATCGCTGGTTGGTTATACAAACGCCGGCAAGTCCACGCTGTTCAACGCCCTGACCGAATCCGAGGTGTATGCCGCCGACCAACTGTTCGCCACTCTCGACCCGACCCTGCGCCGGCTCGAGCTGAACGACCTGGGGCCGATCGTGCTTGCCGATACCGTGGGCTTCATTCGCCACCTGCCGCACAAGCTGGTCGAGGCATTTCGGGCTACGCTCGAAGAGTCGAGCAACTCCGACTTGTTGCTGCATGTGATCGACGCCCATGAGCCGGAGCGCATGGAGCAGATCGAGCAGGTGCTGGCGGTGTTGGGCGAGATTGGTGCCGAAGGGTTGCCGATCCTCGAGGTGTATAACAAACTCGACTTGCTCGAAGATGTCGAGCCGCAGATCCAGCGCAATGCCGATGGCAAGCCGGAACGGGTCTGGGTATCGGCACGCGATGGGCGTGGCCTGGAGCTGGTCGGCCAGGCGATTGCCGAGTTGCTGGGGGATGATCTGTTTGTCGGTACCCTGTGTCTGGAGCAGCGTTTTGCCCGCTTGCGCGCGCAATTCTTTGCCCTGGGTGCCGTGCAGAGTGAAGAGCATGATGAAGAAGGGCGCAGCCTGCTGAGCGTGCGACTGCCCATGGTCGAACTGAATCGCCTGGTCAGCCGCGAAGGCATGGAGCCGCAAGTGTTTGTCGAGCAACACACTTTGCAATAAATGCTCGTCGAGGTCGCCGGGCAGCAGTGACAGGCATTCTGTAGCATTGGACGGCGCGCCGTGGGCGCGTCTTTGCTTTATCAGATGGAGAGCGCTATGGCTTGGAACGAGCCGGGTGGCAACTCGAACAATCAGGATCCCTGGGGCGGTCGCCGTAATGGCGGTGGCGGCGGTGGTGACAAGAAAGGTCCACCGGACCTGGACGAGGCCTTCCGCAAATTGCAGGACAGCCTGAACGGCATGTTCGGCAGCGGCAAGAAACGTGGCGGCGGTGACCGCAATGTCGGCAAGGGCGGTGGCCTGGGCCTGCTGGGCATCGGCCTGGCGGTGCTGGCTGCAATCTGGCTGTACAGCGCCGTGTACGTGGTCGACGAGCAGGAGCAGGCCGTGGTGCTGCGCTTCGGCAAGTACTATGAGACGGTCGGTCCCGGCCTGAACATCTACTTCCCGCCAATTGATCGCAAGTACATGGAGAACGTCACGCGCGAGCGTGCCTACACCAAGCAGGGCCAGATGCTGACCGAAGACGAGAACATCGTCGAGGTGCCGTTGACCGTCCAGTACAAGATCAGCAACCTGCAGGACTTCGTGCTCAACGTCGACCAGCCTGAGGTCAGCCTGCAGCACGCGACCGAGAGTGCCCTGCGCCACGTTGTGGGTTCCACCTCGATGGACCAGGTGCTCACCGAAGGCCGCGAGCAGATGGCCGTGGATATCCGCGAACGCCTGCAGCGCTTCCTCGACACCTACCGTACCGGTATCACTGTTACCCAGGTCAACGTCCAGAGCGCGGCAGCCCCGCGTGAAGTGCAGGAAGCCTTCGACGACGTGATCCGTGCCCGCGAAGATGAGCAGCGTGCCCGCAACCAGGCCGAGTCCTACGCCAATGGCGTGGTGCCGGAAGCCCGTGGTCAGGCCCAGCGCATCATCGAGGACGCCAACGGTTACCGCGACGAAGTCATCGCCCGTGCCAAGGGTGAAGCCGACCGCTTCACCAAGCTGGTCGCCGAGTACCGCAAGGCACCTGACGTGACCCGTCAGCGCCTGTACCTGGAAACCATGCAAGAGGTCTACAGCAATTCGAGCAAGGTCATGGTGGCAACCAAGGACGGGCAGAACAACCTGCTCTACCTGCCGCTGGACAAGATGGTCGAAGGCAGCCGCAACCCGTCCGCGCCGACCACTGGCGTGTCGCCATCGGTCAACGATGCGGCCGCCCGTGCGGCGCAGGACCTGCAACAGCAACAGCAGCCGCTGCGCACTAGGGAGAGCCGCTGATGAGCAACAGATCGCTGATCGCCCTGATCGCCGCCGTTGTCCTGGCCATCGTGGCCTGGAACAGCTTCTACATCGTGTCCCAGACCGAGCGTGCGGTATTGCTGCGCTTCGGTAAGGTAGTCCAGGCGGATGTACAGCCGGGCATGCACGTGAAGATTCCGTACGTGAACCAGGTGCGCAAGTTCGACGCCCGCCTGATGACCCTCGACGCCCCGACCCAGCGGTTCCTGACCCTGGAGAAGAAAGCGGTGATGGTCGACGCTTACGCCAAGTGGCGCGTCAAGGACGCCGAACGCTTCTACACCGCCACGTCCGGCATGAAGCAGATCGCCGACGAGCGTCTGTCGCGTCGTCTGGAAAGTGGCCTGCGTGACCAGTTCGGTAAACGTACCCTGCACGAAGTGGTTTCCGGTGAACGTGACGCGCTGATGGCTGACATCACTGCTTCGCTGAACCGCATGGCCGCCAAAGAGCTGGGTATCGAGGTGGTCGATGTGCGCGTCAAGGCCATCGACTTGCCGAAGGAAGTCAACCGCAGCGTGTTTGACCGCATGAGCACCGAGCGTGAGCGTGAAGCCCGCGAGCACCGCGCCAAGGGTAACGAGCTGGCTGAAGGTATCCGTGCCGATGCTGACCGTCAGCGCCGCGTATTGCTGGCTGAGGCCTATCGCGAAGCAGAGGAAACCCGCGGTGACGGCGACGCCCAGGCGGCCGCCATCTACGCCAAGGCCTACACTCAGGACCCTGATTTCTACGCGTTCTACCGTAGCCTGCAGGCGTACCGCGAGAGCTTCTCGAGCAAGAGCGACGTGCTGGTCCTGGACCCGAAGAACGAGTTCTTCCGCTTCCTGGACAAGAGCAGGCCGTGATGCTCAAGCCCTGATTCTCATGCAGCGGCGCCCCGCCTGGCAGCTAAAACACCAGGCGGGGTGCATCCTGAATGAAAAGGGGTGTATGATGAGGCAGCCGGGAAATTTCCCGGCTTTTTTGCGTCTGCATGGTTGATTGGCAAACCGCCAGTTGATGGTTTGGTCAGGTCGCAAGGCAATTCGAGGGTGTCGGGTACGGTGGCTGCGCTGGGATCAGTGCTGCCCGCTGCTGTGCGCGATACCGGCTTTACTGACGGCTCGCCTGCTGGCAAGCCGCCCGGACCAGAGGGGAAATGGCGTAATGGCAACGGTAGACCGCTGGCTGCTGCCAGATGGCATCGAGGAAGTACTGCCACCTGAGGCTGCGCGCATCGAAATCGCGCGCCGCCAGGTGTTGGACCTGTTCCAGAGTTGGGGCTACGAACTGGTCGTCACCCCGCATATCGAGTACCTGGAGTCGCTGCTCACCGGCGCCGGCCAGGACCTGGATCAGCGCACCTTCAAGGTAGTGGACCCGCAGTCGGGCCGCCTGATGGGCTTCCGCGCCGACTTCACCCCGCAGGTGGCGCGCATCGATGCCCACACCCTGCGTCGTGAAGGCCCGAGCCGCCTGTGCTATGCCGGCAGCGTGCTGCACGCCCAGCCGCGTGCCCTGTCCACCTCGCGCAGCCCGATCCAGCTGGGTGCCGAGCTGTATGGCGATGCCAGCCCCACCAGCGATGTCGAAGTCATCAGCCTGATGCTCGCCACGCTGCAACTTACCGATGTGCCAGATGTGCATATGGACCTGGGCCACGTCGGTATCTACCGCGGCCTGGCTCGTGCTGCCGGCCTGTCCGGCGCGGTCGAGCAACAGCTGTTCGACGCCCTGCAGCGCAAGGCCGTGGATGAAGTTCAGGTGCTGACCGCCGACCTGCCGAAGGACCTGGGCAACATGCTGCGCGCGCTGGTCGAGCTGTGCGGTGGCCGCGAAGTGCTGGCCGAAGCCCGCGTGCGCCTGGGCCGTGCCCCGGCCAGTGTGCTGGCGGCGCTGGACGACCTGCTGGCGATCGCCGATCGCCTGGCGTCGCGCTTCCCGGACCTGCCGCTGTACTTCGACCTCGGCGAGCTGCGCGGTTACCACTATCACACTGGCGTGGTGTTCGCCGTGTTCGTGCCGGGCGAAGGTCAATCGATCGCCCAGGGCGGGCGCTATGACGACATCGGCGCCGACTTTGGCCGGGCACGCCCGGCCACTGGTTTCTCCACGGATTTGAAGACCCTGGTCACACTGGGGCGAGCGGAGGTCGTATTGCCAACTGGCGGCATCTGGATGCCGGACAGTGGCGACGCGGCCCTCTGGCAGCAAGTCTGCCAGTTGCGCAACGAGGGCCAGCGTGTGGTCCAGGCCCTGCCTGGCCAGCCGTTGAGTGCTGCTCTCGAGGCGGATTGTGATCGGCAATTGATTCAGCAAGACGGGCGCTGGCAGGTTCTGCCGCTGGCCCAGTGAGTTTCTGCGCCGGCAGTAGGCCGGCAACCAAGTTTGCGTGAATGAGGACCAATGTAATGGGTAAGAATGTCGTCGTCCTGGGCACCCAGTGGGGTGATGAGGGCAAAGGCAAGATCGTCGATCTGCTGACCGAACATGCTGCCGCCGTAGTGCGCTACCAGGGTGGCCACAACGCGGGTCACACCCTGGTGATCAACGGTGAAAAGACCGTTCTGCACCTGATTCCGTCCGGCATCCTGCGTGAAGGCGTACAGTGCCTGATCGGCAACGGCGTGGTCGTTGCCCCGGATGCCCTGATGCGTGAAATCACCAAGCTGGAAGAGAAGGGCGTACCGGTGCGCGAGCGCCTGCGCATCAGCCCGGCTGCGCCGCTGATCCTGTCGTACCACGTTGCCCTGGACCAGGCCCGCGAAAAAGCTCGTGGCGAAGCCAAGATCGGCACCACTGGTCGTGGTATCGGCCCAGCATACGAAGACAAGGTCGCACGCCGCGGCCTGCGCGTGGGTGACCTGTTCCACCGCGAGCGTTTCGCCGCCAAGTTGGGTGAGCTGCTGGATTACCACAACTTCCAGCTGGTGAACTATTACAAAGAGCCGGCCATCGACTTCCAGCAGACCCTGGACGAATGCATGGCCTACGCCGAGCAGCTCAAGCCGATGATGCTCGACGTCACCGCCGAGCTGCACAACCTGCGTCGCGCCGGCAGGGACATCATGTTCGAAGGTGCCCAGGGCTCGCTGCTGGACATCGACCACGGCACCTACCCGTACGTCACCAGCTCCAACACCACCGCTGGCGGTATCTCCACCGGTTCTGGCGTTGGCCCGATGTACCTGGACTACATCCTGGGTATCACCAAGGCCTACACCACTCGTGTAGGTTCCGGTCCGTTCCCGACCGAACTGTTCGACGAGACTGGCGCTACCCTGGCCAAGCGTGGCCATGAGTTCGGCTCCACCACCGGCCGTGCGCGCCGTTGCGGCTGGTTCGATGCCGTGATCCTGCGTCGCGCCATCGACGTCAACAGCATCTCGGGCATCTGCCTGACCAAGCTGGACGTCCTGGATGGCCTGGAAACCATCAACATCTGCGTTGGCTACAAGAACGAGAACGGTGCCGTCATCGACGCGCCTTCCGACGCCGACAGCTACATCGGCCTGGAGCCGGTGTACGAAGAAATGCCAGGCTGGAGCGAGTCGACCCTCGGCGTGAAAGCCCTGGAAGAACTGCCAGCCAACGCTCGCGCCTACATCAAGCGCATCGAAGAGCTGATCGGCGCGCCGATCGACATCATCTCCACCGGTCCGGACCGCAACGAGACTATCGTGCTGCGTCATCCGTTCGCCTGATCTGCCTTCCAGGCTGATCTGACGCCGTGGCCCTGAAAGGGGCTGCGGCGTTTTCATTTGTGGGGTATGCCTGTCCCGGCCCTATCGCCGGCAAGCCAGCTCCCACAGGTACACCACAGGCCTCAAGACATGTGGAGTACCTGTGGGAGCGGGCAAGCCCGCGAAGAGGCCAGTACAGGAAAGCCCATTGCTGAACCTTGGCGTTTATCCCTGCTGCCCTCGGCACAACCCTTGCTGTAAGAAGTTTCTGAAGATGCCATCAAAATAGTGGCGCCAGAAAACACGAGGGTTACACCGTGTCTGCCATCCTCTCACTGTTACGAAGCCGCCTTTTGCGGCCTGTGTTTGTTGCCCTTGGTATCGCTCTTTTGGTGCAGGTGCTGGTCGCCGTTGCGCTTACCCGAAGCACGGTCACCGCCTTGGAGGCCGACTTGGGTGAACGGCTGGGCAATGACAGCCGGCAGCTCGCCAGCGAGCTGGAGCAAGCCGGGCAAGATGTGCGCTCAGGCCTCGACAGCCTCTCCAGCAGCACCCGCCAGCGGCTGAGCGCAGGTTTGTCGGCGCGCCTGCAAAGCGAGCAACAGCAACTGCGCAGCACGCTGGAAAAGAACCTCAAGGACTCCGCCAACGATATGGCCGAGCTGCTGGCGTCGGTCGCACCGCGGGCGATCTGGGACAACGATGTGCCGGTGCTCTCTGACTTCGCCCGGCGTGCCCAGCGCAACCCCAACGTGTTGTTCGTGGTCTACGACGACGCCCAGGGCCAGCACCTGACCCGCTACCTGAACCGGCAAAACCCGATCAACCAGGCATTGATGGACAAGGGCCAGGGCGAGCGTGCGCTGGACAAGGTGATCGACGCGGCCCGGCGCGACCCGGCGGTGTACTTCGTCGAGGCCTCGATCAACCCCAATGGTGCAGAAATCGGCAAGGTGGTGATGGGCGTTTCCACCGCCGGTATCGATCAGGAGCTAAAGGCCCTGGACCAGCGCTTCGCCGCACTGATCGCCAGCGGCGAGCAACTGGTCGGCGACAGTCTGGTCGGTGCTGCTGCCGACAGTGGCAAGACCTTGCGCGAGCGCCTGGAAAAGGCGCAGGGCAGCGCAGCCGCGATGCAGGCCAATACCGCACAGACTGTGCGTGATGCTGCTGCCGAACTGCGCTGGCGCATCGGGCTGGGCCTGATGCTGGTCGGCCTGGGTGTGCTGGTGGTGGTGGCCGTGGTGCTTGGTCGCCGGGTGCTGAGCAAGCTGCGCCTGCTGATTGCCGCCCTCGACGACCTGGCGGCTGGCGAAGGCGACCTGACCAAGCGCGTGCCCCTCGACAGCCGCGACGAAATTGGCGACATGGCTTCGGCGGTTAACCGCTTTGTCGACAAGCTGCAACCCATCGTGCGCGAGGCGGGCGAGGTGGCGCAGCGCACCGGCGTGGAGATTGGCGCGATGGCCCAGCGCAATGCCGGCGCCGATGCTGCCGCTGCACTGCAACGCGATGAAGTGGCGGCCAGCCTGCGCGATCTGTCGAGCATGGCCGATGAGGCCCAGGCTGAAAGCCATGCCATGCAGGCAGCCCTGCAGCAGGTGGTGGATATCCGCCAGGCTACTGACGAGAACAGCCGTACCTCGACTCAGCTCGCCGGTTTGATCGAGAACCTGGCCGGGCAGGTGGAGGCCGGCTCCCAGGTGATCGAGCGCCTGGCCAAGCAGAGCGAGCAGATCGAAGTGGTGCTGACCGTTATCCACGGCATCGCCGAACAGACCAACCTGCTGGCCCTGAACGCGGCCATCGAAGCCGCCCGTGCTGGCGAAACCGGGCGCGGGTTTGCCGTGGTGGCCGATGAGGTGCGGGCGCTGGCGAGCAAGACGCAAAGTTCTACGGGAGATATCCAGGCGCACATCGCCGCGCTGCAGAAGGGGGCCAAGGAGGCCGTGGCCACCATCAGCCAGGCCGGTCTCAAGGCCAGCGAAGGGCTGCTGGTGTTGCGTGACAACGAGCGCCGCCAACAGTCGGTGCAGGCAGCGGTGGAGCAGGTGCACGCAGCCATCGGCCTGGCCACCCGGGCGGCCGAGCAGCAGGCGAGCGGGGCGCAGGCGGTGCGTGGGCGGGTGGAAACCATACACGCCCAGGCCGAACGCTCGGCCGAGGTGGTGATGCAGACCACCGCAAGCAGCAAGGTGCTGGATGACCTGGCCGCACAGCTGCGTGCCAGCCTGGGCCAATTCAGGGCATAGAAATTCGCAAGCGAATCGCAATCCCTGTGGGAGCGGGTTCACCCGTGAAGAAGACGACGCGGCATGGCACCGGCTCCGCCGGTGTTCGCGGGTTAACCCGCTCCCACAGGGCAAGTGCAAGCTTCTGCAATTGTGCAAGGCCATCGAGTTTTGGCGGTGCAGTGTTGCTAAGATGGCAACGACACATGGCAAACGGAGTTGTTCATGTCAGCTCAACTGGTCGCCGCCCCGGCCGCCCTGGATTTTCTCCATTGCGACAGCGTGCATGTCAACGCGCCCATGACCGCTCTCCAGGCCTACTGCACCATGACTTCGGACGTCCCAGGCTGGCTGGCCAAAGCCTTTCGCCTGCGCGATTTCATCTCGCGCCGCTTTAATGTCACTGCTATCCACGGTTTCTCATCGCGCAGCCCCGAACGTTTGCCGGTAGTGGGTGAGCATCTGGACTTTTTCCTGGTCGAGGCAATCAGCGACCATCAATTGGTCCTGACCTCGCGTGACACGCACCTGGCGGTGATGGTGAGCATGGATCTGGATGAGCCGAGGGATGGCCAGCAGCGTTTGAGCGTGACCACCTCGGTACAGTGCTTCAACCGCTTCGGCCGCCTCTACATGCTGCCTGTCGGCAAGGCGCATGGGCCGATTGTGCGGCGCATGCTGCGAAACATCTGATGGCTTCATCGCCGGCAAGCCGGCGAAGAAGGTTATGCCTTGTTCAGATACATCCGCGTAGTCAGCAGGTATACGGGCAGCCCCGACACCACGATCAGCAACGCCGCATAAGGCGCTGCCGCCGCGAACTCGACGTTGGCCGTGTGCGCCCACACCTCGGTGGCCAGGGTGGTCATTCCGGTCGGGCTGAGCAGCAAGGTAGCTGTCAGTTCCTTCATGGCATCCAGGAACACCAGGGCAAATGCTGCAGCCATGGCTGGGAAGATGATCGGCAGGGTCACCCGGCAGAACGCGGCAAAGCTGCCCGCGCCCAAGGTTCGCGCCGCTTCCTCCAGTGTAGGTGAAGCCTTGTTCAGCGCGGTGCGCACCGGCGACTGCGCCAGCGGCAGGAACAGCAGCGCATAGGCCAGCAGCAACAGTGCTGTGGTCTGGTATAGCGCCGGCACGTAATGCAGGGCGAAGAACACCAGGGTCAGGGCAATCACCAGGCCGGGCAGGGCATGCAAAAGGTATGGCAGGCGCTCGGCCCAGATTGCCAGGCGGCCCTTGTAGCGCACCACCAGGAAGCTGATAGGCAGGGCCATCAGCACGCAGAAACCGGCACCACCCAGCGACACCGACAGCGAGGTGAACAACGCCTTGGAAATGGCTGCCACCGGGAATGCCGCCGATGAACCCACGCTCAGCCAGTAGCCGAGCATGGCCAGCGGAATGCCGCTGCCCAGCACCGCCAGGCCCACGCAGAACAGTTGCGCCAGCACAGCCCAGCCACGTAGCCGCACTGGTTGCGCCCGACGCGCCACGCCCTGGCCGATGCGCACATGGCGGGCCTTGCCACGTACCCGCAGTTCAAGCCACAGCATCAAAAGGCACATCGCCAACAGTACGGCGGACAGCATGGCCGCGTTGGCATTGCTGAACTCCAGTTCGAACTGCTGGTAGATAGCCGTGGTGAAGGTTTGCAGGCCGAGGATCGACAGGGCGCCGAACTCCACCAGCATGTGCAGGGCGATCAGCAGCGCGCCGCCCAGCATCGATGGCCACAGCAGCGGCAGGGTGACCTTGATGAATACTTCCCAGCGGCTGCAACCCAGCGTACGTGCCGATTCCTCCAGCGAGGTATCGAGGTTGCGCAGGGTTGCGGCCACCGGCAGGAACACCAGCGGGTACTTGGACAGGGCCATGACCATGATCGCTCCGCCCAGCCCTTCGAAGTCAGAACTCAGCGACACCCAGGTGAAGCTGCTGACGAACGACGGCACGGCAAACGGCAGGCATAGCACCACTCCCCATAGCCGACGGCCGGCCAGATTGCTGCGCTCCAGCAGCCAAGCCAGGGCCAGGCCGACCACCATGCAGGTCAGCGTCACCCCGACCATCAGCATCAGGGTGTTGCGCATCAGCCCCCAGACAAACGGCCGCCACAGCAGGTGCATGGCTTCTCGCCAGCCGGCCTCCCAGGCTTTCATGGCAACGTACAGCAAAGGCAGCAAGCTCATCGCTACCAGGAACAGCACAGGCAGCACCACCCAGACGGAGGGGCGCTTGCGGCGCGGTACGAAGCGTACTGGCACCGGCTCGGACAGGGCGGCAGTCATCAGAGCAGGCCGACCTCGCGCTCAAGCTCGATCGCTTCCTCTGCATTGCCCAGGTCGGCTGGTGAGATCTTCGGCGGGCGCAGGTCTTCGAACGGCTTCAGGCCACGGTCGGAGACCATGCCTTTGTGCAGCGGGTACTCGGCGGTGGTCTGGGTGATCACGCGCTGGCCTTCTTCGCTGGCCATCCAGTTGAGCAGTGCCTGGGCTTCCTTCGGGTGCTTGCTGGCCTTGACCACGGCTGCGCCGGAAATGGTGACCAGGTTGCCGGCATCGCCATCGGCCAGGTAGTAGAGCTTGGTGTCCAGCTTGCCGCGCTCGCGCTCAAGCGCATACCAGTAATAGTTGTTCACCAGTACCGCAGCGACTTCGCCCTTTTCCACGGCTTTGAGGGCGACCATGTTGTTGGTGTAGGTCTTGCCGAATGCCTTCAGGCCGGTCAGCCATTCTTCGGTGGCTTCTCGCCCGTGCATCTTCAGGATAGCCACGGCCTGCTCCTGGAAGGCGCCGCTGGTGGGTACATAGCCGACGCGACCTTCCCACTCGGGGTTGGCGAAGTCCATCACTGTGGTCGGCAGGTCTTTCTCGTCGACCTTCTTCGGGTTGAACACGACGATACGCGTACGGGCGGTAATGCCCATCCAGGTGCCGTTGGTGCCAACGTACTCCTTGGGCATCATGTTCGCGGTGGCGTCGTCGATCTTTGCCAGCAGGCCCAGTTCGCCCAGGTTGTTCAGGGGCGGGGACTCTTCGGTATAGATGATGTCGGCCGGCGAGCGTTCGCCTTCCTCGATGATCTGGCTGGCCAGCTGGTTGCTGCTGCCCTTGCGAATATTTATGTGGATACCGGTCTTGGCCTCGTAGGCCTTGGCGATGGCCTCGCCGATTTCCTTGTGCTGACCGTTGTACATGGTCAGGGTGACCGGTGCGTCTGCCATGGCGGCCGGAGCGCCGATGGCCAGGCTCAGCACGGCGGCGGCCAAGGTACGCATCAGCGGTTGCGGGCGGATCGTCATGCGGGTACTTCCTCGCTTACGGCTACATATTTGGAAACAATGGTAAACGAAATCGTTTCTCAAGTGGCCGGGTGACGAGAAATTCATGGTCAGACCATGGTGTAACAGTCTGTAGGGGCGTTGGCTGTGCCGGCCTCTTCGCGGCTAAAGCCGCTCCCGCAGTTCTTGAGGGGAGTGAAAT
>MTEU01004114.1_pt1 | contig 21590 bp, 20 predicted proteins | sample 1042701 | NCBI WGS metagenome assembly MTEU01 (sample SAMN06185813, study PRJNA358809) | soil metagenome | isolation source: naturally attenuated soil | place: India | collected 2015-05-23
CAGGCCTATCAGGAGGCCGCCGTGCCGGCCTGGCGCCGTCCCCATCTGCCGCTGCTGCGGGCCGGAGAGCAGATCGTGCTGGCCGCCGGGCTCGGCATGCATCGCCGCTGGCCCGACGCCGCGCCGGCCCCGCGCTGGCGGGTCGAATGGCAGGCGTGGGGCCCGGAGACCGGCTCGCCGCAGTGAGCGAGGCAGGACGCGCGCCTGTCGACCGCGCGCCGCATGCCGCCTACCGCACGGGACATCGCTCCCGCCAGGCTTGACAAGGCCAAACGGCCGCTATTCCGCCTTGCCGGGCGCCGGTGCTTGGTGTATTTTCAGTGGTTTTGCACAATCGCTGGCGTCGACAAGAAGATGGCTCTCATCGTTCACAAATACGGCGGCACTTCGATGGGTTCCACGGAACGCATCAAGAATGTCGCCAAGCGCGTGGCCAAGTGGCACCGCGCCGGTCACCGCGTAGTCGTGGTGCCTTCGGCCATGTCGGGCGAGACCAATCGCCTGCTGGGACTCGCCAAGGAGATTTCGCCGCAGCCGGATCCGCGCGAGCTCGACATGCTGGCCTCGACCGGCGAACAGGCCAGCGTCGCGCTGCTGGCCATCGCGCTGCACGGCGAAGGCATCGACGCGATCAGCTATACCGGCTGGCAAGTCCCGGTGAAAACCGATTCGTCGTACACCAAGGCACGCATCGAATCGATCGACGATGAGCGCATCCTGGGCGATCTCGACGCGGGCCGCGTGGTGATCGTCACCGGCTTCCAGGGCATCGACGCGCTGGGCAATATCACGACGCTGGGCCGCGGCGGCTCCGATACCTCGGCCGTCGCCATCGCCGCCGCGATCGAGGCCGACGAGTGCCTGATCTATACGGACGTGGATGGGGTCTACACCACCGACCCGCGCGTGGTCGAAGACGCGCGCCGGCTCGATCGCATCACCTTCGAGGAAATGCTGGAAATGGCCAGCCTCGGTTCCAAGGTGCTGCAGATCCGTTCGGTGGAATTCGCCGGCAAATACCGCGTCAAGACGCGCGTGCTGTCGTCGCTGACCGATCCCCTGATGCCGCTCGAGCAGGAAATGCATTCGGGCACGCTGATTACTTTTGAGGAAGACCCAGACATGGAAGCAGCCGTCATCTCCGGCATCGCCTTTGCCCGTGACGAAGCCAAGATCACCGTTCTCGGCGTGCCCGACAAGCCCGGCATCGCCTACCAGATCCTCGGTCCGATCGCCGACGCCAATATCGACGTCGACATGATCATCCAGAACCAGTCCGTCGAGGGCAAGACCGACTTCACCTTCACCGTGCCGCGCGCCGACTATCAGCGCGCGCTGGGCATCCTCAACGACGGTGTCAAGGCGCATATCGGCGCAGGCAGCGTGTCGGGCGATCCCAAGGTATCGAAGGTGTCGGTGGTCGGCGTGGGCATGCGCTCGCATGTCGGCATCGCCAGCAAGATGTTCCGCACGCTGTCGGAAGAGGGCATCAATATCCAGATGATCTCGACCTCGGAAATCAAGATCTCCGTGCTGATCGACGAGAAGTACATGGAACTGGCCGTCCGCGCGCTGCACAAGGCGTTCGAACTGGAACAGGCCTGAATTCCGGCGCGTTCGCGCGCCGGCTCTGGCGAGGGCAGGCAAGTGCGGTGTCATCGATTCGTCGTTGACCAATTGCTGCACCCTCGCTAGAATACGCGCTTCGTTGTGCGGCCTCCCTCGCACAACGCAAGTTTGGGAGACGTGGCCGAGAGGTCGAAGGCACTCCCCTGCTAAGGGAGCATCCGGGCCAAAACCTGGATCGAGGGTTCGAATCCCTCCGTCTCCGCCAGTACATCGGTACATGGCGGCGGAACCCCGGAAGATCGCGGTCTTCCGGGGTTTTGTTTTCTGTGGCCCTTCATTTTGTGGCCCTTCATTTCGTGTGCAACGTGCCGCAGGCTACCGCGCCTGGGACAACGAAGGTCGGTCGCGATGGCTCTGTTTTGGAGGCCATGCGCGTTCGGGCTCGCCCGCATCGCGCGAGGCGGGCCTGCTGGCCGCATCGGCATCGGCATCGGTCCCGACCAGCTGCACCGTCCGCACCGGCACTCCAAACTCCACACCCAGCTTGCCCAGTTCCGTCACCATCGCCAGATTGATCGACTGCTGGATATCCATGTACAGGTTGTAGTCCGGATCGGTGACGAAGTAGACCACCTCGAACTCCAGCGCGCTTTCGCCGAAGCCCTTGAAATGCGCGCGGTCGAAGCGGGTTCTGCCTGCCGCGACGACGGCCGCCTTGACGATCTCCGGGATGCGCCGCAGCGTTTCCGGCGGCGTCTGGTATGTCACGCGGAAATTGAACTGGATGCGGCGTTCGGCCATGCGCTTGTAGTTGTGGATCGTCGTCTTCAGCAGTTCGGTATTGCTGCAGACGATCTGCTCGCCGCTCAATGCGCGCAGCCGCGTGGTCTTCAGGCCGATGCGCTCGACGCTGCCGGCGATGTCGCCGAACACGATGAAATCGCCGTTCTCGAACGGTTTGTCGAGTCCAATGGCCAGCGACGCGAACAGGTCGCTGAGGATGTTCTGCACGGCCAGCGCCACCGCCACGCCACCGACGCCGAGGCTCGCGACGAAGGCCGTGATATTGACGCCCATATTGGCCAGCACCGCGAGCAGCAGCACCGACCACAGCATCACGCGCATGCCCCATGCCATCACCGTGGTGAACACGGGATTGTGGGCCGAGGGTCCGCTACCGGTCAGGCGGTCGTACGTCCATAGCGTGACGGCATGATTGATCCAGATCGCGATCTGCAGCCCGATCAGCAGGAACCACAGATGGCCGATGCGGCTGGCCCACTTCGGCGGCAGATCGAGGAAGTCGACGGCGATCAGCAGCGCGGCAAGCAGCAGCACGAAGCGCGACGTATGCCGCAGCATGTCGGCCATGCGGTCGATGATCACCGGCCGCGTGCGGGCCGCGAGCCGGTCCAGGCGTGCGCCGGCGAAGCCCAGCAGCGTGACCAGTACCAGATAGCTGACGACGGCCGCGATGCCGGCATGCAGCCAATTCAGGGCCGGGATACCCAGGAAGACGTTCAGATCGAGCCATTCCTTCATGCCTTACCTCCTGTGCCGAGACGAACGCATGGGGTAGGGGCTTGCAGGATTGATGCCACTGCGCGGCCCGGCATCGGGGCCCGAGCCACACGGGGCGTGGAATGGGTCTATTTCAACGGATCCCGGCGCGACCCTCCGTGACGGCAGGACTGATGCGTTGCGATGGCCGCAGGCAATCGACCTTCGAAAATTCAAACGAGGGCATCGCTGACATGGTGCTGATGGCGGGCAGGCCGCGGGATGGAATCCCCTACAATCGGTTCACCGCATCCAACAATCAGCGGCGGGCACGCGCGATGCAGAGCGATCCATGATCCGCGAGCGCGACCGACTCCAAGGAGACACCCAGCATGTTCACCCCGTGCCCCACCGAACGCAGCCGCGTCATTGCCGATCGCGTCGAGCGTTTTGTCCGCGATGTCGTCGTCCCCTATGAAGCCGATCCCCGCTGCACGGCGCACGGGCCGACGAACGAACTGATCGACGAGATGCGCGCGAATGCCCGCGCGGCGGGCGTAATGACGCCGCATATCCTGCCCGACGGATCGCACCTGACGCAGCTCGAAACCGCGGCCGTGCTCAAGCGCTCGGGCCTGTCGCCGCTGGGACCGGTGGCGGTCAATACGATGGCGCCGGACGAGGGCAATATGTTCCTGCTCGGCAAGGTCGGCACGCCGGCGCAGAAGCAGCGCTTTCTCGAGCCGCTGGTGCGCGGCGAGGCGCGTTCCGCCTTCTTCATGACCGAGCCGGCCGAGGAGGGCGGGGCCGGTTCCGATCCTTCGATGCTGCAGACCACGGCGACGCAAGCCGGCGGCGACTGGATCATCCGCGGCCGCAAGAAGTTCATCACCGGCGCCGAAGGGGCGCAGGTGGGCATCGTGATGGCGCGAACCGGCGACGGCGAACACGCGCGGGCGACGATGTTCCTGGTGGATCTGCCGCATCCGGCCATTCGCATCGAGCGCGTGATCGACACCATCGACAGCTCGATGCCGGGCGGCCATGCGCAGATCCTGCTCGACGACCTGCGCGTGCCGGCCGACCAGGTGCTCGGCGAGGTCAACGAGGGCTTCCGTTATGCGCAGGTGCGTCTGTCGCCGGCGCGGCTGTCGCACTGCATGCGCTGGTTTGGCGGCGCGGTCCGGGCCGACGAGATCGCGCGCACGTATGCCACCACGCGCAAGGCCTTCGGCAAGCTGCTGATCGACCACGAAGGCGTGGGCTTCATGCTGGCCGAGAATCGGATCGATCTGCAGCAGGCCGCGCTGATGATCGACTGGTGCGCCGGCGTGCTCGACGGCGGTGCGGCGGGCACGGCGGAGAGCTCGATGGCCAAGGTCGCGGTGTCGGAGGCGCTGTACCGCGTGGCCGACCGCTGCGTGCAGATCATGGGCGGCCTGGGCGTGGCGCGCGACACCATCGTCGAGCAGATCCTGCGGGAGGTGCGGGCCTTCCGCATCTACGACGGTCCGACCGAGGTCCACAAGTGGTCGCTCGCGAAGAAGATCAAGCGCGATACGCTGGCCGGCACGCCCGCGCGCTGAACGTCGCGAGATGCCGTCGCGTCCCTCACCGGTCCAGCGCGCCCTTGCCGTGCTGCGCGCGCTGTCCGACCCGGAAGTGCGCCGCATGAGCGATGTCGCGCGCGCGACCGGGCTCGATCCCGCCACCGCGTCGCGCATGCTGGACCTGCTGGTGCAGGAGGGTTTCGCCACGCGGGACGAGATGCGCCGCTATGGCATCGGCCCGGAGATCTTCCAGCTGGCCGACGTCGCGCAGCGCCGGGCCGAGCTACGCAAGCTGGCGCGGCCTGCCCTGCAGCGGCTGGTCGAGGCATTCGGCGATACCGCGGTGCTGACCGAGGCCAGCCGTGGCGAGGCGGTGTGTTCGGACGTGCAGCCAGGTACCGTCGCTCAAAGCGCGAACTACGTGTCGGTCGGCACGCGCCGGCCGCTCGGCGTCGGCGCGGGAAGTCTGGCGGTGCTGGCCTGGCTGCCGGCGCCCGAACGGGCGCATCGCCTGCAGCAGACCTCGCGCAAGCTTGCCAACTATCCGCGCCTGGACGCGGCCGCCATCGCAGAAGAAATCGAGGCGGCCCGTGCGCGCGGGCACGTGATGTTTCTGGACTGGGTGGTGGAGGGCATGGGCGGCATCGCGGTACCGATCCTGGACGACCAGGGGCGCCCGATCGGCGCGCTCAGCGTGGCGGCGCAGACGGTACGGTTGCGCGCGCGCGAAGCGGTGCTTGCGCGGCGGCTGAAAGCCGAAGCCAGCCGTATTGCCAGCGCATGGACCGGAACGGCGCTGGCCGCGCAGGGCGAACGAGGCCGCGTGACGGCGGTGCGCCTATCGCGCCGGCCCGCGCAACAGCGGCGCTAGCTCGTCCGGAATCTCGACGTCGAAGCGCAGCACCGCGCTGGCCAGCGCCTTGCCATAGTTGTCGATCGCCAGGCTGCGCGACACGCCGCCGCCGAGCGCGCCCTCGGCGACGAAGTTGAGCACCTGCAGTCCGTCGACCTCGTAGCGGGTCACCTGGCCCGTGATCAGCGTGCCGTAGCACGACCTGAACGCCGCCGCGGTCAGTTGCGCCTTGATATGCGGATAGAACTCGGGCGCGTAGGCGATCACGGCCGTGTTCGAGGTGTTGCCCTTGTCGCCGGAGCGGCTATGGGCCAGACGCCGCAGGGGTACACGCATGACGCTTCCTTACAGATAGTGAATCTCGGAGCGGATCAGCGCGCGCGGCACCAGTGCCGACCAGACGCCGATGATCTCGCGGGTGCGGTCCTGATGCGGCACGCGCTTGCCGGTCGATGCCAGCCCACAGACCGCCATGCTGTCGATCTCGCGGCCGACCTTGGCGGCTTCCTCGCGCGTGCGCGTGCGCGCCGCCACGCGTACCGCGATCTCGTTCGGCTCGCACGCGGGTTCTGGCGACGCGGCTCCATGCACGGCGTTGACGCCGAGAAAATCGATGCGCAGCTCGTCGGCCTGCAGCTTCGCGATGGCAAAGCGTTCCTCGAGGATGCGCCTGGCCAGCTTCGCCTTTTCCAGGCAGCCCGGTCCCGCATAGAAGAACATGTCTTCACCGATATGGCCCTCGGTGCAGCCCAGCGATACCTTCAGCGTGTCGGTGGCCGGCAGTCCGCCGACACCGCTGACGCGCACGCGGTCGGGCCCAACCTGTTCCAGCACCGCGCTCGAGAAGTCGACGATCGCGTCGGGCGTGAGATAGCGGCGCGGATCGTGGACCTCGTAGAACATCTGCTCCTTGACGGTCTGCAGGTCGATGCGCCCGCCGCTGCCTTCAACCTTCGCGATCACCGCGCTGCCGTCGGCCTCGACCTCCGCGATCGGGAAGGCGAGATTCCACGGCTCGGGCACGTCCTTGTAGCCCGGATCGCCGAAGTAGCCGCCGGTCACCTGCGCGCCGCATTCGAGCAGGTGGCCGATGGCGCTGCCGCGTGCGAGACGGGTCGCGTCGTCGGTCGACCAGCCGAAATGCGCGATCATCGGCGCCAGGAACAGCGAGGGATCGGCCACGCGGCCGGTGATCACGATCTGCGCGCCGGCGCGCAAGGCTTCGACGATCGGCGCCGCGCCCTCGTAAGGCTCCGCGCTGATCAGCGTGCCGCGCAGTGAGGACACCGGCGCGCCGCTCTCCAGCAGCGTCAGGTCGAGATCGCAGATGCTGCCGGTCAGGTCGGTGGTCGTGATCGCCGCGATCTTGACTCCCGGCAGCCCGAGCTCGTCGCACAGCTCGGCGACGCGCCGGGCAGCTCCCAGCGGATGGATCCATCCCTGATTGCTGACGATGCGCGTGCCGTTGGCGATGCAGTGCGGCAGCACCGCGCGCATGCGCTCGTCGAGATAGGTGTCGTAGCCCGCGAACGCCGGGTCGCGCCGCTTGCGGACCTGCGCGGCCGAGACCGTGGCCTCGGCCATCGTTTCGAAGCAGAGATAGTCGAGCTTGCCGAGGCGCGCCGAGCGTTCTGCGGGTTCGACGCGATCGCCCCACCAGCCCGATCCCGAGCCGATGCGAAGGGTGCTGCTGCGAGTCATGGTGTCCGTCATGCCTGGGTCCTTCTTTGCTGCGGTACGTGTCGTGCGTGCCATACGAGCCGTACATGCACGACGTGCGGTACGTGCAGTACGCGCGGTACGTGCGATACGTGCAGCACGCTCATTGGGCCTTGATCCCCGCGCTGCGAATCACGCGCGCCCACTTGTCGGTATCCGCCTTGATCTGCGCCGCGAACGCCGCAGAGCCTTCGCCGCCGGGCTCGGCGCCGAGTTCCTGGATGCGCTTGCGCACGTCCGGCATCGCCAGCACCTTGTCGACGGCCTGCTGCAACTGGCGCACGCGCTCGGGCGGCGTGCCGGCCGGCGCCAGCAGGCCGAACCACGAATTGACCTCGTAGTCCGGCAACCCCGACTCGCGCACCGTCGGCACCGACGGCAGTACCGAGGCGCGCTTGACGCCGGTGACGGCCAGCGCCTTGATCTTGCCGCCCTGGATCTGCGCCAGCGCGGACGGCAGGTTGTCGAACATCAGGTTGACCTGACCGGCCAGCAGGTCCGTCATCGCGGGCGCCGCGCCCTTGTACGGCACGTGCTGCATCTTGACGCCGGCCATCATGCTCAGCAGCTCGCCGGACAGATGCGGCGAGCCGCCGGTGCTGGTCGACGCGTAGTTGATCTTGCCGGGCTCGCGCCTGGCGAGCGCGATCAGGTCGCCGATGGAGTTGGCCGGCAGCGTGCTGTTGACCAGCAGCACGTTGGGCGAATTGGCGACCAGCGTCACCGGCGCGAAGTCCTTCGCGCTGTCATACGGCATGCGTGGATAGATGAACTGGTTGGTGACCTGCGTGCCGAGCGTGCCCATCAGCAGCGTGTAGCCGTCGGCGGCGCTGCGTGCGGCCGCCTCCGCGCCGATGTTGCCGCCCGCGCCGGGGCGATTCTCGACCACCATCGGCTGGCCGAGTGCCTCGCCGGTTTTCTGCGCGACCAGCCGCGCCAGGATGTCCGTCGTGCCACCAGGCGTGAATGGGACGATCAGCCGAATGGGCTTGCTGGGAAAGGCCTCGGCCGCGCTCGCGGACAACGCGGGAACGGCCGCGGCGCACAGCATCGCCATCGCGGCGAGCAGGGCGCGCCGCGCAAGGGAATGACGCTTCATCGGTTTGTCTCCTCGGCGCCAAGGCGCGCGCTGGTTTCGTCAATGGAAACTCTGTGCGGCACAGGGTAGGGCGGCGCCGAAAGCAGCGTCAAACGAAGCGATCAGATTTTCATTGGATGAAAATTCTGGTGTGGGGGGAGCTGGGTTCCGTCGCGCTACACCTTGCATCGGCGCCAGGCGCGTTCGGCATGCAGGTACGTTCAGCGCGCCGTCGCCGCCATCAGCGACATCCCACCCACCAGCACGAGACTCAACGCCCAGGCGGCGTCGGTATTGATCCAGCTGCGCGAGACCAGCGCCAGGCCGACGTGGCGATACGCGACCCATGCCATCGCGCCGCCGCCCGCGATCATCGCCGCGGTGTGGACCAGCGCGACGAGCACGGCCATGCCGGCGTTGCCGAAGGCGAGCGAGGCCGCGGCCTGATGGCCCGCGTCGGCCCCGGTGCCGCAGAGGCCGAGATAGAGCGGCACCAGCATCAGCCCCGCCCCATGGGCCAGCGCGATCGCGAAGGACCACAGCGCCAGCCGCGACGGCGGGATGCGGGCGAGCGCGCGTGCATGGCGGCGCCGCGCCAGCAGCGCGATGCCATAGCCGATCACGAGGGCGGCGGCGAAGAAGCGGATCTCGCGCTGCCAGGCGGCCAGCGACGCGAGCAAGCCGAACGGGAGCGTCAGGGCCATCACCGCGCCGGCATGGCCGAGGCCCAGATAGCCGAGCGCGGCGAACACCGCGTCGTCACGCCGCGCCATCAGGCCGTTCGACACGGCCAGCGGCCACCCCATCGCGGGGCTCAGGCCGTGATACAGGCCGCTGACCATCACGCCGGTCCACAGGCCGGCCTGTTCCCACGTCATCGCGGTCCGACGGACGGATAGCAGAACGAATCGGTCGAGCAGTCGCCGCCTTCGAGGCGGATCTGATGGGCGCGGTAGCCCGCGGGGAAGTCGACCCAGAAGTCGTCGGCCAGCGTCAGGCCGCCATCCGGATCGGCATGGGCCATGACCTGGGCCGCCGGCACGCCGTCGGGATAGAACTGGTTGTCCCAGCTGGAGTAGAGCGAGTTGGACCAGTAGATGCGGCGGCCGTCGCGGCTGATCTCGACCATCTGCGGTCCCGCGGCGAACGGCTTGCCGTTCGGATGCGGCGTGCGGCGCGCGATGCCACCCAGGTGGACGGAACCCGTCAGCCGTGGCTTGCGCGGATCGGTGACGTCGTACTGGCGCATCTCGCCGGTGCCCCAGCACGACACGTAGAGAAAGCGATCGTCGAGCGACAGGTCGATGTCCGTCACCAGCGGCGGCACGGCGCCGAACCCCTGCAACATCGGCGGCAGCACGTCCGTGGCGGCCGGTTCGGCCGGAATCGTCGCGGTCTTCTCGACGTGGAATTGCCCGTCCTCGCGCCACCACGTCCAGATCGATCCTTCGAGATTGGTGGTGTCGACCACCACGCCGACGAAGCCGTATTCGCGCACCGGGTCGTGGGCGGGGCGCACCTCCAGCGCCATCTGATGCTGCGCGCCGAGGTCGATGGTCTGCACATTGCGCCGCGCGCGCAGGTCCCAGAAGTGCAGGCGATGGCCATAGCGGTTGGACAGCAGGTCCTCGGGCACCAGGCCGTTCTCGAACTGCGGCGGCAGCGCCCATTCGCTCGACACCATGTAGTCGCGCGGCAGGTTCCACCAGAAGTCGTAGTGCTTGTCCTGCGGGCCGCGGTCGATCTCCCAGCGGCCCAGCACGTCGAACGTCTCGCAGTCCATGATGAAGATGCCGGGCGCGCCGTCGGTGCCATCCTTGCCGGCGCCGCCGAGCGTGCTGACATAGATGCCCTCGGGGCCGCAATGCACGGTGTGCGGCCGCGAATACCCGGTCTTGCGGAAGATCTCGTCGGGCTCGATCACGCGGTGGATCGCCGCCTGGGTCGGATGCGGTTTGGTGTCGACGATATAGATCCGCGACGAGCGCATGCCGGGGATGATCAGGAAGCGCCGTTCCAGAAACGCGTGCCCCGTCAGCGGGGACAGCGCGGAGGAGCAGGCATTCCAGCCGAAGTGGTGCAGCTCGTCTCCGCGATGGGTCATCGCCACCGTATGCACGACCTGGCTGTAGGTCGGCGAGCCAGGTTTGACGTCGATGACGGCCAGCGCATCGGGCTGCGAGGCATCGGGGCTCAGCATCACCGTGTAGGCGTACTCCTCCGCCGGCGCTTGCATCGCCAGTGCGGGCGACGCGTGGAATGTGGGATCTGGCCGCAGGCTCATGGAAGTCCCCTTCTTGCAGCGATGTGCCGCGCGAACCTATCTACACTAGGTCGCGACGAAAGGGGCGTCAACGAAACCGGGGCCTGCCGCTACGACGGATTTCGCATGAGCTTATGCGCGCTTGCCGCCGCCGCCGCGCCTTACACCACCTTGCCCGGATTCATCAGCCCGAGCGGGTCCAGCGCCTGCTTGATCGCCCGCATCATCGCGAGTTCGACCTCGCTCTTGTAGCGCCGATTCTCCTCGCGCTTGAGCTGGCCCAAGCCATGCTCGGCGGAGATGGAGCCATCGTACGCATGGACGCTGTCGTGCACGATGCGGTTGATCGCATCCTGATGCGCGAGGAAGGCGTCGTGGTCCTGTCCCGCCGGCGGCGACACGTTGTAGTGCAGGTTGCCGTCGCCCAGATGGCCGAAGGTCACCATGCGCACGCCGGGGAAGGCGGCCTGCAGCTGCGCGTCGGTGCTGGCAATGAAGTCGCCGACGCGCGAGATCGGTACCGCGATGTCGTGCTTGATGTTCTTGCCTTCCTCGACCTGCGCGAGCGGGATGTGCTCGCGCAGATTCCAGAAGTCGCGCGACTGCTGCACCGATTCGGCAACCACCGCGTCGGCGACGATGCCGGCCTCGAAGGCCGCTTCCATCAGCGTTTCGAAGGTCGCGCGCGCGTGCTCGGCGCTTTCGCTGTCGGATAGCTCGAGCAGTACCACCTGCGGATGCGGCCGGTCGAACGGGTAGCGCAGCTGCGGATAGTGGCGCGTCACCAGTTCGAGGCACATCGCCGACATCAGTTCGAAGCCGGTCAGCATCGCGCCGGCGTGGCTCTGCGCCAGCGCCAGCAGCGCCAGCGCGGCACGCGGGTCGGCCACGGCGGCGAGCGCGGTCACGCGCGCACGGGGCGCCGGGTACAGCTTCATCACCGCCGCGGTGATCACGCCCAGCGTGCCTTCCGCACCGATGAACAGGTCGCGCAGGTCGTAGCCGGTGTTGTCCTTGCGCAGGCCGCGCAGGCCGTTCCAGACTTCGCCGCTGGCGGTCACGACCTCGAGCCCGAGGCACAGCTCGCGCGTATTGCCATAGCGCAGCACGCCGGTGCCGCCGGCATTGGTGGCCAGGTTGCCGCCGATCGTGCAGCTGCCTTCCGCGGCCAGGCTCAGCGGAAACAGCCGCTCGTGCTCGGCGGCGGCCTGCTGGACCTGCTGCAGGATCGCGCCGGCCTCGACCGTGATCGTGTTGTTCAGCGGATCGACCTGGCGGATGCGGTTCAGGCGCTTCAGCGACAGCACCACCGAAGGCTGTGCGCCGTCAGGCGTCGCGCCGCCGCACAGGCCGGTATTGCCGCCCTGCGGCACGATCGCGATCTGGTGCGCGTGGCAGGCGCGCACCGCGGCGGCCACTTCGTCGGTGGTGCCCGGCAGCAGCACGGCCAGCGCATCGCCGGTATAGCGGCGGCGCCAGTCGGTCAGATAGGCCGCCTTGTCCTCGGCTTCGGTCAGCACATGCGTCGGCCCCAGCGCGGCGCGGCACAAAGACAGGAAGGAGTGGAGGCGGGCGTCGGTCGGGGCTTGCGTCATGGCGTTGGCGGTCGGGTCGGGTCGGAGGAAGCGTCGATGGGAGCGCCGATAAAGACGGCGCGGCGGTTCAGTGCCGTGCCTGCGTGGAAGCCGCTGCGTCGGCCTGGGTTTTGGCCTGCGCACGCGCACGGCGCTTGTACGGGCGCAGATAGAAGATGGTCGCGAAGAAGAACAGCACGGTCAGCGCGACCTCGCACCACGCCAGCCACGACGACGGCGCGCGATCGCTGGTGGCGCGCACGACCCCTTCGGTGAAATACAGCAGGATCAGCATCGACGACCACTGCATCGTGTAGCGGTTGCGCGTCAGCATGCCGCGCAGCGGCAGCAGCAGCGGCACGAACTTGACGATCAGCCAGGAGCCGCCCGGCCGCAGCGGGGCGAGGAACCATTCCCAGGCGATCGACAGCGCGATCAGCGCGAGCAGGCTGGCGATGCTCAGCCGGTACAGCAGCGGGCTGTGCAGCGCGGCGTCGTCGCGCGGGTCGGCCGGGTTCATCGCGACGCTCCGTTGGCGGAGGCGTGGTCGGCAAGCCGCAGCGCGGTCTGTGCCAGCCGCTTGCCCATCGCGATGGCCAGCGCCGATTCGTCTTCGCTGACCGGCCGGCTGTTGTCGCCGAGCGCGTGATGGCTCGGCCCGTAAGGCGTGCCGCCGCCCACGGTCGTCATCAGCCCGCGTTCGCTGTAGGGCAGTCCCATCACCAGCATGCCGTGATGCAGCAGCGGCAGCATCATCGACAGCAGCGTGGTTTCCTGGCCACCATGCAGGCTGCCGGTCGAGGTGAACACGCAGGCCGGCTTGCCCGTCAGCGTGCCCGACAGCCATTCGGCGATGGTGCCGTCGAGGAAGTACTTCATCGGCGCCGCCATGTTGCCGAAGCGGGTCGGGCTGCCGAGCGCCAGGCCGATGCACTCGTGCAGGTCGCGCAGTTCGACATAGGGCGGGCCGTCGGCGGGGATGTCCGGCGCGGTGGCCTCGCACACCGTCGAGACCGGCGGCACCGTGCGCAGCCGCGCGTGGGCGCCGGGCACGCTGTCGATGCCGGTGGCGATCAGTTCGGCGAGCTTGCGGGTGCTGCCGTGACGGCTGTAGTAGAGGACCAGGATGTCGGACATGAGGGCGGAAGGGCAGGCAGGAACGGGACGGGCGTTACATTGCGCGCAACATGCGCTGCGGCGCGCGCGGCGATCCGCGCTTGGGCGCATGGGCATCCCATGCAGGGCAACCGGCGTATTATAGTGGCGGGCTCGGCGCCCGCCGCCCTGGAGTTTGTCCCGCATGTCCCATCCGAGTCTCCTGTCCCGCAGCACCAACCGTCTCGCGCGCTTGCGCCGCGAATGGAACTGGCAGAAGCTGCGTGCGCTGCTGCGCTATGCCGCGCGGCGCGCAGGCGAGGACCGCCTGCCGCAGGTCGCGGCCAGCCTGACCTTCACGACCGTGCTGTCGGTGGTGCCGGTGCTGACGGTCGCGTTCGCGCTGCTCGCCGCGTTCCCGATGTTCGCGAACTTTCGCAACGCGATCGAAGGCTTCCTGTTCCAGAACCTGATTCCCGGCAATCTGACCGATTCGATCACCGGCTATCTGGGGCAATTCGCGCGCAATGCCAAGGGCCTGACCGCGGTCGGCCTGGTCGGCCTGATGGTCACCGCGGTGCTGACGATGCTGACGGTCGAGGACGCGCTCAATGCGATCTGGCGCGTCAAGCAGAAGCGGCGCTTCGCGCAGCGCGTGCTGGTGTTCTGGGCGGTGCTGACGTGCGGCCCGGTGCTGATCGGCGGCAGCCTGTCGATCAGCTCGTACCTGATCTCGATCTCCGCCGGCTATGTCGGCACGATGCCGTTCGGCGTCGGCTTTGCGGTCAGCCTCGCTCCGGTGCTGCTGTCGGCGATCGCCTTCGCCTTGCTCTATACGGCCGTGCCCAACGCCTATGTCGAATGGCGCGATGCCATTCTCGCGGGGCTGGTGGCGGCGCTGGCATTCGAGCTGTCCAAGCGCGGCTTCGGCTATTTCGTCACGCGCTTCCCGACCTATACCGCGGTCTACGGTGCCTTCGCCGCGCTGCCGATCTTCCTGCTGTGGATCTACCTGAGCTGGCTGGTGACGCTGCTCGGCGCCACCATCGCGGCCAACCTGCCGGTGGTGCGGCAGGGCTACTGGCGCCGCCGCACCTTTGCCGGTAGCGAGTTCTACGATGCGCTGGGCGTGCTGTACGTGCTCTACCGCGCGCGCGAGCAGGCGCCGCGCAGCGTCGGCGAACTGGACCTGGGCCGCAAGCTGCGGGTCGAGGCCGATTATCTGGCGGTGCTGCTGGGCAAGCTCAATGCGATGCATCTGGTCGGCAAGCTGCAGCACCATCGCGGCCAGGCGCACTGGGCGCTGCTGTGCGACCCGGCGCGCGTGCCGCTGCGGCTGCTGCACGACCGGCTGGTGCTGAACCTGCCGCGGCTGCCGCGCACCGCGGTGGCGCAGCTGCTCCACGGCGCCGACGCGTTGCGCGGCGTGCTGGAGAACCCGATGCTCGACAAGACGCTGCAGGAGATCTTCGACACCGGCGCGATGTCGCCACCGCAGACGCCGCAGACGCCGGCGGGTGAGGGGCAGCGCCGCACGCTCGAGGTGGTCCCGCCCGGCTGGCACGGGCAGGTCTGAGGGGGGATATCGCGTCGTTCCCGCGGACGCGGAAACCCAGCGTCTTTTCAAGCCACTGGGTCCCCGCTTTCGCGGGGACGACGGTGTGGGCGATTAACCGCCGCTCGCCATCACGCGCCGCGCAAAGCCCGCCAGCGCGTCCAGCACCTCGTCGGGCTTCTCGCCCATGATCGCGTGGCCGCAGGGCACTTCGACCACGCTGGCGCGCGGCATCGTCGACGCCAGCGCGCGGGCCGAGCGCGCCGGCGTCATCATGTCCTTGCTGCCGATCACGACCAGCGCCGGACACTGCAGGCCCGCCGCGGCGCGCTCGCCGTTGGCGTAGGCGTTGCAGGCGGCAAAGTCGGTATGGAACACCTGGCCCTGCGGATTGCGGCGGCCGACCCGTTCCATCAGCCGCTGGCCAACGCCATGCATCCAGAAGCCAGGACCGGGCGCCGACGGCTTGTTGGCCAGGCTCGAATGCGACCACGCATTGACCATCGCGATGGCCTCGTGCTCGCGGTTCTGCGCGGCATCGAGCAGCGCGTCCGACACCTTCATCGGATAGGCGGTCGCCAGCATGCCGATCGCGCGCACCGCGCCGGCATGGCGCGCCGCGCATTCGAGCGCGATCAGCGAGCCCATGCTGTGGCCGAACACCAGCGCGGGCTGCCCGACGCCGGCCGCTCGCAGCAGCGCGGCGATCCAGTCGGCCATCTGCTCGACCGTGGCCAGCGGCGGCCCCTCGCTGCGGTTGTGGCCGGGCAGGTCCACGGCCAGCACCGAATAGCCGTGATGCGCGAACCAGCGTGTCTGCAGGCCCCAGACGCTGTGGTCGTTCTGGGCGCCGTGCACGAACACGGCGCAGGGCAGGGCGGGATCGAAGGGTTTGCCGCCGGTATAGGCGTAGGCCCGCTGGCCATCGACGTTCAGGTACATCAGGCGTTCCCTCCGTTGGTCTTGTTGCCGGCAGTGCCGCTGCCACCGCCGCTGCCTTTCTCCATCGACTTCTGCGCCGCCTTCAGTCCGCGCTTCAGGTCATCGATCAGGTCGTCCGGATCTTCGAGGCCGATCGACAGCCGGATCGTGCCCTCGGCGATGCCGGCCGAGCGCAGCGCCGCGGCATCCATGCGGAAGTGCGTGGTCGAGGCGGGATGGATCACCAGCGAGCGCGCGTCGCCGACATTGGCCAGATGCGAGAACAGCGTCAGGCTTTCGATGAAGCGCTGGCCGGCGGCGCGGTCGCCCTTCAGGTTGAAGCTGAACACCGCGCCGCAGCCGCGCGGCAGCAGCCGTTTGGCGATGGCATGGTCCGGGTGCGATTCGAGCTCGGGGTAGGCCACCGACTCGACCATCGGGTGCGAGACCAGGAACTGCACCACGCGGCGCGCGTTGTCGATATGGCGCGCCATCCGCAGCGGCAGCGTCTCGATCCCCTGCAGCAGCTGCCACGCCGCCATCGGGTTCATGCAGGCGCCAAAGTCGCGCAGGCCCTCGCGGCGCGCGCGCAGCAGGAAGGGCGCGACGGTGCTCTCCTCGGTGAAGACCATGTTGTGGAAGCCCGCATACGGCTCCGACAGCTCGGGAAAGCGCCCGGATGCCTCGAAATCGAAGTTGCCGCCTTCGGCCAGCACGCCGCCGATGGTGGTGCCATGGCCGCCGAGGAACTTGGTCGCCGAGTGGTAGAGGAGCGCCGCGCCGTGCGCGAACGGCTGCAGCAGATAGGGCGTGGTGAAGGTCGAGTCGACCAGCAGCGGAATGCCATGTTCGTCGCCCAGCTGGGCCAGCGTCGGGACGTCCAGCACGTCCAGGCCCGGATTGCCGAGCGTCTCGCCGAACAGCAGCCGGGTCTCGGGCCGGATCGCGGCGCGCCAGGCGTCGATGTCGCGCGCCTGCACGAAGGTGGTCTCGATGCCGAAGCGGCGCAGCGTGTAGTGCAGCAGATTGTGCGAACCGCCGTACAGCGCGGACGAGGCGACGATATGCGAGCCGGCGCCCATCAGCGTGGCGATCGCCAGATGCAGCGCGGCCTGGCCCGACGCCGTGGCGATCGCGCCGACGCCGTTCTCGAGCGCGGCGACGCGCTCCTCGAACACGGCCACGGTCGGATTCGAGATGCGCGAATAGACGTGGCCGGCGCGCTCCATGTTGAACAGCGAGGCGGCGTGCTCGCTGTCGCGGAACACGAAGGAGGTGGTCAGGTGGATCGGCGTGGCCCGCGCCCCGGTGGCGGGGTCGGGCGCGGCGCCGGCGTGCAGCGCGAGGGTATCGAAACGGGTATCGGACATGGTCTCTTTCGTGTCTCCTTGTATCGTGGTTCCAGCGAAGCCGTCTGACAGCGGCCGGTACCGGCACGCTTGCGCGGGGCGAACGTCCGGCGGCATGCGGATGTGCCGGCCTGCATCGTAGCATTGGCCGCCGGCGGCGGACCGCGCGGCGCCGAAGGGCTCCGGCTTTACTTGGGCGCCCGCTTTCGGCTAGCATCGGCCCATCTATCGCGGATGGCGCGCAAAGCCTGCGCAGCCACGCGGTTCGGGCGGTTCAGGCAGGCGATGCCCGCCGCACCGGCATCATCGAGGGGAGACCATTATGAAAGTCAGCGACATCCTGCAGATCAAGGGCAATACGCTCTATACCGTCAAGCCGGATACGTCACTGCTGGAGGCGGTCACCACGATGGCCGAGCGCGACATCGGCTCGCTCGTCGTGATGGAGTACGGCGAGCTGGTCGGCATGCTGACCTTCCGCGAGATCATCCAGACGCTGGCCTCGAACAACGGCAATGTCGGCAACGCGACGATCCGCCGCGTGATGGACGACGCGCCGCTGACCTGCACGCCCGAGACCGACGTCAACGAGGTCCGCCGGATGATGCTCGAGCGCCATGCCCGCTATATGCCGGTGCTCGACAGCCGCACGCTGATGGGCGTGATTTCGTTCTACGACGTGGCCAAGGCCGTGGTAGAGGAGCAGAGCTTCGAGAACCGGATGCTGAAGGCCTATATCCGCGACTGGCCGGAAGAGAAGGCCAGCTGAAGCGGTCCCGCCGGCGAGGGGCGGGCCATCGCGGTGCCGCCCGCCCGGCTCCCACCTGTTCGAATCCCGACTCCGCGTCCGCGATCGCGCCTGGACGTTCTGCGCCACCGTTGGCGCCACCCTCCGCGCCATTCCCCGATCCATGAGCCAATCGAGCCAGTCCCGCCTGCTGCGCGAGCGCCGTTTTGCGCCGTTCTTCTGGACCCAGTTCCTGGGCGCGATGAACGACAACGTGTTCAAGGTCGCGTTCACCTCGCTGGTGACCTACCAGACCGCGCGCTTCGAGGGCGTGGACGGGGCCAGCGCGGCCTTCCTGATCTCGGCGATCTTCATCGCGCCGTTCGTGCTGTTCTCCGCCACCAGCGGGCAGATCGCCGACAAGATCGAGAAGTCGCGGCTGATCCGCTTGGTCAAATCGCTCGAGATCGCGATCATGCTGGTCGGGCTGGCGGGCTTCGCCTGGTATAGCGCGCCGCTGCTGTACCTGACGACCTTCCTGATGGGCCTGCATTCGACGCTGTTTGGCCCGGTCAAGTACGCCTACCTGCCGCAGCACCTGGAAGATAGCGAGCTGGTTGGCGGCAACGGGCTGGTCGAGATGGGAACCTTCGTCGCGATCCTGCTCGGCACCGTGCTCGGCGGCGAGTTGGCGGCGGTGGGCGGAGCGGCGGCACGGCAAGGCATTCCCGCCACGCTCTATATCGGCGCGGCCTGCGTGGCGCTGGCGATCGCTGGCCGCGTGGCGGCGTCGCGCGTGCCCTTGTCGCCGGCGCCGCAACCGGACCTGAAGCTGAACTGGAACCCGGTGACCGAGACCTGGCGCAACCTGATGCTGGCCCGCGAGAGCCGTACCGTGTTCCTGAGCCTGCTGGGCATCTCGTGGCTGTGGTTCCTGGGCGCGACCTTCCTGACCTCGTTCTTCGCGTTCGCCAAGACCGTGCTCGGCGGCGACCAGAGCGTGGTGACGCTGCTGCTGGCGGTGTTCTCGGTTGGCATCGGCGTCGGCTCGCTGCTGTGCGAGCGGCTGTCGGGCCGGCATGTCGAGCTGGGCCTGGTGCCGTTCGGCTCGATCGGCATGACGGTGTTCGCGATCGATCTGTACTTTGCCAGCCGCGGCCAGGCGCCGGCGGCGCTGAGCGGCATCGCCGCCTTCATCGCCGAGCCCGCGCACTGGCGCGTGCTGGCCGACCTGTTCCTGCTGGCGATGTTCGGCGGCTTCTACAGCGTGCCGCTGTACGCGCTGATCCAGAGCCGCAGCGCGCCGACGCATCGCGCGCGGATCATCGCCGCCAACAACATCCTGAACAGCCTGTTCATGGTCGCCTCGGCGCTGCTGGCGATGGCGATGACCGGCGCGGGCTACAGCATCCCCGAGCTGTTCCTGGCCGTCGGGCTGCTCAATGCCGCGGTGGCGATCTACATCTATTCGCTGGTGCCGGAATTCCTGCTGCGCTTCGTGGCCTGGATCCTGGTGCATACGGTGTACCGGCTCAAGCGGATCCACACCGACCGGATTCCGGCGGAGGGGCCGGCGGTGCTGGTCTGCAATCACGTCAGCTTCGCCGATGCGGTGGTGCTGATGGCGGCGAGCCCGCGGCCGGTGCGCTTCGTGATGGATCACCGGATCTTTCGCGTGCCGCTGCTGTCGTGGTTCTTCCGGCAGGCGCGCGCGATCCCGATCGCCCCGGCGCATGAAGACCCGCAGACGCTGAAGCACGCCTACGACGAGGTCGCGCGGGCGCTGGCCGCCGGCGAACTGGTCTGCATCTTCCCGGAGGGCAAGATCACCGCCAGCGGCGACATCAATCCGTTCAAGCAGGGCGTGCAGCAGATCGTGCGCCGCACGCCGGTGCCGGTGGTGCCGATGGCGCTGCGCGGCCTGTGGGGCAGCTTTTTCTCGCGCAAGGGCGGGGCGGCGATGACGCGGCCGTTCCGGCGCGGCATCCTGAGCCGGCTCGAACTGGTGGTCGGCGAGCCGATCGCGCCGGAGCAGGCCACCCCCGAAGGCCTGCAGCAGGTGGTGCAGGGGCTGCGCGGCGAATGGCGATAGGCGAGGGCCCGCGGCGTCCGAGCCGGCGCCGCAGTGCGGTGCCGTCCAGTGTCACATCAGGCCGTACAATGTAGGCCTTTCCCAATTCCTGCGTGGTTTTCATCATGTCCGGCAATACCCTCGGCCTGCTCTTCACAGTCACCACCTTCGGCGAGTCGCACGGACCCGCCATCGGCGCGGTGGTCGATGGTTGCCCGCCGGGCATGAGCCTGAGCGAGGCCGATATCCAGGGCGACCTGGACCGCCGCAAGCCGGGCACGTCGCGCCACGTGACGCAGCGCAAGGAGCCGGACCAGGTCGAGATCCTGTCGGGCGTGTTCGAGGGCAAGACCACCGGCACGCCGATCTGCCTGCTGATCCGCAATACCGACCAGCGCAGCAAGGACTACGGCAATATCGTCGAGACCTTCCGCCCGGGCCACGCCGATTACACCTACTGGCAGAAATACGGCATCCGCGACCATCGCGGCGGCGGCCGCTCGTCGGCCCGGCTGACCGCGCCCGTGGTGGCCGCCGCGGCGGTCGCGCGCAAATGGCTGCGCGAGCAGTACGGCACCGAGATCCGGGGCTATATGTCGCAGCTGGGCGAGATCCAGGTGCCGTTTACCGACTGGGCGGAAGTGCCGCGCAACCCGTTCTTCGCCGCCGACGCCAATATCGTTCCCGAGCTGGAGACCTATATGGACGCGCTGCGCCGCGACGGCGATTCGGTCGGCGCGCGCATCGAGGTGGTGGCCAGCGGCGTGCCGGTGGGTCTGGGCGAGCCGCTGTTCGACAAGCTCGATGCCGATATCGCGCACGCGATGATGGGGATCAATGCGGTCAAGGGCGTCGAGATCGGCGCCGGCTTCGCCAGCGTGGCGCAACGGGGCAGCGTCCATGGCGACGAACTGACCGCGGCGGGCTTTCGCACCAACAATGCCGGCGGCGTGCTGGGCGGCATCTCGACCGGCCAGGACATCACCGTGTCGCTGGCGATCAAGCCGACCTCGAGCATCCGCACGCCGCGCGAATCGATCGACAAAGCGGGGCAGGCCGCCACGGTCGAGACCTTCGGCCGCCACGACCCGTGCGTGGGCATCCGGGCGACGCCGATCGCCGAGGCGATGCTGGCGCTGGTGCTGATGGACCACGCGCTGCGCCATCGCGCGCAATGCGGCGACGTGCGGGTGGAGACGCCGCGGATTCCGGCGCAGGCGCCGAAGGCGCAGGGTTAAGTCATCCCGATTGTTTTCTCCCCCTCTCCCGCATGCGGGAAAGGGGCGGGAGAGGGAAGCTCGATTGTCGCGTGCGGCGCTTCTATTCCGCGATCGCCGCCACCATTTCCCCAATCGCCAGCGACGCGGTCAGCCCCGGCGATTCGATGCCGAACAGATTGACCAGCCCGGGCACACCGTGCACGGCCGGGCCGTCGATGCGGAAGTCCGCGGCCGGCTCGCCCGGGCCGCTGATCTTCGGGCGGATGCCGGCATAGCCCGGCTGCAACGCCCCGTCCGCCAGCGCCGGCCAGTAGCGCCGTACCTCGTCATAGAAGCTGTCGGCATCGTGCGGATCGACGCCATATTCGATCTCGTCGATCCATCGCACATTCGGGCCGAAACGGGCCTGGCCGCCCAGGTCCAGCGTCAGATGCACGCCCAGCCCGGCCGCCTCGGGCACCGGGTAGATCAGCCGCGAGAATGGCGCCCGGCCGGCCAGCGTGAAATAGCACCCCTTGGCGTAGAACTGCGGCGGGACATGCTCCG
>MTEU01004711.1_pt1 | contig 21501 bp, 20 predicted proteins | sample 1042701 | NCBI WGS metagenome assembly MTEU01 (sample SAMN06185813, study PRJNA358809) | soil metagenome | isolation source: naturally attenuated soil | place: India | collected 2015-05-23
CTCCCACAGGTACACCACAGGCCTCGAAATCTGTGGTGACCCTGTGGGAGCGGGCAAGCCCGCGAAGAGGCCGGTACAGGCTAAGACTCAAGCGCTGGCCAGCACCCGGCCGCGCCTGACCACCAGGCTATCCACCAGCCACATCACCACCATCGACACCCCCACCAGCGGGAACATCAACCCCAGCACCAGCATCACCCCCACCGCTACCTTCCAGCGCGGCAGGTCATGGCGCAGCGGCGGCACACCCAGCCCGCCGGCCGGCCTGCGCTTCCACCACATCACCAGCCCGCTCACCGAACCCAGCAAGATCATCAGGCACACCAGCAGGATGATGATCTGGTTGAGCGCACCGAACATCTTGCCTTCATGCAGCATCACACCCAGCTCGGTGGCACGGGCGACCGGGCTGTAGTCCTGCCAGCGCACATCGGCCAACACCTTGCCGGTGTACTGGTCGACATGCAGGGTGGCGTCGTTGCGCGGGTCGTCGGCGAATACGGCGATGGTGAACACGCCATCGGCCGTGGTCGGCGCGGTAATGCTGTAACCCGGTTCGACCTGGCGCGCAGTAGCGATGTCTTCGACCTGCTGCAGGCTTATCTGTGGCGCTGCCGGCGCGCTTGACATCATGTGATGCCCCGCATGTTCGGCGTGTGCACCAGACTGCGGCATCGGCGTGTTTTCCATCGCCCATGGCACGGTCTGGCGGTGTGCGCTGTTGAGTTCACCCGCCTGCTGGTCCGACTTGGGCACGTCGTTCCACATGGCCGCCGGAAAGCGGTTCCACAAGTCGGCGTACTGCTTGCCCCACAGGCCGGTCCAGGTCATGCCGCTGACCAGCATCAGCAGCAACAAGGCCGAGCCCCAGAAACCGGTCACCGCATGCAGGTCGCGCCAGAACAGTCGGCCGCGTGCCGATAGCCGTGGCCACAGCACGCCAGCGCCATTGCGCCCGCGTGGCCACCACAAGTACAGGCCCGATACCACCAGCACGATGCCCCAGCCAGCGGCCAGCTCCACCAGGCGGTCACCAACCGTGCCGACCATCAGTTCGCCATGCAGAGCGCGGGCGATGGCCTGGAGGTTCTGCTTGCCATCCTGTTCGCCGAGGACTTTGCCGCTGTAGGGGTCGACGAATACGTTCAGTTCGCGCCCGGCATCATGCACCACGAATTGCGCGCTGCGTTCGGCGTCCAGCGGCGGCAGGTACTGGCCAACGTGGCCCTTGGGGTAGGCCTTGCGCACCTCGGTCAGCATCGTGTCCGCGCCCTGTCGGTGGTGGCCGGCTTCGACCACCATCAGCTCGCGATACAGCAGCGGGTCGAGCTGCGGCTTGAACAGGTAGATGATCCCGGTGATTGCCAGCAGAATCATGAACGGGGCCACGAACAGCCCCGCATAGAAGTGCCAACGCCAGGCCAGGTTGTAGAAATTGATGCGTGTTCCTCTCATGGGAACCTCCTGTTTGACCAGCAGATGGGCGCGACCTGCGCCGCGCCCGTTGTTGTTGTCAGAAGCTGAAGTCGACCTTGGTCCAGAAGGTCCTGCCTGGCTCGTTGACCGGCTGTGGATCGGTAGCCGGGTAGCCGAACCCGGCGTTCCCGGCCAGGTTCAAGTGCTCGGCGTAGGTCTTGTCGAACAGGTTGTCGACCCCTGCGCTGAGCTTGAGGTGGTTGCTTACCTTGTAGGCGCCATTGAGCGAGAACACGCCGAAGCCGGCGCTGTTGTCGTAGTCCTTGCCGACCACGTTGCCCTGGTTCTCGGCGATGCGGTTCTGCGCCGCCACCAGCCGCCACAGTGCGCCGACGCTCCAGACATCGCGGCTGTAGGTCAGGCCCAGGCGGCTTTCCAGAGGCGGCATTTGCGGTAGTGCTGTGCCGTCACTGCTGTTCTTGCCCCAGGCGTAGGCCAGCGTGGCGTCCGCCTTCCAGTTTTCCGTCAGCTGGTAGGCCGCGCCCAGTTCGCCGCCCATGATGCGGGCGTCGATGTTGCGAGCCTGGGAGCTCATCCCCTGGTAGTCGAACAGGATGTAGTCGCGGATCTGCCCGATGTAGCCAGACACCCACGCTTCAATGCGCTCGTCGCGGTACTGGATACCGAAGTCGAGCTGGGTGGTCTTCTCTGGCTTGATACCGTCGAAAGCATTGGCCGCACCGGGTGGGGCCAGCTTGGGCGAGAACAGCTCCCAGTAGTCGGGGAAACGCTGGGCATGACCAAGGCCGATGTACGTGGTGGCCGGGATGGCTGCCAGGTCGTGCTCGTAGCGGACGAAGCCGCTGGGCAGGGTGTCGGCGCGGGTGTCGCCGTTGGTGGCGCTGGTCGCACGGAAGTCGCGGGCCGAGGCGCGGTCCAGGCGGGCACCGGTAATCATGCGGTCCTCACCACTGACGTACCAGGTCAGCTCGCCGAAGGCACCGTAGTTGTGGAAGTCGGCGTCCTTGGTCCAGGCCTGGCCCTTGTGCGCGTCCACACCCATGCCGCCGCGCTTGCGATGTTCGTTGGTCTGCGCGTCGATGCCGCCGATCAGTTGCACATCGGCCCAGCGCCAGGTGGCCTTGATGCGTGCGCCCATGGTGCGGCGGTCGACGTTGCTGACCATCGGCATGCCCATCATGCCGCTGCCCGAAGGCGTGCGCAGGCTGTAGTTGTCCATCACGTGGTCGGCGTAGTTGTAGTAGACCTGCGCCTCGACCTTGTCGAGCACCTCGCCGAGGTTGGATTTTTCGAAACGCAGACCCAGGCTTTCGCGCTTGAACTGCGAGCCGTCCATGCCACGCCCGGCATAGCGAGCCTCACCGTCGCCCTTGCCGGCGGTGAGTTCCAGCAAGGTGTCCTGGTCGGGAGTCCAGCCGAGGGCGACATCGCCGTTCCACTTGTCCCAGCGTGACGGCACGGTGTTGTCATCGCCATCATGGTAGTCGTCCGAGCGCGACTGGTTGCCGACGAAGCGGGCGTAGGCCTGGTCATTGCCGGCGGCAGTGTCCAGCACCTTGTCGAAGCGGCCGTTGGAGCCGGCCAGCAGGCTGGCATTGACCCGGCTGCCGAGTGTGCCGAATTTCTCGGGCTCACGCTCGAACAGGATGGTACCTGCCGAGCCGCCCGGGCCCCAGATCACGCTTTGCGGGCCTTTGATGACGGTCAGGCGGTCGTAGGTTTCTGGAGAAATGTACGAGGTGGGGGCGTCCATGCGGTTGGGGCAGGCGCCCAGCATCAGGCCGCCATTGGTGAGGATGTTCAGGCGCGAGCCGAACATGCCGCGCAGTACTGGGTCGCCGTTGGTGCCGCCGGCGCGGATGGCCGAGAAGCCGGGGATGGTCTTCAGGTAGTCGGCGCCATCGCTGGCCGGCACCGGCTGGCGCGGGTCTTTCGGGTTGGTGACCACGGTCAGCGGCGAGCTCGGGGCCACGGCGGTGATCACCGTCGGGCTCAGCTCGGAGGCGTCGTGTGCATGGCCTTCATGGCCTGGGTCGGCGGCCAGGGCCACGGGCGCGAGCAGCGAGCCGCACACGGCGGCGATGGTCCCACGCAGGGACAAGGCAAAAACAGGGGTGCAGCCGGACATAATGATTCCAGTCGATCAGTCATGAGTCAGCGCGAAGCCTCCTGGCTCCGTGCGCAAAAAAATGTGGGTTCAGACGTTGATCGAGGAAGGTGGGGCGCGGCTGCGCGCGCCGGGGAATACAGCCTGCCGGGCATGCCCCTGGCGCGTGGGTGCGAACAGGTGAGTGGTGGATACGACGTTGCCTGCACTGAGCGGGCTGAGGGCCTGGGGCAGGGCCGGGCAGTTGAACAGCAGGCTGCAGTAACCGCACTTTTCCCACATCACATGCAACTGGCCATCGCCAGCCTGGCCGTGATGGGGGTTGCCGCCATGCTGATGGGCGGTTGCCATCGGCATGTCCATCGGCATGCTCATGCCGGCGTGGTGGTCCATCGGCATCGACTGGGAAATCAGCGGGCCGATGAAGATCATCCACATGGCGAACAGGCTCAGCCATCCGCCACCGGCGCGCCTGCGGTCAGGGCGGGTGGAACGGCTGATGCTGTCGCGCGGCAGGCTCATGGCGAGTGCCTTTCAGCGGGTGATCAGTGCGTGTGTTCGTGGGCTTGCGGCTGGTCCGTCGGCGCCTGCTTCTGCACTGCCACATCGACGGTGATATCGCCGGCCTTTTCGAAGTGCAGGGTCAACGGGAAGCGCTTGCCGTCGCTGAGCAGGCTGCGGTCCTTGGGCTGCATCAGCATCACATGGTAGGCGCTGGGGGCGAAGGTCAGGTCCTTGCCTGCGGGCACCACCACGCTGGGCACCTGCTGCATCTTCATGGCACCGCTGGCGCTCATGGCATGCTCGTGCAGTTGTGCGTCATCGCTGATGGGGCTGTCGACACCGAGCAGGCGGTCGTCGGCCTGGCCGTTGTTGTGCACCACGAAATACGCCGCGACGTTGGGGGCGTTGGGGGGCAGCTGCAGTGACCAGGGGTGGGCGATGTGCAGGTCACCCACGCTGTATTCGTGGGCATTGGCAACGGCGCCGGGCAGCAGCAGGGCGGCCATGACGAGGGCGTGCTTGAGCATGGTGAATCTCCGTTTCTGTTCAGGTTCAGGCAGACAGCGTGATGAACTCAGGCCAGCGGAGAGGCACGGGGGTTGAGCGCCGGCCAGAGTTGGCGCGGCGTGGCGTGGTAGTCGGCAGGTGGCGGCAGCGGCCCGGCCAGCAGTGTCGGCGGGTTGTGCAGCTGCGGCGGATAGCCGGGCAGGGCCAGCAGTGGCGCCGCACCGAAGCAGCACCAGCAATTCATCATGCTGGCGCTTTCGTCGCTTTGCGGGCCGAGGTCGATCTCGGCCAGGGCCTGGACGTCGACCTTGGCCTTGTTGGCCATGCTGGAACAGAAGGCCCCCCACAGCAGCTGCTCGGCCGGGCCCTTGGGCGCGGCGGAAGACAGCGGCATGGCCAGCAGGTTGAACAGCACTGCAAGGCAGGCTATCCAGGCGATGTGCCGACGTGGGGGCATGGAGAGATCCGGTCAGGAATCGTGGTGGGTATTGTAAGGCGGAGTATAGGTAAAAATGGCGGGGTGCGGTGAAGTGACGCAGGCCGGGCCCTTCGAGGGGCTGCTCTGCAGCCCAATCGCCGGCAAGCCAGCTCCCACAGGGAACGCACAGATTTCAAAGCCTGTGGTAAACCTGTGGGGGCTGGCTTGTCGGCGCTGAAGGCAAAGGTACCCTCAAGCCTTGTTGCGGCCCATCAGCCCACGCACGGTCTCCTGCAGGTCCGCCGGCAGCACCACCACCTTGGCATTGCTGCTGCCCGCCAGGTTTTCCATCGCCCCCACATAGCGCTCGCCCAGCAGGTACATCGCCGGTACGGTCTCGTTGCCGACCGCGTCCTTGACCAGCGAAATCGCCCGCGCCGAGGCCTCGGCCAGGCTGATCTGCGCTTCGGCATCCAGCCTGGCTGCCTGCAAGCGTGCTTCTGCTTCCAGGATCGCAGCCTGCTTGGCCCCTTCGGCACGGGTCACGTCGGCCTTGCGCTCACGCTCTGCTGCCGCCTGGCGCTCCATGGCCAATTGCATGTTCTCCGAGGGCTTGATGTCCTGGATTTCCACCGAGCGTACGGTCACGCCCCAGTCTTCGGTCTGCTCGGACATCGCCTCGCGCAGACGCGCCTTGATCTGCTCGCGGCTGGACAGCGCTTCGTCCAGGTCCATGGCGCCGACGATGGCGCGCAGCGAGGTCATGGTCAGGCTGGTGACGGCGAACGAGAAGTCCTGCACGCCATAGGAGGCCTTCTGCGGGTCGACCACCTTGGCAAAGCACAGGGCGTTGGCGACGATCACCGCGTTATCCCGGGTGATGATTTCCTGCTGCTGCACATCGAGGATGATGTCCTTGGTCGGCAGGCGGTACGCGACCACGTCCATGTACGGGATGACGATGTTCAGGCCGGGCTTGAGCGTGCTTTGGTAGCGGCCCAGGCGCTCGACGACCCATTCCTCGCCCTGGGGCACGATGCGCACCCCCTTGAACACGGTTATCAGGACGAACAGGGCGATGGCGACGACGACGATGAGGCTGGTCATGATGCGAAATTCCTTTTAGTGCGGATTCAGGCTCGGGTGACCCGGGCGGTGTTGCCTTCGATGGCGGTCAGGCGTACCCGCTCGCCGGCCGCGATCTCGCTGTTGGCGACGCAGGTCCACTCCTCGTTGCCGAGGATGGGCTTCTGGAAGCGCACACGGCCTTTCTGGAACTCCGACACGCCAGCAGTCAGCAGCCCTACTTCACCGATCACGCTTTCGGCGGTCCAGCGCACGTCTGGTTGCTTGCGCCGGAACAGCTTGAACCACAGTGCCGTGGTGACTGACGACATCAGCACCCACAGCAGCACCTGCATGTCCAGTTGCAGGCTGGGGGCGGCCAGCGAAATGAGCGACACCAGCACGGCGCCGATGCCGAACCAGAGGATGAAGAACGTCGGCAGGACCAGTTCGAGCAGGATCAGCGCGATGCCGAAGACCAGCCAGATCCACCATTGCATTTCCATATGGGTAGTGCCTTCCGGGGGAGAGTGCCGAGTTTACGGCAGCAGTGCGGCACAAGGCCACTTCATGGTTTGAAGGAAAAGTCCGAAATGGCTGTAGGAGCAACTGCCTTGTGCAAATACATGAAAGTTGCCGCGTCCCCTGTAGGAGCGGGTTCACCCGCGAACACCGGCGAAGCCGGTGCCATGCACCGCGTTGATTTTTTCGCGGGTAAACCCGCTCCCACAGGGATCTGCGGTGCGTTTACGGAATCTGTTATCCGCGCAGGTCGAGTGCCGCAGCCAGGTCGGCTGGCGAGTCGAATGCCCGGTCCACATCCGGCAACGCCGGTCGCTTCAGGATCAGCACGGGTATCCCCAGCTCCCGCGCCACTTCCAGCTTCGGTTCGGTCGCCACGCTGCCGCTGTTCTTGCTGATCAGCACATCGATCTTGCGGCGCTGGAACAACGCCCGCTCATCCTCGATATGGAACGGCCCGCGCGCGCCAATCACTTCGCAGCGATCATTGCCAGGGCATGCCTCCAGCGCACGCAAGGTCCAGAACTGCTCCGACGGTATCTCGCCCAGATGTTGCAGCGGCTCACGCCCCAGCGTGAACAATGGCCTGCGAAACGGCTTGAGTGCCTCGATCAACCCTGCCCAGTCCTCGACCTCGCGCCAGTCGTCCCCGGCTTGTGATTGCCAGGCCGGGCGGCGCAAGGCCCAGCACGGGATACCGGCCAGGCGTGAGGCGTTGGCGGCATTGCGGCTGATCTGCGCGGCGTAGGGATGGGTGGCATCGATCAGCAACGTGATGCCTGCCTCGTGCAGGTAGTTGGCCAACCCTTCGGCACCGCCAAATCCGCCGACCCGAACCTGGCATTGCAGGTCCTGCGGCACCCGGCCAATGCCCGCCAGGCTGTAGACGTGCTGTGGGCCCAGGCGGCGAGCTATGGCCAGGGCTTCAGTGACACCGCCCAGCAGCAGGATGCGCGCGTTCATTGCACGCCTGCCCGGCCGACGATGCCACCCTGGCGATCGATGGCGAACACCTCCACCTGCACCTGCGCCGGCACCACGCTGCGGGCAAACGCCAGGGCGTGGCCGCACACCGCGTCACCCAAGGGGATGCCGGCTGCATGGGCCAGTGCCAGGGCCTGCTGGCTGGTGTTGGCAGTAATGATCGATGCCTGCAGCGCCTCGTCGGCGCCGATGTCCGCTGCCCAGCCGGCCAGTTGCGGCAGGTCGATGCTGGAGTGGCGGCTGTGCAGGTCCATGTGCCCGGCAGCCAATTTGCTGATCTTGCCGAAACCGCCGCACAGGGTCAGGCGTGGTACTGGCACCTTGCGCAGGTGCTTGAGCACGGCACCGACGAAGTCGCCCATTTCGATCAGGGCTATTTCCGGCAGGCCATAGACGCGGCGCATGGTGTCTTCGCTGGCGTTGCCGGTGCATGCGGCGATATGCGTGTAGCCGTTGGTATGGGCGACGTCGATGCCCTGGTGGATCGAGGCGATGTAGGCCGCGCAGGAAAACGGCCGCACGATGCCGCTGGTGCCGAGGATCGACAACCCTCCGAGGATGCCCAGACGCGGGTTCATGGTTTTCAGGGCCAGTTGCTCGCCGCCCTGCACATTGACCGTGACCTCGAAGCCGCCGGCGTAGCTGCATTCGTCCGCCAGGCGTTGCAGGTGTTCACTGATCATGCGCCGTGGCACCGGGTTGATGGCCGGCTCACCCACCGCCAGCACCAGCCCCGGGCGGGTCACGGTGCCGACGCCGGTGCCGGCGACAAAACGGATACCCGGTTCGGCCAGCAGGCGCACCTGGCTATAGAGCAGTGCGCCATGGGTCACGTCCGGGTCGTCGCCGGCGTCCTTGAGTGTGCCCGCTTCGGCACCTTGGCTGGTGAGGCGGCAGAACTCCAGGCGCATCTGCACCACCTTGCCCTTGGGCAGGGTAATGCTGACTGCGTCGCTGCTCTCGCCGCCCAGCAGCAAGCGTGCTGCCGCCAGGCTGGTGGCAGTGGCGCAGCTACCGGTGGTCAGGCCGCTGCGCAGGGGAGCGGGCTGTTCGCGGGTCTCTTCACGCATCGGCGGGTTTCACCACGTCCAGCAATGTGATCGGCAGCGCCTGGCGCCAAGTGTCGAACGCGCCCAATGGCTGGGCATGGGCGACATGGATGCGGGTCAGCTCGCCGCCATGGCGTTCTCGGAAATGCGCCAGGGCCAGTTCGCTTTGCAGGGTCACCGCATTGGCTACCAGACGGCCACCGGGGCGCAGGTTTGCCCAGCACAGGTCGAGGACACCTTCGCGGGTGACGCCGCCACCGATGAAGACAGCATCCGGCCGCTCCAGGCCCTCCAGCGCCGCCGGTGCCTGGCCGCAGACCAATTGCAGGCCGGGTACACCCAGCGCATCGCGGTTGTATTCGATGAAGCCCTGGCGGCCTGCGTCGGCCTCGATGGCCAGGGCGCGGCAGGCCGGGTGGGCGCGCATCCATTCGATGCCGATCGAACCGCAGCCGGCGCCCACGTCCCACAGCAGCTCGCCGGGCTGTGGTGCCAGGCGGGCGAGGGTGATGGCGCGGACATCGCGCTTGGTCAGTTGGCCGTCATGCCGGAAGGCGCTGTCCGGCAGCCCGGCCAGCCGGTGCAGGCGCGGCGCCTCGGGCGATGCCAGGCACTCGATGGCTACCAGGTTGAGCGCGGCGACGTCGCTGTGCGGCCAGTCCTGGGCAGTGCCGGCCAACTCCCGTTCGTCCACGCCACCCAAGTGTTCGAAGACTCGCAGGCGGCTTGGCCCGAAGCCCCGCTCGCGCAACTGCGTGGCAATTACGGCCGGGCTGTCGCCGTCGTTGCTCAGCACCAGCAGGCGCACGCCGCTGTGCAGGTGGGCATTGAGCGCTGCCAGGGGCCGAGCAACCAGCGATACCACCTGTACGTCCTGCAGTGGCCAGCCCAGGCGGGCGGCGGCCAGGGCGCAGGAGGAGGGCATCGACAGCACGCGCATTTCAGCGGCGGGCAGTTGGCGCGCCAGGCTGGCGCCGACGCCGTAGAACATCGGGTCGCCGCTGGCCAGCACGCACACTGGCTCGCCGCGCAGGGCCAGAACTGGGGCCAGCGAGAACGGGCTTGGCCAGCCCAGCCGCTCGCCGGCCACGCAGCGTGGCAGCAAGGCCAGCTGGCGCGGGCTGCCGAAGATCCGCGCAGCGCCCAGCAGCGCGCGCCGGGCCTGCTTGCCCAGGCCGCTGAAGCCGTCTTCGCCGATACCTACAACTGTCAGCCAGGGTGCCATGTATTTCATTCCGCCATTTTTGGGGCCGCTGCGCGCCCCTTCGCGGGCTCGCCCGCTCCTACAGGTACAGCGCAGCCGTTGCTGGCAGCGGTGATTCTGTGGGAGCGGGCATGCCCGCGAAGAAGGCGACGCGGTCCGTAATTTCTACTCGATCGTCGATGATGCTCGACCACCGGCTTTTCATGCCGCCGGACAAAGCAGGCATAATACCGCGCCTTCTACACTCAAGCGCATTTTCACAGATTGCCGGATGCCCCTTTGACCCAGGCCCATGCCTCCCATGTATCGCCCCGTCCCTCGGCCTGCCCGGGGTTGTGGCGTATCGTCAGTGCCCGTGATGGCGGCATCTGCCGCATCAAGCTGCCAGGCGGCCTGCTGCTGGCCGACCAGGCCGACGCAGTGGCGGCGGCTGCCGAGCGTTTCGCCGGTGGCGTGATCGAGGCCACCAACCGCGGCAACCTGCAGATTCGTGGCATCGGCAGCGAGCATCGCGGCCTGGTCGAGACACTGCTTGCTGCCGGCCTGGGCCCACGTGATGCCGCCGGTGACGATGTGCGCAACCTGATGCTCAGCCCGCTGGCCGGGCATGACCCGGCGATGCTGCTGGATGCTCGGCCGTTGGCCGGGCAGATCCTCGACCTGCTGGAAGGCACCCCGCGTTTTCATCAGTTATCGGCCAAGTTCGCCGTGCAGCTCGATGCCGGCGAAAACCTGGCCATGCTCGAACACCCCCATGACTTGTGGCTGTCGGCCCTGCGCCTGGAGCAGCAGACCTGGTTGGCGTTTGGCCTGGCGGGTTGCCCGGCAGATGGCCAGGTGCTCGGCGCGGTGCCGGCGGAACAAGGCCAGGCACTGGTGCGTGCGGTGCTGGAGCGCTTCCTCGACCTGGCCACCCCGGCACAGTCGCGTATGCGCCAGTTGCTCGAGACGTTTTCGACAACCGATTTCATCGACGGACTCGGCCTGGCCATCCGCCGCGATGCCGCCGTGCTGGCATGGCGGCGTGAACCGCGCAGTGTCTCGTGGCTGGGCGTTCTGCCCCAGGCGCAGGGCGTCGCCTTGGGCGTTGCCCCGCCGCAGGGGCGCCTGACCCCGTCCATGCTGCGTGGCGCAGCGCGCATGGCCCGTGAGCATGGCGATGGCAGCCTGCGCCTGAGCCCCTGGCAAAGCCTGGTGCTGACCAGCCTGCAAGCGCAACACATCGACTACGCCCAGGCCAGGCTGTCCGCCCTGGGCCTGCTATGCCATGACCATGAGCCACTGGCCCGTATAAGCGCCTGCACCGGCGCCAGTGGCTGTGCCAAGGCCCTGGCCGAGACCAAGGCCGACGCCGTCACCCTGGCGGCACTGCTCGGCCCTGGCGTGCCCGGCAGCGTGCACTTGTCCGGTTGCCCCCGATCCTGCGCCGTGGCCCATGTTGCCCCGGCCACCCTGCTGGCCCGCGCGCCGGGCCGTTACGACCTGTACCTGCGTGATGCGCGCCTGCCGGGCTTCGGCGCCCTGCGCGCCACCAACCTTACCTTGAATGAAGCAGGCGCCATGCTCGACCTGCCGACGGAGCACCTTGATGATTGACTACATCCGCGATGGTCAGGAGATCTATCGCAACTCCTTCCGGATCATCCGCGAGGAAGCCCGACTCGAGCGGATCCCCGCAGACCTCGAAAAGCTCGCCGTGCGCGTGATCCACGCCTGTGGCATGGTCGATGCCATCGATGGCCTGCAGTTCTCCGAAGGTGCCGGCCGGGCCGGGCGCGAGGCGTTGCTGAACGGCGCGCCGATCCTCTGCGATGCGCACATGGTCGCCGAGGGCATTACCCGCGCCCGTCTGCCCGCCGACAACAAGGTCATCTGCACCCTGCGCGACCCGAGCGTACCGGGCATGGCGAAAGACGCCGGCAACACCCGTTCCGCCGTGGCCCTGGAGCTGTGGCGACCGCACCTGGAAGGCAGTGTGGTGGTAATTGGCAACGCGCCTACCGCACTGTTCTACCTGCTGGAAATGCTCGACGCCGGTGCCCCGAAACCGGCACTGATCCTCGGCTTCCCGGTCGGCTTCGTCGGTGCTGCCGAGTCCAAGGCGATGCTCGCCGCCGACAGCCGTGGCGTGCCGTTCGTGATCATGCAGGGCCGCCTGGGCGGCAGTGCGATGGCCGCCGCGGCGGTCAATGCCCTGGCCACGGAGGTGGAGTGATGGTGCCACGTGGACGTCTGCTGGGCCTGGGCGTAGGCCCTGGCGACCCTGAACTGATTACCCTCAAGGCCCTGCGCCTGCTGCGTGAAGCGCCCGTGGTCGGCTACTTCGTGGCCAAGGGCAAGCGCGGCAATGCCTTCGGCATCATCGAGGCGCACCTGCAGCCGGAGCAGACCTTGCTGCCGCTGGTCTACCCGGTAACCACTGAAGCGCTGCCAGCGCCGTTGTCCTATGAACAGGTGATCAGCGACTTCTACGACGAGGCCAGCGTGCAGGTAGCCGAGCACCTGGATGCCGGCCGCGACGTGGCGGTGATCTGTGAGGGCGACCCGTTCTTCTATGGTTCCTACATGTACTTGCATGACCGCCTGGCGCAGCGCTACGAGGCCGAAGTGATCCCCGGCGTCTGCTCGATGCTCGGTGGCGCCTCGGTACTGGGCGCGCCGCTGGTGTACCGCAACCAGAGCCTGTCGGTGCTGTCTGGCGTGTTGCCGGCCGATGAGCTCAAGCGTCGCCTGGCCGACGCCGACGCGGCGGTGATCATGAAACTTGGCCGCAACTTCCCCAAGGTGCGCGAAGTGCTGGCCGAACTGGGCATGGACGGGCGCGCGCTGTATGTGGAGCGGGCCACCATGGCCAACCAGAAGATCGTGCCGCTGGACCAGGTCGACCCACAGTCGTCGCCGTACTTCTCGCTGATCATCGTGCCGGGTGAAAAATGGCAGGGCTGAACATGCACCAGGCACCGGCGATCGTCATTCTTGGCCAGGGCAGCCTGGCCACGGCGCAGCGTATCCAGCAGTGTTATCCGCAAGCATCGATCCATGGGCTGGAAGGCCGGGTCGAGGGTGCCGACCTTTGCTACACCGCGTTCGGCGATACCCTGCGGGGGCTGTACCAGCAGAACACACCGATCATCGCCCTGTGCGCGGCGGGTATCGTCATCCGCAGCCTGGCCAGCCTGCTCAGCGAGAAAGGTGTCGAACCACCGGTACTGGCCGTGGCCGAAGACGGCAGTGCCGTAGTGCCGTTGCTCGGAGGCCTTGGCGGTGTGAACGTGATGGCACGGGAAATCGCTGAAGCATTGGGTGTTGCTGCGGCGATCACCACCAGCGGCGAGCTGCGTTTCGGTACCTGTCTGCTGAACCCGCCGCAAGGCTATGCATTGGCGGATATCGAGCAAGGCAAGCGCTTTGTCTCCGACCTGTTGGCTGGCGAGGCGGTGCGCATCGAAGGTGACGCGCCGTGGCTGCAGCAGGCGCAGTTGCCTGCCAGCGAGGCGGCCCGGCGTACCATCCATGTGGGATACCAGGCCCGCCCGGCCAGCCGCGATGAGCTGCTGATCCACCCGCGCTCGGTGGTAGTGGGTGTTGCCGGCGGCAGCCTGGCCAGTATCCGGGCGGCACTGCAGCAAGCCGGCATAGCCGAGCCTGCGGTGGCGTGCCTGCTGGCCGACGAGCGAGCCATGGCCGACAGCGCCCTGCACGAGGCAGCACAGGGCCTGGGAGTTGCCCTGCGCTTTACTGCCCGGACGCATGACCTGGCCGGGATGGTTGCCGCAGCATTGCCCGCTGCGCAACTGATCGAGGTGGCAGACGTGGTCATCGCGGTGGCACCTGCCCCGGTCGAGGTGAAGCAGGTTGGCCGTCGTCGGGGTCGCCTGGCGGTTATCGGCCTGGGGCCGGGCGCTGCCGAGCTGATGGTACCGGCGGTCAAGGCCGAACTGGCACGGGCCGAGGATGTGCTCGGTTACGAAACCTATGTGCGCATGGCCGGCCCGTTCCGTGACGATCAGGTGCTGCATTGCACCGACAACCGTGAAGAGATGCAGCGTGCCCGGCATGCCTTCGAACTGGCGGCCCAAGGCCGTTCGGTGGTGGTGGTATCGTCGGGCGATCCGGGTGTGTTCGCCATGGCGGCAGCGGTACTTGAAGCGCTGCACGAGTCCACTGACCCGGCCTGGCACCGGGTGGATCTCGAGATTTTGCCGGGGGTGTCGGCCTCGCTGGCGACAGCCGCTCAGGCGGGCGCGCCGCTGGGGCATGACTTCTGCGTGATGTCGCTGTCGGACAACCTCAAGCCTTGGTCGATCATTGAAAAGCGTCTGGACCTGGCGGCCCAGGCTGACTTGGTGCTGGCGTTCTACAACCCGATTTCCAAGGCCAGGCCGCACCAGCTTGGGATGGCGCTGGAGGTTGTGCGTCGGCACCGCAAGGGGAGCACGCCTGTAGTCCTTGGCCGTGACATCGGTAGGCCGGGGCAGACGCTGAAGGTCGTCACATTGGCCGAGCTGCTGCCAGAAATGGTCGACATGCGCACCATGGTGTTGGTTGGCTCTTCTACAACCTGCGTGTTTCCTCGCCTTTCGGGTGGGGAGTGGGCCTACACACCGCGTTGGTACCCCTCGGCTTCCTGAATGCCGCGGAAACTCTTCAGCGCGTTGCGTATCGCCCGTGCTGGCTAAGGTGGCTGCCCCTGACTCATGGGGCAACCATCAAGGAGTTTCCAAATGTCCGAAGCAACACAAGGCACCACCATCAACGATTCTGCCATTCTGGTCGAAGGCAACCTGCTGGCCTGCGGCGCGGGCATGTCTGCGCAAAACCGCCGCGATGTGAAGAATGCCTTCCACTTTGCCACGCTGGTGGCCGACAAGGACTTGGACACCGAAAAGCAGAGCAGGCAGTGGTACGACAAATTCGTCGATGTCATGCGTGATCTCGGCTTCACTGTCCCACGGCGCAGTTTCGAACTGGAAACTTCGGCTGAGCTGTCCGTCACCGTAGGCGCTGTCGCTACCCGGGCGATCGGTGTGATCGGTAATGCGATGTTGGGCGGGACGCAGCTGGGTGAGGTGGCGAGGAGGGCCTTCGACAAGATGACTACCGTCGAAGACAGCGCCAAGGTGCTCGACCACAAGCGCAAGAACAAAGCCCGGGGATTGGTCGGCATGGCAGCCTGCATCGAAACCGAAAACAACGATGTGGTCATGGTAGTGAGCTGCATCCAGGCGTCTGCCCCGACACTGGACGACGACGCGCTGGGCATGCAGTGGAAACTGGAGAAGACACATTACTACGCAGGTACGGCAGTGCTCACGCTCAACAACTTCGTCTACGACAAAGTCCGTGAAACCGTCGAAAACAAGCTCGGTGTGCGCAGCGTCGAGAACGTTCTCCAGTACGACATCTGACGATAGGGCGGCGTTGTTGCGACGCCGCCTTGTTCGACTCTTTGTGACGAGGCAACGCAATGGACAGAACAGCTGAACAACTGATGTTGATTGGCGGAACGGCATTACTGTATCGCGTGGACACTGGTCAGATTCAACTTCAGGCCGCCTTCGACTCCATCCTTTACGCCCAGCTGGTGGCCAACAGGAATGCGGGGTCACGCTTTGAGCACTACGAAGCCTGGTATGACGCCTATCGCGAGGCATACCGGCAGCTAGGCTGGATCAAGCTGGCCAGCACGCATGACCTGAAACAGTTGGGTCAGCCCGTGCGCAGCGCGCAGATCCAGCCACTCGAAGCGTGGCTGAAGATGCGCTCGATCCGCCATGAGGCTGTGCTGGCGGCAGTAAAGAGTGGCCTGGGGCGATCGATCGAAGGTTTTCGCCACCAGCTGAAGTTCAGCACGCAGGGAGCACAATTGGTGATCGAGCTCGGCCTCCTCAAGCCGGGGCCGGCGCTGGACCTTTGCAGTATTACCCTGCATTTCGACAAGCCGATCGCCAGCATCTCGCAGGAGATGTTGCTGGGCGAGCACTTGCTCAAAGGCGAGGCCGAGTTCAACGGGATTTCTTTGGTGCTCGACAATGGGCGCTTCCAACACCAGCGGGATGAATTGCAGGCGTTGATGAAAACCAAGGATGCCCAAGGGGAATACCGGTTCGACCCCTACGCGCCGTCAACAGGAGCCGATCATGAGTGAGTCCACATCTGCCGTGATCGGCGCAGGGATCGTTTCCTTCCTGCCGGGAATTTCTGCGAGGCACAGAGACAAGGTGAAACTGGCCCTGGCGATGGCCGAGCGTTCCACCGAGGCAGCGTATAGGGAAGGGCTGATCGAGGACTGGTTTGCCTACTACCGCAACCAGCTCAAGTACATGGGCTGGGACGCCGTTTCTGCCGAGCAGGTGCATTGGCCAGACGAGCAGCGTGCCAGGCAAGCTGATCAGGTGCTGGAAACCATTGCCGCAACCGCTGGTGAGCACTTTGCTTCGGTAATCGGTATTTCCATGCACAAACTGTTGGCCAACCCGACGCCTTTGCGGGAGCTGGAGCGGCGTGCCTACGAACGGCAGCATTTCCAGTTGTTGCCCTGTGCGCCCGCCGGAGCCAACCGGGTGGATATGGTGCTCTACCATGAAACGGACACACGCTCGGCGTACAGTGCGGGCTTTATCAGCCACAAGCGCAGCCACCGGAACGTGCGTGCGGAGTTGGTACGCTTCAACCTCCTGGCGTTCGAGCACAGTTATTTGCCCAAGGTGCAGGACCGCGTCGTGCAGGTTTCCTTGCAGCGCATACTGGATTTCGACATCTAGGGCGCGAGGTAGCCTTTGATGCCTGTGAAGATGATCTGTGCAGCCAGGGCGCAGACGAACAACCCCATCAGGCGGCTGACGATCTGCAGGCCTTGGTCGCCGAGGATGCGCTCGATACGGTGTGACAGGTATAGCACCAGGCCTACGGTGAAACTGGCCAGGGCGATGCTGATGATGGCCAGCAGTTTGTCGTCCCAGTGCGGTTGGCCGACACCCATTACCAATAGAGCACCGATGGTGCCCGGGCCGACGGTCAGCGGGATGGTCAGCGGCACGATGGTCACATCCTGCTGCACGTTGTCGGCTTGTACCGCGGACTTGCCTTGGGCCATGCCCAGTGCCGAGATGAACAGCACGCTGCCGGCGCCGATGCGGAAGGCGTCGGCAGTGATACCGAAAATGCCGAAGATCGCTCGCCCGAACAGGTACAACAGGACACTGGCGATGAGCGCGGCGATGGCGACCTTCCATGCCAGCTGCTTGCGCTCTTTGCTGGAATGGCCGCGGGTCAGGCTGATGAAGCACGACAGCACGAAGAACGGGCTGTAGAGCACGAGCATTTTCAGGTAGACACTGAACAACTCATGGAGCATGGGGCTAGTCCAGGCAGTTATGGCTGGGCAGAGTTTATCAGCAGATTCTGTTGATAGCCTTGCCGGCCTCAGATCAGGAACTATGCACCGGATCCACCTTGGCTTCCCGGTGATTGGCCCAGTACTGGATCAGCTCTCGCAACTGCGACAATTCCACCGGTTTGGCCATGTGCCCGTCCATGCCCGCCAGGCGTGCACGCTCCTTGTGTTCGGCAAGTATGTGAGCGGTCAGCGCCACTACCGGGGTGCGCTGGCGCTGGTTGGCGGCTTCCCAGGCGCGCAGCTGCTGGGTGGCCGAGAAACCGTCCAGTATCGGCATTTCGCAGTCCATCAGCACCAGGTCATAGCGCTGCGCCTTCATCGCCTGCAAGGCCTCTTCGCCATTGCTGGCGGTGTCTGGCTCGAGGTTGAGCTTGCCGAGCATGCCGCGAATCACCTTGGTCGAGATGCTGTTGTCCTCGGCGACCAGCACGCGGAAGTCGCCGGGCAGGTCCAGTGCCTGGGGGATGCCGGGCAAACTGGCTGGCACGGCTTGTTCGCGGCCGCGCTGGGCCAGCTCTTCGGCCAGAGTGGTTTTCAGCGTGTAGCCCGCCACCGGCTTGGCAAGGATCCGCTTGACCCCGGCGTTGCGCGCAATGACCTTGCTCGGCGCGTTGCTGATGCCGGTGAGCATCACTACCAGGATGTCGTGGTTCAGGCTCGGGTCTTCCTTGATCTTGGCGGCCAGCTGCATGCCGGTCATGCCTGGCATGTTCTGGTCCAGCAGTACGGCATCGAAGTAGTCGCGCAGGTGGGCCTTGGTGCGCAGCAGGGCCAGGGCTTCCTTGCCCGACGGGACCGCGCTGACGTTCATACCCCAGGCACTGCACTGCTGTACCAGCACCTTGCGGCAGGTGTCGTTGTCATCCACCACCAGTACCCGAGCATCACGCAGCGGGCCTTCGAGGTCGGCCGGTGGCTGTTCGAGGCGCGAAGGGTCCAGCGGCAGCGTCAGCCAGAGAGTGTTGCCCATGCCAGTGCTGCTCTTGATGCCGAACTCTCCCTGCATCAGGCCGATCAGCTGCTTGGCGATCACCAGCCCCAGATGGCCGCCCAGCTTGTTGCTGGAGAGGAAGTGGTGGCTGTGCAACTCGGCCTGCAGCAAGGCTTCGCGGTCAGCGGCGGGCAACGGTTCGCCGCTGTCCTGCACGGCGATGCGCAGGCGCGGTACCTCGCCGCGCTGGTCCAGCGCCACCACCAGCAGGATTTCGCCCTGATCGGTATTTTTCAGGGCATTCTCCAGCAGGCTCGACAAGGCCTGGCGAAGGCGCGTCGGGTCGCCGCTGATTACCCGAGGTACTTGCGGCTGGGTGAAGCTGATCAGTTCGATGTTCTGCTGTTCGGCCTTGGCGCGGAAAATGTTCAGGCAATCCTCGATCAGAGCGTTGAGGTCGAACTGCACATCATCGAGTTCGATCTGCCGGGATTCGAGCTTGGAAATGTCGAGAATCTCGTTGATCAGCGTGAGCAGCTCGTTGCCGGCGCTGTGAATGGTCTGTACGTAGTCGCGCTGCTTGACCGACAGCGGCGTCCCCAGCAGCAGTTCTGTCATGCCCAGCACACCGTTCATCGGGGTGCGGATTTCGTGACTGATCTTGGCCAGGAATTCGGCCTTGGCGTTGATTTCGGCATCGCTGGCTGCCAGGGCGCGGCTGGCGCTGAAGCGCTCCTCGCTCATGCGCCGCAGGCGTTCGCTGACTGCCAGGTTGAGCAGCAGGCCGCTGACCACCGTCAGCCCCAGCAGGATGCACAGCAACCAGGGCGTAGAAGTACGGGTCAGGCCCAGCAGCGCCGGCAGCAGCACCAGGCCACCGAGGTTGAACACCACCATGGCCAGGCTGAATAGGCGTGCGGGTGCATAGCCCTTGTACCAGTGGTAGCTGCTGACCAGCAGCATGCTCACGGTGCCCAGGGCCATCAGGGCGTAGGTCATCAGGTTGAGGGGCAGGGTGTCGACGAACAGCAGCACCAACCCGCTCAACCCGACCACCAGCATCTCACCCTGCAGCAGGCGGTTGAGCCGTGGCGAGTTGCATGGCGAAAAGAAATGCTGGGTGAAGCACAGCCCGGCCAGGCCGGCCAGGACGAGAGTCAGATATGCGGCGGGCGTCTGCGCGCTGTGCCACACGTGCCACCACGGGCCGCTCAGGTTCAGCAGGATCAGGCCGCTGAGCAGCATCAGGCCGTGGTACAGCGCCAGGATCAGGGTGGTGTTGGAGCGGCTGTAGAGGAAGCGGATCAGGTTGTGCATGATCAGCATCACCAGGCCGCCGAACAGCATGCCGAACAGCAGCGGCTGGCGTTGGTCGGAGGCTGCCACGGCCGCAGGCTCCAGACTGATGGCCGGGCGCAGCTGATGCTCGGAAACCAGGCGCAGGTAGATATCCAGGGGTTGCTTGCTGTTGGGCAGGGGCAGTACATGGTCGCTGCCACGCAGGGTCGGGCTGGCATTGCCGGCCTGGCGCCCATGGTGCAGCTGACGCAGAAGCTGGTCGCCCTCGAGGGCGTAAAGGTCCAGGCCCGAAAGGTCTGGGGCGAAAACCCGAAGCAGTTGTTCCTGCTCGCCGGGCTCCAGGCGGTAGTGCAGCCAGAGGGCCTGTTCCGCAGGGGCGGCATCCAGGTCGGCGAGGACAAGCGGGCTGAACTGGTTGCGGTAACGCTCGGAGCGCACGTCGCTCAGTTGCAGGTTGGCCTGTTCGTCGAGCAGAACGGCCCAGCCTCCGTCATGTTCGGCCGCAGCCGGGAACATGCAGAGCAAGGTCAGCAAGCTGACGATCAGAGCTGAGGCAATCCGAAGCCGACGCACTACGAAATCCCTTCTTAGCCAAGGTGCCGGGTATTAACTATGCGCGGCGCGCCAAGTCGAAGGCAAGGCCTCTCGGGGCCCTGTCGACGAGCCGGATGCCGCAGGCGCAAGGTGTTGAGGCGCACTGCGGCAGGCCGGTACAACTTATTGCTGGTGCTCACCGCGCTCGCGGGCGATGGCCCGGTAGCCGATGTCGGTGCGGTAGAAGCTGCCGTTCCAGCTTACTTCCTTGGCCAGGCGGTAAGCCTGCTGCTGCGCGTCGGCAACCGTGCTGCCCATGGCGGTTGCACACAGTACGCGCCCACCGTTGGTGGTCACCTTGCCATCCTTCAGTGCGGTACCGGCATGGAACACCTTGCCTTCGATCTTCGCAGCAGCGTCCAGGCCGTTGATCACGTCACCCTTGGCGTAGTCGCCCGGGTAGCCGCCGGCAGCCAGTACCACGCCCAGGCTCGGGCGTGGGTCCCATTGTGCTTCGACCTTGTCCAGCGCCTTGGCGAATGCGGCCTCGACCAGCAGCACCAGGCTCGACTCCAGGCGCAGCATGACTGGCTGGGTTTCAGGGTCGCCGAAGCGGCAGTTGAATTCGATGACCTTGGGGTTGCCCGCCTTGTCGATCATCAGGCCTGCGTAGAGGAAACCGGTGTAGACGTTGCCTTCCTCGGCCATGCCGCGCACGGTCGGCCAGATCACCTGGTCCATCACGCGCTGGTGCACTTCGGCAGTGACCACCGGGGCGGGGGAGTAGGCACCCATGCCGCCGGTGTTCGGGCCGGTGTCCTGGTCGCCGACGCGCTTGTGGTCCTGGCTGGTGGCCATGGGCAGCACGTTCTGGCCGTCGACCATGACGATGAAGCTGGCTTCCTCGCCGTCGAGGAACTCCTCGATGACCACGCGGGAGCCCGCATCGCCGAAGGCGTTGCCGGCCAGCATGTCACGCACGGCGGCTTCGGCTTCTTCCAGGGTCATGGCGACGATCACGCCCTTGCCCGCGGCCAGGCCGTCGGCCTTGATCACGATCGGCGCGCCTTTTTCCTGCAGGTAGGCCAGCGCCGGCTCGATTTCGGTGAAGTTCTGGTAGTCGGCGGTCGGGATCTTGTGACGCGCCAGGAAGTCCTTGGTGAATGCCTTGGAACCTTCCAGCTGGGCCGCGCCCTTGGTCGGACCGAAGCAGTCCAGGCCGCGGCTGCGGAACAGGTCGACCACGCCGATGACCAGCGGTGCTTCCGGGCCGACGATGGTCATGTCGACGTTCTTCTCGGCGAAATCAGCCAGTTGCTCCAGGGCGCACACGTCGATGGCGACGTTCTCGCACTTGGCTTCAATGGCAGTGCCGGCGTTGCCCGGGGCAACGAAGACTTTCTCGACGCGCGGGTCCTGGGCGACTTTCCAGGCCAGGGCGTGCTCACGGCCGCCGCTGCCGATGATCAAAACTTTCATGTCAAAACCTCTGTTTGGCGGCAGTCCTCGTACCTTGTGGGAGCGGGTTCACCCGCAAATGC
>MTEU01001164.1_pt1 | contig 21399 bp, 17 predicted proteins | sample 1042701 | NCBI WGS metagenome assembly MTEU01 (sample SAMN06185813, study PRJNA358809) | soil metagenome | isolation source: naturally attenuated soil | place: India | collected 2015-05-23
ACGGATCCCCAACTCGCCGCCATCAGGCCGCCACTTCCATCAATGCATCGACCACCACCACACCCTCCGGGCTCGCCATCACCGGATTCAGGTCGACCGACCGTATCGCGCCGGCGGCGACGTGCACCATCCTGCCGACCGCCACCGCGGTGCGGCACAGCGCCGCCACGTCCACAGCCGCTTCGCCCCGCACACCGGCCAGCAGCGGCGCGATGCGCAGGCTCTGCAGCGCGCGGGCGACATCCTCTTCGTCGCAGGTGGCCAGCAGTACCACGGTGTCGCGCAGCGTCTCGACATACTTGCCGCCGTCACCGACCACCAGCACCGCGCCGAACACCGGATCCCAGTGCGCACCGATCATGCATTCGCGCTGGCTGCGCACCATCGCCGCGACGATGACGCCCTCGGCCTCGACCCCCATGCGCGCCAGCGTGGCCATCTGGCGCTCGAATGCCGCGACGATCGAATCGGCGTCGTTGCACCCCAGCGCGACCAGGCCGTGTTCGCTCTTGTGGGGCACCGCGGCCGCGCAGGCCTTGACCGCTACGGGGCCTCCGAGCGCGCGCCAGGCCGACACAGCATCGTCGACGCCGCGGCACAATCGGTGCGCGACGACGGGAACGCCGGCATCGGCCAATCGCGCGAGGCTGGCCGCTTCGCTGAGCGTGGCCGATGGCGAAGAGACATCGAGCGCGGCCGCCGCAGGCGGCGCCGGCGGACGCGCGAGCAATTCCGCCATTCGCAGCCGATGCGCGCGCCATTGGCTCAGCGCCGGCAGCGCTTCGCCGGCATTGGCGTAGACCGGTACGCCGCGCTGCCGGAACGGGGTGGCCACGCTCTGCTGCCAGGCCGCGACCGCAATCGGCTTGCCGCTGGTGTCGGCAAAGGCCGCCGCATCGGTGGCGAAGCGCTCGATGTCGTAGCCCATGCCGGCCACCGGGATATCGAGCAGCACCAGATCGGCCGCCGCATCGCCCGCGATCACCGGCAGCACTTCGCCGAACAGTGCGCTATTGGTCAGCAGGGCGGCCGTCACGTCGACCGGATTGGCGGTCGCGGCAAAACCGGGGAGGCGTTCGGCTAGCGCGGACTGGGTCTGCGCCGCCAGCGGCGCCATCGACAGTCCGCAGGACTCGGCGGCGTCGGCTGCCATCACGCAGCTCGCGCCCGAATTGCTGACCACCACGAGGCCGCGGCCCCGCGGTTGCGAATCGCGCAGATACAGCGGCGCGCAGCGCGCCAGGGCATGAGCGTCGTCGACGCGCCAGATGCCGTGATGGGCGAGGAAGGCGTCGACGGCGCGATCCTCGTTGGCCAGCGCGCCGGTGTGCGAGGCCGCGGCGCGTTGGCCCGCGCTGGTGCGCCCCGCCTTGACGGCGACGATGGGCACGCCCCGTGCGCGGGCCACCGATGCTGCCTGCGCCAGCGTGGCCGGATCGTTCAGCGTCTCCAGATACAGCAGCATCAGGCGCACGTCGTCATCGTGCGCAACGGCCAGCGCCAGGTCGCTGACCGTGACGTCCGCCTGGTTGCCGGTCGCATGCATGTGCCGCACGCCGATGCCCTGGTGCCGCAGCAGGCCGTAGACCATCGCGCCCATGCCACCACTCTGGCTGATCACCGCGACCGGACCATCCTGCGGCGGCACCTCGATGAACATCGTCGAGAAGCTGGCGATCGCGCCGCTGCCGAAATTGGCCAGGCCCTGGCTGTTCGGTCCCACCATGCGCAGGCCCGCGGCGCGCGCGATGTCGACCATCTTCTGCTGCTGGCGCCGGCCTTCCTCGCCAGCTTCGCCAAAGCCCGAGGCGATCACGATGGCCGCCGCCACGCCAAGCCGCGCGCAATCGGCGACCGCCTGCACCGCCGCGTCGCCCGCGACCACGACGATGGCAAGTTCCGGCGCTTCCGGCAGCGCGTCGAGCGACGCGTAGCTGCGCAGGCCCTGGATCTTGTCGCGCTGCGGGTTGATCGGATACAGCGTGCCGCGGTAGCCGTGCTGCTGCATGTAGTGGATCGGCCGGCCGCCGATCTTGTGGATATGGTCCGAGGCGCCGATCACCGCGATCGAGCGCGGCGTCAGCAGGGCTTGCAGGCCGGGGGGGAGAGAAGCTGCCATATCGTGTTCCTGTCGATGCGAAGGGTAATGGAAGGCGAAGGTCAGTCGATGGTGGCGCCGGAGGTCTTGACCACGTCGGCCCATTTGTCGATCTCGGCGCCGAGGAAGCGGCCGGTCGCGTCGGGCGAAGTCCATTCGGCACCGAAGCCTTGCGTGGCGAAACGCGAACGGACCTCGGCATCGTCGAGCACGGCGCGCAGCGCCTGGCTCAACTTGTCGACCACCGGCGCGGGCGTGCCGGCCGGCGCAAGCAGCGCGTTCCAGGCGGTGGCTTCATATCCGGCCAGACCGGCCTCGGCAATGGTCGGCACATCGGGCGCGGCGGGGGAGCGCCTGGCGCCGGTCACGGCCAGCGCCTTGAGCTTGCCGTCGCGCACGAACGGCATCGCCGACAGCATGGTGTCGAACATCACCGTCGCCTGGCCGCCGATCACGTCGGTCAGGGCGGGCGCGCTGCCCTTGTACGGCACGTGGGTCATGCGCACGCCGGCCATCGCGTTGAACAGCTCGGCGGACAGATGGGTCGACTGGCCATTGCCCGAGCTGGCAAAGGTCACCTGGCCGGGCTTGGCCTTGGCCAGCGCGATCAACTCGGCGACATTGCGCGCCGGCGTCGACGGCGCGGTGACGAGGACCAGCGGTCCGCGCGTCAGCAGGCTGACCGGCGCGAAGTCGCGGCGCGCCGGGCGGGTAGGGCACCACCATGCGGATCGGGCGCGCGGGCCAGGTCTCCGCATGTCCGGGTCGAGGCAACAGGGCCCAAAGCGCGCCCAGCGCCAGCGCGGCAAGCAAGGTTCGCCGGACATGCCGCTGCGCTGCGGAAAACGACGGGGCGAACGCGGCCCGCCGATACGAATGGTTCGGCTGCATCTGTGTCTCCATGTGGTTGTCTTCGTGGGCGGGCGGCCGGTGCTATTCCCGCTGGAATCGCAGCAGCGTGCGCTCGCCATGCCGGAAGAAGCCCGCGCGCACGCGATCGCCGATGACCACGCCCGGCTCGGCATGCCCCATCACGCGCGGCCCTTCGTCCAGCGTGGCAAGTACCAGCGTGTAGGGGACCAGTGCCCGGAAGCTGTCGTCCGGCGCGCGCGCAACCTCCGTCACGGCGTAAACGGTGGCCCGCCCGGCGGCATCGCGCCACGAGAGGCGGACGCCGCCGCAGCGCTGGCAGGCATGGCGCTCCAGCGACTGGGCCGCGCCGCAGTCGCCGCAGGATTGATAGCGAACGCAGGCCGCTTCCAGGCCTTCTGCATAGGGATGAAGCCCTTCGGGCACGGCGCCATCCCCGGAATTGGCTGAGATCGGCATTACAGAGCCTCCAGCACCAGGCTGACATGGGACGACAGCACGCCGCCATCGGCATGGAACAGCGCGCGGCGACGCTGACCGACCTGCCGGTCGCCGGCGCGCCCCGCAAGCTGCCGCGCCGCCTCGGCCAGATGCATCAGGCCGCCGGCGACGCCGGAATGGCCGAACGCGAGCAGGCCGCCATGGGTATTGAGCGGCAGCGGGCCATCGATATCGAAGTCGCCGGCCAGCAGCCGCGCATGCGCGCCGCCGCGCGGCGCCACGCCGATTTCTTCGAGCAGCATCAGCAGCGTGATGGTGAACGAGTCGTAGATCGCCAGATAGTCGAGCCGATCGATGCCGATGCCGGCCTCGGCGAGCGCACGCGTTGCGGCTTCGCCGGCGCCGGTCGTCATCACGCTGTCGATCGCGCACAGATGCTGATGGCGATGCGCCTGCCCCGCGCCGGCAATCCGTACCGGCCGGCCCGGACCCGGCTCCGCCGAGACCACCAGCGCCACCGCGCCATCGGAGATCGGGCAGCAGTCGGACAGCAGCAGCGGCGCCGCCACCGGCTTGGCGGAACATGCGGCCGCGACGGTCAATGGCTCGCGCAAGTGCGCATCGCGATGCGTGCCCGCATGCTTGCGCATCAGCGCGGCGAAATCCGCCAAGGCGTCGCGCGGCAGGCCGGTCTCCACCAAATAGCGGGAAGCCAGCAACGCGTAGTACGCCGGCACCGAGGCGCCGTTGGGCACTTCGACCTGCGGCTCGCCCACCTGGGCCAGCGTCTGCACCGACTGGTCGCGGCTCTGTCCGCTCAGGCGATTCTCGCCCGCCACCACCAGCACATGGCGGCAGCGGCCGGCGCGCACCAGTTCGCGCGCCAGCATCGCCATCGCGCCGCCGGTGGCGCCGCCGGCGGCCATGCCATGCGCATAGGCGGGGTTGAGCGAGGCGTATTCGCAGAAGCGGTCGGCCAGCATCAGATGCGGCAGCGTGGTTGCGTAACCGCACAGCACGCCATCGATCTCGCCGCGCGGCAGCGCCGCCTCGGCCAGCGCGGCATCGGCGGCCTGTGCCATCAGCGTCAGCGGCGTGCTGCCCGGCAGCCTGCCGAAGCGCGTATTGCCGGCGCCGCGCAGCCAGGCGGCGCATTGCGTGGACGGGTTCGTGTCGGCGCTCATGTCGGGCTCATGTCAGCGCTTGAGCAGCGGGCACTTCGACTTCGACGGCGGGATGAAGGCCTGATCGCCGGGCACCGTCGCAAGCACCTTGTAGTAGTCCCACGGGTACTTCGACTCGGCCGGCGTCTTGACCTCGAACAGGTACATGTCATGCACCATGCGGCCGTCCTCCCGGATGCGGCCATTGGCGGTGAAGAAGTCCTGGATCGGCATCGACTTCATCTGCTTCATCACCGCGGCCGTCTCGTCGGTGCCGGCCGCCTGCACGGCCTTCAGGTAGTGCATCACCGACGAATAGACCCCCGCCTGGCTCATGTTCGGCATCTTCTTGAGCTTGTCGAAATACCGGCGCGACCATTTGCGCGTGGCGTTGTTCATGTCCCAATAGAAGGCCTCGGTCAGCACCAGCCCCGCGGCGGTCTTCAGGCCGATCGCGTGGATGTCGTTGATATAGAGCAGCAGGCCGGCCAGCTTCTGCTTGTTGTCGCGCGTCAGGCCGAATTCGTGCGCGGCCTTGATCGCGTTGACCGAGTCGCCGCCCGCATTGGCCAGGCCCACGACCTGCGCCTTGCTGGCCTGCGCCTGCAGCAGATACGAGGCGAAGTCGCTGGCGCCTATAGGATGGCGCGCGGCGCCGAGTACCTTGCCGCCGGTCTCGGTGACCACGGCAGTGGCCGAGTCCTGCAGCGTGTGGCCGAACGCGTAGTCCGCGGTCAGGAAATACCAGCTCTTGCCGCCGCGCTGGACCATCGCGCGCGCGGTGGTGTTGGCCAGCGCATAGGTGTCGTAGGCATAGTGCACCGAGATCGGCGTGCACAGGTCGTTGGTCAGCCGCTCGGTGCCGGGGCCGGAGAACACCACGATGCGGTTCTTCTGCTTGGCGACTTCCAGCACGGCGAGCGCAGGGGCGGAGGCCGCGACATCGAGGATCGCGTCGACGCGGTCGGTGTCGAACCATTCGCGCGCCTTGTTGGCGGCGATGTCGGCCTTGTTCTGATGGTCCGCCACCACCAGCTCGATCTTGCGGCCCAGCACCTTGCCGCCGAAGTCGTCGATCGCCATCTGCGCCGCGGTCGCGCTGCCGCGGCCGGTCACATCGGCATAGAGGCCGCTCATGTCGAGGATCAGGCCGACCTTGACCAGATCGTCGGAGAGGGCGGCCTTCGGCTGGGCCTGTGCCTGAGCGGCGCCGCCGAGCGCCAGTGCACAAGCGCCCAGCATGCCGGCCAGCAAGCGGGAAACAAGGCCGGCAGTGCGCCGGCGTGCGGGGAATGGCTTCATGTCGTGGGTCTCCTCCGGATCGTTGGTGTCGCCGCTCGGTGTCGCCGCTCAGACGGTGGCGATCGGTGTGGTGGGCGAACCAACCGCCCCGGGCAGGCGCAGCGGTGGCGCCGTCAGCATGAAGCGGGTGCGGCCGTGCTCGCGCAGCCATTGCGCCAGCTCGCGCAGATACCAGAGCTCGCCCAGCGGCAGGCCCAGCTTGAACAGGCAGTGGTGGTGCAGCGGCAGCAGCGGATGCGGACCGGGGCCGCTGGCAGGTGGCGCGGGATAGCGTTCGACCGCGTAGTTGTCGGCGATCAACGCGGCGATACCGGCGTCGGTGATCCACTGCAGCAGCTTGTCGTCGCGTCCATTCAGCGCGCTGCAGCTGTGGTGCAGCACGTTCTCGTCGGGCTCGCGCTGCATCGACAGCACCACCTCGGCGAAGCCCGTGCGCAGCAGCAGCATGTCGCCGCGCTCGACCTCGACCCGGTCCGCCTCCATCGCGCGCATCAGCTCGTCGTAGCCGATATTGCGGAAGTCGGTGCCGTAGCAATGCGCCAGATCGACCAGCACGCCGCGGCCCTGCATGCCCTTGACGGCGAAGTTCTCGATGCCGAGCGCGCGCGCCTCGCTGTGTTCGTGATTGCAGCCGTGCGCGGCGAAGTGATCGTCGTCGGCGTAATCGACCGGCCCGACGATATGTTCGTTGGCGCGATAACCGTTGTAGTAGACGCGCTCCGCGCGGCCGTCGCCGTCGGCGTCGAACAGTGCGCCGACATGGGCCAGCGAATCCCATTGGGTCGAGTATTGCAGCGACAGCAGGACCTGATCGTCGCTGATCACGTCCGTGGCGGCGGGATCGACCTTGGCCAGCGGAAAATTGACGTAGGGCAGGTCGTCGCGGAAGGTCGGACGCAGCACCGGCGGATGGCGGCGCGGATTGAGCTTGTTGCCGCCGGGATAGTCGAGCGGCAGCGACAGGCAGAAGCTCAGGCCGGCCTGGATCTCCTGCGCGGCCTTGCGAACCTGCTCGGCGCCGATCAGATTGAGCCGCCCGATCTGGTCGTCGGGACCGAAGTCGCCCCAGGTCGAGCCCTGCGGACGTTGTTTCCAGCGCATGCCTGATGTCTCCATGTTGGTGGTCCTTTTTCTGTCGTTCAGGGTTGTGCTGCTTGCTGCCGCACCGGTTTGCTACGGCGTATCGGTGGGCAGGGTGGGCGAAAGGGCGGGCGAAAGCGTGGCGCCGCCCGTGCGTGCCGCGGCGCCGCGATGCGGCCAGCGGTCCGGCAGCGACGCCTCGATGGCGCCCAGTTTGGCGACGATGCCGTCGGCCTCGCGCCGCAGCGCCTTGGCCATGGCGGCCTCTCGTTCGGTGATGCGCTCGTTCAGCGCGGCGATGCTCAGCGCCCCGAGCGGATAGCCGTCCGGGCCGGGCAGCGCGATCGCGATGCCCCCCATCCGCTCGACCACCACATCGAGCAGCACCGCATAGCCGCGTTCGCGCGTCGCTTCGACATGGCGCAGCAGCGCGGCCGTGCTCAGCCGCGGATAGCGCTTGAGCGACGGCGCCACGCAGCGCAGAACGGCGTCGATTTCCTCGTCGGGAAGAGCGGCCAGCAAGGCCAGGCTGCCGGCGCCCACGCCGAGCGGGCGGCGGCTGCCGATATCGAGATAGTTGGCGCGGATCGGGAAATTGCCGAAGCGCAGTTCGGTACAGACCGATTCCCAGCCGCTTGGCACCGAGAGGATCGCGGTGTCCTCGAACGCGCAGGCCAGGCGGATCAAGGCAGGGCGGGCCAGCGGCCGCAAATCGAGGCGGCGCAGGGCCGCTGCCCGCAGCACCAGCCATTCCGGGCCGGGACTGAACGCCTTGGTCGCCGGATCGCGCGACACCAGCCCCTCCGCCGCCAGCGTGTCGAGCAGCCGCAGCGCCGACGCCTTGTCGACGCCCGACGCCTGCGCGAGGTCGGTCAGCCGCGTATTACGCGGATCCGACAGCGCCCGCAGCAGCTGGCAAGCCTTGCGCAGCGACGATCCCTGCGTCGTCATCCGGCCGTCTCCCTGTTCTGGTCATTTTGCGGAATGAAACCGCAGATGCCGTTATAGGGCGGCTACAGGGCTGAGTCATTTTGCGACGCATCAAAGTTTCGTGGAATGAAATTTCAACCACGGGCGGGCAGTGTGGGCTTCCGGCAGCCTGCGCCGAAAAGTCGAAGGTAAGGCTGAGTCGATAGGGCTTGGAAGCCGATGTTCGGTTTTTCTTACATTTACCTATAATTGAACAATACAGGTTCGCTATTTTTGACATCATGCAGACCGCATACACGCCTCAAGAGCTGGGCCGGCTGATTCGAAGCACACGGAAAGCGCTGGGCACGACGCAAGCCGAACTAGCCACCGCCCTGCAAGTGCGCCGCCAGACCATCGCGGAACTGGAGCGCGGGGGGAACGTGGGGTTGCACGTCATGTTTAACGCCCTCGTCTATTTGGGTAAAGGCATCGCCATTTCCGATGCGCGCCCGACGGCCGAGGCCTTGCGAGCCATGTTGGACGACGATGAATGACAAGCTGAAACGCCTGCGCGTCACTACCCCTCAAGGGACTTCCGGCACGATCGACAAGGAGTCTCGCTACATCTTCAACTACACGGCGACGGAGCGCGAATGCGAAGTTGCGCTGGGCATGCCGATTCGCGCGGAGAGCTACGGCAGCACCGTTCTGCATCCGATCTTTGCGATGAACCGGCCGGAGGGCTATCTGCTCGATCGCATCCGACATCGGTTTGGCAAGCTGGCGCAGCTCGACGACATGCGGTTGCTTGCCTTGACCGGGCAGAACCAGATTGGACGCCTGCGCTACGACGTACCGGGCGTCGAGGATCAGCGTCACAAGGCGTCGACGGTGGGCCTCTCCACCATCCTGGAGACCGACGCTTCGACGGACTTGTTCGAGTATCTGGTCGATACCTACCTGCAGTCCGGCATCAGCGGAATACAACCCAAGGTCATGATTCCGGATGCGGACAAGGCCAATACGCCGCTGGTCGAGCGCGCGACCTTGATTGCGCCAGACCTGATTGTCAAGGCAAGCGGCGACGAGTATCCGTACCTGGCGCAGAACGAGTTCCTGTGCATGGAGGCAGCGCGTCGGGCCGGCATCTCGGTGCCTCAGTTCTGGTTATCCCAGACCGGCACGCTATTCGTGATGGCGCGCTTCGATATGGTCGGAGGCCGGCAGCTCGGCTTCGAGGACATGGCGGTGCTGATGAACAAGACCGCGGAGGAGAAATACCTCGGCGCTTACGAACATATCGCCAAGGTGATCAATGTCTATTGCGGGCCGAACGCGCCGGACAGCTGCAGGCGCTTCTTCGACTATCTCGCCTTGACAGTGATGGTGCGCAACGGCGATGCACACTTGAAAAACTTCGGTCTGATCTATCGCGACCCCCATTCGAGCGCACCCGAGCTGTCTCCGCTTTACGACGTGGTGACTACCACCATGTACAAATACCAGAACAGGTACGGTGTGGAGCTGACCGATCGTGAACTGGCACTCAAGCTCGCGAAATCCAGGCGATACCCGGACCGCAAGACCCTGATTGAGTTCGGCAAGAACGTGTGCGGCGTCGCCAATCCAGAGCAGGTCTTTGAGCGCATCGGCGATGCAATGAGCGACACGCTGCAGGCCGATGTCCCAGGAATCGATGCAAAGTTGATGAAGGCCCTGCGCACGGAATGGGACGGCGGCCGTCTGGCGATGGCGCCGGACCACGTCTATCGGCAGGCAGCCATCAAGAATCTATCCGGTTCCCCGCCAGAACGCTCTTGAATCGGCTGCCCGCCCATGCGGGGGATGAACGAGCTAACGCGCCGCCAAACTACCCCGCAAACACCGGCTCGTCCCGATCCACCTTCGCCGCGGCCAGAAGCGCGTTCAGTTCGGGCACGCACGATCCGCAATTGCCACCGGCCTTGACGCAGGCCGTGATCTCGGCTGCGCTGCGCAGGCCGTGTTCGCGGATCGCGTCGCAGATCGTATTGCGGCCAACGCCGAAACAGGAGCAGACGGTCGGGCCGGCATCGACGCCGGGCTCGGCGGCCTGGCCGATCAGCAGGCCGATGCGGTCGTCGTCATCCAGCTGGCCCTTGGCGAACAGGCTGCCGAGCCAGGCCCGTGCCGGCAGGTCGGGCCGCGCCGAGAGATAGACGCAGGCCTGGAGCCGGTCATCGACGACCAGGGCCGCGTGGTAGACGCCGGCGGAACGGTCCTCGTATTCGATCCAGTCGGCCTCGGGATCGGCCGCGCCGAGCAGTTGCCGCGCCCACGCGGCGCGATCGCCAACCGACTCGCGGCCGGCGAATTCGTAGCGCTGGAACTGCCGGCCGGTCACGCGCGTCCACCAGGTCAGCGCGCCGCAGTCGAGCGTGTCGCGGGCCAGCGCAAAGCCGTGCCACGAGACCGGGAAGGGATCGACGCGCACCGGCGTGTGCTTGAACTCCGGCTCGCCGGACACCGGGTCGACCACCGGATTGACCAGCGCGCCGACGCGCGCATCCGAGCTGAATTGCCCGTTCCAGTGGATCGGCACGAAGACGCTGCCGCGCGGGATGCCGCCGCCATGGCGCACCCGCACCACCATCGCGCCCCAGCGCGTCGACACTCTCGCCAGACGGCCTTCGCCGACGCCGCACAGCAGGGCGTCCTGCGGGTGCATGTCGACGAAGGGCTCGGGCAGATGCTCGGCCAGGCGTGCCGATTTGCCGGTGCGGGTCATCGTGTGCCACTGGTCGCGCACGCGGCCGGTGTTCAGAATCAGCGGATAGTCCTCGTCGGTCGCGTGGACCGGTTTGCGCGGCGCGGTGGCAACGAAGCGCGCGCGCCGATCCGGATGCGAGAAGCCGCCCTCGGCGAACAGGCGGGCCGTGCCGCTGCCGTCGGAGCGTACCGGCCATTGCACCGGCTGCAGCGTGTCGTAGCCTTGTGCGTCGAGGCCGGCCAGTCCGCCGATGTCGAAGGCGCGCGGGATCGTCTCTTCGCTCGAGTCATCGCTGCGGGGGCCGCCCTGGTTGCGGTAAGCCGACAGCCGCGCATGCTCGTCGAAGATCTCGCGCGGCGAGCCATAGTCGAAGCCGGAGAAGCCCATCCTGCGCGCCACCTGGCAGACGATCCACCAGTCGGCGCGCGCCTCCCCCGGCGCGGGCAGGAAGGCGCGCTGACGCGAGATGCGCCGCTCGGAGTTGGTCACGGTGCCGTCCTTCTCGCCCCAGCCCAATGCCGGCAGCAGGATATGCGCGCTGTCGTTGGTATCGGTGCGGGTGACGATGTCCGAGGCGATCACCAGTTCGCAGCGCTGCAGCGCGCGGCGCGCCTGGTCGGCATCCGGCAGGCTGACGACCGGATTGGTGGCCATCACCCACACCGCCTTGATGCGCCCTTGGTCGATCGCCTCGAACAGTTCGACCGCCTTCAGGCCGGGCCGGTCGGCAATCGCCGGTGCGTCCCAGAAGGTTTGCACCAGTTCGCGATGGCGAGGCTCGGTCAACTCCAGATGGGCTGCCAGCATGTTGGCCAGGCCGCCGACCTCGCGCCCGCCCATCGCATTCGGCTGGCCGGTCAGCGAGAACGGACCCATGCCGGGCTTGCCGATGCGGCCGGTCAGCAGGTGGCAATTGATGATGCTGTTGACCTTGTCGGTGCCGGCGGACGATTGATTGACGCCCTGCGAGTACGCGGTGACCACGCGCGGCGTATCGGCGAACCATTGGTAGAAGGTCAGCAGGTCGCCCGGATCGACCTTGCAGGCGCGGGCGACGGTAGCGAGATCCGCCTCGCCGGCGGCAGCCTGCAGCGCGGCCGCGAGCGCGGCGTCGCCATCGGTATGCGCCTGCACGAATTGCTCGTCGACCACGCCCTCGCGGTGCAGATGCTGCAACAGGCCGTTGAACAGCCAGACGTCGGTGCCGGGCCGCACCGGCAGGTGCAGGTCGGCCAGATCGCAGGTCGCGGTGCGGCGCGGGTCGATCACCACCAGCTTCATCTGCGGGCGTTCGGCCTTGGCCCTGGCCAACCGCTGGAACAGGATCGGATGGCACCACGCAGTATTCGAGCCGACCAGCACCACCAGATCGGCGAGCTCCAGGTCTTCGTAGCAGCCCGGCACGATGTCCTCGCCGAAGGCGCGCTTGTGGCCGGCCACCGCCGACGACATGCACAGCCGCGAGTTGGTATCGATGTTCGCCGTGCCGATGAAGCCCTTCATCAGCTTGTTGGCGACGTAGTAGTCCTCGGTCAGCAGTTGCCCGGAAACATAGAGGGCGACCGACTCCGGACCGTGGCGGGCGATGATGTCGCGCAGGCCCGTGGCCGCGCGATCGAGCGCCTCGTCCCACGATGCGCGCCGCAGCGTGCCGTCGGTGTCTCGCAATTGCGGATGCAGCAGGCGCTCGTTCAGGCCGACGGTTTCCGCCAGCGCCGAGCCCTTGACGCACAGGCGTCCCGCGTTGGCGGGATGCGATGGATCGCCGGCGACCTCGACGGTGCCGTCGGCGTGCCGCTGCGCGCGAACGCCGCAGCCGACGCCGCAGTAGGGGCAGGTCGTCTGCACGCTGGCCACCGGCATGGGCCGCGCCGCGGCGTCTTCGGCGATGGCGACTGGAATATCGGAGAGTTTCACACCTTGCCCCTTGCTGGCTTGCTGCTGTGTGCGATCAAGCGACGGCCACCGCCTCGCACTGCGCCTTGCCGAACAGCAGCCGGTTGCGCATGGCGCCGATCGGCGTGCCGTTCTGGATCAGCTCGAAGTACCACGGACCATCCTGCACGTCCCCATACAGCACCGCGCCGGCCAAGCGGCCGGCTTGCAGCACCAGGCGCTTGTAGACGCCGCGGCGCGGGTCGCGCAGCACCAGGTCCTCGCTGTCCTCGCCGCCGACGATATCGCCGGCCGAGTACAGCTCGACGCCGCTGACCTTGAGCCGCGTGGCGGTGGCCTGCTGGACATAGCGCCGGTGACCCGCGCCGGCCAGGTGGGCGGCGCAGACGCGCGCTTGATCCCAGATCGGCGCGACCAGTCCGAAGGTGGCCTGTCGGTGCTGCACGCATTCGCCGACCGCATAGATGCGCGGGTCGTAGGTCTGCAGCGTGTCGTCGACGACGATGGCGCGCTCGCAATGCAGCCCCGCCGCGCGGGCAAGCTCCGCATTGGGGCGCACGCCCGCGGCCATGACGACCAGATCGGCGGGAATCCGCGACCCGTCGGCAAGGCGAACGCCGCTGACACGCGTGTCTCCGACGATCTCGCTGGTGTTGGCGCCGAGCAGGATGCGCAGGCCGCGCCGTTCCAGCGTGCGCTTGAGCAGGGCGGCGGCGTTGGCGTCGAGTTGCCGATCCATCAGCGCATCGCCCAGATGCACCACGGTGACCTCCATGCCCTGGCGCAGCAGGCCGTTGGCCGCCTCCAGCCCGAGCAGCCCGCCGCCGATCACCACCGCATGGCGATGCGCGCGCGCCGCGGCCAGCATCGTCTCGACGTCCTGGATGTCGCGGAACGCGATCACGCCGTCGAGCTGGTGTCCGGGCACGGGGACGATGAAGGGGCGCGAGCCCGTCGCCAGCAGCAGCCTGTCGTAGCGGGTTTCCGTGCCGGACTGGGATCGCACGAGCCGGCGCGCCCGATCGATTTCGACGACCGGATCGCCGGCCCGCAGCGTGATGCCATGGCGCGCATACCATTCGCGCGGATGCAGCATGATGTCGTCGACGGTCTTTTCCCCGGCCAGCACCGGCGACAGCAGGATGCGGTTGTAGTTGCCGTGCGGCTCGGCGCCGAACACGGTGATGTCGTACAGGTCGGGCGCCAGCGCCAGCAGCTCCTCGACGGTGCGCATGCCTGCCAAGCCGTTGCCGACCACCACCAGGCGCGGCTTGTTGAGTTGATGGGCGGAACTCATGCCGCCACCCATACCTTGCCGTCGTAGACGCGGGCGGGATAGGCGTGCACCGAATGCTCCGGCGCCTCCAGGCATTCGCCGGTAAGCAGGTCGAAATGCTGCTTGTAGATCGGCGAGGCGACCACCAGCCGATCTCCGAGGCTGCCGACCAGCCCGCGCGACAGCACGGCCGCATCGGCATTGGGATCGTAGTTGTCGATCGCGAAGACCTGATTGTCCGGGCCGACGCGGAACACCGCGATCTGCCGATGTCCCACCAGCGCGCACACACCGGTGTTCGGCACGATGTCGCGCAGCGCGCAGACCGCGGTCCACTGTTCGGAAGAAGCGTGCGTGGCAAGCTGGCTCATGATGATTTCCTCGGCTGCATACGGCATGGCGGCTGACGTGGCGGCTAACGACATTCAGTTGGCGAAGGGGTTCGGATCAGGCGACCGGGTCCGCCTCGGCCACGCGATCCATGCGGACCAGCGGCACCGCCATCTGGCGCTGCGTCGGCATGCCGCCGCCGGCCACGCGTTGCAAGTTCCGTTCCTCCGGCGTGGCCGGACGGATCTGGCCGCGCTCCTGCACGAACACGACATGCTCGTCCCCTCGCTCGCTGTTGACGAAATGGTGGAAGCGCTTGCGGGTTTCCGGATCGGTGACGGCCTTCTTCCATTCGCATTCATAGGTATCGACCACCAGCTGCATCTGCGCCTCGAGCTCGGCGGCGAGGCCCAGGCTGTCGTCGACCACCACGGCCTTCAGATAGTCCAGGCCGCCTTCGAGGTTGTCGCGCCAGACGCTGGTGCGCTGCAGACGGTCGGCGGTGCGCACGTAGAACATCAGCACGCGATCGATGTAGCGGACCAGCGTGTCGCGGTCCAGATCGCTGGCGAGCAGCTCGGCGTGGCGCGGTTTCATGCCGCCGTTGCCGCAGACGTACAGGTTCCAGCCCTTGTCGGTGGCGATCACGCCGATGTCCTTGCCCTGCGCCTCCGCGCATTCGCGCGTGCAGCCCGATACGCCGAACTTGATCTTGTGCGGCGCGCGCAGGCCCTTGTAGCGGTTCTCCAGTTCGATCGCCAGACCGACCGAATCGCCGACGCCATAGCGGCACCAGGTCGAGCCGACGCAGGACTTCACCGTGCGCAGCGACTTGCCGTAGGCGTGGCCCGATTCGAAGCCGGCGGCGATCAGTTCTTCCCAGATCAGCGGCAGCTGTTCGACGCGCGCGCCGAACAGGTCCACGCGCTGGCCGCCGGTGATCTTGGTGTAGAGGCCGTACTTCTTGGCCACGCGGCCCACCGCGATCAGTCCGTCGGGCGTGACCTCGCCGCCCGGCATGCGGGGCACCACCGAATAGGTGCCGTCCTTCTGGATGTTGGCCAGGAAGTAGTCGTTCGAATCCTGCAGGCTGGCATGCTCGGGCTTGAGCACGAATTCGTTCCAGCACGAGGCGAGGATGCTGGCGACCGTGGGCTTGCAGATGTCGCAGCCGTGGCCCTTGCCGTGCGCGTCCAGCAGCGCGTCGAAGGTACGGAAGCCGCCGACGCGGACCAGGTGATACAGCTCCTGGCGCGAGTAGGCGAAGTGCTCGCACAGGTGGTTGTTCACCGCCAGGCCCTGCTTCTTCATCTCGGCCTTCATCAGCTGCGTGACCAGCGGCACGCAGCCGCCGCACGCGGTGCCGGCCTTGGTGCACGACTTCAGCGCGCCGATGCTGGTGGCGCCGTCGCCGACCGCGGCGCAGATCTGGCCCTTGGAGACGTTGTTGCACGAGCAGATCTGCGCGGTGTCGGGCAGCGCATCGACGCCCAGGCCGGGCCTGGCCTTGCCGTCCGATGGCGGCAGGATCAGAAATTCGGGCGATTCCGGCAGCGGCATCCGGTTCAGCATCATCTGCAGCAGCGTGCCGTACTCGGCCGCGTCGCCGACCAGCACGCCGCCCAGCAGGTACTTGCCGCACTCGGAGACCACCAGCTTCTTGTAGACCTCCTTGCGCTCGTCGGCGAACTGGTAGATGCGCGCGCCCGGCGTGTGGCCGTGAGGGTCGCCCAGGCTGGCCACGTCCACGCCCATCAGCTTGAGCTTGGTGCTCATGTCGGCGCCGGTGAAGGCGGCCTCGTCGCCGAGCAGCTGGCTCGCGGTCACGCGAGCCATGTCGTAGCCCGGCGCGACCAGGCCGAAGATCTTGCCCTGCCACAGCGCGCATTCGCCGATCGCGAAGATGTCCGGATCGGAGGTGCGGCACTGGTCGTCGATCACGATGCCACCGCGCTCGCCGATCGCCAGGCCGGCGGCGCGCGCGAGCTCGTCGCGCGGGCGGATGCCGGCCGAGAACACGATCATGTCGGTGTCCAGGTGCGTGCCGTCGGCAAAGCGCATCCGGTGCGTACCGTCCTCGCCGTCGACGATCTCGACGGTGTTCTTGCCGGTATGGGCGGTGACGCCCAGCGCCGCGATCTTCCGCCGCAGCATCTGGCCGCCCCCGTCGTCGACCTGCACCGCCATCAGCCGCGGCGCGAACTCGACCACATGGGCCTGCAGGCCCATGTCGCGCAGCGCCTTGGCGCATTCCAGGCCCAGCAGGCCGCCGCCGACCACCACCCCGGTGCGCGAGCGCGCGCCGCATTCGCGCATCGCCTCCAGGTCCTCGATGGTGCGATAGACGAAGCAGTCCGGGCGATCGCGGCCGGGCACCGGCGGCACGAAGGGGTAGGAACCGGTCGCCAGCACCAGCTTGTCGAAGTGCAGCGTCTCGCCGGTCGACACGGTGACCGTGCGCGCGGCGCGGTCGATCGCCGTGGCGCGCGCGTTCAGCCGCAGCGCGAAGCCGGTCTCGTCGAAAAAGCCGGGCTCGACCAGCGACAGGTCCTCGGCGCTCTTGCCCGAGAAGAATTCCGACAGGTGCACGCGGTCGTAGGCGGGACGCGGCTCCTCGCACAGCACGGTGACCTGCAGGTCGGCGCCGCCTTCCTCGCGCGCCTGCGCCAGGCATTCGAGCAGTTTGTGGCCGACCATGCCGTGGCCGATGATGACGAGCTTCATGATGCGTTCCTTGTTCGTGGGCGCCTGCGTGGGCATCCGAGGTGCGTTCTTGCCGGGGGTCTTGTCGGGAGTAGGGGCGGGCGGTATCGCCTAGCTGGCGAGCGCGCTCTCGAGCAGGGCCTGTTCGCGGGCCTTGTGTTCGGCCGAGAAGCGCACCGCCACTGCGCACAGCGCCGACAGCACGACCAGCACGCCGAGCACCATCAGGGTTTGCTGCAGGCTGCCCAGGCCCTTCATCAGCAGGCCGGCGGCCACCGCGCCGACGTTGCCGCCCGCGCCGATGATTCCGGACACGCCGCCCAGCGCCTTGCGATCGATGAACGGGACCAGCGCATAGGTGGCGCCACAGGCCATATGCGTGAACAGACCGAAGGCGAGCATCGCGATGACCGCGAGCGCCACCGAATTCGATTGCGAGAACCACAGCAGGCCCAGGCCCTCGCCGAGCATCAGCACGAACAGCAACGTGGTGCGGGCGCTCAGGCCATGCGTGCGTGCCACCTTGTCCGACGCCCAGCCACCGAGTGCGCGTGCGAACAGCGCCAGCAGCCCGAAGCTGGCGGCGGCCAGGCCGGCCGCCTTCAGCGACAGCTCGAACTTGTCGACGAAATACATCGCCGCGACGTTGTGGATGAAGATCTCGACGCCGAAGCAGGCGCCGTACGTCACGAACAGCAGCCACACCCGATAGTTGGCGCTGGCCGCGACGAAGCTGGCCCAGCCGCCTTTCTTGCCGCCATCGATGGCGGTTCCCTGGGCACGCAAGTCGGCGTAGTTGCCCTGTGGGCAGTCCTGCGTGAAGCGCCAGTACAGCGCCGCCATCACCAGCATGGCGAAGCCCGGCACCAGCAGCGCGACGCGCCAGCCCATCGTCTCGCTGACGCCAAGCATCAGCACGCCGGCCAGCAGCAGCGGCATCAGGCCCTGCGCCGCGCCGCCGCCGGCATTACCCCAGCCTGCCGAGGCAGCGTTGGCGGTGCCGACCACGTTGGGCGCGAACATCACCGAGGTGTGGTACTGCGTGATCACGAAGCTTGCGCCGATCGCGCCGATCAGCAGACGGAAGAACAGGAAGGCCTCGTAGGTCTGGGCCATCGCCACGCCCAGCACCGGAATCGCGCCTAGCACCAGCAGGCCGGTATAGGCCTTGCGCGGACCGTAGCGGTCGCATAGCGGGCCGATGATCAGCCGCACCAGGATCGTCACCGCCACGGCCGCGATATTGATGTTGGCGACCTGATCGGGCGTCAGGCCGAATTCGCCGCGCAGCATCGGCATCAGCGGCGCGCAGGCGAACCAGGCGAAGAAGCAGACGAAGAACGCCATCCACGTCATATGGAAGGCGCGCATCTGCGGCGTGCGGAAGGTGAACAGCGCGATGCGGGTCGCTTTGCCTTGCGCGCTGGGATTCAGGCTTGCATCCGGGCTGGGGGTCGCTGCCATGCTGGCTCCAAGAAAACAAAAGGCGTCCCGAGAGCCGATGCAGCTGTTGCAGCCGTTGCGATCGATTCAGGGGACGCCGTTGTCCTGACGCCGGCGGTGAAGACCGCCGACGCGCTGTGTGTCTGGAGCGGGCCGCCGTTGGTCCGCTCGCGTCACAATTCAGCAAGCGGCATGCCAGCGGGTTTTGTGCTGTTCGATGCGGATACGACGCTGCGGCAGCGCGGCAAAGGTCACGCGATGCGCGCTGTTGGGGCGGGGCGGCACGACGATGGTGCGCCGCAATGCGCGGCGGCGGTGCGCGGGGTCAGCCGGCGCTGGCGAGGTCTGGCGCGCCAGGGGTGACGTCCGCTTGCGGGGAGGAGGGCGAAGCGTTGGACTGGTCCAGCCGGGCCGGCACCGCATGACGCGATCGCACGGTCTTCAGTTCGTTCAAAGGCACTTCGTTGCCAGCCTCGTCGACCAATGCGGCATGGACCTTGAGACCACTGGTGGCCGAGCGCACCTCCACCAGGCCGCAGCCATCCTTCAGATGGCGGTCGCCCCACTGCATCAAGCCAATCAGCACGGGCAGCAGTTCGACGGCGGCGCGCGTAGGCCGGTAGGCGAAGCGCTCCCGCGCCCCCGGCTCGCGGTAGCTGACCCGCCGAAGCAGGCCGGCCTCGGTCAGCGTCTTGAGCCGGGCGGACAGCACGGCCGGGGAGCATTGGAGCCGGGACAGGAAGTCGTCAAAGCGGCTGACGCCGCTCAGCACGTCGCGAAGGATCAGCATCGACCATTTCTCGCCGATCAGGGCGAGCGTGCCGGCGATCGAACAATGACGGAGGTCTTCGGAGGTCGGTTCCATGATCGCAGCATAGCAGGCTGACTTCATTTGCAAAAGTCAGGATATCGCCTATACTCTGACTACGATAAATGAAGTCAGGATGCCAGCCATGCCCGCCGTCTTGCGTGCCGCCGAGATTGCCCCCTTCCTGTTTGCCAGGCCCCTGGCCTTCGGCGACTTTCCGCAGACCTGGACCGTCAACGGTGGCCAGATGCTGACGGCGCGCGCAGTACGTCTCGATGACTTCGTTCGCCAGCGGGCCTTCGTCGACGGCCTGTCGCGCGAAAGCCGCTACTACCGCTTCCTGACCGGTGGGTTGGTGTCGGACGACTTGATCGGGCAGTTCGTCCGCAGCCGCTCCGCGCTTGTGGTCACGGCCCGCGGCGATGGCGGCGGCGAGGAAATCATCGTCGCGAATGGGGAATACGCGGTGGGGGAAGCGGGCGTCGCCGAACTTGCCCTCGTCGTCACCGACCGCTGGCAGGGGCGCGGCATCGGCCGCCGGCTGGTGCAGACCCTGGTGCAGGGCGCCAGCGCGCAACGCCTGCGTGCGCTGCGGGGTGAGGTATTGAGCGAGAACCGCCGGATGCTGGCGATCCTGCGCGAGCACGGTTTCTCGGTGCGGCTGCATCCGGACGACGCGTTACTGCACGAGGCCACGCTGACGCTGAACCCGCCGGCCCGGCACGCCACCGAGTGGCTGCCGGAGGACTGGTTCTCGATGCGCTGAGCCGCGGCGGCGCGTTCAGCCTTCAGCGCCTTCGGGGCCTTCAGCGAGGATCTGCCGGATCGCCTGTTCGAACGCTTCCGCCGGCTGACCGCCGGTGACCAGATAGCGATCGTTGAAGATGATCGAAGGCACCGATTGGATGCCCATCGACTGGTATTCCCGTTCCTCGGCGCGGACCTCGTCGGCATAGTCGCCATTCTCGAGCACGCGGCGCGCCGCGGCACCATCGAGGCCCGCCGATTGCGCCGCCTCGACCAGCACGCCATGGTCGCTCGGATCCTTGCCGTCGCCGTGATAGGCCTGCAGAAGCGCCAGCTTCAGCGGCAACTGCCTGCCTTCGAGCCGGGCCCAATGCAGCAGGCGATGGGCGTCGAAGGTGTTGTAGACGCGCTCGCGCGGACCGAACGAGAACCCGACGTCGGCGCCGCGCTCCCGGATCATCGCCTGCGTCTCAGCGATCTGCGCCGGCGTGCGGCCGTACTTCTTGCCCAGATAAGTGACGATGGCCTCGCCACCGGGTCCCATGTCGGGGTTCAGTTCAAACGGGTGCAGCACGACCTGGGCATCGACCTCGTCGCCAAGACGGGACAGCGCCAATTGCAGCGAGGAAAGGCCGATCGCACACCAGGGGCAGGCGATGTCGGAGACGAAATCGATTTTCAGCGGTTGGGGTTGGGGCATGTGGGGATTCCTGACAGAGGGAGTGGATCCGAACGACGGTCGGAACCTTCAACTGGAGCGCGAAAGGGTAGCGTGAATATCCGAACCCTGCAGGAGCGGCTCGCATGGAGCCATTCAGGTGCTGCTCCAACCCTGGACCTTCGCGGGAGGCGCAATCAAGCGCAATTCCAATGGTTGCTGCGTCTGTTCTGCTCGTGCAACGGCAAGCTCGCGCCAAGCCTTGGCGATGGCTTGGTACTGTACTTTTAGCGCTGCAGCACACCAGAAGTCATAAGGATCCTTCGCTAGTTGTTCCTCTGTTTCCCGGGCAACCGCAATCAAAGCCTTTACATGCTGTTCAAGAAATTCCGCGCTCACAATGCGATCTCCACGAATCCTTTCGCTGTAATCCGATCATGGCAAAAACCAAAAACGCCAGACCAGTAAGCCTCTCGCTGGAAACGGTCGCCGCTCCAGGGTCCCTCCATAAAAAAATCCAGTCCAAACTCGCTGTCTACATGATTCTTGTCGATTAGCGGCGCAAGGAGTTCTTTTGTAACCTCCGTCATCTCGCCATCCAGTCGGGGATTCCAAAGGATGCAATCGACGTCGGCGGGGCCGGGTTTTTCCGTGGCGAACGACCCGTCGAGCCAGAGTGTTGCCTTGACACCGAGGGACTGAAGCTTCTTTATCCAGGCTTCCAACCGAAGATACAACTCTCGCCGCCGCCCGTCGCGCGGGAACCGTTCCACCGCGACGGCGCGAAAGTCCGAAAGCGTGATCCTGTGACGGCCGGGAGGCCACAACGGCGGATAGTCCTGCTTGGGCACGGTTTGGTCCCTTACCAGCGAGTGTCTGGGAGTTCGCGCGGTTGGGCACGGTTTGTCCAGACGGAGCCATTT
>MTEU01003992.1_pt4 | contig 21208 bp, 13 predicted proteins | sample 1042701 | NCBI WGS metagenome assembly MTEU01 (sample SAMN06185813, study PRJNA358809) | soil metagenome | isolation source: naturally attenuated soil | place: India | collected 2015-05-23
GGCCTGCAGTGCGCTAAGCGCAGCGTCGTCCCGGCTCAACAATTGCAGCCTGACCTGCTGCTCCTGCAACCACAGGGCAACTCGAATCTCCCCCAGGCTGGGCACCGTCAACTGGAGCTCGGAGTGCCAGGCTTGCGACGAGGACTCCTCATTCTCGTCCGATGGAGACTCCTCACCCTCGCGCCTGGCACCGGCAGGCATATGTATCATCAGGGCCAGAAAAATGCCCGACCAGACGTCCCCTTCCCAGCGCAGGATGGGCGAAACCAACATCTCGAGCTGGTGACGGACCACCCCCTGGAGACTTTCATGCACGGGCTCGCTGCGGGTCCGCAACGTCGGATCGGCGACCTCACGCGCCGACACCTCCGCACCCTCACGGGACACAGCAGGTGCGGAGACTGCCCTTGTCGTCCCAGGTAGGGTAGATTGCGCATCACTACCCGGGCGCTCGCCACGCGCTGCGACAGGGTACAGCGATTCGGTTGCGGTATAGGTCTGCGCGGCCTGTGCTGCCTGCCCCGGTATCGCCTGGCCCTGCATTGGCTGTCCCGGTATCGCCTGGCCCTGCACTGGCTGCCCCGGTATCGGTTGGCCCGGGCTCGCCTGGGCAGAACCTGGCGGCATGCCTACGGCCTGCATTTGCCCGGCCGGCGGCGCGGCAGGCGCAGCACCTGTCGTTCCGTGCGCTGTCGATGCCGGCGTGAAGCGCAGGGTGCGTAGCATCTGCGGCTCGCGTTCCAACTGCTGGCGACTCACCTCGCCCCGATACCAGCGTGAGAGGTGCGATTCGTAAAAAAGACCGCTGTCACGTATGGCTGTCTGCAGCCTATCGGCCAGTGTCGTGGCGCCCGGCGCCTCGCTCGCCCCCATCAGTGGAGCAGGTGCGCTCAACACCGAGGGCGGGGCCGGGAAGCGCAGCAGAAGATCGGCAATGGTGCGCGCCGAGGGGCTGAAGTGGGTCTGGGTGGAAGCGGGTGACGATAGCGCATCGGCTCGCGACATCTGCCCTTCGCCGCGCTGAGACGGCGTCGTCGCACCGGGGAGTGGTGCTACCATGGGGCGCCGCCCATCCAGGCGCGAATCGCTGTGCAGCGCCCGAGGCCCCTCACCGGGATCGACTGGGCGTACGGGCTCGTTCAGATCACGCGGTGGCGCCGTATCGACACGCTTGCCCAGTACCTGATGGAGCAGCGTATCCAGCAGCGGCGTTATGCCACTCACGGCGTCTCCGGACCGAACTTGTCGCTTGCTTCGACAAACGAGGCTGCCTGCTTGCCATAGCTGCGATGCAGATCGCGCTGACGCCGGCTAGCCCCCATCAGCTGTCCGAGCTCATTGCGGCGTGCCAGCAGTTGCTCACGAATGGCCAGATCGTCGGCCAGAATCGCTTCGAGCAAATCGGCCTTGAGCTGAACCTCCGCCTGGTTGAGCTCGGCCTCCTTGTCGAGCTGCCGGAGCCGGTCCGCCAGTTGCAGGTAGCCTGACTGCCGCTCGATGAGGGTATCCCACTCACCGGCTCTTGCCAGCTCGAGCATGATGGCGACCTGCCGCCTGAGCTGGGCATAGCCGTCAAGGACGGCGCGTGCGGTGGACATTGCCATTCAACCTTGCGCTCCCGCGCTGCCTATCTCGCGCCAAGCCGACGCGATGTCGTCCAACAGGCTCTCGGCCTGATCGAGGCTTTCCTGATCGTTATGCAGGTTGGCCGCCAGAAGTAACCGGCTGATGTACTCATAGAGAGAACCGAGCCGCTCGGCGATCTCGCCACCTTTTTCGGTGTCCAACGCCGCCAGCAGGCCGTTGTTGACGATGTCCAGCGCCTTGGAGATGGACTTACCCTTCTCCGCCGTGTTACCGGCCTGCATATGAATGCGAGCCGCGCGAATGGCTCCCTGGGCGCCGTCGAACAGCATCACGATCAACTGATGCGGCGAGGCCGACATGGCAGCGCTTTCGACACCCACTCTGGCGTAGGCTCCCGCCCCCCTTCCGTAAGTGGCAGCTCCTCGCACAATGCTCATGGACGATTCTCCAATGTATAGTGGCTGCGGATTACCCTTCCTTGCTGCGGCTGAGCCGAAGCATATTCAGCCTACGGCTCAGCTTGGCAAGTGTGGCAGGCTTCGCGCCAAGGGTTCCGGTAAAAAGCCCGCAGCCTAGGGGTTATTTCCCCTTATCGGCCAAAAACGGAGCGACTTTAGGCCGCTCCGCCACGTCAGACACAAACACTAAGTCGAAACGGGCATCTCCTCGACCATCTCCCCCAGGCGAGACTCGACGTCACCGCGCAGCACCTCGCCCGTGGCCTCTCCGGGCGGAGCCGTTTCGTCGGTCAGCTGCACCTGGAACGGCTTGCCCTGCTGATCGAGGCGCTGTATCCAGCCCAGCGCACCGCCGGAGAAGCGTACCAGAGAACCGACCGGGCGCAGTCCAAAGCGCTGTACGTAGCGCTTAACCCAGCGCGGGTCGAACTGTTGGGGCGACTTGAGCAAGTGCCGATAGACCGCATCGATGCGCCAAGCCGGCCGGTCGGCCCGGTTACGGCGCATGGCATCCACCACGTCGACGACCGCACTCATACGCGCCAGCTCGGAAAGCCCTTCGCTCATGACGCCCGCGGGGTATCCGCTGCCATCCAGCCGCTCATTGGCGCTGACCACCACGGCATGCATCACCTTCTGCGACAGCCATTGGCAGCGCTCAATCCTCTGTAACAGCAGGTCAACGTGCTGCTTGAGCCGAGCATGCTCATCCGGCCCGAACGAACCGGCGGCAAGCAGGCCGGGTGGGAGCAGACCCTTACCCAAGTCATGAATCATGGCACTTGCCGCCAAGGCCTTGCGCACGTCCCGCGGCACCGAACTTGCACCGGCCAGGGCCAGCATATGTACGGCCACGCCCAGGCCGTGACGTACCAGCACCGGCTCCTGGCCCAGGCAACGGGTCGCGAAGAGCAGCGCCTCGATATCCTCCTCGGCCAGTTGGAGCAGCATGTCGGCATGCCGGGAGAGCTGCACCGGGTCGATGTCATCACCCTGCTGCAGCTCCAGCAGTTGCGCATCGAGATAGCCCGCCACCCGCGCCAAGCGTCGCGCCATGGGTGTGGGGTAGTTCAAAAGGTTGCGTCTGCCAACAGAAGGCGAGGCCCCGCCCGACTGGCTCTGGAACAACATCGAGGGCAGCCTTCCCACATCGGGCTCATCGCTGTAACGTGACGACTCGCGCTCGATCTCGCGCACGAAGAACCATAGCTTGCGCTCCTGTTCGGCACTGCAGTCGTGAAACTGGAACCCTACTCTCAGGGTCTGACGATCGCTGTCCGCCACCTTGTGGCGCGGTGCCGCCTGCACCGTAAAGCGGCTGCCATTGGGAAAGCACAGCTCGATCTCCACCAAAGCCGCTTCAGCCAGCAGGGTAGCTGCCGAAGAAGGCAGCTCCAGCTGACATCCCTGCTGGGAAAGATCCTTGAGATCCCCCTGCACCGTGACATCGCCATCTCCCTCGCTGCCACGCAGGATGGCCCCCACTTCCATACCCAGTCGCAGACGGGCGCGATAAGCCTCACGCCGCTGCATCTCTTCCAGGTAGTGAGGATAATCGCACTGACACTGCACCCGTCCCTGCAAAACCTCTACCTGCAGGGCCTTGAGTGCGGGTGTGCGGATCATCTTTCCATGCACCTGGCCCAGCAGATGAAAGCCAATGCCCCGCTTCAGCTCACCTACGATCTCACGCACCGCCGTGATGTCGAGGAGCATCGATTCCGGTGGCGCCTGCTCCATCACCACGACCGGCATGGGGGCACTGCCTGGCCTGTCGAGCAGCAGTGAGGCACCGCCAGGCTGAATCAGCTGATCCAGCAGCACCTCGATCTCGCTCGGACTTCCCACCCGAATGAATTCATCCCCTTGCTGCCCCATCCTTGCCACTCCACCCTTTGGGTCACTGATATTTTTGTTTCTTGCGATTGTCGCTCTACGAGAGCCTGCCGGTCGGCAATGCGTCGTCCTCGGTAGCTTCGGTCGGCTGTCCTAGATAAACACGTAGCTGCTCCAGCGGCATCGGGCGGGCGAAGAAGAAGCCTTGGAACACATCGCAGCCGTGCGCCGCCAGGAAATCCCGCTGCTCGGCATCTTCGATGCCTTCCGCCACTACGGCAAGCCCCAGATGGTGTGCCATGGATATGATCCCCTGAACGATCGCTCCATCATGACGGCTACTGGCGATATCGCGTACGAAACTGCGGTCGATCTTGATCTTGCCGATCGGCAACTGCTTGAGATAACTGAGGCTGGAGAAACCCGTGCCGAAGTCGTCGATGGAGACCTCGACGCCCATGTCACGCAGGCGATGCAGCGTCTCGACGGCGGCGGCCGAGTCGGCCATCAGGATGCCCTCGGTCAGCTCCAGCTCGAGATACTCCGGCGCGAGCCCGGTCTCGAGCAACGCCTGCTGCAGATTGGACAGAAAGTTCGGTCGACGGAACTGCAGCGGCGAGAGGTTGACCGACACGCGATACTGACCGTAGCCCTCTGCCGCCAAGCGACACATGTCCCGGCACGCCTGACGCAACACCCATTCACTGATAGGACCGATCTGGCCGGTGTCCTCGGCCAATGGGATGAACAGGCCTGGAGAAAGGTAGCCCTTGACAGGATGCTTCCAGCGCACCAATGCCTCGACCCCCACCACCTCACCGCTACGAACATCGAGCAGAGGCTGGTAATGCAGCTCGAAGTTCTCCGCTTCGATCGCCTCCTGCAGATCGTTGCGCAATGCCATGCGTGCGCTGACTTCATCGTTGATATCGCTGGTGAAGCACTCCCAGGCGTTACGCCCCTTCTGCTTGGCCCGATACATGGCCATATCGGCCTGCTGGATGAGCTCGACCGGATTCTTCAGCTCTTCCTGCAAAAAGGCGATACCGACACTGGCACCGATGTAAAGCTCATGCTCGGCGACCCGGAACGGGCGACGAATGCAGGTGAGCAGTCGCTCCACCAGGCGAATGGCACTCTCCTCGCGGGTAAGCTCCGGCAGCAGGATGACGAATTCGTCGCTCCCGAAGCGGGCCAGCGTATCGCCGGGATCCAGCTCCTCCGCCAGACGCTGGGCAACCTGAATCAGCACCTGATCGCCCACTTCGTGACCGAGGCTGTCGTTGATCGGCTTGAAATCGTCCAGGTCGACGAACAGCACCGCCAGGGTACAGCCATGACGCTTGGCCAGTTGGACGTCGTGAAGCAGGTGGTCCTCGAAAAGGGAGCGATTGGCCAGCCCAGTCAGCGCATCGTGGCTGGCATGGAAGGAGAGCTTCGCTTCATAGGACTTGCGCTCGGAGATGTCGTGCTGGATACCGACGAAATGCGTTACGGTCTCCTCACCATCGCGCACCGGCGCCAGGAAGAGGTTGTTCCAGAAGGGTGTACCGTCCTTGCGATAATTGCACAGCGTGACGTTGATTTCACGCTGCTCGCTGATCGCCTGGCTAATCTGCGCGACCGTTTCCTGATCGCTCTCGCTGCCCTGCAGGAATCGGCAATTACGACCCAACGCCTCGTCGCGCCGATACCCGGTAATGCGCTCGAAGGCCTCGTTGACATATATGACCGGCATCCCCTCTGCCCGAGCATCGACGATGATAATACCGTTGATGCTGGCCTCGACGCTGCGCTGGAGAATGCGCAGCTCCGTCTCTCGCCGGTGCTGTTCGGTCATGTCCTTGGCAATGCCGTAGAAGCCGATGACTCGATCGTTGACGACGATGGGCAAGTTGGTCACGTCGAGATAGACGGCTCGCGCTTCGCGGTGATAGATGGTGGCGGAATAGCGGAAGGCCTCGCCCGGGTCGGCGTTGCGGAACAGCGACTGGATGCGCGGGCGATCCTCGGGTAACACCAACACCGAATAGTGAGAGCCGATGAGCTGCTCCATGGCGTAGCCGGTAATCTTGCTGCATGCGGCATTGACAGAGGTGAAGTGTCCCGCCAAGTCGAGTGAGAACACCGCATCGGGATGATAGGTGAAAAGCGAGCGATAGCGCTGCTCGTTCTCTCTCAGTGCCTCACGGTTGCGTTCCCGCTCTACTGCAAGCGATACCAGCTCGGCAGCCTCGATCACGCGGCGCCGGTCACTTCTTTTGGGCTCACCCGGCTCGCGATAATAGATGGCAAAGGTGCCCAACACTTCAGAATTACTGCCGCTTACCGGGTAAGACCAGCACGCCTTGAGCCCATGCTCGGCGGCAAGCGCATGGAAGCCCCGCCAGCGGGGATCGCTCGGGATGTCGGCACAGACGACGAAGTCGCGGATGTAGGCCGCACGGCCGCAGGCACCGTTCTCTGGCCCTACCGCCACCCCCTTGATCGCATTGCAGTAATCGGGGGGCAAACTGATACTGTAGATTCGATCCAAATTGAGGCGCGTCTCGTCGCACAGCATGATCGAGGCGATCCCTCCCGGCACCTGCGCCTCCACGATCCGACAGATGACTCCGAGCGTTTCCTCCAGCGGCTGGTCGCGAGCGATCAAGGTCTGCACGCGCTGCTGAGCCCGCAGGTGCCGCTGAGTACGCGCCAGCGCCAGAGAACGACGGCGGCTCAGGTCGGCCATGGCCAGACTGAATGCGAGCAGATAGCTCAATACCAGACCCGCCACCCCCACCCCCAGGGGGATCGCTTCGCCCAGACTGGACATCGCGAAGGGACCATCACCCTGAACCTTGGCGCTCAAGGTGGCTCCACCTGGCAGTACCAAAAAGCCTTGCTGAATCTCCGCCGCCATCTCCCCGCTAGTTTGATTGGCCACCATCAGATTGCCCTGACGTCGAACGGAGAGCGCTAGTGGCGTAGCCAGTGAATGGATTTCCTGCTCCAGCAACCGTCGCAAATCGAGAACGGCCACCAGCCTACCCTGGACAGGCTGCGGCAGAGGCACCGTTACCATGGCCAGCTCCGGGCGAGCGGCATCGGGCAATACCCAGCGCGGATACCCGCCGACTGCCAGCCAGTCCAGCAACCAGTCGTGCCGCTCGAGCCAATTCAGGAGCTGAAACGAAGTATTCTTTTCCCTCCCCCACTGAAAGCGTTCGCTGTCGCCTTCCTGCCAGTAGAGCGATACCAGGCTGGGCACGTCACGAAAGTAGGCATCGGCTTCGACTCGACGAAACGTGGGCGGCGGCAACCCACCGAACTCGGCCCAGCGTGACGCCATACGCTGCAGCTCACGCTGCTGCCTGTCCACCACGCGCTCTGCACTGACCTTGAAGTTAGTGAGCAACTCGGCGGCGTGTTGCTGCCTGGCATCGTACTGCTGCCAAGCCAGCGCATACCAGACCAGTCCACTCGACAGGACCCCACCGGCCAGCGCCGCGACCACACCACGACTCAGCACCGCAGAGACGGTGGGATTGCGCGCCATCAACACCATGGCGGTGCCCGTCAGCAGGGCAGGCAAAGCGGTGAAAGGCGTGGCAAAGGCGGTGCCCCAAGGGCTCGGCCAGAGCAGGTCGGATCTCAACCCGGCGACGATGCTGAGTCCGCCGACCAGCACGATCCCCACCCCACCTAACCACCAGGTGAGGCGCCCTCGAGCGGAACCGATACCCGCCATGAGACAGATCGAGGCGATCAATACAGCAATGCTGCTAGCAGGTGAAAGCGATGTGTGCTGCGGAAGCACCGCTGCCACCACCCCTGGCGGAAGCCAGGTCAGCAGGGGAGCAAACAGGCCGAATGGCAGCAACAACGCCCCACAGCACTGTGCCATCTTGGTTCGTCCCAGCAGCGTTGCAAGCAAACCGGCGCCCACCAGCAGCATGATAGGCACGCTGACCCAGGCCGGCTGCCACTCCACCGTAAGCTGCCAGTTCGCCAGGCCATTTACGCCCCCCATGACCAGCAGCAGGAGCGGCACGAGCAGCAGCCAGGTATGCAGCGCTACCTGCTGTGAATTGTTGGGCATCAGGCCCCCGCTAGTCGACTTTCCATGAAATGGAATATCGGCAGGCGGCTGAAAGACTTGAGGGTGCGTCACTCGTCAAACAAAGGATCGTTAGCCACCATGACCTGATTGCGCCCCTCCCGCTTGGCCCGATACAGCGCCTCATCGGCACGTTTCAGCGCCTGTGGTGGCGGCTCGTCCTGTAGCAACCGGGTCACGCCGATGCTGGTGGTCACTGCAATGATCTTGCCGTCGTGGTCGGTGAATTCACTCTTCTCCACGGCATAGCGAATCCGCTCAGCCACTTCCATCGCCCTTGCTTCACCGCTACCCACTAAAATGATGACGAACTCCTCACCGCCATAGCGGGCGACACAGTCGTGCCGGCGTGTCTGCCTGACCAAAAGGTCGGCGAACTGACCCAGCACCCTGTCGCCGACCGAGTGCCCGTAGCTGTCGTTGATACGCTTGAAGTGGTCGAGGTCCAGCATCAGCAGCGAGCAGGGCACGTTGCCGAAACTCCCCTGCCCCTCGGTCTCGCGCTGCCAGGCCTGCACCTTGCTCAGGTGCACCTCGAGCGCTCCCCGGTTGAAAAGACCCGTTAGCGGATCGTGGGTCGCCTGGCGATAGAGCCGTAGCAGCAGGCTGAGCTGGAAATGGTTAGCCGCCAGAGACACCACCAGCAGGGTCGCCAGCAGCCAGAGACTCTCTATTCCCTGTCCGGTCAGCCAACTGCCATCGGTCGACTGTGCAAAAGCCAAAAGCCCCAACATGGCGAGGCCGGCTCCCAAGGATTCCAGCAGCGTGAAGGGAAACACGCTGAGGGCCGCTACCAGCAGGAAAGGGATGAAGCCATAGCCCACCAGGTTCACCAACTGCTCCGATGGCAGGATGATCAGCACCAGCACATAGAAGGCCGCCGGCAGAGTCAACAACATGCCGGCGCTGAAGCGAATGCGGCGAATGCGCTCGCGACTGAGATAGGCTAGTGCCAGCACCCCCACCAGCCCCAGCATCAGCATGACCCGACCCAGCAACGTATAGCGCAGCAGCTCGACCGGCAGTACCAGCGTGTCCACCACTATCCACAGCGGCGAGAGCAGGGCAAAGATGAGCCCCACCGCCAGCACGCGGCTGCGCAGGTAGCGGGCATGAGCGAAAGCAAAATCCCGTGAATGGTGGCGGCTACTCAGGGTATCGCGCAGCGCGCTCAGACCGACGAACAGCTCATGCCCCACCTCTGGCGGCTCGGCCAGGGCATCCAGGCCGCGATTCTGATACTCGCGGGGTTCCCGCGATTTGTTGGAAAACATCGTAGCGTCCTTGTACGCGGCCATACGAAGCGGGCCGATTGGCACGGACTGTGCAGTTTGCGGTTATACCAGAGCCCGTCCAACCTAACGAGACTCGAAACTTTGACATTCGACAAACAAGGGAACGATTCAACGCTATTTCGATTGAAGCGACTACCTCAAGCGTACAATCGAGCGAAAGCGACCCTCAGGGGAAAACGAGAGCCGGAAGGTGCCGTGTACACCATTTAGTGTCACCACGCGCCGCAGCGCTTCGGCAGGGAATACCACCCGACGGCCATCCAGGCTCTGGACCAGCACCTGCCCTACCCGGCCCTCGTAGTAAGCCAGGCAAGCCTCGGCGGAAAGCTCGATGACGACATCGATACTCGGCATGTCCGTAACTTCTCATCTTTACCCCATCGACCTTATTCTACCCCTTCAATCAGCATGGGCCGATAGTACATTGTTCCAGAACCCACGCAGCAGCATGTGCCATACCGGGATCGGACGCATGACAGCCGCCGGGTGCCACCCGCCACGCTCAAAATCGCCGGTTCAGTCCAATCCCCCTGCTCGCGTATCGGTAGCGACATATTCCAAGAATGCGGCAGCAGGCAGCGGACGAGAATACAAATAACCTTGCACATACTCGCATTCCACCGCGGCGAGTATATCTCGCTGTTCGATCGTTTCCACTCCTTCAGCGATGGTCTTCATACCCAACCTCTTCGCCATGATGACGATCGTTTCAGCGATTGCGCGGTCACTTTCGTCACGAGCTAGATCGCGCACGAAGGAGCGGTCGATTTTCAAGTAATCAATGCTGAATTTCTTGAGATAGGCCATTGCCGAATAGCCGGTTCCAAAATCATCTAGTGCCACACGGATACCGGCTTCACGCAGACTGATAAGTTTCTTCCTGACATACTCTTGATCATCAAGAAGCAGCCCTTCCGTAATCTCTATGACCATACACCTCCCTGGCATACCCATTTCAGATAGACAATCCAGTAGCGCATCGACAGTGTTCTCATGCATGGGCATTTTGGCCAGCCAGCATCAAGCAGTCCTGATAAACACCAGCCTCTCCACTCGCCACCGTACGCAGTGCCGCCTGGTACAATCGTCGGTTGCTTTCCGGAGAGTCTGTCACACACGCCTCCATCGCCGTCAAGCCAAGAAATTCGCTCTCCTCACGACCGATGCTATTCAGCATCGTTGGGTTGACATATACGTATCTGGCCTGAGTATCAAGCCTTACGATAAAATCGGGCAGTGTCTCAACCAGGCTACGATAGTGTTCCTCAACTTTTTTCTTGGCTACAAGGGCCTCATAATGCAATCGCTTCGCTTCCACTTTAAGGTGCTTGCTAATATCATGAATATAGCTAACACCTAGAATCCTTCCATATTGCTCGAACGGATGCACGGCCACTTCGACAGGAACGAGTTCACCATTTGCTTTTCGATGTTCAGACTCAAACGTTATCGATTCACCTGCCCGCATCCTCTCGGTCAACTTATTGGAAAAAATCTCATCATAGTTAACGTCAAATTCGAACGGCGTCCAGCCCAACAATGTTTCCTTGTTGACACCAAAATGCTCACATGCAGCATCGTTGGAAAAATAATCTTTCCCTGCTCCGCTGCATCATGTACCAAGATGACAAAATTTGCAGCCCGCTCCAGCATATTGAGAAGCAACTCATTTTCACGCTCCAACACCTCCAGCCTCGCCAGTGCTGGCTCCTGACAGCAAGCCTTCTCCTTTTCTGCCATACCAATTCTTCCAATCACTGAAACAGTTCAGGCATGGCGACACCATACCCTTGGGCATAGTCCACACCAATCTCCTTCAATATGGTGATAATTTCTTCGTTCTCGGCAAACTCGGCAATGGTGCGCAAGCCCATTACCTGACCGACTTGGCTGATAGTAGAAACCATCACTCGATCTATCGGGCTGCTGTCGATAGCCTTGACGAACATGCCGTCGATCTTGAGAAAATCCACACTCAGGTTTCTCAGGTAAGCAAAGGAAGACAAACCGCTCCCGAAATCGTCCAGAGAGAAGCGGCAGCCCAGTTCGCGCAGCGTGAGCATGAACTGACGCGCCTTGTCCAGATTGGCGATAACGGAAGTTTCTGTAATCTCAAAGCAAAAACGTTTTGGCTCCAGCTCATAAAAATTCATGAGATTGATGACATAGTTGAGAAAGCCGTCTTCCGACAAGGTTTGCCCGGAGAGATTGATGGCACACACATAAGGAAAGTCTGCACCTTTGCGTGCCATGATGGAAAATGCTTCGCTCACCACCCAACGATCCAGTTGCGGCATCAGATGAAAGCGCTCCGCCACCGGCAGGAAATAGCCAGGGGGGTACAGCGTACCATCGTCGCCACGCATTCTAATCAGCACCTCGCAATGAGGTTCTGCCCCTTCCGACAAACCCTGCATACGCTGGTAGTACAGAACGAACTGCTTATTGTCCAAAGCTTGATGTATCCGTGATACCCACTCCAACTGACTGTACCGTTGCTGCATATCCTGATCTCCGGGGCGATAGACATGTACGCGATTGCCACCTTCATCCTTGGCCGCGTAACAGGCGGAATCCACCGTACTCAACAGTTCACTCAGGGTATAGGCATGTACCGGAGATACCTCGGTGAGACCAATGCTTGCCCCCACCCTGAACACCTTATCTTCGTAGACGAATCGATATTCACGCACGATTCCAAGCAGGCTATCGACGACTTCTCGGGCCTTCTCCAAACCACATCCCATCAATAGCAAGGCAAACTCGTCACCACCCAATCGGGCCAGAGTATCGGAACTACGAACTCGAGCTTTCAATTGCCCCGCCAACTGATAGAGCAACGTATCGCCAGCCATATGGCCACAGGTATCGTTAACGACCTTGAACTGATCCAGATCGATATAGGCAAGACAATGCGTACGCTCTCCCTGAGCAGCATCCTCCAGAGCAGCCTGTGCCAGGCGGTCGAACTCATAGCGATTGACAAGCCCCGTCAGCGCATCGTGCCGTGCCTGGAAGCTGAGTTGACTCGACAGTGCACGCAACATGGTAATGTCATGCAAAACGGTGACAAAACCGAAGCAATCTCCCTTGTGGTCATGCAACGGCGCAGCCGATCTTCGGATGAAAATTCTCTCTCCGTCGTCGCGTTGCAAAATCGCCTCTTCCTGGCTGCTCGACTGCTCAGTCAACCAGGAACTGGCGATGGGCTTGGTCTTGTTTTCCACCGATGCCAAGCGAAACAATGCCTGCAGCGGCTTCCCGCACGCTTCGTCTAGCGTGATGCCTACCATCCTCTGTGCTGCCGCGTTGAGATAGACGACACAGCCGACCGCATCGCTGGTGATAACGGCATCGGCAATGCCCGCCAGCGTGATCTGAGCCCGCTCTTTTTCGCAGTCCAGTGCATTTGTCGACTCGTCGAGCCGCTCCAGCATACCGTTTATACTTTCGGATAACCTTGCCAATTCATCTTTGCCACGCAGCGCCGGGATACGCACCGCCAAATCGGTAGACTCACTTATGCGGCTGACATGCTCACTCAGGAGTGACAGCCTGGCCAGCACGAGCCGATCGAATAGCCAATGGAAGAGGCCCAGTATCAATACGATGAAAGCCGTAGACCAAAGCAGAGAGCTCAGGCTGGCTTTTCCAAGTTCGAAAATGCTTCTACCATCCGTCGCTTGCATGAGGAGTGGCGCGGCATCACTCACATCATCCAACAAAGAATAACCGACCATGTTGGTGTCATTAAGCGACTTTACCGATATGCCACCTTGCGCCTCGAGCCGTATCAATTCATCACGGTGATCGCCCACGTACTCCTGGAGGTCGGCGCGCTCGAGCATGAGTGAGATACCAAGAATTTGACCGACATGCTCCAGCAAGCGCTGGTCGAGAGGGCGCACCATGATCAGCCTGCCGCGGTACTCTTCCGCAGCGCCGCCGGTTCGACGCACGTCATAGGCTGCGACGATCAAAATTCCTGCAGGCGTCCATAGAAAGCCCGACACATGATCCTTTCCATCCGCGGTATCCATCAGCACCCCACCGTCGATGACCGCCCGTTCCAGCTTTTCCGGTATTGCCCAGGGCTGTCCATCGACTACGCCCTTCTTGAACACCACCCGGCCATTGCCATCGGCCAACAGAATTGCGCTGATACTCAGGTTATCGAAGGTGGCATCGGCGTAGTTGGAGTCGATATAATCCCGGCTCGGCGTTACCATATGGTAGTAGGTATCGTCCCAATGCGCCCAGTCTACGGTGATGCTTTCCAACTGCCGAACTTGCTCTTGGAGCAGACGTTTTGCACTCCCTACCTTGGCCAGCATTTTGTCCTGCTCCAGCCGGCCATACCCCGCTAGCAGTACCTTTTGCCCAACGACAAATTGTGCAGCGAATAACAGCAGCAGCCCCAATGCTACAGCCAGCATCACCTTGTATCGCAACCCATTCCAGCGCATCGTCATTCCTTGTAGAAATATATTAGCAATACCTATCAACCGGGAAAAAACCCATAGAGATACGGCAGCTTTTCCATCAAGTCATCAAACGCTTGAAATTTCTCGCTTGGACACTCTTCCTATCGGCAGCGGAGAGAAATTTCGAAGTCCAGCCACCTTAGAACAGCGCAATCTAGATATTGCCTGCGCAATATGGATACACGAAGAGGAATTCCGCTAGGTCTTTGATGTCCGCACGCGCTTGGCAAGAGCCTTCGTCACGATAGAAGGATTTCAAGCAGAGCCAGCTCATGCGTCCATTGAGCAAATCTTCCACTGAGGGACAGAGCAGAGACACCGGCGGATATAGCGCCGTGACTTTATTTTCCTACCAATTTGGTGTGAAATGTAGTTGACTTGGCTGACCATAACTAACCCCAAGGCGGCCATCGGCCTAGCCTTGGCGGGTGGTTTGCTAATGCTGGCTGCTCTTCCGTATGAGGTTGCCGCTCAGAGCAAACCTGAGCGTCAAGGAAAGCTGGTCTTCGCCGGCTCAGCGACCTACCCCCCGTTCCAATGGCTCGATCAACATCACCGAGCAAAAGGCTTCGTCATCGACTTGCAGGAGAGCATGGCACGCCGCGCCGAGATCAAAGCCGAACACCGGTTGATGGAATAGGATAGCGCCCTGCAGGAGGTCTATTCCGGTGCGGCAGATGCCATTGCACTCTTTGCCTCGGAAGAACGCACCTCACTGCTCGACTTCACGGAACCCTTCTATTACCTGTTCCACGGTATTTTCACATGACGACGGTGAGCACCTGGGTCAACGAAGAAGCGATGCATGCAGCCGAACGATGCCGAGAATACGACAAGGTTTTTTGTCTTATTGTCAATATCTCTTCTAGGGACTTATGGAAGGTTCCACGCTGGTCAAGTTTATCAAGCAAAGAGAACTTACTGAACATAAACAGGCACTTTGCCTGGAAATAACCGAAACGGGAGTCATTCAGGGTCATGCCCAAAAGGTCATTGAAGATCTTCATGAAGCCAATATCAGCTGTGCAGTAGATGAATTCGGCACAGGCTACGCCTCCTTGTCTTACCTGAATGCCTTTTCGGTCGATGAAGTCAAGATAGATCGCAGCTTTATCAGCAACATGCTGAAAAATCGATGACACCGTACCATTATCACCTCGACCATCGCCCTGGCCCACGAGCCTGGACTCCAGGTAACGGCGGAAGGGGTAGAGGATACCGCCACCCTTAGTAAGCTGGCCGAGATGGGTTATGATACCGCCCAGGGTTACGTTATTTCAAGGCCCATCGCCGAACGAGAATTGTACCAGCTCATTGGACATCGGCATTTCAGCGAAACGTTACCTCAGGAAAATCTTGAGTCATAGTCGAAGGGCAGGCTTTGTGATCAAGAGTCGAAAGAACCCAGAAGAGACAGCACGTTCTGCGGGATCTGGTTGGCCTGGGTTAGTACGGAAGTGCCGGCTTGCTGCAGAATCTGCCCTTTCACCATGGCGGCAGACTCCTTCGCATAATCGGCATCCATAATGCGCGACTGAGCCGCTGCGGTGTTGAGCGACTGGGTGGCAAGGTTTGCAATAGCGCTTTCGAAGCGGTTTTGCAAAGCACCGTACTGACTGCGGTAGCCATCCACTTGATTCAGGGCCTCCTGCAGCTTGGTCATTGCTTCTCGGGCTTTTTCAATCGGATCCAGCTCAACATCTTCCAAGCCGAGGGAAACATGATCGGAGGGTGTCGGGTCAATGGTGACCTTGCTGACCTTATTTCCAAAATCAGCGCTTGTGACGATATCTACCTCCCTACTTACAGGAGAATTACCAACAGGCGCAGGGGCAGAACTTGGCATAGACTCCCAGTCTGCAGTGATATCAAATATACCCATGCCTGTTATTGCGAGAAATAACGGCTCAGTTACCTTGTCAATGTGAAGTCGTTCAATAGCATGGTAAGCATCCGTTGAACCATCACTTGAGTCGGTATCGCTACTAAACCGATCGCCATCGCCCGTATAAGTGAAAGTCATTCCATTATAAGTTCCCGTAATGCCATTTTCGTTATCGTAAATGTCGTCTTCTTCAGGCTGGTAATGCAATAGAAAGGTATCGCTGTATTCGACACCGCTAGGAAAGCCGTTTTCTTCTTTCAGTAATTTTGTTTCAACATCCTCTTTCGTTGCAATACCGTTGCTGACCCAAGTGATATCTGCCTCGTCACCCAAGATAGGTGTGCCCACAAGATGCTTACCATCACGACTGAAAAGCTGGATATCATCCTCGGCTCCGGGAAGCCCATCCATAATGATAGTGACGTTCGTAGCCCCAGCCGGGATAAAAGCAATCGGCTCAATTCCCGAAGGCATGCCAGACAACTTTGTACCGCTTGTTCCAAAAACGCCTTTAAGGCTGAGAGTCTCTCCCATAGGCTCTTCACTACCACCATGTGCTGCCGGCGCCAGCGGGTACTTACCAAAGGCCTCAGTCCCCAACGCTATTCGGTCAATTTCCGCACGCAGCTCCTTGTATTCAGCATTTAACGAGTCACGATCTGCATCGGTGAGCGTGCCGTTGGCCGCTTGAACAGCCAGCTCCCGTGAACGCTGCAGTATCTCGTTGATGCCATTCAAGCCACCTTCTGCAGTCTGCATCAGCGAGATGCCATCGTTGATGCCGCGTGTAACGGTATCGTTGGCCCGCAGGTTGGCCTCCATGCGATTGGCAATGGCTTGGCCGGCAGCATCGTCCTTCGCCCCGTTGATTCGAAGGCCGGAAGAGAGGCGCTCCAGGGCGGTTGCCAGCGACGACTGTGAGCGTCCAAGGTTGGACTGGCCATTAAGGGAAAGTAGGTTGGTGTTGATGACTGCCATGGGGGTAGCTCACCTTGCTTTGGATCGTTTCCTTTTATATCGTCCTAAGCGCAATGAGCTTTAGCAGTTTCTTAAGGAAAAAGTCGATGCGGCACAGTTCGATTGAAAAGTGAGCACAATAGATAGATGGCAAGCGCGAACGGCGCTGAATCACAACGCCCAAAGTCGCAAAATGGCCTGCAAATGCCTTCCTCCAAGGGTCAGAGGCCGCCAGTGTGGCCGGCGCCAGTCAGTTCTAGAAGGTGGGGTTGCTGGAGCGCTTACGAAAACACTGCAGCATACCGAGAATGTCTATCAGAAGCTGACCATGAACTGGCACTGCTCAAGCGCCCCCGTGCGGCTGCCAGCGGAGCCGCATCGGGGACTAAGTCAGCGAGAAACTCGACTACACGCCGGGCGTGTTTCACGTCGAACGCTATATCCTTGGCAAAAGGGGCGGCGACCAGTGTGTGAGACGCGGCCCCAGGCGCCGACGCAGACCATTGACACAGGGCATTTAACTGCCGGCCCGTTGGCCCAGGTGCCCTCAACTTTTCACCGCCTCCTTTTTCATATATTTCTTTGCCTCGGACAATCCAACTCCAAGTATATTTTTCAAAGAATAAGGCAGCCTCTCATGGTTGAAGCACATATGGCCGGTTAAGTGAGGAGAAGGCAGGCCTTGCGCCGTAATATCATACGACTCAAAGAGATCGACTTTATTACTCTGCGAACAAAGAGTCTCAAAGTCGATGAGAACCAAGCCTCCGTTAGAATAAAAAATATTCTTAGCATGTATGTCGCGATGGGCATAACCCGCCTCATAAATGTCACTTATTACTTCAAGCACCATCCCTGCGATCTTTCTTTTCTCAGAAGGACCTAACAGTGAGGATAGCCTGTCAAGGCGCGCTGCTTCAGGATAAGCTTTTTGGCGAATGACCAGATCTGCTACAACATATCCTTCCGGAAACCAAGAGAAATTTGAAAATTTTTCATTAGCAAAAGCTTCATTTTCAAAGGAAGCCCTACCTTCGTCGCTGTCTTCGAAAACTTTCTCTATAAAAGGGCTTCCATCCTGATAGACTAGATAGGTCGCCGCCCTCCGACCTCTGTGAATTAATTCCCTCACTTCACCTTTTCCACAGTACCCCTTCCCAAAACTTTCCATGAAGCGCTGTTTAACATCAGCACCCAGCAGGGAAGCGTATTCAATAGCTTCAGGCTCATCATCTGCACTATGTATGGCGTTAGCTCGCATGGAAGCAGCCACGTTAGAGTTAAAGTAATCTCTTATTTTTTGTTTGACCTCGATAACTCTTTGATTACTCAAAAAAGGATGCTTGCGGCGAACCGATTCAACTGGCGGCTTTGGATAATAGTCATATGCCAATATTACTGCATAAGGGCGCCCACCAGAAACAGGCCAAGGCCCTTGGTTCCAATTCCCCCCTCTTGCTGATAAAGCAAAGATTTTCTTTCTCTCTTCGTTATCCAAGAGCACTACTTCTTTAACATCAAAGCCACTGGACTCTATTGTTTTAACGACTTCTCCAATGTCGCAATTTTCTGCCGCCCATTCACGCACTACGAAGCAAGCTGCCTCGCCATGAGCAGTATCAAGCAGTGATGCTGGTGGGTAAAGGCTTCTAAGCCAAGGGCGTCTTAGAGAAAGCTTTCTCACCAGATCGATAGTCGGTACCCACCCTTCGCCTTGAAGGAAAGCGAAGAGTCCTTCCAAGCTACAGTCGACTTTCACGCCGACTTCCTTAGCTAGGCGGCCAATAAAATCGGCATAATCGTGATCAACCGCCCTCGTAGTAAGCGGAAGCTCTCCATGGCGTTTCGGTAAACCGGAAAAATCCGCTTTATGGAAAACCGCATGGTATGCCAAGGAAAGAAGATGCCGCTTGGTATCAGGCACCCTATACTTCCCTTTAAACAAAACCGTGTTATCCAATATTTCTCTCGCCAACTTCGCCTCATAGTAAGGAAGTCCTTCGAAGTGGCTATCCACCCTACCAGTAACACTATAAATGTCACACTTCAGAGACCCCTCTCCTGGTGCAGCTTGGAAAAAGGGAGATAGTTTTTCCAAATCATCATCTTCTACGAGTATATCTATATCTTCCCCTTCTTCGACTTGCGGCAGAGTTTCGAACCAGCGCAGAATTGCATAACGTACGCCAGCAGCATTGAGCCTTTCGAAGAGCTCTTCAGCACCTATTCCAGGAAGTGTAAATCTCCGTGTACCAAGCTTTTTTTTCTCTTTCTCTCTAGCTTTTTCTTCCACGCCCGGAGCCACAAAAGAGGCAAGATACTCTTCTGCCTCATCGCTTCCGATTTTCGTTAAAACATGGTAAGCCTTATCGTAGAAGCCATAGATTGAATGCAGAACAAATGCAAATTTCTTCAGTCGATCACGGCTGAATTCAGCGACCCTTTCTTCTACTGGTATAATTATCGCATCGCATGCAACAAGTTCGCTAGACTGTAGTGAGCTGGCATTACCACTCAGGCCATTTCTATACAATGAATTAGCGAGGGTATGAATTCTAAAGCCGTGCTGGCGAGACCAAGCCTCCAACCCAGAGAGGTTGGACTGTCCAGCATGGGCTCGCTGAAACGCCAACTTGACTTGAATCATCAGCGTGTTGCGTAAAGTTTCCTTACCATTCTCCAAGATTGCCATAGCATCGTGAAGGTCATCCAGCACCAACATGTCAACGCTGGGCAAGCCTTCGATCTGGTCAAGCGCGACAGTATTGATAGGCAATTCCGCCAATACCTTGAGCTTGCCACGCATGTATTCAGGCTGCTGCTCTTCCGGTAACGGTTTGAGCGTGGAGCTTTGCTCTGCATCTAGCGTGGCATAGAGGGTCGCTGGCTGGCCGTCGCCCAGCAACGCGTGCGGGTAATGATGCAGCTCACCGTACTCCTTGAGTTCCTCCACACGCTTAGTGAGCAGGCTGGCGGGGTCGAAGCTGATCACAGTCAAGTGGCCGCTGGCCATCCACTTGGGGTAGTCGGGGTGGCGTGGTAGTACGGCAGCGTTGTCGATGATGGTGATGGGTTCTTCGAGCTGCCATTCAAAGGCTTTGCTCTCAGTTGCCTCTTCGCTGCCTGCTTCAGGAAGTTCGAGCGGCTGCTTGTCGTCCTCGAACCAGAGCTCGCCTTCCTTATTGAAGGTCAGCGCTTCCGGCGGCTTGCCTTCACAGTAACGTACCCAGATGGCGCGCAGGGCATTACTGAAGTGGTTGGCAAATCGCGGGGCGTCGCATACCGGCGAGTAGTGCAGAATGGTGCGCAGGCCAGCACGGATTACGGCCAAGTTGGGCAAATCGCTTGCTAGCTCCTTTACTCGTTGGCGGTATTCATCCCAGTTGTTCACTACCAGTTCTTGCAATCCGGCATTGGTAAGGTGTGTTGCACTATGCCGCCCTGCAAAGGTAGGCCCCGGCAGAGTGACTACCGGCACCCCCATAAGGAGGGCCTCACAGGTCGTCAACCCACCTGAATAGGGCCAGGTATCCAGTGCAATATCGATGCGCTGGTAAGTCTTTATAAATTCTTCGTGCTTGGTAGGGCCTTCCAGTATAACGCGACTCGCTTCAATGCCGAGGCTGGCAAAAATACCGCGAATCTTTTGACAAAAACTTTCGCTTTCATACTGAGCGCCACGTAGCAGAATACGGCTTTGAGGAAACTCATGCATCAGTTTAGCCCATTCCGCCAGCAGTTCTGCGCTAATCTTGGCCGGGTTGTTCAAACAACCCAAGGTGATATAGCCATTCTTGAGGGCAGGTAGTGAAGTCGTTGGCGGAGCATAGGGGCACGGAGTATAGCAAATATAGTCGTCAGGTAAACGAATCAGCTTTTCCGTATACTGGTCGTCGACCCCCTCCGGGGTTTCAATACTATCGGAAAGCAGATAATCAATACTTTCCACAGCCATAGTATTGACTAACCCACCAACCCATTTGACATTTATCGGTGCTGGACGCATGGAAATGGCTTGCAGACAGCTGCCATCCCCATGGCCGGAAAGATCGATCAAGATATCTATCTGGTCGTCACGAATCAGTTGCGCGAGTTTTGTCTGCGATAAGTGACGGATCGGTCTCCATTCCGAACAGGCCGCACGCAGTCGTTCAGTAACCTGATCGACTTGGTCGTTAGTGGTATAACCATAGAATTGGATACCGGTTTGGCTGTTTTCGAGCGCCGTAGTGATCATCTGCCCAACGGGGTGAGTCCGAAATCCAGATGAAATCAACCCCACACGCAACGCTTTGCCTTTCACCAGCTTTCCTGCAACGGGTGGCATAACAGGTAATGCAAATCTATCGTCCCAGCGCTTGGCAAACGCAATGATTTCCTCTTGCGTAGCCTTCGGATTATAGTGCTTGGCATAAAAAATATTGGAATATGCCATGACGTAATCAGGATTCACATCAAGCGCACGACTGTAATAGCTCTCTGCCTTCTGATAGTCGCCAATGTCTTTATATAGATTCCCCAAGTTATTCAGCACAGCCTCACTCGGCGGAAAGCTTTCCTCCAAGTGATGGTAGATTTCCAGCGCTTCACTGAAATACTTTGTC
>MTEU01005613.1_pt1 | contig 21195 bp, 18 predicted proteins | sample 1042701 | NCBI WGS metagenome assembly MTEU01 (sample SAMN06185813, study PRJNA358809) | soil metagenome | isolation source: naturally attenuated soil | place: India | collected 2015-05-23
CCAGCCGGGCAGCCGGCAGCGGTAGCGCATCGGCACGATCGTGCGCCGGCCGTCCACCTCGATCATCACCGGCGCGTAATAGCCCGGGAAAATCATCGCGTCCTCCGGGGCGGGCGTGGCGCGTTGCAGGTCGGCCAGGTTCTGCTGCAGCCGGGCGATCTTGTCGGCGGCGATGCGCTGCTCGTTCTCCGCCTTGCGGGTCGGCCGCCCGGCAAGCGCTCGCTCGGCCTCCGCCAGGCGGGCCCGCTGGCGGAACAGCTCCGCTTCGAGCGCATTGGCCTGTTCGCGGTCGCCGGCGGCGATCAGCGCGGCCAGCTCGCGCTCTTCGGGGTCGCCCTCCTCGCCTCCCCCGCCGCCCTGCGCGAACGCGACGCGCATCGCCTTGGGCAGCTTCTGCCACTCCTGGTCCTTGCGCTTTTGCCAGAACAGTTCGAAGAACTGGCGAAGGCTCATCACCGCGCCGTACTGGCGCGTGAACTTCCTGAAGTCGGCCTTGATCTGCGCGGCGTAGCACATCGGACTCTCCCTTTGGCGCTCACGAGTACACCATCGTCGCAGCCATCGCAGGGAGCGGACATCGGTATTGAGCCGGGGCAGTTCGATCCCGCCTATAATACTGTACATTCATACAGTATGGTTTCCCGATGGAACTGCTCACCAAGCTGGAGATCCTGGCGGACGCGGCCAAATACGACGCCTCCTGCGCCAGCAGCGGCGCGCCGAAACGGGATTCGCTCGGCAAGGGCGGGCTGGGCGCCAGTACCGGGGCCGGCATCTGCCACAGCTTCACGCCCGATGGGCGCTGTGTTTCGCTGCTCAAGATCCTGCTGACCAACTTCTGCCAGTACGACTGCCAATACTGCGTCAACCGGCGCTCGAGCAACGTCCCGCGGGCCCGCTTTTCGCCGCGCGAGGTCGTCGATCTGACGCTGGACTTCTACCGGCGCAACTATATCGACGGCCTCTTCCTCAGCTCCGGCATCATCCGCAGCGCCGACTACACGATGGAGCAGCTGGTCCAGGTGGCGCGCTCGCTGCGCGAGGAACACCAGTTCCGCGGCTATATCCACCTGAAGACGATTCCGGACGCCGATCCCCGGCTGATCACGCAGGCTGGCCAGTATGCGGACCGGCTCAGCGTCAACATCGAGCTGCCCACCGACGGCGGCCTGCAGCGGCTGGCGCCGGAGAAGAATGCGCATACGATCAAGCGCGCCATGGGGTCGATCCGGCTCGCCCAGGAAGAGGCGGAGAGCGACAAGTCCGCGCCGGGCCGCGCGCCGGCCGGCCAAAGCACGCAGATGATCGTGGGCGCGGACGACGCGGACGACCGCACGATCCTGCAGACCGCGCAGACGCTTTATGGCGCCTACAAGCTGAAGCGCGTGTATTACTCGGCGTTCAGCCCGATTCCCGACAGTCCCTCCGGCCTTCCCGCGCAGGCGCCGCCGCTGCTGCGCGAGCATCGCCTGTATCAGGCGGACTTCCTGATGCGCGGCTACGGCTTTCAGGCCGAGGAGCTGTTCCAGTCCGCCGGCGACCTGCCGCTCGACATCGATCCGAAGCTGGCCTGGGCGTTGGCGCATCGCGAGTCGTTTCCGGTCGACCTGAACCGTGCGCCGCAGGCCTTGATCGCCCGCGTGCCCGGCATCGGCATGCGCAATGCGAAGCGGCTGGTGGAGCTGCGCCGCTCGCGCGCGATCCGTTATCAGGACCTCGTGCGGCTGCGCTGCGCGATGGACAAGATCAAACCGTTCATCGTGGTGCAGGACTACCGGCCGGCGCAGGCGGACCGGCCGTCGGAGCAGTTGCGGCGGGCGCTGGCCGCGCCGCCGGTGCAGCTGGCGCTGCTATGAGCCGCGCCAGCTCGCCGGTACTGGAAGTCGACGGCGGCTACGCGGGCTGGCGTGCGCAGGCCTTGCGCGCGCTGGCGGCCGGCTGGCCCCCGGAGGCCGTCACCTGGGCGGAACGGGGTTCGGCAGCCTGCACCGGGCCGGCACAGCTGATGCTGCTCGACGCCGGCCCGGCGCCGATGTCCGGTGATGACCCGCCATCCGCGGAGTGCCAGCAGGCCGTCGGCGCAGCCCCGATCGTCCGTGTGTCGAAGGCGTTGGCCGCCCTGCTGCAGCAAGCCGCGCGCTACCGCTCGCCGCAACGCTGGGCCTTCCTCTATCGGGTGCTGTGGCGATGGCGCCAGGGCGATCGCGCGGTGGCCTCGCCCGCCGACGAAGACGGCGCGAGGCTGCACGCGATGGCCAAGTCGGTGCGGCGCGCCCACCACGACATGATTGCCTACGTGCGGTTTCATCGGCGCAGCAATGGCGGGAGCCCGGAATACCTGGCCTGGTACGAGCCCGAGCACGACGTGCTGGCCGACGCCGCCGACCACTTCGCGCGCCGCATGGGCGGCTCGTCGTGGTGGATCGGCACGCCGCAGGGCGCGGCGCTCTGGGACGGGCATACGCTGCAGTTGTCCGAGACACCGGCCAGCGGGGTGGCCGGTGCGGTGGCCGGCATCGATGTCGACGCGCTGCGCGCAGGCGCCAGCGCCGACGACATCGAGCCGCTGTGGCTGGCCTATTACCGCAGCATTTTCAATCCGGCCCGCCTGAACGAAGCCGCGCTCGAGCAGCACATGCCGGTGCGTTTCTGGAAGGGGCTGCCGGAGGGCCGCCTGATACCGGCGATGATCGCCGACGCCCGCAACGGCGCCCGCCGCGTCGCACAGGCTGGCGCGGTCGGCACGATGAGGGGCAAGCCGGTCGCGGTGAATCCCGAGGACGCGCAGCCGCTGCGCCCGGCGCCCTCTTCGCTGGACCAATGCCGCCGCTGCGAGCTGTGGCGCCATGCCACCCAGGCCGTGCCGGGCCACGGTCCGCAGACGGCCCGCATCATGCTGGTCGGCGAACAACCGGGCGATCAGGAAGATCTCGCCGGGCGCGCCTTCGTCGGGCCGGCGGGCAAGGTGCTGGACGAGGCGATGCGCCGCGCCGGCGTGCCGCCCGATTCGGTTTACGTGACCAATGCGGTCAAGCATTTCAAGTGGATCGCCCGGGGCAAGCGGCGCCTGCACAAGACGCCGGCGCAGCGCGAGGTCGAGGCCTGCGCCCATTGGCTTGACGAGGAACGGGCGCGGGTACGGCCCTCGGTCATCGTCACGTTGGGCGCGACCGCGCTCGGCGCGATGCTGGGCCCCAAGGCCAGTCTGCGCGACCACCTGAACGCGCCGGTGCGGCTCGGCGACGCCTGGCTGGTCGCCACCTGGCACCCGTCCTATGCGTTGCGGGTCGATGACGCCGGCAAGCGCGAGGACATCGTCTCGGCGATCGCCCAGGCCATCGCGAAAGGCCGCGAACTCGCCGCCGCCGCGGTTACTCCGCCATCGCCGCCATCGCCGCCGTCGCCTTCTCCCGCAGGAAGGCGATGAGGGTCGTCACGGCCCGCGTCTGGTAGCGGGCCGGCATATACAGCAGATACATCGTGGTCCGCAGGAAGGCCAGGTCCCGCGGCGGCAGCGGCAGGCGAACCAGCGTCCCGGCCGTGAGATCGGTGGCGACCATGTATTGCGGCACCAGGCCCACGCCGATCCCCTGCAGGATCGCGTCGCGCAAAAAGAAGAAGTTGGCCGACATCAGCCGGGGGCGGATATGCGGCCGGGCGCCGGCGGTTCCGCCCAGTCCGGCCAGTTGCAGCCGCTCGCCGGTCAGCTCGGAGGTGATCAGCGGCAGGTCGCGGAACTGCGCGAGCGAGCCCGGCATGCCGACCTCGCGGGCCAGCTCCGGCGTCGCGCAGGCGACATACTCGATGTCCCCCAGGCTGTGCGCCACCGCATTGGTCGGCGTCTCGCCCATCACGCGGATCGAAAAGTCGACCGCGCCCTTGATCAGGTCCTCGATGTCGTTGTCGAAGATCACGTTCAGCGTGATGGCCGGATACCTCCGCATGAACTCGATGAACCAGGCCGACATCGTGTGCTGGCCGAAGCCGCTCGGCACGGCGAGGCGCACCGTGCCGCTGAGCCGCTTGCCCAGGCTCTGCACGGACTCCCGCGCCGCCAACAGCTCGCGCCGGATCGCGCGGCCGTGTTCGTAGAGTTGCCGGCCCAGCTCGGTAGGCTCGAGCTGGCGGGTACTGCGCCTGAGCAGTTCCGCGCCCAGCTGCCGCTCGAAATGGTTCAGGCGCTTGCTGACGTTCGCCCGGCTCATGCCCAGTTGCCGGGCGGCCCGGCTCAGGTTGCCGGCGTCGATGATATCGACCAGCAGCGACAGCGCGCTCAAATCCATTGTCAACTCCGAAGTGTCAGGTATGGTGATTACCCGTTGCAATTGTCAAACTTTATCAACATATAGACAATCTGCGCTGACCAAGAACACCGGATCGTCCCCGGGGAGGGGACGCTGACCATGCATCACGAAAACAATGCCGCATCGCTGCCGCTGGCCGGCGTGCGGGTACTGGACCTGTCGCGCGTGCTGGCGGGGCCGATGTGCGCGATGGCGCTGGCCGACCTCGGCGCCGACGTCATCAAGGTCGAACACCCGGCCCGCGGCGATGACACCCGCGACTGGGGCCTGCGCATCGGCACGCGCAATACCTCGTACTTCAACAGCGCCAACCGCAACAAGCGCTCGATCACGCTGGACCTGCAAAGCGAAGCGGGCTTGAAGCTGGCCCGCGAGCTGGCCGCGCGCAGCGACGTGGTGATCCAGAACTTCAAGGTCGGCGGTGCGGAAAAGCTGGGCCTGGGCTACGAACAACTGGCCGAGCTCAATCCCCGGCTGGTGTACTGCTCGATCTCCGGCTACGCCCGCTTCACGCCCGAGGCCGAACGGCCAGGCTACGACCTGGTCGTCCAGGGCGAGGCCGGCGTGATGGCCACCAACGGCGAAGCCGGCCAGGGACCGCTGAAGTTCGGCGTGGCCGCGGTCGACATGTTCACCGGCATGTATTCGGCGCAGGCGATCCTCGCCGCGCTGTATGCGCGCCAGTCGAGCGGACGCGGACGCCATGTGCAGATGGCCCTGTACGACTGCGGCCTGATGATTACCTCGTACTACGGCATGGAGGCCCTGCTGCAGGGCGGGGATCCGGCCAAGTTCGGCAATGCGCATCCGTCGATCGTGCCCTATGGCGTGTTCGATGCCGCCGATGGCCCGCTGGTGATCACCGTCGGCAACAACGGCCAATTCCAGCGGTTCTGTCGCGACGTGATCGGCCGGCCCGAATGGGCCGAGGACGAGCGCTTCGCCACCAACACCGCGCGCTCGCGGCATCGCGATACGCTGCTGCCGCAGCTGCGCGAGGCGCTGCGGCAATTCACGCGGGCCGAACTGCTGCAGCGCCTGACCGCCGCGCAGATCCCCTGCGGCGAGGTGCTCGGCATGTTCGACGCGCTGCAGTCCGAGCGCACCGCGCAGGCCGGCCTGCTGCATCGCTACGAGGACAGCGAGGCGGGTACCCAGTCGGTGCTGGCGCCGCCGTACGCCATCGACGGCCAGCGCATGCCGGTGCGGATGCCGCCGCCGCACATGGGCGAACACACCGAGCAGGTATTCAAGGAACTGCTGCAGCTCGACGACGGCGCAATCGCGGATCTGCGATCGCGCGGCGTCATCTGACGATCGAAATTCCCAATCGACGCTCTCAATAGACGGAGACAACAACATGACCAAGCTGACCCTCAGCCGCCGCCAGATGCTCAAGGCCGGGGCCGCCGCCTCGATGGCCGCGATGATGCCCGCCGCGTTCGCGCGCAACGGCTGGCCGGACAAGATCATCAAGATGGTGGTGGCCTTCCCCGCCGGCGGCCCGACGGACACCGCCGCGCGCATCGTCGCGCAGAAGCTGTCCGAACGGCTGGGGCAGCAGGTCATCATCGAGAACAAGCCCGGCGCGTCGGGCTCGATCGGCACTGCCAGCTTCATCAAGAGCGCGCCCGATGGCTACAACCTGTCGATGTTCGGCATGCCGGCGCTGCTGGCCCCGCTGATGTACAACAACAGCGCGTACGACGTGAAGAAGGACTTCCAGTCGGTTGCGACCGTCTACGTGCTGCCGATGGCCATCGTCATCAACCCGAACGTGGTACCGGGCGTGGAGACGCTGGCGGACCTGATCCGCTTTGCCAAGGCCAGCAAGACGCCGCTGAACTACACCAGTTCGGGCACCGGCAGCTTCGGCCATCTGGCGATGGAGCAACTGAAGGACCTGGGCGGCTTCGACATGATGCACGTGCCCTACCGCGGCAGCGCGCCGGCCGTCGCCGATCTGCTCGGCGGCCAGGTCGGCACCATGTTCGCCGACGTCGTGGCCGCGCTGCCGCATATCCGGGCCGGCAAGCTCAAGGCGATCGCACTGAGCTCGCCCAATGCCAAGGTGCTGCTGCCCGGCGTGAAGACGGTGTCCGAGCAGGGCTTCCGCGGCTTCGACTTCGATTCGTGGGGCGGCCTGATCGCGCCGCTCAATACGCCGCAACCGATCGTCGACCGGATCGCCAGCGAAACGCGCGACATCCTGTCCAACGACAAGGAACTGCAGCAGAAGCTGGTGACGGCCGGTGCCATTGCCTCGTTCCAGGACGGCAAGCAGATGCAGGCGCGGCTGAACAAGGACTACGATCGCTGGAGCGCGATCGTCAAGGCGAAGGGCATCAGCGCGACGTAATTGCGCCCCGGCCCGTCGGCGGATGGCCTCGCGCTGATAGAATCGCTCCGAACTTGCTATCCGGACTCGCTATCCGAACCGTAAATGGGCTTTGAAAAACTCGCCGCACTGAAAGCCGAACTCGCCAGGCAACGGGAGGGCTCGCGCCGTCCCGCCGAACGACGATCCGACGCACGCCGCCCCGCCAAGGAGGCGACGGCCCCTCAGGGCAAGGCCAAGTCGCAAGACGAGGGACAACATCGTCAGGGCAAGGCACCGGCACGCGACAAGGCGGTACATGGCGGCACCAAGCCTGGTGGCGTTGGCACCGGCGCCGGCAAGCCGCAGCGCAAGGCGCGCCGGGAGCCGGCAGCCGCCCGGCGCACCGAAGAGCCGGTCGATCCGACCGTGCGCAACATCTGGAAGCTGCAGAAGCAGTTCCCGCTCGCGTTCCCCAAGGCGCCGGCCGCCAAGCTGCCGTTGAAGATCGGCATCTACGACGATCTGCTGCCGCATGCCGCGGCATTGCAGATGACAGAGCAGGAGCTGCGCGACGCCCTGAAGCAATGGTGCCGCGGCAGCCGCTACTGGGCGTGCCTGGCCGAAGGCGCGCCGCGGATCGACCTGGCCGGCGCGGAAGCGGGCCAGGTGTCGGCGCGCGATGCCGCTCGCGCGCGGCATCTGGAGCAGCTGCGCAGCCGGCGCGCGAAGCCATCTTCCCCGGCACCTGCCCAGGCTTCGCCAGCGGACGCCACGGAAGGCACGCCACCCGTCGCGGACGGTGAGCGGACAGACCCTGCCTGACCGCGACGGTCGCTGTCTCGCACGGATGTTTGCCGCAGCCACCGCTGTTCATTACCTCGATTCACCCCGCAGTTGAGCGCCGCAACCATTCCCCCCGGTTCACCGTCAATCCCGGAACCGCTCATGCGGCCGGCAGCGGAAACGCCAGCTCCAGCACCGTCAGCCCCGGCCGGCTCGAAACCGTGGCCCGCCCGTCGTGCAGCCGCATGATCGAATCGACGATGGCCAGGCCCAGGCCGGTCGACTGCGCCGAATTGCTGCGCGCCGGATCGCCGCGGTAGAAGCGGCCGAAGATATGCGCCAGCCGTTCGGGCGGGATGCCGGCGCCGCCGTTGGCGACGCGGATGCGGGTCGCTTCGCGCTCGGCGCTGACGATGACCGAGACCCGGCTGCCCTGCGGCGCATGGCGCAGCGCGTTGTCCAGCAGATTGGTCAGCGCGCGGCGCAGCAGGGTCTGGTCCGCGCGCACCGGCGCATGCCCTTGCAGCGACAGCGAGATCGCGCGCTCGGCCGCCACCGCCTCGAAGTACTCCGCCACGGCCTCGACCTCGGCGCGCGCATCGAGCGTGCGCGGCGCCAGCGCGACCTGCGCGTGATCGGCACGGGCGAGGAACAGCATGTTCTCGATCATGCGGGACAGGCGGTCGTACTCTTCGAGGTTCGATTCGAGCAGCGCCTCGTATTCTTCGACATTGCGCGCCTGGGCCAGCGTGACTTCTGTCTGCCCGATCAGATTGCTCAGCGGCGTGCGGAAATCGTGCGCCAGGTCGGCGGAGAACTCGGACAGCCGCGAGAAGCTGTCCTGCAATCTGGCCAGCATGCCGTTGAAGGCGTCCGCCAGCTCGCGCAACTCGCTCGGCGCGGTGCCCGCATCGAGCCGCGTCGCCAGCCGGCTCGTCGTGACGGCCGACGCTTCCTCCGCCATCCTGCGCAGGCCGCGCAGTCCGCGGCGCGCCAGCAGATAGCCGAGCGCGGCGGCCGCAACGGTCGCACAGACCGTCGCCCAGAACACATGGAACTGGTAGTCGCGCATCAGCACCGCGCGATAGCCCGCGTCACGCAGCACGACGATCTCCACGGTCTCGTCGCTGTCGCCGAGCCGGCCGAGCGCGGCGATCGCGCGCGACGGCACGCCATTGCGCGGATACCAGGTCTGCAGCATCGAAGGTTCGGGATGCACGTCGGCTGGCACGGCCGTCAGCGGCGGCACCACCTCGTGGCGAGGATTCAGTGTCACCAGCGGTTCGCCCTGGCGGCTGCGGACCAGCAGGATCAGGCCCTCGTGGCCGAGCGCGATATCGGCAAACCGGTGCGTCCCCTCGCGCACGGCCCGCTCCGAGTCCACCTCCGACAACAGATGGCGGACCAGCACCACCTCGCCGACGAGCTCGGCCTCGTCCCGTTCCTGCAGCTGGGTCGACAGCGCTGAGGCGAGATAGGTGCCCATCGCCGCCATGATCGCGGCGGCCAGCGCGCCGAAGGCCAGCGCCATCCGCGCCGTCAGCGATTGCGGGAGTAGACGCGTGCCCAGCGACTTCCCGATGGCAACCATGGCGCTACCGCGCGATATCGTCCAGCACGTAGCCCATGCCGCGCCGCGTGTGGATCAGCTTGGCCGGGAACGGATCGTCGACCTTGGCACGCAGCCGCCGGATCGATACGTCGACGACGTTCGTGTTGCTGTCGAAGTTCATGTCCCACACCTGCGAGGCGATCAGCGAGCGCGACAGCACCTCGCCGCGCCGGCGCGCCAGCAGATGCAGCAGCGCAAACTCCTTGGAGGTCAGCTCGATCTTCTGTCCCGAACGCGTGACGCGCCGGCGAACGGCATCGATGCGCAGGTCCGCCACCTCGATCCACTCGTTCTCGCGCACGGGGCCGCGGCGCAGGATCGTGCGGATCCGGGCGACCAGCTCGGCAAAGGCGAACGGCTTGATGATGTAGTCGTCGGCGCCGAGCTCGAGCCCCTTGAGCCGGTCGGCCAGATCGTCGCGGGCGGTCAGGAACAGCACCGGCGTGTCCTGGTCGCGCCGCAGCTCCCGCAGCATCTGCCAGCCGTCCATGCCCGGCAGCATCACGTCCAGCACGATCAGGTCGTAGGGGTGCGCGCGGGCGTGCGACAGGCCATCGACGCCATCGCGGGCAAGGTCCACGACGAACCCGGACTCTGTCAGGCCCTTGTGCAGATAGGCGCCCGCCTTCGGTTCATCCTCGACAATCAATACACGCATCGACATTCAACGAATCGCCGGACCGCCGGCAAGACGGTAACGGTACCGCAATCCTGGCGCTCACGGCCGAACATGACAAATTTGTCATGTCGTCGTCAGACTGCAGCGGCCGGTGACAACCGTCGACCCGATGGCCGGGGTCCACGCCGGGATCGCATCGCCGATGGCATCTCCGACGCGCATGACAGCATTGTCATGTCGCCGTCATGCTGTGGTGGCGGAGCGCTCCCTAGACTGTCTTCACCGGTCGCAACCGGCCAACCCTTTCGGAGAACGCTGACGATGAAGATGCTCAAGCACGCCCTGCTCACCACCACGCTGGCCCTGGCCGCACTGCCCGCCTTTGCGAGCGCGGGCGGCGCCGCCAATATCGGCGCACGCAACGTCTATCTGGACGGCGCCCATCAGGGCCGCGTCGATCCGTTCACCGACGGCGCGCGCGCGGGAACGCGCGATGTGTTTACCGACGGCGCCGCTACCGCGCCGTCGCCAGATGCGCGTTGACCTTGACGATCGGCGGGTCCTGGATGCGCGTCGGGTCCCAGACGATCTCGTCGACCTTGCCCGGCTCGAACAGCATGCAGATCGTCGATCCGCCGTATTGGAAGCAGCCGAGTTCCTCGCCCTTGCTGACCCGCTGGCCCGGCACCACCTCGACCCTGCATGACGACACCTCGCCCATGCCGATGAACACGCAGGCGATCTGTCCGACGGCTGGATCGTCGGCCTCGACGACGATCACCGCGCGGGCGGCCATCGCGCTGGTATAGCCCTGCGAATCGTTCAGGCCCTCGGGATCGGGGCCCTGCGCCTCGGCGCACGAGTAGTAGGTGCCGGCCAGGTTGTACGCCTTGACGATGGTGCCGCCGACGGGCGCGTGCCAGCGGTGATAGCTGTAGGCGTTGAGGAAGGCCTGGTAGACCGTGCCGCCGACGAAGCGGCGCGCCAGGTCTTCCTCGTGCGCGCCAACCATGTCGCGCAGCGAATACGGCTGCGACTTGATCCAGAAGTCGTCCACCAGCTTGACATCGCGGCGCAGCGCGTACGGCTTTGCCTCGCATGGGCTGACGACGATCTTGCCGTCGTCGGCGCCTTCGACCGGTCTGACGCCGTCGCGGAAACGCCGCGTGAAGAAGTCATTCCAGGACAGGAAGCCCCAGTACGGCAGCTCGCGATGCGTAACGAATTGGGAGAGCCCGATCTTGGCGTCCGCCTCGGCACTGAACCAGCCATCGGGCGATCCGGTATTCAGGTGCGCCCGCGAGTGCGGCCCGCCGAGGAACGCCGACCACGCCGTCAGCACGCGCCGGATCTGCTTGTTGAACACCGGATGCCGGAACACCGCGTAGCCCGACGGCATGCACATCGGCCAGTCGAACACGGCATTGAGCGGGCACACCACCAGGCTGCTGTCGCTGAACGGCGGCGCGTACGACATCAGATAGTCGATCACCAGCATCAGCTCGTCGATGTCGCGATATCCGAGCGCGTAGCCCGCATCGGTCGCCTCGCCGATCGCTCGCGTCAGGCCCATCCGCAGCGTAGCGTCGTCGCGCAACAAGGTATGCAGCGCAGCTACCGCTTCTGAGCGGGGACCACTGCTGCTTGCGTGCTCGCTGGCCTGCCGGCAAAGCCGCAGCCTGAATTCGGCCACGGCGGACTCGTCGGCGGGAAGCCAGCTGCCGAGGCGCTTGCGCTCGCTGGCAGGGGAAGAAGGCGCGTTCCGTGATGGCATGGCGTCGCAACGCCGCGGTCGATTCATATCCCGCGGCCAAGGTCATGGTGATGCCGACCAGTATGCGCAGCCGGACCCGCGCGTGTCATCGGTGCGCGTCTGACATCGGCGGTGCCTGCCGGGCAGCGATGCCGTCGCTAATAACTTCTTAAACCCGCATCGGCACGATTCGCACCGTGGGACGCCAGCCCTTGGCGGCCCCGGCAACAGCAAGGTATCCCGTGCCGATTCCCATGCTTCCTCCCCGCTCCGCCACGACTGCGCCCGCGGCGCCGGCTGGCTCGCCTGCATCCGCGATCGACGGTCCATGCCTGTGCCTGCGGTGCCGGGCACTGGCGCTTGCCCGGGCCCGCGTGGAGCAGGCGCAGCCGATCGCCCACCCTGCTGACCTCCCGATCCACCCTCGCCTTACCCATCCAGAATGAACGAAACCAGATCTCGTCGCCGCGCGACACCCATTCGCTATCCGGCCGCCGTGGCGGCCATTGCCTTGCTGGCCAGCCTGTGGACCCCACAGGGCTGGGCGCAAGTCGCCGATGCCGCGCTGCAGCCCGGCGAATCGCAGTGGGGCCTCGGTGTCGGCGCCGCCGCCCGGCGCAAGCCCTATCGCGATATCGGTACCGACTACAGCGTGATTCCGGTGCTGTCGTACGAGAACCGGTGGGTCCACGTGTTCGGCCTCACTGCGGACCTGAAGCTGCCTTCGCTGGGCCCGGTCTCGTTCCGGCTGCGCACGCGCTACGGCCTGAGCGACGGCTATGAGGCCTCGGACTCTGGAGCGCTGGAAGGCATGGCCGACCGCAACGCCAGGCTCTGGTTCGGCGGTGCGGCGATCTGGCACAACCCCATCGCCAATGTCTCGGCCGAATGGCTCGGCTCGGCCGATGGCAACCGGGCCACGCTGCAGGTCAGCCGCGGCTTCCAGTACGGGAACTTCCGGCTGACGCCGCATGTCTCGGCGCAATGGCTCAGCAGCCAGAACGTCGACTACTACTACGGCGTCAGGGCATCGGAGGCGCGGATCGGCCGGCCCCAATATCAGGGCGATTCAACCGTCAACTTCACCGCGGGCTTGCGCGTGGATTACCGCCTGGCGCGCCATCACGGGCTGTTCCTGGACGTCAGCGCCACGCGGCTGGGTTCGGGAATCAAGGACAGCCCGATCGTCGACCGCTCCAACATGACCACCGTGCAGGTGGGCTACCTGTACCGGTTCTGAGCCGCCGGGGAACGACACCGCAGGCAATGCCGATGGCGGCATCGGCTCGGCCGGCGTGAAGACGACCCGTACGCGAAAGCCCCGGCCGTCCAGGCCGGGGCCCGTCTCGATGCGCGCCCCGTGCGATTGCGCAATGGTGGCGACCAGCGACAGCCCGATGCCGCTGCCGCGGACCCGATTGCCGCTGGCGCGGTGAAAGCGCCGGAAAATCGCCTGCCGTTCGGCGGCGGGCACGCCCGGCCCGTCGTCGGCGACCTCCAGATAGACGGCACCGCCTGCGCCGCCATTCGCGGTCCCGCAGGCGACATGGATGCGGCCGCCCGGCGGCGTATACCGCAGCGCGTTGTCGACGAGATTGCGCAGCAGGATGCCGATCTCGTCGACATTGCAGGCGATGCACCCGCCCCCGGTCTCCACCGACAGCTGGCGCGCCTGCAGTTCGGCCTGCACCTCGAACTCGCTGGCGACATGCAGCACCAGATTGCCGAGGTCGGCCGGTTCGTGCGGCGCCTGGCCACAGGCATTGAGGCGGGCCAGATCGAGCAATTGTTCCGCCAGCCGCGTCGTCCGCTTGGCCGTGGCCAGCAGCTTTTCCAGCGCGGTGTCCTTCTCCTTCCCGCTGGGGGCGCGCATGGCGACCTCCACCTGAGCCTGCAGCGCGGACAACGGCGTGCGCAGTTCATGCGCCGCGTCTCCGATGAAACGCCGCTCGCTCTCCACCGCCTGATCGAGCTGCGCCAGCACGCGGTTGAACGACTGCACCAGCGGCTGCAATTCGGTCGGCAAGGACGTCGATGGGAGCGGTGTCAGGTCGAACGTCGTGCGATCGCGCACCAGCCGCTCCAGCACCGCGACCGGCTTCAGCGATCGGCGCATCGTGTGCCACAACAGCACGCCGACCAGCGCCAGCAGCACGCTGTTGGCAATCAGCGCGTGCATCGTGGCCTCGCGTACCTCGGCGTCGATGATGGCATGCGGAATCCCCACCTGTGCCTGCATGGTGCCGGTGCTATCGGAGATGGCATACACGCGCCAGCGTTCGCCGTCGATGACACGCGTGGCAAACCCGTCGACGAAGTCCGGCTTCAGCGCGGCCGCCGGCGAAGTGGCCTGGGCACGCGGCCGCGGGCTCTGCACGGTCAGCAGCTTGCGCTGCGACCAGATCTGGATCACCAGGTCGAACTCGGGCGATCCGTCGTCGTCGCGCACCTCGCGGCCCGGCCCGACCAGATTGAACGCCTTCTTGTTGGCCGGCAGCGCGCGGACGATGCGGGCGGCGAAAGCCTGCAGCTTGTCGTCCCAGATGCTGGAGCGGCTGTGCTGCAGATACACCATCAGCGCGGCCAGCGACACGACCCAGCACAGCGCGATGACGCCGACCATCACCGCGAGCAGCCTGCCCTGCAGCGACTTCATGCGCCGGACTCCCCGATCATGTAGCCATGGCCGTGCACCGTGGTGATCAGGCCCTCGCCGAGCTTGCGGCGCAACTGATGGATGAACACCGCGATGGTATTGCTCTCGATCGCGCTGGCGTTGCCGTATACCACGCGCTCCAGGTGTTCCCGCGTGATGACGCGGCCCGGGCGCTCCAGCAGCGCCAGCAGTGTCCGGTACTCCTGGGCGCTCAGCGGAACGCGGGCCCCCGCCCGCGTGACCACCCGGCGGCTGCGATCGAGCTCGATTTCGCCCCAGCTGAACACGGGAACCACCCTGCCCTGGCTGCGCCGGATCACCGCGCGCACCCGCGCCCACAGTTCGTCGACCTGGAATGGCTTGACCAGATAGTCGTCGGCGCCGGCATCCAGCCCTTCGATCCGCTCGCTCAGCTGGCCGCGCGCCGTCAGCATCAGCACCGGCGTGACGTCGTAGCCGGCCCGCATGGCACGCAGCACCGTCAGGCCGGACTCGCCCGGCAGGCCGATATCGAGCAGCACCGCCGAATAGGCATGGTCGACCAGCGCGGCGCGGGCGGCGGCGGCGCAATCCGCATGGTCGATCCGCCAGCCGTTCTGCCGGGCGCCATCGCAGATGACCTCGGCCAGCATGGGATCGTCTTCGACCAGCAGCAAATCCATGGCGCTTGTCATTGGAAACGTATGGAGAATCGGAATGGAGAGTTGGAATGGAGAGTCGCGGGCACGCGAGGATGCCAGCGCGACATTAAGCGTTGATTAAGACGTGGAAGAACGTTGCGTCGGGAGCAACATTCGTTCCGGCGGCGCGGGCCCTCAGATCAGCGGGAAGGCCTTGACCACATGCCGCAGCAGGCTGTCGGCCACCGGCGACAGCGGCCGGCCGGCACGGGTGATCACGTGGATGCGGCTGTTGTTGAGAATCGGGCTGGCGAGCGGCAGCGACACCAGCTGCTTGAACTGCGGCCCCTTCAGCGGCACCGAACGTGGCGTCAGGATATAGCCCAGGCCCATCGCCGCGAATTCCCACAGCACCTTGAACGAGTTGGTCACCAGCATCGGCTTGAGCGTGATGTGTTCTTCCAGTTCGGCAGCCTGCACGTGCTTGCGCACGCCGAACGATTCGGCCAGCGCGGCGCCCTGATGGGGTGCAAGGTCGGCGAGCGTCAGCGCACGGCGCCGGCGCGCGAGCGGATGGTCCTTGCGGACATGGGCGCGGATCGGCGAGACCCGCGAATAATGCGAGCGCAGCCTGACATCGTTCGGCGGCTGGAAGGCAAAGCCGATATGCGCCAGGTCTTCGAGGATATGCCGTACCGTTTCATCGGTGCCGGCCACCTGGATGCTGTAGGTCACGTCGGGATGCTTGCGCAGGAATCCTTGCAGCACGGGCTCGAGCACCAGGTCGACGAAGCCCTCGCCGAATACCAGTTCCACATGGCCTTGCTGGGCGTTCTTCAGATTGTTGATCTCGGCCAGGAAGGTATCGCTCAGATCCTGCTGGCGCCGCGCGAACAGCGCCAGCAGCCGTCCGGCATCGGTGGCCACGACGCCGCGCCCTCTGCGCTCCAGCAGCGTCACGCCCAGGTCCTGCTCCAGCCGGGCCACGGCCCGACTCACCACCGACGGATCGACCTCCAGCACGTCGGCGGCGCCGCGCACCGTGCCCGTCTCGATGATCTGCAGCAGGCACAGCGCCCGCTTGCGGTCCAGCACATGCTCCATGACGCCTCTCCCCCTTGTTGTCCGCCGCCCCACTCCCATTCGGACGCGCGGGCACCGGTTTTTTTAATGTTGCCATTTATACAACGATTTACCTCCATCATTGTCATGGATGCGGGAAGGCCGCGGAAGCAGAATGGTGCGCACCATTCGAATCGCCTACCGCCATGAACGCCTCGAACCTGGATGCCCTGCGGCAGTCCATCGCCACGCTGTCGACCGAATTCGTCGCGATCCGCCGGCGCATCCACGCCCATCCCGAGCTGGCTTTCGAGGAACGCCAGACCAGCGAGCTCGTCGCCGAACGGCTCGCCGCATGGGGCTACCAGGTGCATCGTGGACTGGGAACCACCGGCGTCGTCGGACAGCTGGCCAAGGGACGCGGACAGCGGTCGCTCGGCATCCGCGCGGACATGGACGCACTGCCGATCCAGGAAAAGACCGGCCTGCCCTACGCCAGCACCGTCGCCGGCAAGATGCACGCGTGCGGCCATGATGGCCACACCGCCATCCTGCTATGCGCGGCCAGGTACCTGGCCGAGTCGGTCGACTTCAACGGCACGCTGAACCTGATCTTCCAGCCGGCGGAGGAGAACGAAGGCGGCGCGCTGCGCATGGTCGAGGAAGGGCTGTTCGACAGGTTCCCTTGCGATGAAATTTACGCGCTGCACAACTCGCCCGGCCTGCCGGTCGGGCAGATCGGCGTCATCACCGGGCCGGCCATGGCCTCGTTCGACCGCGCGACGGTGACGCTGCGCGGCCGCGGCGCGCACGGCGCCATGCCGCACCATGGTATCGACGCGATGCAGTGCGCCGCCAGCATCGTGCTCGGGCTGCAATCGATCGTCAGCCGGGAGATCGATGCGCTGAAGCCGGCCGTCATCACCGTCGGCTCCATCCAGGCCGGCAGCACCTACAACGTCGTGCCGGAAACCGCGACGATCAAGATCGGCGTGCGCACGCTGGACCCGAAAGTGCGCGACCTCGTCGAGGGACGCATCCGGAGGTTCGTGGCCGCGCAGGCGGACAGCTTCCGCCTGCAAAGCGAGGTGGTCTACGAGCGCAAGTATCCGGTGCTGGTCAACCATGCCCTCCAGACCGAGTTCGCACGTCAGGCGGCGATCCGCCTGGTCGGGGCCGACAACGTGGTCGAGCGGCCGCCGGTGATGGGCAGCGAGGACTTCGCCTACATGCTCGAGCACCGGCCCGGCGCCTATGTCCGGCTCGGCAACGGCCTGGGCGAAGACGGCGGCTGCATGGTCCACAACCCGCTGTACGACTTCAACGACAGGGCGCTGCCGGTTGGCGCCGCGTTCTGGGCCCACCTCGCGCAAAGCTACCTGGTTTGACCAACGTTCCCCGGGGGACATCGATGCCATCTCTGAATCGCCGCCGTTTCCTTCAATATGCCGGCTCTGTCGCCGGGACCTCGGCGCTGGGCGCGCTGCCCGCGTTCGCGGACAGCTTTCCGGTCAAGCCTCTCGCCCTGGTGGTGCCCTATCCGGCCGGCGGTGCCAGCGACACGTCGGCGCGCATCTTCGGGGAGTCGATCGGCAAGACAGTCCGGCAGCAGGTCGTGGTCGAGAACTACGGCGGCGGTACCGGGCTGATCGGCGCGAACAAGGTGCTGAGCGCGCCCGCCGACGGCTACACCTTCTTCCACGGCTCGATCAACGAGGTCTTTCTGGCGCCGATGCTCAATCCGGCCGCGCGCTACAAGCCGCAGGACTTCATGCTGGCCGCGCCGATCAGCGACGCCGCGATCGTGCTGATGGTGCGCAGCGGCATTTCGGCCGAGACCTTCGACCGGTTTCTGGAACAGGCCAGACAGGGCAAGGACAAGCCGCTGACCTATGCCACCGTCGGCATCGATTCGATCTACCACCTGATGGGGGACGCGCTGGCGGCAAAACTCGGCACGACCTTCCTGCATGTGCCATACAAGGGCGGCGCGCCCGCGCTGCAGGGCCTCGCCGGCGGCGAGGTGGACTTCGCCATCCTGCCCTACCAGTCCAGTTTCGACAGCATGCAGCAGCAAGGGCGGCTGCGGATCCTGACCAGCTTCTCGAAGGCCCTGCCGCCGGCGCTCAAGCACATTCCGCTGATCACGCAGAGCCGGCTGGTGCCGGACTTCGAGTACACGATCAGCGGCGGCTATTTCGTCAAGACCGGCACGCCCGAGAGCCGCGTGGCGGTGCTGCGCAGGGCGATCGGCGAGGCGCTGGCCAAGCCGGACATCCGCGCCCGGCTCGAAGCGGAGGGCCGCACCGTCGCGCAGCCGATCGACAGCCAGGCGCAGGCGAATCAGGTCTTCGAGCGCTACCTGACGCGGGTCACGCAACTGGTGCGAAGCGTGGGGCGCAAGACCAACGGCGCGTAGGCCATGACAGCGGCCAGCAACAGGCATTCGTGCAGTGCGGCAGTCGAGCACGGGGGTCTCTGGTATCCGCGTGCCGCGCCCATTGACGCGTATGTCTGCATTGTTCTTCGTGCCTACCCGCATTGACATTTGGGATCGATGCGCAATCCCTTGCCAGGCGCGCATTCGCTTGTGCGGCAAGGCCTGGCCGGCATTGGCACACCGCTTGCCTTTTGCCACAAAACGTCATAGCTTTCGTCATGCCAATCGACCAAACAGTCCTTGTTCGTCGATCGGCGCGAGGGGTCGAGAATCAGCCTGACAAAGCGCGGACACTGAAATCGCGCAGCGGGCTGATTCGATAAATCGAACTGGGAGGAATCGATTTGTTCGGCGGCGTCGGCATTTGCTCGGCGCCGCCTCGGTGTTTCGTCGGCGGCCATCCCCACGGCTTGCCGAATCCGAATACGACCGGCTCTTGGGCGCCCCCTCGATGATCCATTTGCCCCCACGTGTGCAAAGCCTGACGATCCGCATGCGGACGGTCGCGCTGTTCGCGGCCTTCATGCTGGTGGTCTTCGTCTTGGTGACCTGGGCAGTCTCGTACCAGATGGTCAGCCATTCGCGGCAGGACCGCCAGCAGGTGCAGGCGGTCTATGTGGCCAGCAAGGAAAAGGAGCTGCGCCACTACGTCGAACTCGGGCATGCCGCGCTCGTGCGCATCGCCCACGGCAGCGGCGAGGAGGTGGACCTGCAGCAGCAGGCGCTGGCCGCGCTGTCCCGCATGCACTTCGGCAACGACGGCTACTTCTTCGTCTACGACCGGCTCGGCAATGTGCTGCTGAACCCGGGCAGCATGGGGATCGACGGCGTCGATTTCTGCGATCCGGCCGATACCGGCAGCGACCAGGCGATGATGCTGATCAACAAGGCGCGCGCCGGCGGCGGTATTGTTCGATACAACTGGATCAAGCCTTCGTCGCGTACCGAAGCGCCCAAGATGTCCTATGTCCGCGCCGCCGACCAATGGGGCTGGATCCTCGGCGCCGGCCTCTATATGGACGACATCGAGCGCGAACTCGCTGCTTTCGACGCCAATGCGGCCCGCACGCTGCGAGATACGCAGATCCGGATCAGCGCGTTCGCGCTCGGCTCGATCATGCTGATCAGCCTGGGCGGTCTCGCGCTGAATCTGCACAACTCGCGGATCTCCGGCGAGAAGCTGCGCTGGCTGGCTCGGCGCGTGGTCAGCTCGCAGGAGGAAGAACGCGCCCGCGTCGCGCGCGAGCTGCACGACGGCGTGGTGCAGGTGCTGGTGTCCTCCAAGTACCTGCTGGAGACCGCCCAGGTCCATCTGGAGCAGGAACAGGAACAAGGGCAAGGACAAGACCAGAAACAGGTCGCGCCGCCGGCACGCCGCCACGCCCCGCAGGAACTGCTGGCGCAGGGGCTGGGCCGCCTGCAGGAGGCGCTGGTCGAGATCCGGCGCGTTTCGCACGGCCTGCATCCGGCCCTGCTGAGCGACCTGGGTCTGGCCGCCGCGCTGCGCATGCTGGTCGAACAGTTGCGGCCACAGTGCCCGGTCGATCTGCGCTTCGCCGAACACGGTGCGATACCGGCGCTGTCCGAGGCGCAGGCCACGGCGCTGTTCCGCGTCGCACAGGAGGCGCTGAACAACGCCCTGTCCCACGCCCATGCCGGCTGGGTCCAGATCGCGCTGAGCGGTACCGACCGCCATGTCGAGCTGACGATCGAGGACAACGGCCGGGGCTTCGATCTGAAGAAGGTGCGCGCCGACCGCCAGGGCGGCATCGGCCTGCGCAATATGCGCGAGCGCATCGAAAGCCTGGAGGGCAGCGACTTCGCGATCCATACCGGAGCGGACGGCACACGTGTCGAGGTACGCCTGGCGCTGCGCCCGCCCGAGCCCGCCGTTCCGCCCGCGGTTCAGGCCGATACCCCGCCCGCTATCCAGCCCGCCGCCCCCCTGCAAGGAGCCCTGCTGCATGACCTCGAACCTGCGTGTGCTGCTCGTCGATGACCATCCGTTCGTGCTGGACGGCGTCCGCCTGCGTCTGGAGGCCACCGGCGAAATGACGGTGGTCGGCGAGGCGTCCAACGTCGAGGACGCCATCGTGGTGGCCGAGCAGCGGCGTCCCGACCTGGTTGTATCGGACATTCACATGCCGGACGCCAACGGCCTGCAGCTCGCCACGCGGTTTGCCGAGCGGTTTCCTTCGATACGCGTCGTCGCGCTGTCGATGCACAAGGATCCGGAGTACGTGCGCCGCGCCTTCGCGCTCGGCATCGCGGCCTATGTCCTGAAGGAAGCGCCGGCACACGAGCTGGTGACCGCGATCCGCACGGTCGCCGCGGGCGGCACCTATCTCAATACCGAACTGCAGGCGTACCTGCGGACCGACGAGCCGCCGCCGTCATCGCGGCGGACGCTGACACCCAAGGAAGCCACGGTGCTGAAGCTGGTGGCCGAGGGCTACTCCAACAAGGAAATCGCCGAGCGGCTCGGCACCTCGGTGCGGACGGTCGAGACGCATCGCCTGCATGTCCGTCGCAAGCTGCAGGTCGGCGGGCGCGCGGAGCTCGTCAAGTACGCGGTTCACTTCTCCGATCTGCATGCCGTCGGATTGGCCGACGAGGCATTGGCGACGGACTGCTGAGGCTTTTCTCCTTCCTGGGGCACCATCCCCGCGATGGTGCCGCCGCACGGTGCGAGCGCACTGTCGCGGCGCAACGCGCAGGCGCGCCTCGCTTGCGCATTGCCCTTCTGCGTGCCTTCACACCGCGCTCTCGGTATTACTGCGTAGGGGAAAGTCGTCCTGATGCTTGGACCGTAGTTTGCGTAGACTTTTTTCGGACAGGCGCCATGCATTCAAATGTTCGAATGGTCGAATATTCAAATACGCAATGCGCCGATGCGCCGATCGTTGGACCGAGATCGTTGGACCGAAACGGGAGAGCACCATGGACGAGCTGAAGCAAACGCAGAGACCGGCAGTCGCGACGCAATGGCAGGCGGAAGACCTGGCGACGTGGACACCGAAGCGGCG
>MTEU01004724.1_pt1 | contig 21179 bp, 20 predicted proteins | sample 1042701 | NCBI WGS metagenome assembly MTEU01 (sample SAMN06185813, study PRJNA358809) | soil metagenome | isolation source: naturally attenuated soil | place: India | collected 2015-05-23
GCGGCCGGCGGCAGCGGCAACGCGGCGCCGGCGAACCCGTCCGGCCGCGTGCGCGCCGTGCTGTCGCCGCGCCAGAGCCAGGGGACCGGCGGCAGCGGTGCCGGCGTGGACCTGAAGGGCTCGCCGACGGCCAAACCCTGACCCCGGCCTGCCTCGGTGCCTGACCCCGTGCCGCCCGGCACGCTTCGCCGCACCTTCGCAGCACGTTCGCATTAAGCAGTATCAAAGGATTGCCCACATGTCCGTTGCCGACACCGCTACCGCCACCGCTCCCGCCGCCAACGCCAACACCGCAGCCGGCGCTGGCGCCGGCACGATGCCCGTCACCAGCAATCTGGTGGTGCGCCATCTGAAGAAGCGCTACGGCTCGCGCACCGTGGTCAAGGACGTGTCGCTCGACGTCAAGAGCGGCGAGGTGGTCGGCCTGCTCGGCCCCAACGGCGCGGGCAAGACCACGTCGTTCTACATGATCGTGGGCTTGGTCGCGCTCGACGAAGGCGACATCGTGCTCGATGGCCAGCACATCAGCGGCCTGCCGATCCACGAGCGCGCGCGCATGGGCCTGTCGTACCTGCCGCAGGAAGCGTCGGTGTTCCGCAAGCTCAATGTCGAGCAGAACATCCGCGCGGTGCTGGAACTGCAGCGGGACAACGGCAAGGCGCTGTCCGCGGCCGAGATCGAGCGCCGGCTCGACAGCCTGCTCGACGATCTGCAGATCGCCCACCTGCGCAACAATCCTGCGCTGTCGCTGTCCGGCGGCGAGCGCCGGCGCGTCGAGATCGCGCGGGCGCTGGCCTCGGCGCCGCGCTTCATCCTGCTGGACGAACCGTTCGCCGGCGTCGATCCGATCGCCGTCGGCGAGATCCAGCGCATCGTCAGCTTCCTGAAGGCGCGCAATATCGGCGTGCTGATCACCGACCACAACGTGCGCGAGACGCTGGGCATCTGCGACCACGCCTACATCATCAGCGAGGGCGCGGTGCTGGCAGCAGGCGAGCCCAAGGAAATCATCGCCAACGAATCGGTGCGGCGCGTTTACCTGGGCGAAAACTTCCGCATGTAATTGCTTGACCCGGGGCGGCACGACACGCGGCTACCCCGCCCTGCGAGGCAGCGGCTTCGTACGCCGGCAAGCGATGCCACGATCATGCTCTGGTGATCCATCAGGCAATCGCTTCTGCCCACGCAATCGAAACTTCCGATAGCAAATTCCGTTCCATCGCGGCCGAAGTTGCGCATAAAATAGGCCGCATGAAACCGTCGCTACAGCTACGCCTCTCCCAGCATCTGGCCCTGACGCCGCAGCTGCAGCAGTCGATCCGGCTGTTGCAGTTGTCCACGCTGGAACTGCAACAGGAAGTCGAGCAGGCGCTGACCGAGAATCCGCTGCTCGAACGCGAAAACGACTGGATCGAAAGCCCGCTGCGCGTCGCCGCCGACGGGTCGGTCAATGTGCAGACCGCCACCACGACCCCGCCCGCCGAACCGGCGGCGCCCGCGGACTCGCGCGCGGACGGTGCCGCCGCGGCCGACGATGGCTATGCCGACGGCGCGGGCGACGATTATGGCGGCGACTGGAGCCTGGACGACTTCGCCCGCCGTCCGCAAAGCGATGAGGACGAAAAAACGCCGCTGCAATTGCGCGACGCCGAGCCCACGCTGCGCGAATATCTGATGGAGCAATTGGCTCCGCTGAAAATCTCGACACGCGACAAGGGCCTGGCGATTTTCCTGATCGAATCGCTCGACGACGACGGTTATCTGAGCGCGTCGCTCGAGGAAATCCTGTCCGAATTGCCGGAAGAGCTCGAATTCGAACTGGACGAAGTGCATGCGATGCTGACGCTGCTGCAAAGCTTCGATCCGCCCGGGGTCGGCGCACGCAACGCAGCAGAATGCCTGTCGCTGCAACTGCGCCGCATCGAACATCCGCAGCGCGACCTGGCGATGACCATCGTCCGCCATCACCTCGAACTGCTGGCCGCGCGCGACTACACACGGCTGAAGAAGGCCCTGCAGGTCGACGACATGCAGTTGAAGGCCGCGCACGAGCTGATCCGCTCACTCGCGCCGTATCCCGGCCACGCCTACAGCCGGCCGGAAGCGGACTTCGTGGTGCCCGACGTATTCGTGCGCAAGAGCGGCCACAACTGGATCGCGCAGCTCAATCCCGATGTGATGCCACGGCTACGCATCAACGATATGTATGCGCAAATCTTGCGCGGCGCGAAAGGCGATACCGGCGCCGCGGGATTGCAGCAGAAACTGCAGGAGGCGCGCTGGCTCATCAAGAATATCCAGCAGCGTTTCGACACCATTTTGCGCGTCGCACAAGCCATCGTGGAGCGGCAAAAGAATTTCTTTACGCACGGCGAAATTGCGATGCGCCCCTTGGTTTTGCGGGAGATAGCCGATACACTGGGTCTACACGAGTCGACTATTTCTCGTGTGACGACCAATAAGTACATGGCCACCCCGATGGGGACATTCGAGCTGAAATATTTCTTCGGCAGCCATGTATCGACCGAGACCGGCGGTGCCGCGTCTTCCACCGCAATCCGTGCGCTGATCAAGCAGCTGATAGGAGCCGAAGACCCCAGAAACCCGTTGTCCGACAGCCGGATTGCCGAACTGCTGGGGGAACAAGGCTTCGTCGTGGCGCGACGTACCGTCGCCAAATATCGTGAAGCCTTGAAGATCCCGGCCGTGAACCTTCGCAAGTCTTTGTAGCCGAGTCGCATCGCCTGCCTGGTGCGGCTCTTTCAGAAGGAGAAGCGCTATGAACTTCAAGATCAGTGGACACCACTTGGACATCACGCCGTCGCTGCGTGAGTACGTGGAAACGAAACTGGAGCGAATCCTCAGGCATTTCGATCAGGTTATTGACGTCAGCGTGCTGCTATCGGTCGACAATCAAAAGGAAAAGGATCGCCGGCAACGCGCGGAAATCAATGTGCATCTGAAGGGCAAGGACATCTTTGTCGAGGCGCACCACGAAGATCTCTATGCGGCGATCGACATGCTGGTCGACAAGCTGGACCGGCAAGTGATCCGCTACAAGGACAAGGTGCAGAGCCACGACCGCGAATCGCTGAAGTATCACAGCAGCCTGGTGGCGAACCAGGCCCAGCAGTAGCTTGAAGATTCGGCGCGGCCACAACGCCGGCCGGCCTTGAAGTGAGGAAAGAAGCCGTGCCAGGAGCACGGCTTTTTTGCGCCCGTCGCGGCACGGGACCTTCGCAGCCTATAGGATGAAACCGGAATGGGGTTCCGTCTGGCAGGCTTCCCGGTGTATGCTGTGCAATACATATAGAGAATGCCCGCCCCGTTTCCTTGTGCAATGCCGCTCGGGGCGATCGGCATCGGACGGCAGGGAGCCCCCCTGCACTATAATGTGCCGCACGCTGATAGTCGGGAAGCGGCGGCAACGAACGCACCGCCCAGCAACGGCAGACCGGCCCACGCCGGCAAGGACCGCATGGCGGCGCCAGTTTCAGGAATTCCGCGCATTTCAAATGAACCGTTTGGCCAAACTGCTGCCGCCCGGCAATATCTCGCTCGACGTCAGCGTCACCAGCAAGAAACGCGTGTTCGAACAGGCCGGCTTGCTGTTCGAAAACAACCATGGCGTGGCGCGCGCCACGGTGACCGGCAATCTGTTTGCCCGCGAATCGCTTGGCTCGACCGGGCTTGGTGCCGGCGTGGCAATCCCGCATGGCCGCATCAAGGGCCTGAAACAGCCGCTGGCTGCCTTCATGCGGCTTGCCGAGCCGATCCCGTTCGAATCGCCCGACGGCAAGCCGGTTTCGCTGCTGATCTTCCTGCTGGTGCCGGAACAGGCCACGCAGCAACATCTGGAAATCCTGTCGGAAATCGCTCAGCTATTGTCCGATCGCGACATGCGTGATGGCCTCGCCGCTTTGCCGACGCCCGATGCGGTTCACCAGTTGCTGGTGCAATGGCATCCTTGACCCTCCCGGCATAAGCGCGCACAGCCGCGCCAACCGCATATACCACCGCCTTAGCGCCCCGCCTCATCCCGCATGGAACTCACCGGCGTCACCTCCCAGTCGATCTTCGACGACAACGCAGCCGACCTCAAACTGTCCTGGGTGGCCGGGCTGGAGGGCGCCGATCGCGCCTTCGACCTCGACTTCGCACGCGAGGCGACCTCGGCGGCCGACCTGGTCGGCCACTTGAACCTGATCCACCCGAACCGGATCCAGGTGCTGGGCAAGCCGGAGATCACCTACTACCAGCGGCTCGACGACGAAACGCGCAAGCGGCAGATGGGTGAGCTGATCCTGCTTGAGCCACCCTTCCTCGTCGTCGCCGACGGCATGGAGCCGCCGCCCGACCTCGAACTGCGATGCACCCGCTCGTCGACGCCGCTGTTCACGACCCCGGTGTCGTCGGCCGCGGTAATCGACCATCTGCGGTTGTATCTGTCGCGCATTTCCGCGCCGCGGGTCACGATGCACGGCGTGTTTCTCGACATCCTCGGCATGGGCGTGCTGATCATGGGCGAATCCGGCCTGGGCAAGAGCGAACTCGGCCTGGAACTGATCTCCCGCGGACATGGCCTGGTCGCCGACGATGCGGTCGATTTCGTGCGTCTTGGCCCCGATTTCGTCGAGGGTCGCTGCCCGCCGCTGCTGCAGAACCTGCTGGAAGTGCGCGGCCTGGGCCTGCTCGATATCAAGACGATCTTCGGCGAAACCGCGGTGCGCCGGAAGATGAAGCTCAAGCTGGTGGTCCAGCTGGTCCGCCGCAACGACGGCGAATTCGAACGGCTGCCGCTCGATTCGCAATATCTCGACGTGCTCGGCCTGCCCATCCACATGGTGAAGATCCAGGTCGCGGCCGGCCGCAACCTGGCGGTGCTGGTCGAGGCCGCCGTGCGCAACACCATCCTGCGGCTGCGCGGCATCGACACGCTGCGCGATTTCATGGATCGCCAGCGCGCCGCGATGCAGGCCGACGCGGCCTCGCGCGGCCAGGGCCGTCTGCTCTGAGCGTTGGACCGGAGCGCCCACTGAGCGTCTGCTCGAGTACGCATTGACGCATCGGCGTGCCCGACACGCCGGCAGCGTCAACCTGATTGGGGTTTTCAGCGTTTTGTGCTGTAATGGGCATCACGCCCAGCCTGCGCCGTCGCGCATCCTGCGCTTGGCGACCCGATCCTCAGTCAGGAGATTCCAGCATGAAGACACTGATCGCAACCTGCGTGCTGCTGTGCCCGCTGGTCGCCACGGGCGCCTTTGCCCAGACCGCCCCCGGCAACAGCCAGCAGAGCAAGATGAAGACGTGCAATGCGCAGGCGGCCGGCAAGACCGGTGACGAGCGCAAGGCCTTCATGAAGGAATGCCTGTCCGCCAAGCCCGCTACCGCCGGCAACTCGCAGCAGCAAAAGATGAAGGCCTGCAATGCGCAGGCGAGCGGCAAGAAGGGCGACGAACGCAAGGCGTTCATGAAGGAGTGCCTGTCCGCGTGACGGCATATCGGTCGGCCGCTGTGCCCGGAGCGGGCGGACGGCCGATCAAGCAGGCCCATCAAGGCCAATGAAGGCGAATCGCACGGCACCCGGCGGTTCGCTTTTTCTTTGCTGTTTCGCCGTTCTCGCCGTTCTCGCCGCGCTGCGCGTGCATTGCGCGGCTTTCGCACGCTTTCGCCGCTTTTCCCGCTTGCCGCGCCATCCCGGACCACGGATTTCATCGGACCGTCATGACGCAATCATCACGCGATGCTATCCTTCAAGCGTTATGCGCATCGTCCTCATCACCGGCATTTCCGGCTCCGGCAAATCGGTTGCATTGAACGTGCTTGAAGACGCAGGCTACTACTGCGTCGACAACCTGCCAGCGCAGTTCATCCCGGAACTCGCCCGCTATCTTGCGGCCGAGGGCTACACGCATCTGGGCATCGCCACCGATATCCGCAGCCGCGAATCGCTGGCGCGGCTGCCCGAGACACTGCGCAGCCTGTCGGCCGAGCACGAGGTCCGCGTGGTCTTCCTGACCGCCAATACCGATTCGCTGGTGCAGCGCTATTCGGAAACGCGGCGTCGCCATCCGCTGTCCGTGCGGCTCGCGGCGGGCGAGGCGAGCGGTGCGCCCGCACCGACCGAGACCCCGCTGGTCGAAGCGATCGAGATGGAACGCGAACTGCTGAGTCCGCTGGCCGAATCGGCGCACCGCATCGACACCAGCAATGTGCGCACCAATACGCTGCGCGCCTGGATCAAGGACTTCATTCGCGACGACAATCTGCAGCTGACGCTGCTGTTCACGTCGTTCGGCTTCAAGCACGGCGTGCCCAGCGATGCCGACATGGTGTTCGACGTGCGCTCGCTGCCCAATCCGTACTACGACCTGCAGCTGCGGCCGCTGACCGGACGCGATGCGCCGGTGATCGACTTCCTGCAGAGTCAGCCGATGGTGCTCGCGATGGCAGAGGACATCCGCGCCTATGTCGAGAAATGGCTGCCGAGCTTCGTCGCCGACAACCGCAGCTATCTGACGGTGGCGATCGGTTGCACCGGCGGCCAGCACCGCTCCGTCTATATCGCGGAAAGACTTGCCAACTACTTCCGCGCGCATGGTAATGTGCTGGTCAGACACCGCGAGCTGGTGCCGGTAAGCTGATCCGGCGGACCCAGGCGGTGGATCCCGGCGGCGGCGCAACATGCTTGCCCCCGCCCTGTGAGCGAAAGTCTTCTCGGGATCGCATGTCTTCCAGTTCCGCAGCGTCCAATCACACGGCACCGCTCCACGTCGAAGTCGACAGCCTGCCGCTGTTTCCGCTCCACACCGTGCTGTTTCCCGGCGGCCGGCTGCCGCTGCGCGTATTCGAGTCCCGCTACGTCGACATGGTGCGCAATTGCCTGCGCGACAACGCGGCATTCGGCGTCTGCCTGATCGCCAGCGGCACCGAGGTCGCGCAGGAAGGGGCCGCCACCGTGCCGGAAGCCGTCGGCTGTCTCGCCGAAATCGTCGACTGCAATATGGAGCAGCTTGGCGTGCTTCTGATCGAGACACGCGGCAGGCAACGCTTCCGCATCCTCGAACACCATACCCGCGACGACGGCCTGCTGGTCGCGCGCGCCGAGCTGCTGCCCGACGACGTGATCGACTGCAAGCTCGAACTGCTGGGCGAATGCCTGGCGGCGCTGCGCCGGATCGTCGCCTCGCTGCACGCGCCGCCGCACAAGCTGCCGTTCGCCGAGCCGATGCAGTGGGAGGATCCGAGCTGGGTCGCCAATCGGCTATGCGAACTGCTGCCGGTGCCGATGAAGGCCAAGCAGATGCTGATGGCGCTGCCCGACGCCGGCATGCGGATCGAGATCGTTCATCGCTTCATGCGCCAGCACCACATGTTGTAGCGGCTGTAGCGCGTGGCCACATCGCCGCGGCCGGTTCCAGCGGGCGAATCACACCTTCAGAACAATTGCGGCGCCACCTCGCCGGCCAGCAGCTTGCGCACCGGCGCCGGCATGCCGAGTTCGTCGAGCCGATCCAGCGACAGCCAGCGCCACTGCTCTTGCGCTGCGTCCACTGCTGCCCCTGCCTCACCCGCATCGCGCAACGCCAATGCAGCCATGTCGACGCGCACCGCGCGGATCAGCAGCCGGAAATGGGTGAAGACATGCGTCATCTCGCCGACCATCGCGGCGCGGGCCGGGGTGCCGAACGCCCGTCCGAATGCAAGCGCGTCGTCCTCGGCCTGTTCGGCGTCGAACGGAAGCGCCGGCACGGGCAGTTCCGGCAGGCTCCACAACCCGCCCCAGATGCCGCTGTCCGCGCGCAGCCGCAGCAGCACCTCGCGGCCATGCCGCACCACCACCATCACCGTACTGCGCTCCGGCACCGGCGCGCGCGTCTTCGGCGTCGGCAGCACCGCCGTCAGGCCCTCGCGGCGGGCCACGCACAGGTCCGACAGCGGACAGCGCGCCGCATCGTCCAGGCAGGCCGGCTTGCCGCGCGAGCAGACAGTCGCGCCAAGATCCATCAGCCCCTGCGTGTACGCCACCATGTCATCGGACTGGCGCGGGCCCGGCGCGGGCAGCGCGGCCTCGGCCATTGCCCACATCCGGTTCTCGATCGCCTTTTCGCCAGGATGGCCGTGCACGCCGAAGCAGCGCGCGAAGACCCGCTTGACGTTGCCGTCGAGAATCGGCGCGCGCACGCCGGCGCTGAACGCAGCAATCGCCGCCGCGGTCGAGCGGCCGATGCCGGGCAGCTCGGCGAGCAGGGCCGGATCGCTCGGGAAATGGCCGCCGTACTGCTCGACCACCAGCTTTGCGCAGCGGTGCAGATTGCGCGCCCGCGAGTAGTAGCCGAGCCCGGCCCACAGCGCCATCACCTCGTCGGCCCGCGCGTCGGCGAGCGCCTGCACGGTCGGCAGCCGCGCCAGAAAGCGCTGGTAGTAGTCGATCACCGCGCTGACCTGGGTCTGCTGCAGCATGATCTCCGACAGCCAGATCCGGTACGGATCGCGGGTGTTCTGCCAGGGCAGATCGTGGCGCCCGTGCCGGCGCTGCCATTGCACGACGCGGGCGCCGAAATCGGACGGCACCGCGCTGGCGGCGGAATCAGGAGCGGCAGCGGAGTGCGTGGTGGCTCGAGTGGTGGAACGGCGAGGCATCGATGAGTCGCGAGGGGGGCGTCAGTCTTTTCGGGTCAGCGGTGGCGCGTCGTTGCGCTCAACGCTGGCATTGCGGGCAATAGAAGGTAGAGCGCTGGCCCTGCACGATCTGCCGGACCGGCGTGGCGCAGTGCCGGCAAGGCTTGCCGGCACGATCGTAGACGAGGCAGTCGAGCTGGAAATAGCCGCTGGCCCCGTCGCTGCCGACGAAATCGCGCAGCGTGCTGCCGCCGCGCTCGATCGCCAGCGCAAGCGTCTCGCGCACCGCCGCGGCGAGCCTCTCGCAGCGCGCCCGCGACAGACGGCCTGCGGCGGTGGTCGGCCGGATGCCGGCGCGGAACAGGCTCTCCGAGCAGTAGATGTTGCCGACGCCGACCACGATATCGCCCGACAGCAGCACCGTCTTGATCGCGGCGCTGCGCCCGCGCGTATGGCGGTACAGCCAGTCGCCGTCGAAGGCAGCGTCGAATGGCTCGATGCCCAGATTGCGCAGCAGCGGATGGGTGGGCAGCAGCGCCTCCGGCAGCGTGGTCCACAGCACCGCACCAAAACGGCGCGGGTCGCGGAAACGCAGCGTCAGTGGCCGGCCGGCTGCGTCGTGCAGCAGCAGATCGACATGGTCGTGCGTGCCCGGCGCGGGCGGCTCGTGCCATACGCGCAGCGTGCCGGTCATACCGAGGTGGATCAGCAACCAGCCGGCGTCTTCACCACCAGCCACGCCACCGGCCACGCCGCCAGCTGTCGCGTCCCCCTCGCGCACGCATTCGAGCAGCAGATATTTGCCGCGCCGCTCGACACGCCGGATCACCCGCCCGGGCAGGCAGGCCTCCAGCTCGTCGGGCACCGGCCAGCGCAGGCCGCGATGGCGCACCGCCACCCCGGCGATGCGGCTGCCCTCCAGATGCGGCAGCAGTCCCCGTCGGGTCACCTCGACCTCGGGCAATTCCGGCATCGAACCTCTCCTTTGCGCACGACTCCAAGCGGCAGACCCCATGTCCGCCATGGTGCCCGCAGCCGGGCATTGTAGCGGCACGTTACAATGGCCCTAACTTGTCATATGGCACGACGCGTGCCGGAGTCCCACCCATGCCGGACCGCCTGGACCGCATCCTCGCTCTGCTCTCTCCCCACGTACCGCTTGACGAGCCGCCTGCGCCGACCGGCGCGCGCGGCGCAGCGCCAGGCCGGCGTCTGCTGCCATTGCTGGTCGCGGCCGTGGTCGGCGCCAGTGCGCTGACCGGCTGCGCCAGTGCGCGCGATGCCCGGTCGGCCCAGGCCGATCCGGCACGCGCGGAGGCAAAGTCCGACGGCGCCGAGCCCGACCGGCCGATGTTCACGTTGAGCAGCGACGGCGAGCTCGAGCCGACCCCGGCCACGCCGCTGCCGCCCAAGATGCCGCTGCCCGAGCTGCCGCTGACGGCCGACATCATGTATCGCGTGCTGGCCGCCGAGATCTCGATGCAGCGGGGCCTGACCGGCCCGGCCTATCGCACCTACGTGGAACTGGCCCGCTCGACCCGCGATCCCCGTTTCGCGCAGCGCGCCACCGAAATCGCCTTCAATGCGCGCGTCCCGCAGCAGGCCCTCGATGGCGCCCGTCTGTGGACCGATCTGGCGCCGACCTCGCCGGCCGCGCGTCAGGTGCTGTCGACCCTGCTGGTGCTGAACGCGCGCTGGGAGGAGGCCGAGCCGCTGCTTTCGCTGCAGCTGAACGGCGTGCCGCCGAGCCATCGGCCCGAGGCCATCCTGCAATTGCAGCAGCAACTGTCGCGCACCAGCGATCCGGCCGGAGCCGCCGCACTGCTGCAGCGGCTGGTCGCCAACGACATGCAGTCGGCCGAGACGCGGCTGGCGCTGGCGCGGGCCAAGGAGACCGCCGGCGATGTGCCGGGCGCGCTGGCCGAGCTCGACGAAGCGCAGCGCCTGCGTCCCGACTACGAAGCGGCGGCGCTGATGGCGGCCGAGCTGCGCGCCGACAATGCCCCCGAGCAGGCCATCGCAGGCCTCAAGCGCTTTCTCGACAAGGCCCCGGCTTCGGTAAACGGCCGCATCACGCTGGCGCGGGTCTACCTGCAGCGCAACGAGATGGACGCCGCGCGGCGCGAATTCGAGGCGCTGCGCAAGGTCGCGCCCGACGATCCACGCGTGCCGCTGGCGCTTGGCCTGACCGGACTGCAGGCGCGGCGCTACGACGAGGCAGAGCGCTATCTGCACGAATACCTGCGGCTGGCCGAAAAGGCACCGAGTTCCAATCCCGACGTCGCGTACCAGTATCTGGCGCAGATCGCCGAGGAGCGCAAGGACTACGCGGGCGCGGTGCAGTGGCTGGACCGGATCGAGGACCAGCGCATGGTCGGCGCGGCATCGGTCAAGCGCGCGCAGATGCTGGGCCGCATGGGCCGGTTCGACGATGCGCAGGCGATCTTCGGCGACATGCTGGCCGACGCCGAAGACATCGCCGATCCCGATCAGCGTGCGCAGCGGATGATGGCGGTGCGCCAGGCCGAGGTCGGCATGCTGATGGAAGTCAAGGCCTACGACCGCGCGCGCAAGGTGCTGGACGAACGCATCAAGGCCGAGCCCAACAACGCCGAATGGCTGTACGAGCTGGCAATGCTGGACGAGCGCGAGAAGCGCTACGACAGCATGGAACGCCGGCTGCGCCAGTTCATCGCGTTGCAGCCGGACCAGAAGCAGGGCTACAACGCGCTGGGCTATTCGCTCGCCGATCGCAACATCCGGCTGCAGGAAGCGCTGAAGCTGCTGGAAAAGGCCACCGAACTGGGGCCCGACGATCCGTACATCATGGATAGCCTGGGCTGGGTCAAATTCCGCCTGGGGCAGCTGCAGCCCGCGGCCAAGCTGCTGCGCGACGCTTATGCGAAGGCGCCCGAGGCCGAGATCGCCGCGCATCTGGGCGAGGTGCTGTGGCAGCTCGGCGAGCGCGACGAGGCGCGCAAGACCTGGGAGGAAGGCGTCAAGCTCGACCCGAACAACGAGACGCTGGTCGAGACGCTGCGGCGCTACAACGTGCGGCTGGCGCAGTAGCGTGCCATAGCGTCGACGGCTTTTGCGCGTTGCGCGGCCGCCGGCCTCCGTCGCCATTCATCGCCCAACCATCGACATCCGCCGCCGGAACGGCCGCGCGACCGCGCGCCGTGACCCGGCATCGATCTCCGTTCTACGCATGGACCGATCCCGCCGTACCCTGACCCTGCTTTGCCTGTCCGCGCCGCTGTGGCTCGCCGCCTGCGCCAGCGTCACGCCGTCGCGCCAGTTCGATGCCGCCGCCGGTGCCCGCGCCAGCGAACTGACCGGGCGCTTCGCCGCCAATTACGTCCGCTATGGGCGTGACGAGGGCGTGCAAGGCAGCTTCCATTGGCGCGAGCAGGGCGACAACGTGCGGCTGGACCTGATCTCGCCGCTCGGCCAGACCCTCGCCGTGGTCACCGCGACGCCGTCGGGCGCGACGCTCGACCTGCCCAACGAACCGCCGCGCAACGCGCCGCAGGTCGATGCACTGCTCGAGCAGAGCCTGGGCTTCGCACTGCCGGTGGCCGGCATGCGCGACTGGCTGCGTGCCCGCCCCGCGCCCGGCGCCCCGGCCAGCGCCACGCGCGACGCCCAGGGCCGGCTCGAGACGCTGTCGCAGAACGGCTGGACCGTGCGCTACGCTGCCTGGCAGGCCGCGCCGGATGGCGCGCAAACGCTGCCGCGCCGGATCGACCTGGCGCGCGATGGCGCCGGTGGACCAATGTCGGTCAAGCTGGTGATCGACGCCCCTGCTTCGCACTGATCGCGCTCCGATCGCACGCTGCACGTACCCGTCGCTCGATCCTCGCTCCGCTCCATCCCAGTCCGATGTCAGCCTCCCTGCCTCCCGCGCAACTGCGCGACTGTCCCGCGCCGGCCAAGCTGAACCTGTTCCTGCATGTGACCGGCCGCCGTCCAGACGGCTATCACATGCTGCAGACCGTGTTCCAGCTGATCGACTGGAGCGACACGCTGCATTTCGAACGCCGCGACGACGGCGCGGTCGTTCGTGTGACGGACGTCCCCGGCGTGCCGGCGGACGGTGATCTGGTGGTGCGCGCGGCGAAGGCCCTGCAGGCGGCCACGGGAACCCGCTACGGCGTCGAGATCGCGCTCGACAAGTCGCTGCCGATGGGCGGCGGCATCGGTGGCGGCTCCTCCGACGCCGCCACCACGCTGCTGGCGCTGAACCGGCTGTGGGGCCTGGGCTTGCGGCGCGAACAATTGATGCGGATCGGTCTGAGCCTGGGCGCCGACGTGCCCTTCTTCGTGTTCGGCCAGAACGCCTTCGCCGAGGGAATCGGCGAGGAGTTGACCGCGGTCGATCTGCCGGACAGCTGGTTCGTGGTCATCCATCCACGCCAGCATGTGCCGACCGCAGCAATTTTTTCCGATGAACGCTTGACAAGGGATACGCCCATCTCCATAATTGCGGACTTCGCTGCTTGCACAAACAAATTCGGTTTCGGTCGCAACGACCTGGAAGCGATAGCGACAGCGAAGTTCGGCGAAGTTGCCCGAGCCCTTGTCTGGCTGAGACAGTTCAGCCCCGAGGCAAGGATGACCGGTTCCGGTGCCTGTGTGTTTGCACGCTATACTGACGCGCAAACTGCGCAACAGGTACTCGATCGGTTGCCATCCGAATGGGATGGCAGATGCGTGAGAAGTTTGTCGCGCCATCCGCTCGCAGCTTTCGCATAGCAAGTTTTCGTTCGGCGTTGTGGCTGTCGGCGCAACGAAGAACGGTCCCGGTTGTGTAGGGGAGTCGCCAAGTCGGTTAAGGCACCGGATTTTGATTCCGGCATTCGAGGGTTCGAATCCTTCCTCCCCTGCCATTACATTCCTCGCAGATCTGCAGAATCTGTCGCCGGCAGCGCCGGCGACCATCCCCCAGCAGCAAGACAGGTGCCCCTCATGAGTAGCGACGGCTTGATGGTATTCACCGGCAACGCCAACCCCAAACTCGCGGAGGCTGTCGTGCAGCACCTCGGCATCCCGCTGGGCAAGGCGCTGGTGGGCCGATTCTCCGATGGCGAAGTCCAGGTCGAAATCCAGGAAAATGTCCGCGGCAAGCACGTCATCGTGCTGCAGTCCACCTGCCAGCCGACCAATGACAACCTGATGGAACTGATGGTGATGGTCGACGCGCTCAAGCGCGCCTCGGCACGCAGCATCACCGCCGCCATGCCCTACTTCGGCTATGCCCGCCAGGACCGCCGCCCGCGCTCGGCGCGCGTCGCAATCTCGGCCAAGGTGGTTGCCAACATGCTGGAAGTCGCCGGTGTCGATCGCGTGCTGACGATGGACCTGCACGCCGACCAGATCCAGGGCTTCTTCGATATCCCGGTCGACAACATCTACGCCTCGCCGGTGCTGCTGGGCGATCTGCGCGAAAAGAACTACGGCGACCTGCTGGTCGTCTCGCCCGACGTGGGCGGCGTGGTGCGCGCCCGCGCGCTGGCCAAGCAGCTGAACTGCGACCTGGCCATCATCGACAAGCGCCGCCCCAAGGCCAATGTGGCCGAGGTGATGAACATCATCGGTGAAGTCGACGGCCGCAACTGCGTGATCATGGACGACATGATCGACACCGGCGGTACGCTGTGCAAGGCGGCCCAGGTGCTGAAGGAACGCGGCGCGCAGAAGGTGTTCGCCTACTGTACCCACCCGGTGCTGTCCGGCGGCGCGGCCGCCCGCATCGCCGACTCGGCGCTGGACGAAGTGGTCGTCTGCGACACCATTCCGCTGCGCGACGACGCACGCCAGACCGGCAAGATCCGCCAGCTGTCGACCGCCTCGCTGCTGGCCGAGACGTTCACCCGGATCGTCAAGGGCGACTCGATCATGTCGCTGTTCGCCGATTCCTGAACTTCCTGTTAGAATTCAAGGCTTTGTCGCGTCCGCCGGCTTGTTCGCAAGCGGCGATGCGGCGCAGAGGCGCCCGGTCACCGTACCTGGCGCCGATTCATCGGGCTGTCTGGTCGCGGGCAGCCCTCTTACTTTTTGGAGTCCACCATGAAAGTCATCGCTTTCGAGCGTAGCGTACAGGGTACGGGTGCGAGCCGCCGCCTGCGCAATGCCGGCAAGACCCCCGGCATCATCTACGGCGGCACCGCCGAACCGAAGATGATCGAGCTCGATCACAACGCGCTGTTCCACGCGCTGAAGAAGGAAGCCTTCCACTCGTCGATCCTCGACCTGGAAGTGGGCGGCACGACCGAGAAGGCACTGCTGCGCGCCTTCCAGATGCACCCGTTCAAGCCGCTGGTGCTGCACGTCGATTTCCAGCGCGTGTCGGCCACCGAGAAGATCCACGTCAAGGTGCCGCTGCACTTCATGAACCAGGAAACCGCTCCTGGCGTGAAGCTCGGCCACGGCATCATCAACCACATCCTGAATGAACTGGAAGTGTCGTGCCTGCCGGGCGACCTGCCGGAATTCATCGAGGTGGACATGGGCGCCGTCGAACTGGGCCAGACCGTTCACCTGTCGGACCTGAAGTTGCCGCAGGGCGTGACCCCGATCACGCACGGCGACGACAACCCCGCCGTGGCGACCGTCGCCCTGCCGGCCGGTGGTGTGTCGGAAGCCGCCAGCGAAGGCGAAGGCGAGACGCCGGCCGCCTGATCGGCGCCAGCCCTCGGCTGACCCGGCGGCCCTGTCGTTATCGACAGGCGCCGCCAGAAAGACCGCCGGTTCGTCCGGCGGTTTTTTTTCGCGTATGCTTCCCTGCTGCGCCGCGGCCCGCCGCCGTGCATGCCTGCCACCGAACCCGTTAGCACCATGATCAAGCTCATCGTCGGCCTCGGCAATCCCGGGGCGGAATACGAAGCCACCCGGCACAATGCCGGCTTCTGGCTGATCGACCAGCTGGCCCGCATGGCCGGCGCCACGCCGCGCGTGGAAGGCCGCTTCCATGGGCTGGCGGCGCGCGCGCGCCTGTGGGACCAGGATATCTGGCTGCTGAAGCCATCGACCTTCATGAACCGCTCCGGATTGGCGGTGGTGTCACTGGCCCGCTTCTACAAGATCCTGCCCGACGAGATTCTGGTCGCGCATGACGAGATGGACCTGCCGGCCGGCGCGGTCAAGCTAAAGCGCGGCGGTGGCTCCGGCGGACACAACGGTTTGAAGGACATCTCCGCGCATCTGTCGACGCCGGAATATTGGCGGCTGCGCATCGGCGTGGGCCATCCCCGCAATGCCGGCGGCGCCGGCGATCGGGAAGAGGTCGTCAACTTCGTGCTCAAGCCCCCGCGCCGGGAAGAGCAACAGGCCATCGACGAGGCCATCGACCGCAGCGTGGCGCCGCTGTCGCTGCTGGCAAAAGGCGAAGCCGAACGCGCGATGATGCAGTTGCATTCGGCAAAATAATAGCTGCATGGTCGACCCTGCCGCCCGATAACCGTGGCGGGCCGACGCCCCGGCCGTCGAGCGGTTCAAACGACTAAGGCGACCGGTTCGGCTTCCGCGGCGAGCTTCGATTCAGGGCGACGCCGCAACCCTTTTTCAACAGCGCACCGGATACCATCGCCATCCACGAGATTGCGGATTTTGATCTTCAGTTCCTCGACGATGGGGCCTTTGACACTCGGATCGAAAGAGCAAAACCGCAGTGGCCAAAGATCTTCCCGGGTCAAACCGATCTGTTTCAAGGTGTGCTTGATCAGCCGTCGCGCGTTGGCATCATGCCCGCCGTCCTTGTCTAGCATTCGGACCGCCTGGTCGATGACATCGTCAAGCGATGGCAGCTCGTTGTCCTTCGGCCCGCCCTCTCCCGATGCAACAGCGTTATTGTTGTCCTTATCAATCGCCGCCTGGATGGATTTCGCGGAATTGCGATTCCGAATTCCGGCATAGAGGGTCCAACCGGCCAATGCCAGGCCGCCGATGATGCCGAACAGAATACCGCCGGTCGAGACTCCGCCTACCACCAGGAACAAGGCCAAAGAAATCGCGCCGACGGCCATCGCGGTGGCGCCATAGGCAATCCGCCATTTGCCCACGCGAATTTGGTTCTTGGCGTCGTCCTGAGCGCGAGCTTCGTTGCGTTCGGCATGCGTGAGCAGAGACTCTGCCAGCCGACCCGCCTCCGCCAACTCGGCTTGCTGGCGCTCCTTCGCATCCTTGAGTCGCTCTTTGGCGTCGTTGATTGCCTTCAGCGCCCCGGTCGCCGCGGACAGCTTCTTCAGGCCGTCATGCCATCGCAACGCTCCCGCGACGATATGGAGGGCGCCACACCCGAGGCTGAATGCAAAGCCGCAGATGGCAGTCGCTGTGGCGTTGATCGGCACCGTCGCAAGGTGTAATAGCTCGCTAATCTTGAAGCTATCCCAAAGCAACGCCAAATTGCAGCCGACGCCACCGCCTTGCAGGATGCCATCACGCGTGAACATGACGGAGGAGTGCTTCAGAGTATTGGCAGCCTCGCGACGGTCTATTTGCGCCGTTTCATATTCCAGGTAATTTACCGCCAATTCCTGCGTCGGCTTTCCCTTCAGCCGATCGCCTTTCGAAGGCTGTACGACCAAAATGCCGCCGTCGGCAGAATATGCATGGAGCACCTCGGTATCTGGCGCTAGAGTTTCGCCTGCAGTTCCAGCCCTTAGCTTCGCCTTCTGGACGTCGGCTTTCTGGCTCCGGATGTAATTTGCAAACGCCTCATGCCCCTCCCCGTTGTCGTCGACCTGCCGACCGGTGCGGTGATGCCTGTCAGCGTGCCTCGCAAACACAACGGAAGTTATGATCATCTCGGCGAACGATGCCACGCTTCCAAGCGCGATTCCAGCTTGGGAAACGGTATGCCTGGTGCCCTCCGCGGCGAATCGGGTGGTAAGAAGCGTCGACGATGGATTTGCGCGGAAGAAGGCTGTGACCGAATCTATGAACGCGCCAACTCTATACAGAGCGATGCTGCTCCAGCCGTAATACAAACCCGTATTGGCACAAGCCACCCGCCGCTCTCCCGGCAAATCTCCACGCCGGTCGGCAAGCCAGCTCACATAGGTAACATGGCCGCGCACGCTTCCCATGGATCGTCTCCTCCTAAGTCTGCTTGGTACGACGAACATTCTGTCGGACCCAAACTACTATCCGGCATCTGTTAAGCCACATCGCCGTTGGGATGCCTTGTTTATGTCAAGAGCCACCGCCACCGGCGGTTTCGCACCACGGAACCTCGGGACGCGCATACATGGCGGCAACGATTTCCTGGTGCCGGCGATCCCTCCGGGCCCGATCTACCGCATATCGCGGAGTAGCCATGTACCGCAATAGGCGCCGGTTATCTATCTCTCTCTCCTCGGAGGGATATATAGGAATTGTGGATTCGCTGATCGCCGTGGACGGGGGAAATCCATTAAACCGATTCCGCATGATTTCTACAGCCGGGAAACCATACTTTGGATCTTTGCCGTGCTTTTCCCAGCGCCGTTGAATAACGACGGCAGTATTGGCCAATCCAAGTACAGCGGCGGATTTGATGGACGTGGATGGTGGAATCAATTCGAGAATCCGCTTCCATCTCACCTCATCCCGTCCCCTGGAATTGTCACCACCCAGCCTCTGTGCCTGTGCGATGGCGCCGAGCAGCGGCTCGGCTTCCTTCGCAGTGTCCGCGTTAAGAAAAAGCGGCGTTGCGTAACGAAACAGCGCGTCGAGGAAGTCGGCCCCAACTCCTGCACATGCTCCGCGGCGCGCAAACTCGGTCAGCACGGTGATGGCCCAATATGGGGAACGCGCCAAGGCGTGTTGGAATACGCTGTGCAGAACCTCGAGCTTGGTGCTTTCCGTCAGCTTGTGGAACAACGGCCAAACCTCGTGGAATACTCGTTCCGGGATACGAGGGTACATTTTGCCGAGCCGCTTGAGCGTCTCCTCGAATATCGTCCTTGCACGCCAGCGGTTCCATCGGTACCCGGTGAAGAAATTAAGCAATAGCGATACATCCTTCATGCATGACGACTGCGACCTAAAATCCAGGCTCTTTTTCGACGCAATCAAATCGCGAAACAACTGGAATTCTGGCCAATAAGGTTTGAGCTGCCGATAAAGGAGCCGGCATGTCATGGCGAGCGTTGCCCGTTCAAAGGGGTCGGCGAGGTAAGCGAGAATCTTGTCGGTTGCCACCTTCGGCAAAGCGGCGATGTGTTTGTTCTCCGCTTCCGGGGTGCGCCGCGGAGCCTCCGTTCGGGAAAAAACCTTGGCTATGCCTGCGATCACGCCTTGCGGATTGTTGCGCAAGGCAATTGTCGACCCATCCACGCCAAGTCGGCCCTCGGACCGGCCGAACGACGTCATTTCATAGGTGCTGGTACCCGGCAACGCCGGGCTTGGATAACCCTCGGTGCAGATTTGCGGCATGGCGCTCTCCCGAGCTGTAGGAATGCCGTGCACAGTCGCATGTTGGCGATGGCTGCCGCTTAACAAATGCGCGGGATCTGACGACTTTTGGTTGCATTCGGTCCCGGCGGTGTTGCATTGTGCGCGGTCGATAACGGACCGGCGTAAAAAAACCCCGCCATGGTCTTTGGCGGGGTTCTATTGCGGCGCCCGGTATGCAGCCGGCGCCTGGCCCAGTCGCGCACGCTGTGTCAGGCGGCGTGCTTGGCGGCCGTCAGCAGGCGGTAGCGCTGCATCAGCACTTCCTGTGTCTCGACTCGGTTCGGATCGCGGGGGATGCAAGCGACGGGACACACCTGCTGGCATTGCGGCTCGTCAAAATGGCCGACGCACTCGGTGCATTTGTTGGGGTCGATTTCGTAGATCTCGGGCCCCATCGAAATTGCTTCGTTCGGGCACTCGGGCTCACAAACGTCGCAATTGATGCAATCGTCGGTGATCATCAGCGCCATGATATTTCCTTCTGCAGTCCGGCCATCGCCGCGCCAACTGTGCGCGGTGCGCCGCTGGAGCCGCCCGCGCCCGACTGGCCGCGTCCTGACGGTTCCGAACCCCGTATTCTAGGCGTTTTCGGGCCGGCCCGCCGGGCCGGCCCCGGCTTGTAGCGGCAGCCGATCGAGGACTCAGTCGCCCTTGCCGATCTTTTCCTTGAGCCAGCGCTCGACCGAAGGGAACACGAACTTGCTGACGTCGCCTCCCAGCACCGCGATCTCGCGCACGAAGGTGCCGGAGATGAACTGGTATTGATCGGACGGGGTCAGGAACATCGTTTCGACGTCCGGCAGCAGATAGCGGTTCATGCCGGCCATCTGGAACTCGTACTCGAAGTCCGACACGGCGCGCAGGCCACGCACGATGACGCGCGCATTGTTCTTGCGCACGAAGTCCTTCAGCAGGCCGGAAAAGCCGTCGACGCGCACATTCGGATAGTGGCCCAGCACTTCCTTGGCGATGCCGATGCGCTCTTCCAGCGAAAAGAAGGGGCGCTTGTTGGGGCTATGGGCGACTCCGACCACCAGCTCATCGAAGATATTGGACGCCCTGCGCACCAGATCCTCGTGTCCCCGGGTCAATGGATCGAACGTGCCGGGATAGACCGCGACGACCATGCTTCCTCCTTGTTCTGCCCGCTGCCGTGAACCGGCAAGCCGCACCGGCACCGGCTTTGCAGCCGGCTTGCGCCGATGCCGCCAGGCGAGCGTTGGCGACAGCGGCGTAGTGTACCCCTAAATGCGCGGCTTGAAAGCCGCCGACCCGAGCGGGCGGGAGCGCCTTGGGCGATCATCGCGCACTGGCGCGCGAAGCGCCAGCGCCCCGATTCAGTCGGCCGCGCCGCGATGGCGCAGCAGGTGGAAATGCACGGCGCCGGCACGCGCGTGGCGCACGATTTCCAGCGAGGCGGGCACCGGCGCATCGGCGCCGTTCAAGGGGCTTTCCGATTCGACATAGACCAGGCCCGCCGCGTGGGTCAGCCGCTCGGCATGGGCCAGCGCCGGGCCGATCCAGTCCTCGGCGAACGGCGGGTCAAGAAAGACCACGTCGAAACTGGCGGCCGGCATCTGTGCCGCGATGGCGAAGGCATCACCCTGGACGATCTGGATCTGCTCGGCGCCGAGGCGGCTCTGGTTGTCGCGCAGTTGCCGAGCCACGCGCGGATTGGCCTCGACCATCGTCACATGGGCGGCGCCGCGCGAGGCGGCCTCGAAGCCGAGCGCGCCGGAGCCGGCGAACAGGTCCAGGCAGCGCTGGCCGGTCAGGTCCTGGCCGAGCCAGTTGAACAGCGTTTCCCGCACGCGGTCCGGCGTGGGCCGCAGCCCCTCGGCATCGAGCACCGGTAGCGGCGTGCGCTTCCAGCGGCCCCCGATGATGCGCACCTGCGCGGGAGCCTGGCGGGGGGAGAACGAGGGGACGCGCCCACGGGGCGCGGTCTGGGAACGCCCGCCGGCGGCGGGCTGCGGAGAGGGGGAACGCGGACTCATTCCGTGATTGTAGAGCCTGCCGCGTCGTTGCCTGGCGCCGGCGCGCAGGCCGCGTCGGGTCGCTATGCGCGGGAGCGCACTGAGCGGCGAGCCCGGGCAGGCGCCGGAGCGGCGGCGCGGGCC
>MTEU01003660.1_pt1 | contig 21089 bp, 22 predicted proteins | sample 1042701 | NCBI WGS metagenome assembly MTEU01 (sample SAMN06185813, study PRJNA358809) | soil metagenome | isolation source: naturally attenuated soil | place: India | collected 2015-05-23
AAGCCAGCTCCCACAGGACCACCGAAAGCCCGGGCATTGGGAGGACCTGTGGGAGCTGGCTTGCCGGCGATAGGGCCGGATCGGCTTACTCGGCTATCTGCAACTTGCGCGCCTGGGTATACACGTACCGCACCTTCTCGTACTCGAACGGCGAGTTGAGCTGGCCATAGCGGAATTTGGTGCTGTAGCGCTTGTCCACCACGCGAAGTACGGAAATTTCCGGGTGGTCGCTGCTGGCTTCGGCCACGTTCAGGTAGTTGATCGCCTGTTCGCCTGCATAATCCACCACCAGCCCGGTGGTATCGCGCAGGTTCGACGGCCCCAGCACCGGCAGCATCAGGTATGGCCCGTCCGGTACGCCATAGAAGCCCAAGGTCTGGCCAAAGTCTTCACTTTGCCGCGGCAGGCCCATCTTGGTCGCCGGGTCCCACAGCCCACCCACGCCGATGATGGTGTTGAACATCAGCCGCGCGGTGATCTCCGCCGAACGCTTGGCCTTCAACTGCAACACGCTGTTGAACAGGTTCGGCACGTCGCCCAGGTTGTTGAAGAAGTTGGTCACCCCGGTGCGCACGAAGCGCGGGGTGACGTACTGGTAGCCGCTTACCATCGGCAGCAGCACCCATTGGTCCAGGCGGTAGTTGAAGTGATAGACGCGCCGGTTGATCGACTCCAGCGGGTCGTACACGTTCAGCGCTTGCAGTGTGGAGCGCTCGAACTCGCGCTGGTCCAGCCCCGGGTTGAATTTCAGCTCTCGCAGCGGATCGACGAAACCATCGGCCTCGGGTGCCAGTGGTGCTTCGGTGACTTGCGGGTCGGCTTCGATCACGCTGGCCCGAGGGGCGGTTTCGGCGGCCAGGGCCTGGCCGGCGGCGAACAGGGCAGTGGCGAAGAGGAGTTTGTTAACCACGGAAGAACTCCAGCATGGCGTCACTGTTGACGCGGTAATTGAGGTTGCCGCAATGGCCGCCATGGGGGTAAAGGGTCAGGCGCTCACCGAACACCTTGCGCAGGAAGCCGATGTCGCCAGGGCCGAGGATGACGTCGTCGGCGTTGTGCATCACGGCGATCTTGTCGCTGCTGCTCAGGTAGTCCTCCAGCGCATACAGGCTGACCTGGTTGACCAGTTGCAGGATGCTGTTGCCGTCGGTGCGGGCACGCCACATGGGGATGACCTGCTCGGTCATGTAGCAGTCGAAGTCGCACTGCAAGGCACGCTTGAAGAACGGCGTGAGGCTGCTGCCCTCGGTGATAGGGAACTTCGGCGGAATGATCAGGCCGCGGCGGTTGATCAGGTCGGAGGTAAAGGCAATGTCGGCCGCCGAGAAGCGGAACGAGGTGCCGATCAGCATGGCCATCTGCTCGTTGGACAGGTGCTGGCGCGACTGCTGGAAGTCGTACAGCAGGGCTTCATTGAGGTCGATGTAGCCCTTTTCCTGGAAGTAGCGAGTCAGCTTGGCCAGCATCAACTCGTAGAAGGTGGTGCTGCGGTCAATGCCCTTGACCTGGGTCTGCACCAGCTTGTCCAGGTTGTTGATCGAGGTGTACAGGTTGACCGGAGGGTTCAGCAGCAGCACGCGCTTGAAGTTGAAGCTGCGGCGGGTTTCGTCCAGGTGGCTGACAAAGGCAGCGTCGAGTGCGCCCAGACTGTAGCCGGTGAGGTAGAACTCGCTGATAGGCAGGCGTGGGTGCTGGGCGCGTACGGCCTGCATTACCCGGTACATGTCTTCGGCATCCTCCTGGCTGACGCCAGGGGTGGCAAAGCGCGAAGCGGCGCTCATGAAGTCGTAGCTGGTGGGCGAGGACAGCTGCACCACGTGGAAGCCGGCCTGGTAGAACAGCTTTTTCAGGTATTCGTTGATGCTGCTGGTGTAGGGCGCACCGGTGCCGGCGATGATGAAGATCAGCGGCGCCTCGTGGTCCTGGCGAGCCAGGCGGTACTTGAGCTTCTTCACTGCCCAGAAGTTGTCGGGCAGGGTGAACTCACGGTCCGGGCGCAGGTTGAGGCTGTAATCGGACTGGCTGATTTCGTCGTCGTCGGGCAGCGTGGGGCGCTGGTCCGGCGGAGTGGTGGCAATGGTTGCCTCGAACGGGTTGGTCAAGGGGTAGCCATAACTTGCGGCGTCGATATCCCGCGCCGAAGCGGCCACAGCCATGAGCAGGCCGCCGAGCAAAGCAGCGAGGCGCAAAGATCGAAGCATGTAATCCCCCAAAAGAACGCAAGGTCGAGCGGTGTGCAGGCTAGGACCACAACGGGACGGGCAAAGTTGCCAGGCGCGGTGGTCTTTGGTGTGCTTGTTATCTGCAACATAGCTGCAGGGCTGTGATTTTGCCTTACAACTGTGCATAAGCGATCATGGATGCTTTCGATTTCCGCTATTGGAGAACTGGATGTCTCGTTCGCTGCCGGCTGCGCTGCTTGTGCTGTTTCTGGGGCTTTGGCTTGCTGCCAGTTATGGCGTGCGCTACGGGCTGATGGAGGACGGGCAGTGGGTGGGGCTGTGCACGGCGCCGGCGAGGTACTGGCAGTGTGAGGTACGGTCGTTGCTGGGACTGGGCATTCATCATCAGGTGATGGCCTGGGGCGGGCTGGGGCTGGCGCTGCTGGCGCAGTTGGTTGCCGGGCGTGGCGGCTGGTGGCTGGCAGTGGTTGCGTTGGTGTTCGCGGTGCCGGCACTGGTGCTGTATACCGCCAGCATTGCCGTGTTCGCGCTGGTGCTGGCGGGGTTGCGGTTGGTCAGGTCGCCGGAGTAAGGCTGAAAGGGGCCGCTTTGCGGCCCATCGCAGGCAAGCCAGCTCCCACAGGGACCGCGCCGATTTCATAGGCAGCATAACTCCTGTGGGAGCTGGCTTGCCTGCGATGGAGCGCGAAGCGGTCCCAAGGATATCAGGCCGGGCGCAGGCGCAAGCTCCGCCACAAGGCCGCGGTCATCAGCACACTGACTACTGCCCACCCCCAGGCCTGCTGGTTCTCCAGCCCCTCCACAAACAACTGCGGCGCCACCCCGGCACCGACGATGAACGCCAGCAACGCCACCTCCGCCCGCCGTGCACGCACCGGCCACAGTGCAAACACCAGCGCCGGCAACGCCAACGCTGCGCTGGGGAAGCTGCGATAGCGTGGGTCGAACACCATCGCCAGCATGCTCACCGCCGCGGCAAAACCCGCCGCCAGCAACAGCCAACCGGCTCGCGCCTGCAGCCAGGCGTACAGGCGCTCGCGCCAGCCCGTGCGCCGTGCCAGGGCCAGCACGGCATGGGCCAGCACAAGAAGGTTCAGCCCCGCCAGCAGCACCGCCCACAGCCATTCCCCGGCAAAGCGCGCATGGGTACGCATCAGCTCGCCCCAAAGCCCCAGACAGCCTGCCCCAAACGCCGCCAGCAACGGCAGCAGCATGGCCGCCGTCGCGGTGGCGGGGCGCCCGGCAAGCATCAGCATCAGCACCATCAGCATGGCGCTGGCCAACAACCACTGCGGCCAGTAAGGCAGGTTGCTCACCGGCCCTTCGAGCACGCCCTTGTCCTGCCGGTCGGCATCGTATAGCCCCCAGTAACCGCCGACCGCCCCCTCATTGGCGCGCTTCCATGGCTGGTCGAACGCCTCGATCAGGTTGTAGTGCCAACCGTTGCTTTCGGCCATGGCCACGAACCCGCGAATGAAGCGCGCCTCATTGACCCGGCTGGGCTCCGCGGTTTCGCGCTGTCGGCCTTCGCTGGGCCAGCCGGTTTCGCCGATAAGGACGTCCTTCGGCGCGAAGCGCGTGCCGAACACCCGGCGCACATCGGCAACGTGGGCCAGGGCTTCGTCGATGCCACGCGGGTCGTCTTCCCAGTAAGGCAGCAGGTGGATAGTCAGAAAATCCACCGCAGGCGCCACTTGCGGGTGCTGCAACCAGAATTCCCACACATCGGCGTAGGTCACCGGCACCTTGACCTGGTTTTTCACCCGGGCGATCAGCGTGGCCAGGTGCGCGCCGGTCACTTCCTTGCGCAGCAGCGTCTCGTTGCCGACGATCACCGCGCTGACCACGTCGGGGTTGGCATTGGCGGTGGCGATCAGCAGCTCGATTTCTTTCTCTGTGTCGGCCGGGTGGGCGTTGACCCAGGCACCCAGCATCACCTTCAGGCCATGCTTGCGCGCCAGCGCCGGGATTGCCTCAAGACCGGTCTGGGAATAGGTACGGATGCACTGGAAACGCTCGGCCAGCAATGCCAGGTCGGCGTCCATGCGGGCCGGACGCAGGCGCAACGGCTGGTCGTAGGGCGATTGGTCCTTGTCGAACGGGGTGTACGAGGCGCATTGCAGCTTGTGCGTCGGGCTGGCCGCGTCGGGCAGGTGCACCGGCTTGCCAAGCCCGTACCACAGGCCTCCGAGCCCGAGTATGGAGAGCAGGCATGCAAGCAGGTACAACGGCAGCAGCAGGCGGGTAGAACTGGGCATCGGGCGGTCCATCGTCAGGCGCAAAAGGGTAGATAGTAGCCCGGCGCCAAACCTTTGGCATGCAAGGATCGCGCAGGTCGGCGCAGGCTGATGGCGCTAATGGCATAGTGCTGTCGCATATGGGGCGGCTACAGGTCGTAGCTGGAGCAGGTCGACTATTGTTGCAGGACGATGATGCAAATTCCGAGACCTGACGAGGGGATGCTTTGATGGCTGCTATTACAAGAATGCGACGTTTCCTGGGTGTGGGCACCGCCATGGTACTGGCCATGAGTGCGGCACAGGCAATGGCCAAAGAAGTCAGCATTGGCTACGTGGACGGTTGGGCTGACAGCGTTGCGACCACCAACGTGGCCGCCGAAGTGATCAAGCAGAAGCTCGGCTACGACGTGAAGTTGCAGGCCGTGGCCACCGGGATCATGTGGCAGGGCGTGGCAACCGGCAAGCTCGATGCCATGTTGTCGGCCTGGTTGCCGGTGACCCATGGCGAGTACTGGGCCAAGAACAAGGATAACGTGGTCGACTACGGCCCGAACTTCAAGGACGCCAAGATCGGCCTCATCGTCCCCGAGTACGTCAAGGCAGTGAGCATCGCCGACCTCAAGACCGACGACACCTTCAAGCAGAAAATCGTCGGCATCGACGCCGGCTCCGGCGTGATGCTCAAGACCGACCAGGCCATCAAGGACTACGACCTGACCGGTTACAAGCTGCAGGCCAGCTCTGGCGCGGCGATGACTGCGGAACTGGGCCGTGCCTATGCCAAGCAGCAGTCGATCGCGGTGACCGGCTGGGTACCGCACTGGATGTTCGCCAAGTGGAAACTGAAGTTCCTCGAAGACCCGAAAGGCGTGTATGGCGCTGCGGAAACCGTTAACAGCATCGGCAGCAAGGAACTGGCGACCAAGGCCCCGGAAGTGGCGGAGTTCCTGAAGAAGTTCAGCTGGCAGTCGAAGGACGAGATTGGCGAAGTGATGCTGGCTATCCAGGAAGGCGCCAAGCCTGAAGCGGCGGCCAAGGACTGGGTGGCCAAGCACCCTGACCGCGTGAAGGAGTGGACTGGCAAGTAACAACCTGTCAGGGCCAGTTTTGCTGTTTCGCGGGCACGCCCGCTCCCACAGGATTTTCGCTGCCCTTGAAGCTGGTGCAGTTCCTGTGGGAGCGGGCGTGCCCGCGAATGGGCCATCACTTTGTTACGCAATCGGTAAAACACCGTTGCATCTAAGACTAAGGTCGTCTGGTTGGCGTCCGATAGCCGCATAAAGTAAGGGTCGTGGGTTCCACCCCTATCTGTGCTGCTAGGACAAAAACAATGAACGACAGCATTTACCTCTCGATACAAAACAGCCCCCGCTTCAAGGAGCTGGTCACCAAACGCGAACGGTTCGCCTGGATTCTCTCGGCGATCATGCTCGGCCTGTACTGCGCCTTCATCCTCCTGATCGCCTACGGTCCTCAGATCCTGGGCACCAAGCTCAGCCCTGAGTCATCGATTACCTGGGGCATTCCCCTGGGCGTCGGTCTGATCGTCTCGGCATTCGTCCTGACCGCCATCTACGTCCGCCGCGCCAACGGCGAATTCGATGAGCTGAACAAGGCCATCCTGAAGGAGGCGCAACAATGATTCGCCACGCCAAAGCCCTGGCCGTACTGGCCTGCGGAGCCTTCGCACCCGCCGTGTGGGCCGCCGATGCCCTGACCGGCGAGGTGCAGAAGCAACCGCTGAACGTTTCCGCGATCGCCATGTTCGTGGCCTTCGTCGCTTTCACCCTCGGCATCACCTACTGGGCCTCCAAGCGCAACAAGTCGGCGTCGGACTACTACGCCGCCGGTGGCAAGATCACCGGCTTCCAGAACGGCCTGGCAATTGCCGGTGACTACATGTCGGCCGCCTCGTTCCTGGGTATTTCCGCACTCGTGTTCACCTCTGGCTACGACGGCCTGATCTACTCGATCGGCTTCCTGGTCGGCTGGCCGATCATCCTTTTCCTGATCGCCGAACGTCTGCGCAACCTGGGCAAGTACACCTTCGCCGACGTGGCCTCGTACCGCCTCGGGCAGAAGGAAATCCGCACCCTGTCGGCCTCCGGTTCGCTGGTGGTGGTGGCGTTCTACCTGATCGCGCAGATGGTCGGTGCCGGCAAGCTGATCGAGCTGCTGTTCGGCCTGGACTACCACGTGGCCGTGATCCTGGTGGGTATCCTGATGTGCCTGTACGTGCTGTTCGGCGGCATGCTGGCCACCACCTGGGTACAGATCATCAAGGCCGTGCTGCTGCTGTCCGGTGCCAGCTTCATGGCGCTGATGGTGATGAAGCACGTGGGCTTCGACTTCAACACCCTGTTCTCCGAAGCGATCAAGGTGCACGCCAAGGGCGAGGCGATCATGAGCCCGGGCGGCCTGGTCAAGGACCCGATCTCGGCGTTCTCGCTGGGCCTGGCGCTGATGTTCGGTACCGCCGGCCTGCCGCACATCCTGATGCGCTTCTTCACCGTCAGTGACGCCAAGGAAGCGCGCAAGAGCGTGCTGTATGCCACCGGCTTCATCGGCTACTTCTACATCCTCACCTTCATCATCGGCTTTGGCGCCATCCTGCTGGTCAGCACCAACCCGGACTTCAAGGACGCCGCTGGCGCCCTGCTGGGTGGCAACAACATGGCAGCAGTACACCTGGCCAACGCCGTGGGTGGCAGCGTGTTCCTCGGCTTCATCTCGGCTGTTGCCTTCGCCACCATCCTGGCGGTGGTTGCCGGCCTGACCCTGGCTGGTGCCTCAGCGGTGTCCCACGACCTGTACGCCAGTGTATGGCGCAAGGGCAAGGCCAACGACAAGGACGAGATCCGCGTGTCGAAGATCACCACCGTTGCCCTGGGCGTACTGGCGATCGGCCTGGGCATCCTGTTCGAGAAGCAGAACATCGCCTTCATGGTCGGCCTGGCGTTCTCCATCGCGGCCAGCTGCAACTTCCCGGTACTGCTGCTCTCGATGTACTGGAAGAAGCTGACCACTCGCGGTGCCATGATCGGCGGCTGGCTGGGCCTGGTGAGTGCGGTGACACTGATGATCCTCGGCCCGACCATCTGGGTGCAGATCCTCGGCCACGAGAAGCCGATCTACCCGTACGAGTACCCAGCGCTGTTCTCGATGCTGATCGCTTTCGTCGGTATCTGGTTCTTCTCGGTCACCGACAAGTCCAAGGCTGCCGAAGACGAACGTGCGCTGTTCTTCCCGCAGTTCGTGCGTTCGCAGACTGGCCTGGGTGCCAGTGGGGCCGTGTCTCACTAAGCGATATTCAGGCAGCGCAAACTGCCTTGCATGAAAACACCTCGCCTTGGCGGGGTGTTTTTTTTTAGGGGGGGGCGCCCCCTTGCAGGGCGGGCAATCGTCTAGCGAAATTGCCCAGTTTCATTCAGTAAACCCCTACATCAACCACCCCGCATTGGCGCAAATAATTCCTCCGAATTAAAGAATAAACCCTACCGCTACCGAATCCGTGGCGGCTTTCCGGTTTTCAGGAGGACTGCGTGAACATACGAGTTTTGCTGGCGTCTGCGCTGACAGTTGCCAGCAGTTACGCCATCGCGTTGGAGCCCAAGCATTTAGATATTGCGGTCAATGCCGTAGTGGCTGCGCCGGCGTTCGAATACAAGCCAATCGGCGAGTGGGGAAATTCACCGGTAAAGCTGCAATTCAAGAAAGATTCCCAACACTTTCCTCCGGTTAAACATACTGCCTTCCTCAAAAGCCCGAATGGGGCAGTTACCGTCAAATACGCAGGCAAAACCCCAGAGTTCCTGGATGACAACGGCAAGTCGGTTGGCCTGCGCTACATCATGTCGATAAATGGCAAAAAACTTCCGGACGACGGCTCATCTGTTCAGGTACTGCCTGCGGCAGAGGCCGCGGTTGGCAAGGAAGTGGACTTCTACTTCAGGCCCATGACACTGATTAACTGGGTCGCCCGACCGGGTACTTATACCGCACAGGTAGAGCTGGTTTTTGAAACCGAACCACCACTATGAGTCGGGAGACCTTGGCCATGAAGATGTTCAAGCTCGTTGCGCCGCTGTGGGCGATGACATTGACGCCAGCGTTCGCAATGAGCGCTGTCAACCACGATGTGAAGGTCTCGGCCACCGTGACGGCCGCCGAATTTCGGGTAGACCCGATTGGCCACTGGCCGGAAAGAACACGCCTGACCTACATGCCGGAAGCCGACGACTTCCGTGAGTACTCCCGTGATCTGGATATCAGGAGCACGGTGGGGGGCGTCCAGGTCAGGCAAACGGGCAACTTCAGACTCGTTGACGAAAACAATCAGGTCAATGAAGAACTGGATATGTTCGTGGCCGTTTCCGGGCCGCGTGGAGAAGGTGGGCTGGTGCCGGATGACGGCACGCCGCTGGTGTTGATGGAGGAATCAGGCTGGGCTGACTTCAATGTTGCATTGTGGACCGAAAGAGCCATACCGACCGGACAGCGATTGACACCCGGGAGTTACAGCGCGGACCTCAACTTGCTGTTTGAAGTTTTAGCGCCCTGATGCAGTTTTGCAGCGGGCCAGGTGTATTGCAACGTAAAATAGGAGTTATCAAGATGAAAGCACGTTTCATGGCAGTGCCGTTCCTGGCATTTGTCGCAAGTTCGGCATTGGCAATCGAGCCTATCAGGAAAGATATTACGGTCGAGGCGGTTGTTCCGGCAGTAGAGTTTACCGTCGAGCCCGATGCCAGTTGGGCGAATAAACCCGTAAAGCTGGACTATCAAGTTGACAAAGAGGCATTCGTACCGTTCAGCAACAAGTTTCACGCCAAAAGCTCCGTAGGCGCAATCGAAGCCAAGTTGCAACAAGCCGCCATTATCAGCAGTGAGAGTGAAACTATTGCGCTGGATGTAAAGGTGGGCAACAAATCGCTGCAACTCACCCCGGTGGAGGTCATGAGCGACGCAGACGCCAAAGAAGGCAAAGAGCTGCCCATTTCCATCGATGCCATCAAGCCGAATGACGGTTATGTGGCCGGTACCTACAGCGGCACCGTAAGCATCCTGTTCGAAACTGCCGCACCCAGTGCGCGCTGACACGTAGCACGCAACCGCCTCGGCCCTTCGGTTAACCGAGGGAGCCGGGGCCGGTCCCTGGTTTGAATCATGTTCAATTTGCTTGCAGTCGGCCGACAGGTGTGTCGTCGGCTGGTCTTCTGCGCCTGCCTGTCACCGTTCTACAGCTGGGCGGGTGACAGCGATGCGGCTATTGTCCTGAGCGCTGTCGAAGGGTTGCCAGCCGAATTCGAAGCCCATTTTTTTGATGTGCCGCTGGCCGTGCGCGTAGAGCTGGATGGGCGCTACCTGGGCGATGCCATGGTGATCCTGACCCGCGATAACCGCGTGCAACTGCTGGAATTCACCGATACCCAGGATAGCCATGAGCCTGCGCACCTGCGTAGCCTGTGGCAGGGGTACCTGGCACCCGGGCGCGCGCTCGGCGATTGCCGACATGACTGCCCTGGCGGCCTCAAGACCATGCATTACAGCTTGGCCAACTCTCAGCTGTCGTTGCTGACCCGCAATGCCGAAAAAACCGCGCAAGCGTCCCGTTATCACCGCGTACCCGAGCAGGGCAGCGCGGGCCTTCTGCTGCGCAATCAGCTCAATGTGGTGAACGATGGCAACAGCACCAGCGGGCGCATCAACCTGATGGGGCAGGGCAGCCTGGGTAGCTGGACCGGGCTGGCAGATGCCCAGGTTGACCGTAGCGACGGGCGGCAGGGCAGGGATGCGCACCGTGTGGCGCAGCTGTACGCCGAGCGCCTGCAGGACGAGCACTTCTGGCGGCTTGGGTATGTGATGCCAGAGGCCCAAGGGCTGGTGCGCCAACCCACAATGCTGGGTAACGCCCCCCGTACCACCCTTGGGGTGATGTTCGGCAGCAGCGATAGCCTGTTGGTGGATAACGGCCAGGCCAGTGCCGTGCCCATCCATGTAACTCCCAACCGACCGGGTCTGGTGGAGATTTACCGCAACGGCTCGTTGATCAACAGCCAGCAGGTGCAACCTGGGTTGCAGACGCTGGATACCCGGGTGCTGCCGGGGGGTATCTACGAAGTGCAGGTACGGCTGATCGAAGATGGCCGCGAAACCTCCCGCAGTGAAGCGTTCATATACAAGCCGGCCCAGTGGCAGAACCTCGATAGCCGTTGGCGCTACAACCTGTACCTGGGCCGGCAGGCCAGCGTGCTCGATAACCGGGATGAGCCACAGGCCGACGGCCTGGCGGCCGGTGTCATGAGCAACTATTTGTTGCACCCCAGCGCGGTGCTTGGGTTGTCGGCCCAACAGGTGGAAGGCACCCGCCAATATGGCACCTCGCTGGACTGGGATGCATCCGAGCAACTGAGGCTTTACGGCAACCTCAACCATACCGACGGGCGGGGCAGCGGCTACGACCTGCAGGTGACCCACACCTACGCACGTGGCTCGCTCTTGCTCAGCCATCACCAGCTGTGGCTCGAAAGCCGCCCCTATGCCAGGGGCGAAGCGTCGCGCCTGGAAACGAGCAGCCAGAGCAGCGTCTCGCTCAACCACCGGGTTACCTCACGCAGTTCCGCCACCCTGCGCCTGGAGCATGCCGCCGGCGCGTCCGGCGGCCTGGGCGTCGACCTTGGCTGGGTGTTCCACGGCAAGCTGCTGGGCAGCGACAGCAATTTCCGGCTGTCGCTGTTCGACCGCCCTGAAGCCGGCCGCTACAGAGGGCGGCGTAGCCGTGGGGTCAACCTGAGCGTGAGCATGAGCCTGGCCCTTGCCGACCGGCAGGCGGGCATCGATGTTGGCAGCCGCGCAGGGCGCGACGGCGAAGGTACTGACCGGCACGCCTCGCTCTGGTACCAACAGGACGTAGAGCTTGGCCCCGTGCACAGCCTGGGCGGCGGAGCCATGGTCGACCGCTACGGCACCGGCTTTTCAGCCAACGGCCGGCTGCAAGGCCAGGCCTTCGATGGCGACCTGTTTGCGCAGACCTCCACCTACGACAACAAGGCCAGCGGCGGGCTGAACCTCCAGAGCACCCTCGCTATGGGTGGCGGCCAGCTGACGTTGAGCGGGCAGGGCATGGTTGAGCAAGCCGGGTTGATCATCGATGTCGACACCGACCTTGAAGGCGTGGCCCTGGTCGCCAGTGACGAGCATGGTAGCAGCAGCGAGCTGCATGCCGGGCGCAATGTCATCCCGGTGAGCGCATTCAAGGAAGGCCATGTGACGTTCGATTTCGATGCCCGGCAGGCACCCGCAGCGCAAATCCAGCCGACGAGCATGGATTACCACCTCAACCGTGGCGGCGTCGAATACCGCCAGTTGAAAGTGTTGCGGACGGTCACCGTACTAGGCCGCCTGGTCGACGGCCACGGCCAGGCGATTCGTGGCGCACGGGTCATCAATGATGCCGGCCGCTCGGTGAGTGAGGCCGATGGCTATTTCACGGTGGAAATGAACGAGTCCCGGCCAACCCTGGAAGTACAGCTGGCCGGCGCTTTGGCGTGCTTGTTGAACCTGTCCCCCGAACAGCACGTGCGAGAAGACGATGTGCTGATGGTGGGCGACCAGCGTTGCATGCCTCCCCAGGCAGGCCGGGCCGAAGATGCACGGTTTGAATCCATAGATGAACGAGGTTGAGAATGCAGTTATTCAGGTTGCTGACGATATTGGCGCTGCTGCCGCTGACGGCCCAGGCCGGGCCGCAGCTGAATGTGGGTGGGCTTTACGACTACCTCGAAGCGGGCAAGACCACGTTGGCCAAACGTATCTACAACCGCGGTGACAGCACGGCCTTCGTCAAGGTCAGCGTGCTGGAACTGGTGTATGACGGCCAGGGCAAGCCAAGGGAAGTGGAAATCGAGCACCTTCCGCTCGAACAGCGCGGCGTGGTGGCCAGCCCGGCGCGGTTGATCATTCCGGCGCAGGGAATGCAGTCGGTGCGCTTGCTGTACCGCGGCGAGCGCGACAGGGAGCGCTATTTCCGCCTGCGCTTCATCCCTGTGCTGCCGGACAAGGACGACCGTTTCGCACTCAGTGAAACGCAGATCGAGCAGTACCGCGAAACCCTCAGTGCGGGCGTGCAGTTTCTGGCGGGCTACGGCACGTTGCTGTTCACCCGACCGAACGATACCCGCTACCAGACATCCCTGCGCCAGGCTGGCGGGCAACTGAGGGTGGGCAATGAAGGCAATGCGACCGTGTTGCTCGACAACTTCCGCCATTGCCAGGCTGGCGGGCAGGGCTGCAGCGAGCCGGTCAAGCACCACCTGCGCCCTGGGGTCGTGCGTGAGTTTGCCGAGCAGCCAGGGTGGGAGTACCGCTTTGACCTGCATGAGGGGGCAACGCACAAAGCCCTGACGTTCAAGGCCCCCTGAGAGGCGCAGGCGATGAAGCGAACCCTAGTGACCTTGTGGGTCACGTTCGGCCTGCTCGCGGCCCAGGCCGCACAGGCTGCCGATGTCACGCTTGCACTTCGCTACCGCGGTGAAACCCGGCAGTTCGAGAACCTGACGTCTCGGGCCTCCTCGGCCTGCGCCCGCGTTGCTGCATTGTGCGACAAGCCGTTGCAAGGCTTGGTGCAACTGGAGGCCAGCTTTGAAAAGCAGGTTGATGGCGAACAGGCTGACGGCTTCCATTTCGCACGACCGAGCCAGCCGGGTATTCTGTATCTGACCCGCGAAGGGTCGGCAGAGCAGGCCCGCGTGGAAATCGAGATCACCCACATTGGCGGGGTGGTGACGCGAATGGGCGACGGGCCGTCGCTTCCCTTGCAGCCGGGCCTGCAGAGCAGCGGTTGTCAGGCAGTGCTGAACGCCGGGGCAGGGCACCCATTACTTTGGGCGGTACCCGCCAATGGTTGCAGGGTGGGCTTGCCGCCAGGCGATGTTGGCCGTTACCGGGTCAGAAATCTGCTACTGGGCTATCGCTTGAAAATGCCCAATCCGGCAAGCCTTGCCGCCGGCAGGTATCGCGGGCGAATCCAGTATTCACTGGGCCCTGACAGGGATATCGGATTGGGTTCGAACAGGACGGTGACAGCCCTGGATACCGATTCGGTGGCCTTTCATGTCGAACTGGAGGTGTTGCATGACCTGGATGTGCGCTTTGGCGCTGATGCACAACGTGTGGTGCTGGAGCCGCGGCCAGGCTGGGAACGGTACGCAGGGCGCCATGGCCTGCCGGGCAAGCTGGAAAAAGACATTCCCTTCACCCTGACCAGCAGCGGCCCATTCAAAGTCTGGGCGACCTGTTCATCATCGGCCAATGTCGGCTGCCCCTTGCAGGCCGCCAATGGTGACCGAACCCCACTGTACCTGGCGGTGAGCCTGTCGGGAGCCTTGCATCGTGGCAGCGCGGTCAACAGGCGGACACTGTCGCTGGGAGGGGAGCAGCATGCGCTGGCATTCGACCTGCCTGCCGACGGGCCGGGACTCTGCCGGGGCCTGCTGCACTTCCATGTGCTCCCACAAGGCATGTCGGGCGCCGAGCGAATGAAGCCTGGGCAGGTTTATACGGGTGCCGTGACAGTGGTGTTCGATGCAAGCCTGTAGCCGGGCGGTTGGCAGTTCATATCATGCCCAATAACAACAGCACCAACAGGATCACCAGCACCACGCCGATGATGCCGGACGGGCCATAGCCCCAGCTGCGCGAGTGCGGGAAGACCGGTAAGCCACCAATCAGCAGAAGGATCAGGATGATGATGAGGATCGTGGTCATGACGGAGTCCTTGCGTGGTTGAGGGTCAAGGGCCTCGGACTGCTGGCCTCTTGTAAGTAAGGACTGGTGAAATATGCCAAAGATTCCATTTGTGTAGCGCTTGTGCCGGTCTCTTCGCAGCGCAAGGCTGCTCCTACAGGTGTGTGCGGTCTTTCACTACGCTGTGGCAGCAGCCTTGTGCTGCGAAAAGGCCGTTACAGCCAATGAGGGCTCACAGGCTGAAATCACCCTCGGCAGCCAGCTCGCTCAGTGGCTTGCGCGGGCTCGGTACTTCACGCGCCTGCAGGGCTTCGTTCAGGCTGGACTTGTCGCCCAGCTTGCCAATCGCCACCATGGCATGCAGCACGTAACCCTCAGGAACCTTCAACTCCTGACGCGCCAGTTCCTGGTCGAAACCGGCCATGCCATGGGTATGCCAGCCGCTGATGCTGGCTTGCAGGGCCAGGTGCCCCCAGGCGGAGCCGGTGTCGAAGGTGTGCCACAGTGCCGGTCTTTCTTCCGTGGCGCCCGGAGCGGCGTAGGTTGTCTTGGAAATCACCACTACCAGCGCCGAAGCTTGTTGCGCCCAGCTGCGGTTGGCCGGCACCAGCAGGTTCAGATAGCGCTCCCAGTTCGGCGTGTCACGGCGGGCATAGAGGAAGCGCCAAGGTTGCGAGTTGTTCGCCGACGGCGCCCAGCGTGCAGCTTCGAGGAAGCTCAGCAGGGTTTCTTCGCTGATCGGCTCGGCGGTGAAGGCGCGTGGCGACCAGCGGTTGATGAACTGCTCGTTGATGGCGTAATCGGCAATGCGAGGGGTGGCGCTCATGGCGGCTCCTGCAAAAGGACGGGAAACGCGCACGCTACTGCGTCGCTTCGCGACTGACAAGCGGTCTGGCTTTGCCGAAGGCCAGGCTCTAGACTGGCGCCGCCGCGCGCCGTGGCCCCAAGATGAATGCAGGAAACCGTGTCATGATCGCTGAAAACGCGCCGTTCTGGCGGCGCAAGACCCTTGAGCAACTCAGCCCGCAAGAATGGGAGTCGCTGTGTGACGGCTGCGGCCTGTGCTGCCTGCAAAAGCTCGAGGACGAGGACGACAACAGCGTTTATTACACGCGCATCGCCTGCAAACTGCTGGATCTGCACACCTGCCAGTGCAGCGATTACCCAAACCGCTTCGCTCAGGTACCTGACTGCATCCAGCTCACCCCGGGCAAGGCCGACCAGTTCAAGTGGCTGCCGAGCACCTGCGGCTACCGCCTGGTCAGCGAGGGCAAGGACCTGCCGGCCTGGCACCATTTGGTCTGCGGCGATCGCCAACAGGTCCATGAACAGCGCATTTCCCAGTCGGGGCGCATGCTCAGTGAACATGAAGTGCACGAAGACGACTGGGAAGACCACCTGATCTTCCGCGCCAGCTGACCGGCGCGGCCCGCTGCCATGGGGAAACAAGGAGTTTCTGTATGCGTTGCCAGCTGTTGTTGCTGTTAGGCCTGATGGCCAGCTCGCCCGCCTGGGCGAAAAAGGTCGACCTCGACTACCAGGTGCGCCTGTTGCCAGCCAGTGGCCAGGCGGAGGTCCGCCTCACCTTGGCCGAAGGCAGTGCCGTGCGCAGCCTGGACTTCGACCTGGGCAAGGCCGGGGCCTACAGCGGCTTCCAGGCTGATGGCCAATGGCAACTGCAGGGCCAGCGCGGCGTGTGGCAACCGGCGGCCGGCAAGACCAGCCTCAGCTACCGCGTGCAGCTGGACCAGAAACGCGCCAGCGGCGCCTATTCGTCGCGCATCACCCCGCATTGGGCGCTGTTCCTCGGCGACCAGCTGGTACCGCCTGCACGGCTCGACCAGCAGGATGGCACCGAGCTGGTGGCGCGTCTGGCGTTCGACCTGCCCGAGGGCTGGAGGAGCATCGAGACCTCCTGGCCGCGCATCGGCAAGGACAAGTTCCGCATCGACAACGTTTCGCGTCTGTTCGACCGTCCCACCGGCTGGATGCTCGCCGGCGACCTGGGCAGCCGCCGCGCCCGCCTTGGCGAAACCGAGGTGACCGTGGCCGCACCGGTTGGGCAGGGTATGCGGCGCATGGACAACCTGACCATGCTGACTTTTGTCTGGCCGCAATTGCAGGCGGTATTCCCGCGCAACCCGCCGAAGCTGCTGTTGGTCGGTGCCCGCGACGGCATGTGGCGCGGGGCGATGGCCGCGCAGGGCTCGTTGTACCTGCACAGTGCCCGGCCGATGGTCAGCGAGAATGGCAGCAGCCCACTGCTGCGCGAAGTGGTGCAACTGTTTGCGCAGATCCATGGGCGTGATGGCAGTGACTGGCTGGTGGAAAGCCTGACTGACTACTACGCCAGCGAGTTGCTGCGCCGTTCGGGCGGGGTGAGTGATGACCGTTACCAGGCCTGGCAGGCGCGCCTGAGCAAGCAGGGCGCCAAGGTCACCCGCCTCAAAGGCGAGCATGCCACCCCGGCGCAGGTGGCGCGCGGGGTGATGCTGCTGCAGGCGCTGGACAAGGAAATCCGCATCCACACCCAGGCCAAACGCTCGCTGGACGATGTTGCCCGCGGGCTGATGCGTCTGCCCAGCGTCAGCACCGAAGACTTCATACAGATCAGTGAAAACGTACTGGGACGGCGCTCCGAGGTGTTGCAGAGCAAGGCGTTGCGCTGAGCACCTCTTTCGCCCGTACCGGCCTCTTCGCGGGTGAACCCGCTCCCACAGGTTTATTGTTGCCCTCTTTGATCATACTGGCCCTTTCGCAGCACAAGGCTGCTCCTACAGGTAATGTACTGCCCTCAAGACGGTGCCGTCCCTGTGGGAGCGGGTTTACCCGCGAAAGGGCCGGCACAGGCAGTGCAAAATCAATTGGCCAATGGATCCTTCCCGGTCACCGTCACCCCCCGCGTCGCTGCGTCGGCACTCGCCTTCAATGCCTCCAGCTCCGCCGCGCTGCGCTCGATGTCCGAACGCAAGCGGTGATATTCCTGCCGATGCCGCTGCCACCAGGCCTTGGTTGCACAGTGCCCGCTGAAGCCTCGAGCCAGTGCCAGGCCGCCCACTGCGATCTGCAACAACCCGACCAGGCCGCCGTGGCGCAGCCCCTTGCTGACCATCAGCGCGCCGCCAGCCAGCGAACTGGCGCGCTCCAGGCCATGAACGTTCTTGTCCTGCGATGTCGCAGCCGAATGGATATCAAGCATGGCAAGGTCTCCGTCTGAAGTGTATGCAGGTGACCTGTTGGCCACCGTCATCGTTCAGTCGGCTATTTGAACTTGGGCCCCGAACGGGTATTCAGCCCCTTGGCCATACGGTCATACAGCACCACATTCACCGTCGCTGCCAGGTTCATGCAGCCCTCGGTCGGAATGTAGATGGTCTCTTCGCACCACGCCCGCACATCGGCACCGAGGCTGCCGTCTTCCGGCCCGAAGATATAGATGGCCCGGTCCGGGTGGGTGTACTCCGGTAATGGCCGCGCACCTTCCACCAACTCCACTGCCACCGGCGTGCAGCCAAGCGGGATGATGCGCTGCAGGTCGTCGATGCCGATCAGTGGGATGTCGTAGTGCACGCGCTTGGTGTCGGTGACGAAGTCACGGGCACGCTCGTAGCGTTTGCCGGTGTAGAACACCGAATTGACGCCGTAGCAACCCGCGGCGCGCATCACCGAGCCGACATTTTCTGCCGACTTGGGGTTGAACAGACCGATGCAGCTGTATCGTTTGTTTGCCACGTACCGGGGCCCTTCGCGAAAAAAGCGCGATTATACGGGCTGCCCGGTAGCAGCGGGGGGCGAATCGATGGTCAGTCTTTCTTCAGCATGCCCGCCAGCCCGGCGAACGGGTTGTGGGTGGCCTTGGCAATGCTCGGGGTGCTGGTGGAGCCTTCGCTGAAGTACTGCTGGTCGGTGTAGCGCGAGTGCTCGTTGTCGTGGCAGTACAGGCACAGCAACTCCCAGTTTGAGCCGTCCTGCGGGTTGTTGTCGTGGTTGTGGTCGCGGTGGTGCACGGTCAGCTCGCTCAGGCGCTTGCCAGAGAACTCGCGGGCGCAGCGGCCGCAGACGTGCGGATACATTTTCAGGGCCTTGTCGCGGTAGCCCATTTCCTTGTCGCGCTTGGCATCGGCCAGGATGCGGTCCAGGCGCGCGGTAGCGGCGGCGGAAGAGGTGGAGCTCATGGTGTTTCCTTTGTTCTGATCTGGCAAATGACGGTTATGCCACTGAGTCTAGCGCGCTTGCGGGGCAGGCGGACAGGCGAAAGCTGTGATTTAGGCGTAGCCTGTAGGAAGGTTCCCGACAGGAGGTTGCTGATGTTTCGCGCGATCCTCGCTGCGCTGTTGTTGGCCGGCCTGCCCATGGCCGAAGCTGCCAGCACGCCACCCCGGCTGAGCACGCCGGTGCCCGGTGCACCGGGTACGCCGACGCCTACGCCATATCCGCAGATTACCCCGAGTACACCGCCCAAGGCCTATGACAGCCAGCCGGGGGCGCCGTTGCTGCCACCGATGCCAGTGCCCGGACCGCCGAAGGACCAGCCATTGCCGGGGTTGCGCCAGGACCCGCCGAAGCAGCCGGTGCAGGATGATTGAATTCAGCCGGCCTGCCCCGGTTTTCTGTGGGAGCGCGCAGGATTCAGGGCATGCGCGGTACCTGTAGGAGCGGCCTTGTGTCGCGAAAGGGGCGCAAAGCGCCCCCAGTTTTCTCAAACGATACCTAGCTCGCCGAACACGAACGCGTATTCCAAAGCCACATCCTTGAGCCCCTGATACCGCCCGCTCATTCCGCCATGCCCAGCCCCCATCTCGGTCTTGAGCAGCAGCAGGTTGTCGTCGGTCTTGCGCGTGCGCAGCCGCGCCACCCATTTGGCCGCTTCCCAGTACTGCACGCGGCTGTCGTTGTAGCCCGCCACCACAAGCATCGCCGGGTAGGCCTGTGCCTTCACGTTCTCGTACGGTGCGTAGGCCTTGATCCGCTCATACACCTCCGGCTCCTCAGGGTTGCCCCATTCGTCGTACTCGGTCACGGTCAGCGGCAGCTCGGGGTCGAGCATGGTGTTGAGCACATCTACGAACGGCACTTCGGCAATCGCACAGCGGAACAGCTCGGGGCGAAGGTTGAGCACCGTGCCGATCAGCAGGCCACCGGCGCTGCCGCCACTGATGGCCAGGCGGTCGGCAGCCGTTACACCCTCGGCGATCAGGTGCTCGGCACAGGCGATGAAATCGCTGAAAGTGTTGTGCTTGTGCTCCTGCTTGCCGGCGCGGTACCAGGCTTCGCCCAGTTCGCCGCCGCCACGCACATGAGCGATGGCAAAGGCCACGCCGCGCTCCAGCAGGCTCAGGCGCGCGTGCGAGAACCACGGGTCGAGGCTTTCGCCATAGGCGCCGTAGCCATACAGGTAAAGCGGCACGGTCTGGCCCAGGTCCTGGCGGCGGCGCACCAGGCTGATCGGCACCCGGGTGCCGTCCGCTGCCGTGGCCCAAAGGCGCTCGCTGACATAGTCATCTGCATCGAACGGCCCCAGCACCGGGGTTTGCTTGAGCACCGCCTGGGCACCACTGGCCAGCTCCAGCTGGCGTACCTGGGCCGGGCGGTTGAGTGCTTCGTAGCGCAGGCGCAGGCATGGGCTGGCGAACTCCAGGCTGTCCTGCACGTAAAGGCTGTAGGCCGCGTCGGGCAGTTCGACGCGGTAGGCCGCCAGGCCCTGTGGGCGCACCTCGATGATCGGCAGGCCGCCTTCGCGCAGGCTCAGGGTCAGCGCGCCGGCATTCAGGCTCAGGCCTTCGAGCATGATCGCGTCGCGGTGCGCTACCAGCACCTGCCATTGCTCCCGGCTGGGCACTGGTGCGACCGGGGCGTGGTACAGGGCGAAGTTGATGCCGTCCTGGTTGGTGCGAATGAACCAGCGCCACTGGCCGTCGAGCTGGCCGTGGTCGGGGAAATATTCGTGACCTTCGACGCGTGGCGCCAGGCAGGTGAACGGAGCCTGCGGGGTTTCCGCGTCCAGCACCCAGGCTTCGCTGGTGGTCTTGCTGTTGAGCAGCAGCACCAGCTGGCGTTCGGAACTGGTGCGGTAGCAGTGCAGGAAGAAGCGCCCGTCGGACTCCTCGAACACGGTCTGCGCGCCTTCGTTGCCCAGAGTGTGGCGACGCAGGCGCCATGGGCGATGGGTGTCGTCCAGTTCGGCGAAGAACAGGGTCTGGCTGTCGTTGGCCCAGGTCAGGCTGCCATCACAATCGTCGAAGGGCAGGGTAGTGACGCTGCCACTGGCCAGGTCCTTCACATACAGGGTGAAGATTTCGTCGCCGCTGGTGTCCAGGCTGTAGGCCAGCAGGCGGTGGTCGGGGCTGACGTTGAACGCGCCGAGGGACAGGAAACCGCCATTGGCCAGGGCGTTGGGGTCGAGCAGCAGTTGCTCCTGGCTTTCATCGACCGTGTTGGAGTCGTCGGCCGGGCGCGGGCAGCGGTAGTGGCGCGGGTACTCGTCGCCCGCGGTGGTACGGGTGTAGTACAGGTAGGGGCCCCAGGGCGTCGGCAGCGACAGGTCGGTTTCCAGGATGCGGCCCTTGATCTCTTCGAACAGTTGTTCGCGCAGTGGCGCCTGGTTGGCCAGGCAGGCTTCCTGGTAGGCGTTCTCGGCTTGCAGGTAGGCAAGCACCTCGGGGGTGTCACGCTGTTGCATCCAGGCGTACGGGTCGGCGGTGTGGCCGACGTGGGCAATCGGGGGTTGGGGCTTGGTTTGCATTGAAGATCTCATGTTTGGGGTCGCCTGCACCGGCCTCTTCGCGGGTAAACCCGCTCCCACAGGATCACGGCAGACTTCGAGCCATGCGCATTACCTGTGGGAGCGGGTTCACCCGCGAAAAGGCCGGGACAGGCAAACACTGTCTGCGCCCGGAAAAGTGTTTATCATAGGCATCTCTTT